>Ga0255210_1000056_pt1 | contig 65364 bp, 60 predicted proteins | sample Miss_Yuk_RepA_8d_FD_188422 | JGI IMG/M metagenome (GOLD analysis project Ga0255210, IMG submission 188422) | Freshwater microbial communities from Mississippi River, Louisiana, United States - Miss_Yuk_RepA_8d | ecosystem: Environmental > Aquatic > Freshwater > River | place: USA: Louisiana...
CGGCCTACGCCGACACCGACACCGACACCGACACCGACGCCGACGCCGACGCCGACGCCGACGCCGACGCCGACGCCGACGCCGACGCCGCCCGCGCCGACCCTCGCGCCAGCCCCCGCGGCGCCGCCGGCGCCCGCGCCATCGCCGGCCGCGGCCGCCGCTGCCGCGCCCGCAGCCCCGCCAAGCGCGGCACCTGCCGCCGCCACCGCCACCGCCACGGCCACGGCCACGGCCACGGCCACGGCGCCGGCGCCGGCGCCGGCCGGAGCGCCGCTGCCCGCCGGCGCCCCGTCGTCGCTGCCCCGCCCCACCGCGGGCGGCCCCGCGCCGCCGGCGCTGCCGGCCGGCCGGCCCGACGCCGGGGCCCAGGTCGGCCACGACGTGGCCACGCCGCCGTCGCTGCCGGCCAGCGCGCCGCGCCTCAACCTCGAACTGGTGCGCCCGCTGGGCGGGCCGGTGTCGGCGCGCGGCAGCCGGGCGCTGATCCAGGCCCTGCCGCACCCGCCCGAGGCCAGGACCAAGCTGGCCGAGGACATCGAGAAGTCGGCCAAGCCCGATTGCCGCAAGGCCTATGGCCAGCTGGGCCTGGCCGCCGTCGTGCCGCTGGCCGCCGACGCGCTGCGCGACAAGGGCTGCCGCTGGTAGCCTGTGCCCCGACCACCCCCCTGCGAACACCGAGGAGACCCGCGATGAAGCTGCTGCGACACGGCCCCAAGGGCCAGGAACGCCCCGGACTGCTCGACGCCGCCGGCCGCGTGCGCGACCTGACGGCGCTGATCGGCGACCTGCGCGCCGAACACCTGCGCCCCGAGGGCCTGGCCGCGCTGCGCGCGCTGGACCCGCAGCGCCTGCCGCTGGTCGAGCAGCCCGGCCGCCCGGCGCCGCCCTGGACCGGCATGGGCAAGTTCCTCTGCGTCGGCCTGAACTACGCCGACCACGCCGCCGAGGCCGGCCTGCCGGTGCCCACCGAGCCGGTGCTGTTCACCAAGCCCGTCAGCTGCGTGGTCGGTGCGCAGGACGCGCTGGTGCTGCCGCAAGGCTCGCGCAAGACCGACTGGGAGGTCGAGCTGGGCGTGGTCATCGGCCGCACCGCCCGCTACGTCGACGAGGCCGACGCGCTGGCCCACGTGGCCGGCTACTGCGTGGTCAACGACGTGTCCGAGCGCGAGTACCAGACCGAGCGCGGCGGCACCTGGGACAAGGGCAAGGGCTGCGACACCTTCGGCCCGGTCGGTCCCTGGCTGGTCACCGCCGACGAGGTGCCCGACCCGCAGGCGCTGCGCCTGTGGCTGGACCTGAACGGCCAGCGCCAGCAGGACGGCAGCACGCGCACCATGGTCTTCGGCGTCGCCCAGCTGGTCAGCTACATCAGCCGCTTCATGACGCTGTACCCGGGCGACCTGATCAGCACCGGCACGCCGCCCGGCGTGGGCATGGGCCACCGGCCGGCGCCGCTGTTCCTGCAGCCGGGCGACCAGCTGCGCCTGGGCATCGACGGCCTGGGTGAGCAATGCCAGACCGTGCACGCCTGGAATCCCCTACTGATCGATGGGTGATACCTGACGCGGTGAGCGTGAAGTCTGCACCGCACCGCCGCGCTCCCGCAGTGGGATGGGTCACACACCCAAGACGGTATGTCGGCCAAAAGGCGATAAAATCTGCATCGGCATCCCGGGCCTGGGCGAGCAAAACCAGGCCGTGCACGCGGCGGGCTGGGCAGCGATCGGCGAGCGATCGATCCTGCCTCGGTGGCGACGCGGCATGTTGCCCACGATAACGATAGTGCGTCGCTGGGGATGGTCACCGGCGGCTTCAGGGGGGAGGAACCCTTTGAAGGCCATCAGGGCATGCAGACAAGAACCGTCACCATCTATTCCGGCGAGCGCATCCGCGTGCCGGAGCACATCCAGCGCATCGACACCCACAGCACCCACGGCTGGCAGATGCGCTACGGCCAACCCACGCTGTTCTTCTCGGACGGCCAGGGCAAGGGCAACGGCCCGCGCCCGGCGCTGAAACGCGCGATCGCGGCGCTGCTGCAGCGCATCGAGGAACTGCCGGCCCCCACCGGCCTGCAGCGCGGCACCAGCCCGAACAAGCAGAACGACCTGCCGGTGGGCATCAGCGGGCCGATCCTGCGCCAGCGGCCCGGCCGCTCGGTGCCGGAATGCCATTTCTCGGTGAACCTGCCGCGCTTCGGCGCCAAGCCGCTGCGCCGCAGCGTCTACATCGCCAACCAGAACACCTACACGCCCGAGCGCTACACCGCCGCGCTCAACGCCGCGCTGGAGATGCGCCGCCTGGCCGAGGAGCAGTACCAGGCCGACGCCACCGCCGCCAAGCGCAAGGCGGCGACCAAGCTGGCCGCCTGACCGAACCGGGCGGCCGGGGCGGCGGCCGGTGTACAAACCGGCCATGCCTTCCGAGCCCCCACCCGCCCCGGCCGGCGCCACAGGCCCGACCTGCCCGACCGGCCCCGCCGCGCCGGACGCCGGCTACCTGGCGATGCAGCTCGACGCCCCCGGCCGGCCGCTGCAGGCCGTCTGGCGTGCCGGGCTGCCGCAGCCCGGGCCGGGCCAGGTGCGCATCGCGGTGGCCGCCTGCGGCGTCTGCCGCACCGACCTGCACCTGGTCGACGGCGACCTGCCGCACCCCGGCCCCCCGGTGGTGCCCGGCCACGAGCTGGTCGGCCGCGTCGCCGCCCTGGGCGCCGGCGTGGCCGGCCTGACCGTCGGCCAGCGCGTGGGCGTGCCCTGGCTGGGCTGGACCTGCGGCCAGTGCGCGCACTGCCGCGCCGGCCGCGAGAACCTGTGCCCCGACGCCCGCTTCACCGGCTGGCGGCTGGCCGGCGGCTATGCCCAGCAGGCGCTGGCCGACGCGCGCTACGTCTTCGCGCTGCCCGAGCGCTACGACGACGAGCAGGCCGCGCCGCTGCTGTGCGCCGGCCTGATCGGCTACCGCGCCTACGCGATGGCGCTGACCCTGGCCGGCCCCGAGCCGGCGCGCGACGCCCACCGCCTGGGCCTGTACGGCTTCGGCGCCGCCGCCCACCTGATCGCCCAGGTGGCGGTGGCCCGTGGCCACGCGGTGCACGCCTTCACCCGCGACGGCGACCAGGCCGCGCAGGCGCTGGCGCGCCGGCTGGGCGCGGTGTGGGCCGGGCCCTCGGGCCACACGCCCGACGAGCCGCTGGACGCGGCGATCCTGTTCGCCCCGGTGGGCGACCTGGTGCCCGAGGCGCTGCGCGTCGTGCGCCCGGGCGGGGCGGTGGTCTGCGCCGGCATCCACATGAGCCGCATCCCGGCCTTCGACTACGCGCTGCTGTGGGGCGAGCGGCGCATCGCCTCGGTGGCCAACCTGACGCGCGCCGACGGCGAGGCCTTCCTGCGCCTGGCCGGCGAGCTGCCGCTGCAGGTGCACAGCACCCGCTACCCGCTGGTCGACGCCAACCGCGCGCTCGACGACCTGCGTGCCGGCCGCCTGGCCGGCGCGGCCGTGCTGATCCCCTGACGCTGCCCGGCGGGCCCCGACCGCCCCGGACGGGCCCGCCGTTCATCGCGCCGGCGGGCGCTTCGTCGGCCGATGCCGCGGTCCGTCGCCTGGCGCTGGCGGCCGGGCGGGCGGTGGACGACAGTGCAGCCATCGCACACCGCACCACGTCCCAGGAGAGCCGCCATGACCGCCGCCCGCACCACCCTGCACACCAGCACCCGCCCCGCCGCCGCCGCGCTGCCGCAGCGCCTGCTGTCGGCCCTGCTGGCCGCGCTGGTCACCGCCAGCGTGCTGTGGTCGCTGGCCGCGCAGGCGGATGCCGAGCACGGTGACGCGCGCCTGGCCCAGGCCCGCGCCGCCGCCAGCGCCCAGGCCTGCGCCGAGGCGGCCGGCGTCAGCCCGCGGTCGTGACGTAGATGTCGGTGTCGGGCAGCAGGCCGCGCAGCGTCTGGAAGGCCGCGTCGGCCAGCGCCGCGCCGCCGCAATGCCGGCCGATGGCCAGCTGCAGGTCGACCTCGCCGGGCTGCACCATCAGCGCGCGCACCACGCCCTGGCCCACGCCGTCCTCGAAGCCCAGCGCCGGGCCCAGCGCCGCCAGCAGGCGCTGCAGCTCGGCCTGCGGGCCGCGCAGCTGCGGCGGCGGGCAGTCCTGGCCCAGCAGCGCCTGGCAGGTCGGGCCCTCGGGCTGGGCATGCGGGCAATGGCCGCAGCCGCCCGACACCGCCGCAGGCTCGCTGGGGTGGATGGCGATGGTGTGCAAGGCGTGGCCCATGGCCGGGATGGTGCCGCCGGTGGCTGACAGCAGCTTGACCCAGCTCAACTTGATATTTGTCAGGCCGGCCGCCGCCCCCACCAGCGCGTGACCAGGCCCGGCCCCTGGTGGCCGGGGCCCTCGTCCAGCACCACCTTGCCCTCCCAGGCCTGGACCTCGTCCAGGCGGCCGGCGAAGTCGGCGCGCAGCGTGGCCAGGTCGGCCAGCATCGCCAGGTCCTTGGGGCCGCCGCTGGGGCGGCCCAGCTGACCGGGGTGGAAGCATTCCAGCAGCAGCCAGCCGCCCGGCGCCAGCGCGTCGGCCAGGTGCTGGTGGGCGCGGCGGCGCAGCGCCGGCGTCAGGTGCACGAAGACCAGCACCACCGCGTCGGCGCTGCCGGGCGCGGGCAGCCAGTCGGCCAGGTCGGCGTGCAGGGTCTGCAGCGCCACGCCGCGCTCGGCGGCCAGCGCCTGCGCCTTGGCCAGGCCCACCGCCGAGCTGTCCATCGCCAGCACCTGGTGGCCCTGCTGGGCCAGCCAGACGCTGTTGCGGCCCTCGCCGTCGCCGGGCACCAGCACGCGGCTGCGCGGCGCCAGCAGCGCCGCCTGCTGCTGCAGGAAGGCGTTGGGCGCGGTGCCGTACTTGTAGCCCGGCTCGGCGTAGCGCTGGTCCCAGAAGGCGCTCATCGCAGGTCTCCTCGTCGCGGCCCGGGCCGCGGGTTCAGGCGCAGCCCAGCGCGTCGGCCAGCGCGTCCAGGCCGGGCGCGGTGCAGTCGGGCTGCAGGGTGCCCACCGGTTCCATCCAGCCGCCTTCGCCCCATTCGGCGGGCCGCGGGATGTAGGCGGTGCGCAGGCCGGCGCGCTGGGCGGCCGCCAGGTCGAAGGGGTGGGCGGCGACCATCATCAGCTGCCCCGGCGCCAGCCCCAGCAGGCGCGCCGCACCCAGATAGACCGCCGGGTCGGGCTTGAAGCGGCCGAACAGCTCGGCCGACAGCACGCAGTCCCAGGGCAGGCCGGCGTGCTTCGCCATGGCCACCAGCAGGGCCATGTTGCCGTTGGACAGCGTGGCCACGGTGTAGCGCTGGCGCAGCCGCGCCAGCCCGGCCACGCTGTCGGGCCAGGGCGCCAGCCGGTGCCAGACGCGGTTGAAGTCGGCGCGCTCGGCCTCGGGCAGGTCGGCCAGGCCGTGCTCGGGCAGCAGCTCGTCCAGCAGCAGGCGGTGCACCGCGTCGATGTTCATCGGCGGCAGCTCGCCGCGGTCGACCTGGGCGAAGGCGCGGAAGTAGCCGCGGCGCCAGGCGTCGGCGAAGGCCGGCCAGTCCACCGGCGCCAGGCCCAGGCGCTGCTGCAGCGCCGCGCCCTCGCGCAGCACGGTGCTGCGCCAGTCGACCACGGTGCCGAAGACGTCGAAGACCAGGGCGCGCACGTCGGCGATCGGGGTGTCGGGCATCGGCGGGGCAGGGCGGTGGTGGCGGGTCGGCGCCGATGATGCCGCAGCCCGGGGGCGCCGGCCAGCTTGATCTGACGCAAGCCCCTTGCAGATCAGCGGCGCGGCCGCGGCCGCCCGTCCCTGAAGCGACAAGCGCCGTGGCGGCGCGCGGCCCACCATCGCCGGCCATGGACTTCGCCCTCACCCCCCAAGCCCAGGCACTGCAGGCCCGCCTGCAGCGCTTCATGGACGACCTGGTGCTGCCCTCGCTGGCCGAGTGGAACCGCTGGGCCGACGCCGGCGTGTTCCCGCTGGACCTGGTCGAGGGCCTGAAGGCCCAGGCCCGCGGGCTGGGGCTGTGGAACCTGTTCCTGCCCAGCCTGAAGCCCGACCAGCCCGGCACCCGGCTGAGCAACCTGGACTACGCGCCGCTGGCCGAGGTGATGGGCCGCGTGCCCTGGTCGGCCGAGGTCTTCAACTGCAACGCGCCCGACAGCGGCAACATGGAGCTGCTGCAGCTGGCGGCGCGGCCGGACCAGGTGGCGCGCTGGCTGAACCCGCTGCTGCGCGGCGAGATCCGCAGCTGCTTCGCGATGAGCGAGCCCGACACCGCCTCGTCCGACCCGACGCAGCTGACCACGCGCATGCAGCGCGACGGCGACGACTGGGTGATCAACGGCCGCAAGTGGTTCATCACCGGCGCGACGCACCCGCTGTGCCGCTTCGTCGTGGTGATGGGCGTCAGCGAGGACGAGAACGCGCCCGAGCACGCCCGCCACACCATGCTGGTGGTGCCGATGGACACGCCCGGCCTGACGGTGGAGCGCAACATCCCGGTGATGGACCACCAGAGCGTGGACGGCCACGGCGAGCTGGTGTTCCGCAACGTGCGCGTGCCGGCCGACGCCATCCTGGGCGAGCCGGGCGCCGGCTTCGCGCTGGCGCAGCAGCGCCTGGGCCCGGGTCGCGTGCACCACGCGATGCGCAGCATCGGCCAGTGCGAGCTGGCGCTGGAGCTGATGTGCGAGCGCGCGCTGGAGCGCCGCGCCTTCGGCGGCCGGGTGGCCGACTTCGCCAACGTGCAGGACTGGATCGCCGAGAGCCGGGTCGAGATCGACCAGGCCCGGCTGCTGGTGATGCGCGCGGCCTGGAAGCTGGACCAGCAGGGCAACGCGGCGGCGCGCACCGACGTTTCGGCGATCAAGCTGGTCACCTCGCGGCTGCAGACCAGGGTGCTGGACCGCGCGATGCAGGTCTTCGGCGCGATGAGCCTGTCGCCCGACACGCCGCTGGCGCGGCTGTACGCCTGGGGCCGCGCGCTGCGCTTCCTGGACGGGCCGGACGAGGTGCACCTGCGCACCATCGCGCGCAGCGAGCTCAAGCGGGCGCGGGGCCTGCGCGGGGCGAACGCGGCGCAGATGCGGCGCTGGATGCCGCCGGAGACGGCCTGAGCGGGGCGCGGCTGCTCTGGCCGACGGCGGTGCCGTTGGCGGTGGTGGCGGTTGGTGTTGATCGGTGCTGATCGGTGTTGAGGGGTCTTGCAGACGGCGGTGCGGGCTGACGCCAGCCCGCCGGTCTCGGCCGGCGGCCGACCTACTTTCTGGCGCGCCAGAAAGTAGGCAAAGAGCGCTTCCAAACTGAGCCACACCAGCCGAGTGCTTCTCCAGCACCCCTGCGCTGCGCCTCGCCCGCCCGGCGGGCTCGAACAGGCCAACCGGGTCGCTCACCGCAACCCGTACCTCCGTGCCCCCTTGCCGTACCGTGGCATGGCCGCACCACGGTGGCTGGGGCATGGGACCAGGCAACGCGCCCCGCCCCGCCGCGTCGCTGGCGGATTGCGCGGTCCCGGCGCGCTCGTCACGCGTGCCGTGGTGCGCGGGTCAGTCCGTCGTCTTGGACGGGCAGCGCGTCCTGATCAAGCCCTGCACATGTCGGTATGTTCGAGCCCGCCGGGCGGGCGAGGCAGCCGTCTCGTTGGTGTTGCAGCGCGCGGTGGTGTAGGAAAGTTCAGAGGCGTTTCTTTGCCTACTTTCTTGCCGCGGCAAGAAAGTAGGTCGGCCGTCGGCCGAGACCGACGGGCTGCAGCGCGCCCGCGCCGCCTGGCGCGAGCACCAAGGCATCCAGCGGTCCAACGGCCGCAGCCGCAGCCGCAGCGCTCAGCGCTCAGCGCGCCATGCCCCGCAGCGCCTCCGGCGTGCCCGCACAGTCGGCGATGTACTGGCGGATGATGTCCGCGAAGTCGGTCTCCGGCCGCAGGCCCAGCGCCGCCGCGCGGTCGGCGCGCGCCGCCGCCGGCCAGTTGCCGACGATGGCGGCGATGCGCTCGTCACGCTCGAAGCGCACGCGGGCGCGCACCGCCGGGCCGGCCACGCGCTCCAGCGCGTCGAGCATCTGCGCCACGGTGACGTTCAGGCCCGGCAGGTTCAGCGCGGTGCGGCCGCCATAGGCGTCGCGCGAGGCCTCGGCCACGGCGATCAGCCCGTCCACCGTGCGCTGCGGCGAACTGACCGGGTGCGACACCGCCGGGTCGACCGGGCACACCGCGTCCAGCCCGGCCAGCGGCTCGCGCACGATGCCGCTGAAGAAGGACGAGGCCGCGCCATTGGGCCGGCCCGGGCGCACCGCCACCGTCATCAGCCGCGCGCTGCGGCCGTCGACGAATCCCTTGCGGGTGTAGTCGGCGACCAGGTGCTCGCAGATGTGCTTGTGCACGCCGTAGCTGGTCTGCGGCGTCGGCAGCGTGGTGTCGCTGACCACCGCCGGCAGCGGCACCGCCGGGTCGGGGCCGAACACCGCGATCGAGCTGGAGAACACCAGCCGCGCCGGCGCCGTGCCGGCCGCCACGCGGTGGCGCAGGGCGTCGAGCAGCGCGCGGGTGCTGTCCAGGTTGCTGCGCAGGCCCAGCTCGAAGTCGGCCTCGCATTCGGCCGACACCGCCGAGGCCAGGTGGAACACCGCGTCGAACGCCTCGTCGCGCAGCCGCGCCGCCTGGTCCAGCAGCGGCCCGGTCCAGGCGCGCACGCGCGCATCGGCGGCCAGGTCGGCCGGGGCCGGCGCCTGGTCGGCCAGCACCAGGCCCGTGACCGGCCGGCCGGCCAGCGTGCCGCGGGCCAGCAGCGTGCGCGCCAGCCGCGCGCCCAGGAAGCCGGCGCCGCCGGTGATCAGGATGCGCATCGTCGTCTCCGTCGTTCTGTTTCAGCGCGGCCGGGCCTGGGGTCGCGCCGGGGCCCGCCAGGGTGCGTGCGGCTCAGCCGCGCACGAACAGCGTGACCAGCGGCTCGTCGCCGACCTGGCGGCTCCAGTGGCCGTGCACCGCCGGGTCGAAGGCGGCGCCGGGCGGCAGGGTGTCGGCCGAGTAGAAGTGCTCGCCGGGGCCGAACACGCGCGAGCTGCCGTCCTGCAGGCCGATCTCCATGCGCCCGCGCAGGATGAACACCCACTGCGGGTCGCCGGTGCAGTGGAACTCGCTGCGGAAGCCCACCGGGCTCTCGCGCAGCTGGTAGCCGCCGCTGGGCCGCAGCGGCGACAGGCGGGCCTGCGGCTTGCCCTCGGTCAGCGCGATGGCGTCCTCGCGGAAGCGGGCGCGGCCGTCGGTGTCGGTGAACAGGATGACCTGGCGGAAGCTGGCTGGCATCGTCGTCGTCTGTCGGCAGGGTGACGGGCCTGGTGCGGCCCGGCTGGCTACGATACCAGCCCCGCCCAGCACGCCCATGCCGAAGCCGCTCCACGACCGCACCGCCGCCCGCGCGCGCGCCTGCGCCCGCCGCCGATGAGCGCGTCGCCCGCCGACGCGGGGCGGCTGCGCTGGCTGCTGCTGGGCACGATGGCGCTGTGGGGCGCCAACCTGCCGGTGGTCAAGCTGCTGCTGGAGTGGCTGTCGCCGATGGCGGTGTCGGCGCTGCGCATCACCGTGGCGGCGCTGGCGATGCTGGGCTTCGTCGCCTGGCAGCGCCGGCCCCGGCCGCCGCTGCGCGCGCGCCAGTGGGCCGGGCTGGCACTGTGCGGCCTGGTCATGATCTACCTGAACCAGCTGTGCTTCGTCGCCGGGGTGGCGCGCACGCAGGCGGCCAATGCGGCGCTGATCATCGCGCTGAACCCGCTGGTCTCGGCGCTGGCCGCGGCCGTGCTGCAGGGCGACCGCCTGACGCCGCAGCGCCTGGCCGGGGTGGCGCTGGGCTTCGGCGGCGTGGCCGCGGTGGTGCTGAACAAGCCCGGCGCGGCGCTGGGCGGCACCGGCTGGGGCGATGCGCTGATGTTCGGCTCGGTGCTGACCTGGGTCGGCGGCGGCCTGCTGGTGCAGCGCCTGGCGGCCGGGATGGACCCGATGCGCGTCAGCGCCCTGGTCAACGTCTTCGGCAGCGCGATGCTGCTGGTCCACCTGCTGCTGGGTCCGGGCCCGGCGCTGCCGCCGCTGGCCCAGCTGACGCCGCTGGTGCTGGCGCTGCTGCTGGGTTCGGGCCTGCTGTCCACCGCGCTGGGCGGGCTGGTGTGGAACCGCGCGCTGGTCACGCTGGGCGTGGCCCGCACGGCGCTGTACGCCTACTGGGTGCCGATCTTCGGCGTGGCCTTCGCGGTGCTGCTGCTGGGCGAGCCGCTGAGCGCCTGGCACGGCGTGGGCCTGGCCGGCGTGCTGGGCGGCACCTGGCTGGGCACGCGCCGGGCCTGAAGCCCGGCCACGGCCGGGCTTGTCCCCGGCCCGGCCGGGCGTGGCCTGGGGCAGACTGCGGATTTGCTTTCCGGAGTCCCCCCGTGCTGTCCCTGCCCACCCTGTTCAAGCCCGCCCGCACGCCGCGGGCCGCGGCCGCGCTGCTCGCCCTGGCCACCCTCGGCGCCCTGCCCGCCCGCGCCGCCCCCGACGAGGCCCTGCTGGCCGCCGCCCGCGCCGCCCAGCCCGCGGTGGTGCAGACCCTGCGCGAGATGGTGGCCATCGAGTCCGGCACCATGGACGCGCCCGGCCTGGCCAGGATGGTCGACTACGCCGAGGGCCGCCTGAAGGCCCTGGGCCTGCAGGTGGACCGCCGCAAGACCAGCGGCCGCAGCGACCTGCTGGTGGGCACCCTGCGCGGCAGCGGCCAGCGCAAGCTGATGCTGATGGCCCACCTGGACACCATCTACTGGCCCGGCACCCTGGCCAGCCAGCCGATCCGCCAGGAGGGCAACAAGCTCTACGGCCCCGGCATCGCCGACGACAAGGGCGGCGCCGCGCTGATCCTGCACGCGCTGGCCATCCTGAAGGACGCCGGCTGGAAGGACTACGCGACGCTGACCGTGCTGTTCAACGGCGACGAGGAGTCGGGCTCGGGCGGCTCGGGCGAGACCATCGCCCAGCTGGCCGCCGAGCACGACGTGGTGCTGTCCTACGAGCCCACCGCGGCGATGCAGCCCGGCGTGCTGCTGGCCGCCGCCGGCGTGACCGAGCTGCACATGACGGTCAAGGGCCGCGCGGCGCACGCCGGCGCGGCGCCGCAGCTGGGGCGCAACGCCCTGCTCGAGGCGTCGCACCAGGTGCTGCAGACCGCCGACATCGCCAAGGGCATCCCCGGCGCGCAGCTGAACTGGACCACGCTGAGCGCCGGCAAGGTGCGCAACCAGATCCCCGACCAGGCCGAGGCCATCGCCGACGTGCGCCTGACCGCCCCCGACGCCCAGGACAAGCTGGTGGCGGCGCTGAAGGCCAAGGTGGCCGAGCGCTCGCTGGTGCCCGACACCGAGATCAGCTTCCGCGTCGGCGCCGGCCGGCCGCCCTTCGTCGGCGACGCGCGCACCCGCGCGCTGGCCGAGCAGGCCCGCGCCATCCACGCCGAGCTGGGCGCTGCCGGCGGCGCGCCGCTGACCCTGGTGCCCGGCACCGGCGGCGGCACCGACGCCGGCTACGCCGCGCGCTCGGGCAAGGCCATCGTGCTGGAGAGCCTGGGCGCGCCCGGCTGGGGCTACCACGCCAAGGACGAGTACGTGGACCTGGACCAGATCGTGCCGCGCCTGTACCTCAGCACCCGGCTGCTGACCGACCTGGGCAAGGGGCGCTGAGCCCGCCGCACGCACCGCGCGCGCCGCTGCCACCGTGATCGGAGCGGGGCGCGGCCAGCGCAGGCCCGCCAGCAAGCGACCGCCGTGGATCCGGCTCTGCCGGGCCACTGGCGGTGCCCCCTTGAGGGGGCGCGCGCAGCGCGTAGGGGGTGGGCCAGATCACTCTTTGAAGTAGACGATCTGGTGCGTGCTGGCCAGCAGCATGCCCTGGCGGTTCCACACCAGGCCCGACTGGTCGAAGAAGCCGTGGCGGTAGGCCTGGGCGCGCGCCTCGCCCAGCACGCAGTCGGTGCCGCAGGTGCGCAGCAGGCGCCCGTCGGCGTGGAAGTACACCGTCATCGACACCGTGCCGGCCGGCACGCGGTGGGCGCGGCGCAGCCACACCCGCGGGAAGAACACGTCGCACAGCGCGGCCAGGCCGCAGAAGTCCAGCGGCCGCGGCGGGTCGTCGCGCATCCACAGCTGGCTCAGGCTGTGCTCGCCGCTGCCGTCCCAGGTGGCCGGGATGTCGCCGACGATGGGCCGGAACTCGTAGCGGTCCAGCCAGGGCACCTGCACCGGGCGCCAGGCGCGCGGCACGGCGTCGGCGTCGGGCACGGCGGGCATCGGCGCGTCGCTGGCCTCCCAGGTCGGCCGGCGCTTGGCGGTGACCACCGTCGCGGTGGTCGACAGCGCCGGCGCGGCGCCGTCGGCGCCCGGGTGCCACAGCTCGACGATCCAGTGCTGGGTCGAGCGGTTGGTGCGCACCGGCCGGGCGCGCAGCTCGAACGGGCCCTGGTCCACCGGGCCGGCGTAGTTGACGGTCAGCGAGATCGGCTCGCCCAGGCGCTCGGGGTGGCCCATCACGCCGTTGAGCAGCAGCGCGGCGGTCGACCCGCCGAAGGGGCCGATCATGTTCCAGTAGTGGGCGGGGTAGCGGCCGGTGGCCGTGCCATCGGGCTGCCACTGCAGCGCGATGGTGTCGTCGAGCGGGTGAACGGAAGTCATGCCGGCAGTGTGCGGGTCCACCCCGGCCGGCGCTGTCCGATCCGTGTCAGGCCCCGGCCATGGCCGGGTGCGTCGTCAGTCCTGGGCCCCGGCGGGCACGGCCGCGGCGGGCCCGGCCGGGCCGGCGGCCTGCAGGCCCTGCAGCCAGGCGCCGGCGGCGATGCCGGCCAGCGCCCACAGCAGCTGGCCGTTGCCGGTGCCCAGGCCGGCGATGGCCGGGCCGGGGCAGACGCCGCACAGCCCCCAGCCGATGCCGAAGACCGCGGCACCCAGCACGGTGTCGCGGTCCAGCACCGAGGCGTGGCGGTCGAAGCCGCCGCCCAGCAGCGGCGCGCGCAGCGCGCGCGGCGCGAAGCGGTAGGCGACCAGGGTGACGCCCATCGCGCCGCCCATCACCAGCATCAGCCCCCAGTCGCGCAGCTGCAGGAAGGACAGCACCACCTCGGGCTGCACCATGGTGGCCAGCGCCAGGCCGGCGCCGAACAGCGCGCCGCTGGCCAGCACGGCCAGCCAGCGCAGCGGGCTCAGGGTGTAGGCGGCCATCTCAGCGCCCCCCGGTGACGGCCAGCACCACATTGGCGGTGATGAAGGCGGTGGCCATGAAGGTCAGCACCGCCACCAGCGAGGGCAGCTGCAGCGAGCCCAGGCCGCAGATGCCATGGCCCGAGGTGCAGCCGTTGGCCCGGCGCGCGCCGTAGCCCACCAGCACGCCGCCCAGCAGCAGCTGCCACACCGGCACCGCGGTGCCGCCGGCCTGGCCGCTGGCCGCGCCCGGCCCGAAGCCCCACCAGAACGCCGCCGCGCCCAGCACCAGGCCCAGCGCGTAGACCAGGCGCCAGCCGCGGCTGTCGGTGAAGCGCGCCTGCTGGAAGAAGGGCCGCCGGCTGAGGTAGGACCAGGTCGACGAGTACACCGTGCTCATGCCGCCGACGCGGCCGGTCAGCACGAACAGCAGCGCCACGCCGGCGCCGATCAGCAGCCCGCCGGCCAGGTAGTGCGCCCAGCCTTGCGGGAAGAGGGTGGCGAGGAGGTTCATGCGGCGGCAGTGTACCGACCGGGGTACGCCCCCGCGGCCGCCGGGGGCGGGTCAGTAATGCGGCGGCAGTTCGTCGCGCAGGCTGCGGAAGGCGGCGCCCTCGCCGTCGGGCAGCTGGCCGCGCAGTTCGCGCAGCTCGCGGCGCAGCTGGTCGATCTGGTCCTGCTGGCGGGTGACGATCTGGTTGAGCTGCTCGACCAGGTCGTCGACGAAGCAGGCCTTGATCTCCAGCGCGGTCAGGCGCTGCTCGGTGGGGTCGGAGGCGTCGCTCGGTGTCATGCCGGCTATTGGACCCGATGGCCCCGGACCTCCTCCAGCTGTCGCCTGCGCGATGCCGTCGGCGGCGGGCCTGCGCCCAGAATCGGCCAGCACACCCCGGCCCGGACCCGGGCGAGAACGAGGAGACCCGCATGACCGACCTGCCCAAGCTGAAGACCGCCATCGGCACCAGCGTGGACGTGCCGCCCGAGTGGCTGGCCGCCCAGGTGCGCGAGGACATCCTCGACCCCGGGCGGCCCATCGTCGACCCGCACCACCACCTGTGGGACATGCCCCACCACCGCTACCTGCTGCCCGAGCTGCTGGCCGACACCGGCAGCGGCCACAACGTGGTGGCCACGGTCTTCGTCGACTGCATGGCCTTCTACCGCGCCGACGGGCCGGACGAGTTGAAGCCCGTCGGCGAGACCGAGTTCGCCAACGGCGTGGCGGCGATGGCCGCCAGCGGCCGCTTCGGCCCCACCCGGGCCTGCGCCGGCATCGTCAGCCATGCCGACCTGACGCGCGGCGCCGCGGTGCGCGCGGTGCTGGAGGCGCAGATCGCCGCCGGCAACGGGCGCTTCCGCGGCATCCGCCATGCCGGCGGCTGGGACGCCAGCCCCGAGATCCGCAACAGCCACACCCGCCCGCCGCAGGGCCTGTACGGCCAGGCCGCGTTCCGCGAGGGCTTCGCCCAGCTGGCGCCGCTGGGCCTGAGCTTCGAGGCCTGGCAGTACCACCCGCAGCTGGCCGACGTGACGGCGCTGGCCCAGGCCTTCCCGGACACGGCCATCGTCCTCAACCACTGCGGCGGGCCGCTGGGCGTGGGCCCCTACGCCGGCCAGCACGACGCGGTGTTCGCCGGCTGGAAGCGCGACCTCCAGACGCTGGCCCAGTGCCCCAACGTCACCGTCAAGGTCGGCGGCCTGGGCATGCGCATCAGCCCGACGGATTTCCACCGCCGCCCGGTGGCCCCCACCTCGGCCCAGCTGGCCGAGGGCTTCCGGCCCTGGGTCGAGACCTGCATCGAGGCCTTCGGCGCCGAGCGCTGCATGTTCGAGAGCAACTTCCCGGTCGACAAGATCAGCACCGGCTACGCCGTGCTGTGGAACGCCTTCAAGCGCCTGGCCGCCGGCGCGTCCGAGGCCGAGAAGACCGCGCTGTTCAACGGCACCGCTGCCCGCGTCTACCGGCTGGACCTGCCGGGCCTGTGACCCCCTTCTGAAAGGAACCGAGCGATGGCCGACCTGCCCACCCACCACCTGCAGCTGCGCACCCGCATCGACGCCGGCCCCGACGCCGCCGGCGACGGCACGCTGACGCTGTGGCTGGACCGCCGCCCGCTGCCCACCCCCGGCCCCGACGAGGTGCTGGTGCGCGTCGAGGCCGCGCCGATCAACCCGTCCGACATCGGCCTGCTGTTCGGCGCCGCCGACCTGGCCAGCGCCGCCGCGGTGGGCACGCCCGACGCGCCGCGCCTGCAGATGGCCGTGCCGGCCAAGCTGATGCGGGCCATGGCCGGCCGCCTGGGCCAGCCGCTGCCCGCCGGCAACGAGGGCGCCGGCACCGTGGTGGCGGCCGGCGCGTCGCCCGCCGCCCAGGCCCTGCTGGGCCGCACCGTGGCCGGCTTCGGCGGCGCGATGTACGCCCAGTACCGCTGCCTGCCGGTGGCCGACTGCCTGCCGCTGCCCGCGGGCGCCACGGCGGTCGACGGCGCGTCCTGCTTCGTCAACCCGCTGACCGCACTCGGCATGGTCGAGACCATGAAGCGCGAGGGCCATACCGCGCTGGCCCACACCGCGGCGGCCAGCAACCTGGGGCAGATGCTCAACCGCATCTGCCTGGCCGACGGCGTGCCGCTGGTCAACATCGTGCGCAAGCCCGAGCAGGCGGCGCTGCTGCGGGCCCAGGGCGCGCGCTTCGTCTGCGACAGCAGCGCGCCGACCTTCGCCGCCGACCTGGCCGACGCCTTCGCCGCCACCGGTGCGACCATCGCCTTCGACGCCACCGGCGGCGGCACCCTGGCCAGCGACATCCTGCTGGCGATGGAGACCGCGCTGAACCGCAACGCCAAGGAGTACAGCCGCTACGGCTCGTCCACCCACAAGCAGGTCTACCTGTACGGCAGCCTGGACATGCGGCCGACCGAGATCCGCCGCAACGTGGGCATGGCCTGGGGCGTGGGCGGCTGGCTGCTGACGCCCTTCCTGCAGCGCATCGGCGCCGAGGCCGCCGCGGCGCTGAAGGCCCGCGTCGCCCGCGAGCTGCACACCACCTTCGCCAGCCGCTACGCCCGCGAGATCACGCTGGCCCAGGTGCTGGACCCGGCGGTGGTGGCCGACTACGCGGCGCGCCAGACCGGCGGCAAGGTGCTGGTGCGGCCGGACCGCGGCTGAGCTGCTGGGCGGCCGGAGGGCCGAGCGCCCGCACCCGGCGCCCGGCCGGGCGGCAGGGCGCCGGCTTCAGCGCCCGCCGGCGTGCCAGGCGTAGAAGCGCGTGTCCACGGCCATGCGCGGGAAGGCCGGCGGCAGCGCCGCCGGGTCCACCGGCACGAAGCCCTGCTTCTCGTAGAAGCGGTGCGCGGCCAGGAAGGCCTCGGTCGTGCCCAGCCAGACGCTGCGCACGCCGTGCGCGGCGCAGTGCGCGCGCAGCGCGGCCAGCAGCGCCGCGGCCACGCCGTGGGCCGCGCCGCGCCAGGCCGCGGCGACGAACATCTTGCGCAGCGCGCCCTGGCCGCCGCCGATGTCCAGCAGGCCGAGGGTGCCGACGACGCGCCCGTCGGCCTCGGCCACCCAGAAGCCGCCGGCGCCGCGCTGGTAGTGCGCGGGCACGTCGACCAGGTCGGGCTGGTCGGCGCGGGTCACCGGCAGGCGGTACTCCTGCTGCTGGATGGCCAGCACCAGATCCAGCACCGCGCCGGCGTCGGCCGTGGCGAAGGGGCGGACGGGGGCCACCACGCTCAGCGCGCCGCCGGCGCCAGGCGCTGCCACAGTGCGTCGGCGCCCTGCAGCAGCGCGGCCAGCGCCGGGTCGCGCGCCAGCGCGTCGGGCCGGCCCTCGCGGCGGCGCAGGCCGTCGGCGCAGACCCAGGCCAGCCGCACCTGGCCGGCGGCCGGTGCCTCGCCGGGCTGGCGCTGCCAGGGGCTGGCGCGGTCCAGCGCGGCACGGCCCTGGTCCAGCCAGCGCGCCACCTCGGCGGCGTCGTCCGGTCCGGCCCCTGGCGCGTCGCGCAGCAGCAGGCGGTCGTGGCGGTCGATCAGCCGCAACCGGCCATCGGCGTAGGCGGCCAGCACGTCCACGCCCCCGGGCCGCGCCCACTCGGCCACCAGGCCCAGCAGCACGCCCCGCGGCACCGGCAGCCGGCGCGCGCGCAGCCAGCCGTAGGCCAGCGCGCGCACGCGGCTGGGCTGGGTGGCGTCGTCGGCCAGGGCCCAGACGGCCGCCGGGTCCACCGCCGGGCCGAACAGCAGGCGCTGCCAGTCGGCCGGGTCGACCCCGGGGGCCACGCGCAGCACGGCGCTGCCGTCGCCGTACAGGCCGTCGTGGATGCGGCGTGCCGCCGGCGCGGCCGCGAACGCGGCGCCGCCGGGCGCATCGCCACCGTGCAGGGCTCGGAAACCCAGGCGGGCGCGCAGGCGTTGGAACATCATGGTGCAGGGCGGGAGAGGCGGACGCCCCTACTGTAGACGGCAGGCCGCCGCGCTTGTCGCGGTAGGCGCGGCTGCGCGGCCCGGCGGGCTGCGCGAAACGCGGCCGCAGGCCGGGGCGACCGCGGTGGTCGCCGTGCCCCGGGGCGGGCCGCTTCAGCGCACCGAGCGGGTGACCACCTGCAGCAGCTGGCTGGCCGCCAGCAGCGCCGGGCCGGTGGCCGGGTCGCGCACCAGGTCCTCGAAGCGGCCCTCGCGTGCGCACAGCCCGTCCGCGGTGATCCAGGCCAGCCGCGCCTGGCCCGGGCCGGGCAGCGCACCGGGGCGGCGCGTCCAGGGCCGGGCCTGGCCGGTGGCGGCTGCCCCGGCATCCAGCCAGGCGCGCACCGCCGCCGCGTAGGCCGGGACCGGCGTGTCGGCCAGCACCAGCCGGCCGCTGTGGTGCAGCAGGCGCACGCGGCCATCGGCGTAGGCGGCCAGCACGTCGATGCCGGCGTCCATCGCCACCTCGGCCACCAGGCCCAGCAGCAGGCCGCGCGGCACCGGCAGGCCGCGCACGCGCAGCCAGCTGCAGGCCAGCGCGCGCACGCGGCTGTCGCGCTGCACCTCGTCGGCCAGGGCGCGCACCGCGCGCGGGTCGGCCGCGGGATCGAACAGCAGGCGCTGCCAGTCGGCCGGGGTTTCGCCGGGCGCCGGCCGGAAGCCTTCGATGCGGTCGGCGAACAGGCCCTCGTACAGCGCGGGGGCGGACAGCGCGGTGTTGCGGCCCGGCACGGGTGACCGGGGCGGGGCGCTGCGGGGGCGCAGCAGGCTGCGCAGGTGCTGGAGCATGGTCGTGGACGGGGCGTGATGACGCGGCCACTGTAGACTCGGCCCCGGCGCGATTGCATCGCGTTTGCTCCGCAGATCGACTGTTGAACTTCGGAAACCGCGGCCATGGACAAGATCGACCACGAGATCATCGGCCACCTGCAGCGCGACGGCCGGCTCAGCTTCCGCGAGCTGGGCGAGGCGGTGCACCTCAGCGCCAACGCGGTGGCCGAGCGCTACCGCCGGCTGCGCGCCAGCGGCACCATCCGCCAGATCCGCGCCGAGGTGGATCCGGCGGCGCTGGGCCGGCATGTCGAGGCGCAGGTCGAGGTCAAGCTGCTGCCGGAGACCGCGGCGCTGGATTTCGAGCAGCGCCTGCGCCACCTGCCCCAGGTGGTCAGCGCGACGCTGATGACCGGCTCCTTCGACTACGCGCTGCGCGTGGCCTGCCAGGACCGCAGCGAGCTGATGGCGGTGGTCGAGACGCTGCGCCGCGAGGCCGGCGTGCGCGAAACGCACACCCGCATGGTGCTGCGCGAGGTGGCGCTGGGCGCGGGCTGAGGCGCGCCGGGGGCGCGGGCCGCAAGCCGCGGCCGACCAGCCCCTCAGCCGGCGTGGGCCTGCTCGTAGCCGGGCTGGCCGGGCAGCAGCACGCCGGTGATGCGGCCCTCGGCGTCGACGCGCATGCGCGGGTGCACCGGCGGCAGGTGGGTCTGCGCGGCGGCATGGGCCAGCAGCGCGGCGGCGCTGGCGAAGGGCTCCAGCGAGCGCACCGTGGCGATGGTGGCGAACTCCATGTGGAACTCGCCGCGGCCGTGCGCAGCCAGCGCGGCCGGCGGGTTGACCCAGGCCAGCGTGGTGGTCTCGCCGGCGTCGACCTCGGGCACCTGGCCGGCCGGCGCGCGGGCGACCAGGAACAGCGTGTCGAAGCGCTTGGGGATGCCTGCCGGCGTGACCCAGCGCGCCCAGGGCTGCAGCGCACTGGTGGCCAGGCGGCCGCCGGCCTCGGCGGCCAGCGCGGCCATCGTGGCGCCGGCGTTCAGCCGGGCGCGCAGCGCCGGCCAGCCGCCGGCCGGCGCGTGGTCGTCCGGCGCCCCCAGCCACAGCCCGCATTCCTCGAAGCACTCGCGCAGCCCGGCCACGGCGAAGGCCAGCGCCTGCTCGCCCAGCTCGGTGACCGCGCCGATGCGCTGCGCCAGCTGCGCCGCCGGCTCGTCGACGGCGGCCTGGTGCTCGGGCGAGCTGTCGGCCGCGTCCACCGCGCCGCCGGGGAAGACGTAGGCGCCGGGCATGAAGCTGGCCTGCATCGAGCGCCGCACCATCAGCACCTCCAGCCCGCCGTCGCCGTCGCGCACGATCAGCGTGGTGGTGGCCGGGCGCGGCGTCACGGTGGGGGCGAGGGTGCGGGCGTTCATGGGGTCTCCGGCGGGTGGTCGCGCCAGCGTAGCCGCTGGCGCGGGCCCGGCCGTGTCACCAAGGCGGCGGGGCGCGGGATACTCCGGGCATGGACCGCTACGCCCGGCGCCGCGCCGAGATGGTCGAGCACGACATCGCCGCCCGCGGCGTGGCCGACGCCCGCGTGCTGGCGGCGATGCGCGCGGTGCCGCGCGAGGCCTTCGTGCCCGAGGCGCTGCGCGAGCAGGCCTGCGCCGACCGCCCGCTGCCCATCGGCGCCGACCAGACCATCTCCCAGCCCTACATCGTCGCGCGGATGGCCGAGGCGCTGCAGCTGCGCGGCGGCGAGCGGGTGCTGGAGATCGGCTCCGGCTCGGGCTACGCCGCCGCGGTGCTGGCGCGGCTGGCCGCCGAGGTGCACACGGTCGAGCGCATCGCCATGCTGGCCGAGCGCGCGCAGCGCACGCTGGCGGCACTGCAGGTGGACCGGGTGCAGGTGCACGTCGGCGACGGCACGCTGGGCTGGCCGGCGGCGGCGCCTTACGACGCCATCGTCGTCACCGCGGCCGGGCCGCGCGTGCCGCCGGCGCTGCGCGCCCAGCTGGCGCCGGGCGGCCGGCTGGTGATGCCGGTGGGCGAAACGCGCTACTGGCAGGAGCTGCTGCGGCTGACCCGGGGGCGGGATGACGACTCGCCGGACGCGCAGGAGCGGCTGGGCGCGGTGGCCTTCGTGCCGCTGGTGGGGGCGCAGGGCTGGGAGGATGGGGGCGTTTGAGCCACCCGGCGGGCGGCCGCGGGCCAGCGCGGCCCGCCGCCTGGCGACCCCGCCGCCGGCGCAGCGCCGGCGCCGCTGCCCGCTCAGGCCGCCCGCGGCTTCACCCGCGACGCCGCCAGCTTGGCCTGGCTGCGGGCCACCTCGACGTCGGCGTCGTGCACCAGGGCCACGCCCATGCGGCGCTTGACGAAGCTCTCGGGCTTGCCGAACAGGCGCAGCTCGCTGTGGGGCACGCGCAGCGCGTCGGCCACGCCGTCGAAGACCATCGCCTGCGCGTCGACGCCGCCGTAGACCACCGCGCTGGCGCCGGGGCTCTTCAGCGTGGTGTCCACCGGCAGGCCCAGGATGGCGCGGGCGTGCAGCTCGAACTCGTTCTGCCACTGGGTGATCATGGTCACCATGCCGGTGTCGTGCGGGCGCGGGCTGACCTCGCTGAACCAGACCTGGTCGCCCTTGACGAACAGCTCGACGCCGAACAGGCCCTGGCCGCCCAGGTTGTCGGTCACCGCCTGGGCGATCTGGCGCGCGCGTTCGAGCGCAGTGGCGCTCATCGGGTGCGGTTGCCAGCTTTCCACGTAGTCGCCGCTGACCTGCACGTGGCCGATCGGGTCGCAGAAATGCGTCTCGACCTGGCCGTCCGCCCCCAGCGCGCGCACCGTCAGCTGGGTGATCTCGTAGTCGAAGGCGATGAAGCCCTCGACGATGACCCGGCCCGGGCCGACGCGGCCGCCGGCCATCGCGACCTCCCAGGCCTTTTGCACGTCGGCCGGCCCGTCGATCTTGCTCTGGCCCTTGCCGCTGCTGCTCATCACCGGCTTGACGATGCAGGGGTAGCCGATGCCGGCGTCGATGGCCGCCTGCAGCTCGGCCAGCGAGTCGCAGAACTGGTAGGGGCTGGTCGGCAGGCCCAGCGTCTCGGCGGCCAGGCGGCGGATGCCCTCGCGGTCCATCGTCAGCCGGGCGGCGCGGGCGGTGGGGATGCAGCGGATCCGGCCCTCGGCCTCCAGCTGCTCCAGCACCGGGGTGGCGATGGCCTCGATCTCGGGCACCACCAGGTCGGGCTGCTCGGCCTCGATCAGCGCGCGCAGCTGGGCCGGGTCGCTCATCGTGATGGTGCGCGCGTGGTGGGCCACCTGCTGGCCGGGGGCGTTGGCATAGCGGTCGACCGCGATGGTCTCCACGCCCAGGCGCTGCAGCGCGATCAGCACCTCCTTGCCGAGCTCGCCGCTGCCCAGCAGCATCACACGCAGGGCGGACGGGGACAGCGGGGTGCCGATCGGCTTCATGGGGCGGGCTCCGGGAGGGTGAGGGTGCCGGATTGTCGCGCGGGCGCGTACGCTCGCCCCATGCCCCGCGCCGCCCCCCGCCCCCTGACGCTGGCCCAGCTGCGCGCCCACGCCATCGCGCGCAGCCTGTTCACGCCGACCACGCTGCCCCGGGCCATCGCCCGCCTGGGCTTCGTGCAGATCGACCCGCTGCGCGCGCCGGCCCGCGCCCAGGACCTGACGCTGCGCCTGCGCGTGGCCGGCTACCGCGCCGGCGACCTGGACGCGCGCTACCCGCGACTGGCGCTGGAGGAGGACTACTTCGTCAACCACGGCATCCTGCCGCGCGCCACCGCGGCGCTGATGCACCCGCGCGCCGCCCGCCGCGCCTGGCCCGAGGCGCGCTGGCAGCAGGCGCGCGAGGTGCAGGCCTTCGTGCGCGCACGCGGCACGGTGCACCCGCGCGAGGTCGACGCCGCCTTCGCCCACGGCCCCAGCCGCAACTGGTTCGGCGGCACCGGCCGCGCCAGCACCGAGCTGCTCGACGGCATGCACTACCGCGGCCTGCTGCGCATCGCCGGCCGCGCCGGCAACGTGCGCCTGTACGCCGCGCGCGACCCGGCGCCGCCGGCGGCCGACCCCGACGCCGCGCTGGACGCGCTGGCCGACGTGCTGGTCGGCCAGTACGCGCCGCTGCCGGCGGCCACGCTGGGCCAGCTGCTGAGCCTGTTGCTGGGCGGCGGCGCACCGCAGTGGCAGCCCCGGCGCGCCGCGCTGCTGGCGCGCACCCGGGCGCGGCTGCCGCAGGCGGTGGTCGACGGCCAGACCTGGCTGTGGCCGGTGGGCGAGGACCCGGGCTTGCGCCGCCACGCCACCCGCGCCTCGGCCGACCGGGTGCGGCTGCTGGCGCCCTTCGACCCGCTGGTCTGGGACCGCCGGCGCTTCGAGGCCTTCTGGGGCTGGCCCTACCGCTTCGAGGCCTACACGCCGGCGGCCAAACGGCTGCGCGGCCACTACGCGCTGCCGCTGCTGTGGCGCGACGCGGTGGTCGGCTGGGGCAACCTGTCGGTGCAGGGCGGGCAGCTGCGGGCCGAGCTGGGCTATGTCGCCGGCCGGCCGCCGGCCGACGCCGGCTATGCCGCCGCGCTGGACGAGGAACTGCAGCGCTTCAGCGATTTCCTCGGCCTGGGCTGCTGATCAGCGGCCCGCCGCACCGCGGGCGCGCAGCAGCGCGTCGGCCAGCTCGGCGAAGCCGGCGCCGCGCTCCGACGGCGTCACATAGGCCGGCAGCACCCGCAGCTGCGGCACGAAGCGCGCGATGTTGGCCACGCCCACGCTCAGCGGCAGCTGCGCGAACATCGCCTGGTCGTTGGTGGAGTCGCCGACATAGACCCAGTCGGCCGGGTCGAAGCGCCGGCCCAGCACCGCGTCCACCGCCCAGCGCGCGCCGCTGGGCTTGTCGTGCGTGCCCAGCCAGCCGTTGACGTGGATCGAGCTGACGGTGGCCGTCAGGCCGTGGCGGCGCATCACCGCCACCACGGCGTCGACCTGCGCGGCGTCCAGGTGGGCGAACTCGCTGTGGTCGACGGCGATGTCGGTCAGCCGGCCGGCGCTGTCGCGCGCCAGCGTGGCGCCGGGCACGTCGGCCAGCACCGCGGCGGCGCAGGCCTGCAGGCGGGCGAAGTGGGCGGCGCGGGTGGCGGCGTCGGCGACGAAATCGCGGCGCAGGCCGTCGGGCCGGTCGGCATCGCGCCGCAGCAGCACCGCGCCGTTCTCGGCGACGATGGCGGCCACCGGCCAGGCGCGGGCGAAGGGCTCGCTCCAGCCCGCCGGCCGGCCGGTGATGGCAATCACCGGCACGCCGGCGGCGTGCAGGCGCTGCAGCGCGGCCAGCGCCGCGGGCTCGATCGCGCCGTCGCGCGTCAGCGTGTCGTCGATGTCGGTCAGCACCCCGTGCAGCGCGGCCAGGCGCGCCGGCGGCAGCGTGGCCAGCGGGCGCAGCCGGGCGACATCGGGGATGGCGGCCGGGGCGTTCGCGTCGGGGCCGGGGCGGGCGGTGGCGGGCATCGGCGGCAGTCTCCCACAGCGCGCCGGCCAAGCCCTGCGTGCTTGATGCCGATCAACGCCGACCCTGCTGGGCGCGCGGGATCATCACAGGTTCATCCCGCTGTCATCGGAGCCCTGCATGGCCAAGGAAAACGCGCCCACCCCGACCCCCGCCGCGCCGCGCAGCCGGCCGGCCCGCAAGACCGCCTCTGCCACCGCAGCTGCCGCACCGGCGCCGCGCCGCCGCGCCGCTGCCGCCGCGCCGCGCCCGGTGGCCGCCGGCGATGTGCCGCCGGCGCTGGACCGCCCGGGCATCGAGCACAACACCGTCTCGCGCGCCACCACCGGCGCGCGCACCGAGCAGGCGATGGCGCTGGCCGACGTGCTCAGCCACCACGCCCAGGGCGGCAGCGGCGCCACCGTGCTGTCCGAGCTGAAGACGCTGATGGACGGCGCCTCGCCCGACGACGTCAAGGCGCTGCGCCGTGCACTGTTCCAGCCGGCCGACCGCGCGCTGCCCGGCAAGGACGCCGACACCGAGCTGGCCGCCGGCTGGCGCGAGGGCGGCTACCCGTACAAGAACCTGCTGTCGCGCAGGAATTACGAGCGGCAGAAGTACCGGCTGCAGGTCGAGCTGCTGAAGCTGCAGGCCTGGGTCAAGGACACCGGCGCGCGGGTGGTCATCCTGTTCGAGGGCCGCGACGCCGCCGGCAAGGGCGGCACGATCAAGCGCTTCATGGAGCACCTGAACCCGCGCGGCGCGCGGGTCGTCGCGCTGGAGAAGCCCAGCGAGGTCGAGCGCGGCCAGTGGTACTTCCAGCGCTACATCGAGCACCTGCCGACGCGCGGCGAGATCGTGATGTTCGACCGCAGCTGGTACAACCGCGCCGGCGTCGAGCGGGTGATGGGCTTCTGCAGCGAGCACGAGTACGACGAGTTCCTGCGCCAGTGCCCCGAGTTCGAGCGCCAGCTGGTGCGCTCCGGCATCCACCTGTTCAAGTTCTGGTTCTCGGTCAGCCGCGACGAGCAGCGCCGCCGCTTCAAGGAGCGCAAGCTGCACCCGCTCAAGCAGTGGAAGCTCAGCCCCGTCGACCTGGCCAGCCTGGACAAGTGGGACGACTACACCCGGGCCAAGGAGGCGATGTTCCTGCACTGCGACACCTCCGACGCGCCGTGGACGGTGATCAAGAGCGACTGCAAGAAGCGCGCGCGCCTGAACGCCATGCGCTACGTGCTGCACCGCATGCCCTACACGCGCAAGGACGCCGCCACGCTGGGCTCGGTCGACCCGCTGATCGTCGGCCGGCCCTCGCTGGTGCCCAGCGTCGGCGACGACCAGCTGGCCAGCCCGGCCAGCACCTGATGCGGTGACGCATGTCACGGCCGGGCGCGCTGCAGCGCCCGGCCGCTGTGCGTAGAATCCGCGCCTGTTCCGAGGAGCGTTGCAAGGCTGGCCGATGTCGGCGCCGGCCCCAGGCTCGGAACCACTTCCAGTGCAACGGCGCTCACCCGCAGTCCTTGTCGTGGGTGAGATGCGTCCCGTCCACGGCGAGCCTTGCGGGCCCCTCTATACGGAGCCCCTCATGAACGCCGCCGTCCCCCCGAACGTCTTCACCGACCACGCCATTGCCGACCTGTCGCTCGCCGACTGGGGCCGCAAGGAACTGAACATCGCCGAGAGCGAGATGCCGGCGCTGATGGCCATCCGCCGCGAGTACGCCGCCAGCCAGCCCCTGAAGGGCGCGCGCATCACCGGCAGCCTGCACATGACGATCCAGACCGCGGTGCTGGTCGAGACGCTGCAGGCCCTGGGCGCCACCGTGCGCTGGGCCTCGTGCAACATCTTCAGCACCCAGGACCACGCCGCCGCCGCGCTGGTGGCCCGCGGCACGCCGGTGTTCGCCTACAAGGGCGAGACGCTGAAGGACTACTGGGACTACACCCACCGCATCTTCGACTTCGGCCCCGCCGGCAGCGCCGACGAAGGCCCGAACATGATCCTGGACGACGGCGGCGACGCGACGCTGCTGATGCATCTGGGCAAGCGCGCCGAGAAGGACGCCAGCCTGATCGCCAACCCCGGCAGCGAGGAAGAGCGCGAGCTGTTCGCCGCGATCCAGGCCAAGCTGGCCGTCGACCCGACCTGGTACAGCCGCAAGAGCGCCCAGATCATCGGCGTGACCGAGGAGACCACCACCGGCGTGCACCGCCTGAAGGAGATGAGCGTCAAGGGCACGCTGATGTTCCGCGCCATCAACGTCAACGACTCGGTCACCAAGAGCAAGTTCGACAACCTCTACGGCTGCCGCGAGAGCCTGGTCGACGGCATCAAGCGCGCCACCGACGTGATGATCGCCGGCAAGATCGCCGTGGTCTGCGGCTACGGCGACGTGGGCAAGGGCAGCGCCCAGGCGCTGCGCGCGCTCAGCGCCCAGGTCTGGGTGACCGAGATCGACCCGATCAACGCGCTGCAGGCGGCGATGGAAGGCTACCGCGTGGTGACCATGGAATGGGCGGCCGCCCAGGCCGACATCTTCGTCACCACCACCGGCAACCGCGACGTCATCACCTACGAGCACATGGCGGCGATGAAGAACAACGCCATCGTCTGCAACATCGGCCACTTCGACAACGAGATCCAGGTCGCCCAGCTGGAAGCCAAGTGCCAGTGGGAGGAGATCAAGCCCCAGGTCGACCACGTGATCTTCCCGGACGGCAAGCGCATCATCCTGCTGGCCAAGGGCCGGCTGGTGAACCTGGGCTGCGCCACCGGCCACCCCAGCTACGTGATGAGCTCCAGCTTCGCCAACCAGACGCTGGCGCAGATCGAGCTGTACGCGCACAAGGACGCCTACGACGTGGGCAAGGTCTACGTGCTGCCCAAGCACCTGGACGAGAAGGTGGCGCGGCTGCAGCTGGTCACGCTCAACGCCCAGCTCACCGAGCTGACCGACGAGCAGGCCGCCTACATCGGCGTGCCCAAGGCCGGCCCGTACAAGCCCGACAGCTACCGCTACTGACCGGCGCCGGCCCGTGCGCCCCGGCGCACGGCCGCCGCCCGGCTGCTGCGCGTCCACCCGCTGCACCGCGGGTGGCGGCGCCGTGGCCGTCCACACCCTTCCAGGAGGACCGTCTTCCATGACATCCGCCGCACAACTGCCGGTCAGCATCGAGTTCTTCCCGCCCAACACGCCGGTGGGCAGCGAGAAGCTCAAGACCGTGGTGCAGGAGCTCAGCGTCCTGCGGCCCGAGTACTTCAGCGTCACCTACGGCGCCGGCGGCTCCACCCGCGAGAAGACCCTGGCCACGGTGCGCGACATCGCCGCGGCCGGCTACGAGGCCGCGCCGCACCTGAGCTGCGTGGGCTCGACGCGCGAGAACATCGCCGAGATCCTGGCCACCTACCGGGCCCAGGGCATCCACCGGCTGGTGGCGCTGCGCGGCGACCTGCCCAGCGGCACCGCGGTGGCCGGCGAGTTCCGCTATGCGTCAGAGCTGGTGGGCTTCATCCGCGAGACCCAGGGCGCGGACTGGCACATCGAGGTGGCCGCCTACCCCGAGTACCACCCCGAGCAGCGCTACGCGAAGAAGGACATCGAGCACTTCGTGCACAAGGTGCGCTGCGGTGCCGACTCGGCGATCACGCAGTTCTTCTTCAACCCCGACGCCTACTTCCACTTCGTGGACCAGGTGCGCGCCGCCGGCGTGGACGTGCCCATCGTGCCGGGCATCATGCCGATCCACAGCTTCTCGCGCATCGTGCAGTTCGCGGCGCGCGACGGCATCGAGATCCCGCGCTGGGTGCTGCTGAAGATGGAGGGCTACCTGGACGACGCCGCCTCGATCCGCGAGTTCGGCATCGAGGTGGTCACCCGCCTGTGCGAGCGCCTGATCGCCGGCGGCGTGCCCGCCATCCACTTCTACGCGCTGAACCAGTCGGCGCTGACGCTGGAGATCTGCCGCAGGCTGGGGCGGATCTGAATCCGCTTCCGGCGCTTTGCGGCTGTTGCTTGTCTATCGAAGCGGACGTTCGACGTTTCGCGCGTTGGCCGAGACCACCGGGTACCCGGCTGCCTCCATGTCCCCCGGACCGGCTGTGCCGGTCCTCCTCCTCTACTTACGGCAGCCGGGCACCCGGTGCTCTCGGCCCGGCACCATCCCCGCAGCGCACGGACCTGATACCCGCATGCAGCGGTGGTGCCGGAGCGGCGTGACGGGCTGGCCTGCTTTGCGTAGGTAAAGGAGGAGGGGCGGCGCAGCCGACCCGGGGGACACGGAGCAAAGCAGGCCAGCCCGGCGCGCCGCGATCGCGCAGACCGAGGCAAAGTCCGCTTCAAGGAACAACGAGGTAACGGCAGCAAAGCGCCGATGACCGACGACAGGCCGGCCCGGGGAACCCCTGCTGCGGTCCTGCACCCGGCGTCGATACATTGCCGGGGCAGCGCGCCCGAGCGCGCCGAGGAGACCTGCCCCATGCATCCTGCTACCTGCACTGACCACCGCCGCCGCGGCTGGCTGGCTGGCGCGCTGGCCCTGGCCGCCAGCGCCTGGCTGCCCGCGGCCGCCTGGGCCCAGGCCTGGCCGGCCAAGCCGGTGACCATCGTCGTCCCGTTTCCGGCCGGCGGCGGCACCGACGCCTTCGCCCGCCCGCTGACCGCCGCCCTCAGCAAGACCACCGGCCGGCAGTTCCTCATCGACAACAAGGGCGGCGCCGGCGGCACGCTGGGTGCCGGCGTCGCCGCGCGCGCGGCACCCGACGGCTACACCTTCTTCATGGGCGCGGTGCACCACGCCATCGCGCCGGCGATGTACCCCAAGCTGGACTACGACCTGGAGAAGGACTTCGTCCCCGTCGGCCTGGTCGCCAGCGTGCCCCAGGTCATCGTCGTCAACCCGCAGCGCGTGCCGGTGGCCGACCTCAAGGGCCTGCTGGACTACCTGAGGAAGAACCCGGCCAAGCTCAACTACGGCTCGGCCGGCAACGGCACCTCGCACCACCTGGCCGGCGAGCTGTTCAAGCTGCAGACCAAGACCTTCATCACCCACATCCCCTACCGCGGCGCCGGCCCGGCGCTGCAGGACCTGATGGCCGGCCAGGTCGACCTGATGTTCGACGGCCTGGGGTCCTCGGCCGCGCACATCAAGGGCGGGCGCATCAAGGCGCTGGCCGTCGCCTCGGACAAGCGCGCGCCGGGCTTCCCGGACGTGCCGACCACCGTCGAGGGCGGCGTGCCCAGCTACCAGGTGGCCACCTGGTACGGCCTGTGGGCGCCCAAGGGCACGCCGGTCGCGGCGATCGACGCGATGACCGCCGAGCTGAAGAAGGTGGTGGCCAGCGACGAGCTCAGGACCGCCTGGGCCGGCCTGGGCGCCAATCCGCCGGCCGTCTGGGGCGCCGATTTCGGCCGCTTCGTCCACGGCGAGATCAGGCGCTGGGGCGAGGTCGTCAAGGGCTCCGGCGCCAAGATGGACTGATCCCCCCGCAGTGCCGGCGGCGCAGCCCCCCAGGGGGGCGCGACCAGCGGTCCGGCACAGCCGGCCACGCGGCGGCCGCCGCGTGGCGCGCGAAGCGTGACAAGATTCCGATGATGAACGCCAACCTGTTCGCGGCCCTGCGCGCCGCCTTCCCCGCCGACCTCGAGCGCACCGCCATCGAGGTGCTGGACGGCCCCTCGGCCGGCGCCCGCTACAGCTGGCGCGACCTGGACCGCGCCACCGCGATGATCGCCAACCTGCTGGCCAGCCTGGGTCTGCCGGAAGGCAGCCGCGTCGCGGTGCAGACCGAGAAGAGCGTCGAGGCGCTGATGCTGTACCTGGCGGTGCTGCGCGCGGGCTACGTCTACCTGCCGCTGAACACCGCCTACCAGGAAGCCGAGATCGCCTACTTCATCGGCAACGCCGAGCCGGCGGTGGTGGTCTGCGCGCCCAAGCACTTCGCCTGGGTCAGCCGCCTCGCCTTCTCGGCCGGCACGGCCCATGTGTTCACGCTGGGCGAGGCGCGCGACGGCAGCCTGCTGGAGCGCGCCGCCCACCACGCCGACCAGCATGTGCCGGCGCAGCGCGGCGCCGACGAACTGGCCGCCATCCTCTACACCAGCGGTACCACCGGGCGCAGCAAGGGCGCGATGCTCAGCCACGGCAACCTGCTGTCCAACGCGCTGACGCTGAAGGCCTACTGGGATTGGCAGCCTGGCGACGTGCTGATCCACGCGCTGCCGATCTTCCACGTCCACGGCCTGTTCGTCGCCAGCCACGGCGCGCTGCTCAACGGCAGCACCATGCTGTGGCTGAACAAATTCGAGCCCCGCGCGGTGATCGCCGCGCTGCCGCGCGCCACGGTATTCATGGGCGTGCCCACGCTGTACGTGCGCATGCTGGCCGAGCCGGCGCTGACGCGCGAGCAGGCCGCCCACATGCGCCTGTTCATCAGCGGCTCGGCGCCGCTGCTGGTCGAGACCTTCGACGCCTGGACCGAGCGCACCGGCCACGTCATCCTCGAGCGCTACGGCATGAGCGAGACGGTGATGCTGACCTCCAACCCCTGCCGGCCGCAGGACGGCCTGCGACGGCGCGGCACCGTCGGTCCGGCCCTGCCCGGCGTGGGCCTGCGCGTGGTCGACGACAGCGGCGCGGCCTGCCCGGCCGGCGAGATCGGCCACATCCAGGTGCGCGGGCCCAACGTGTTCTCGGGCTACTGGCGCATGCCCGAGAAGACGGCCGAGGAATTCACCGCGGACGGCTGGTTCAAGACCGGCGACGTCGGCAAGGTCGAGGCCGACGGCTGGTGCACCATCGTCGGCCGCAGCAAGGACCTGATCATCAGCGGCGGCTACAACGTCTACCCGGCCGAGATCGAGGGCTTCATCAACGAGATGCCCGGCGTGGCCGAGAGCGCGGTGGTTGGCGTGCCGCACCCCGACTTCGGCGAGGGCGTGATCGCCGTCGTCGTGCCCAAGCCCGGCGCCACGCTGGACGGCGCGGCGATGGTGGCCCGGCTGAAGGGCCAGATCGCCAACTTCAAGGTGCCCAAGCAGGTCTTCGTCGTGCCCGACCTGCCGCGCAACGCGATGGGCAAGGTGCAGAAGAACCTGCTGCGCGAGCAGCACCGCGGGCTGTTCGCATGAGCGGCCCCGGCACCGGCCCCGCCGCCTGCCCCGACCGCTGCCCGCGCTGCGGCGGCGGCTTCGCCTGCGGCATGGCCGGCGACGCGCCCTGCGCCTGCACCACGGTGACGCTGGCGCCGGCCACCCTGGCCGCGCTGCAGGCGCGCTATGCCGGCTGCCTGTGCCTGGCCTGCCTGCAGGCCCTGGCCGCCGGCGCCGCACTGGAGGGCGCCGCCGCGCCGGCTTGAGCCGCGGCGCCACGGCACCCCGCTTGCTTGGGTCCGGGCCGTGCCGTCCCGCGGCCCCGTCCCCATCGATCGCCAGGAGTGTTCCCGATGTTTCCGATCTCGCGTCGTCTTGCCTCCGGCCTGCTGGCCGCCGCCGGCCTGGCCGCTGCGCTGCCGCCCGCCTCGGCCCAGCCCGCGCCCTATCCCAGCAAGCCCATCACCATCGTCGTCGGCTACCCGCCCGGCGGCAGCACCGACCTGACCGGCCGCACCGTCGCCGAGCAACTGGCCAAGCGCCTGGGCGTGCCGGTGGTGGTCGAGAACCTGGGCGGCGCCGGCGGCGCCATCGGCGCGCAGAAGGTGGTCAACGCCGCGCCGGACGGCTACACCCTGCTGGTCGGCGCCAACAACGAGCTGGCCATCAGCCGCCTGGTCAGCCCCGCCGTCAAGTACCGCCTGGAGGATTTCACGCCGATCGGCCTGATCGCCTCGCAGCCCATGGTGCTGGTGGCCGGCCCCAAGGTGCCGGTGAAGAACGTCGACGAGTTCTTCCAGCTGGTGCGCGCCAACCCCGGCAAGTTCAGCTACGGCTCCTCGGGCGTGGGCACCGCGCTGCACCTGGCCGCCGAGATGGTCAAGGAGCAGGGCCGGCTGTTCATGACCCACATCCCCTACCGCGGCGTGGCGCCGCTCACGTCCGACCTGCTGGGCGGCAACATCGAGTTCGGCGTCTTCGTGCTGTCCTCCGGCCTGCCGCACATCAAGTCGGGCAAGGTGGTGGCGCTGGGCACCACGCAGGCCAGGCGCTCGGCGGTCACGCCCGACATCCCGGCGCTGGCCGAGCACCCGCAGCTCAAGGGCACCGACATCAGCAGCTGGTTCGCGCTGATGGGCCCGGCCCGGCTGCCCGAGCCGGTGGTGGCGCGGCTGCGCGGCGCGCTGGCCGAGGCCCTGGCCGCGCCCGAGCTGCGGGCCAAGCTGGAGGCCTCGGGCTCGACCATCGCGGCACCCCAGGTGGACATGGCCGCCTTCCTGAGGACGGAAAGCGCCAAGTACCAGAAGATCGTGGACTTCGCGAAGATCAAGGAGTGAGCCCGGTGGACACCGCCCCGCTGCGCTTCGACCTGCCCCGGCCCGACCTGGGCGACTGGCGCGCCGGCAACACCGGCACCGAGGGCGTCTGGCACTTCGACAGCGGCCGCCCCGGCCGGCGGGTGATGGTCACCGCGCTGGTGCACGGCAACGAGCTGTGCGGTGCCTGGGCGCTGCTGGGCCTGCTGGGCGCCGGCGTGCGCCCGCAGGCCGGCGCGCTGACCCTGGCCTTCTGCAACCTCGCCGCCTTCGACCGCTTCGACCCGGCCGAGCACGACGCCAGCCGCTGCGTCGACGAGGACCTCAACCGCGTCTGGCAGGCCGACAAGCTGGCCGACCCGGTCACCCAGGAGCGCCGCCGCGCGCTGGCGCTGCGCCCCTTTGCCGAGGCCGCCGACTGGCTGCTGGACCTGCACTCGATGCACGAGCCCGGCGCGCCGCTGCTGCTGACCGGCGTGCAGCCGCGCAACCAGGCGCTGGCGCGGGCGCTGCGCGCGCCCGAGCACGTCGTCGTCGATGCCGGCCACCGCGACGGCACGCGGCTGCGCGACTTCGGCCGCTTCGGCCTGCCCGACGCGCAGGCCGGCGACAGCCGCTCGCTGCTGATCGAATGCGGCTTCCACGGCGACCCGGCCAGCCGCGCGGTGGCGCAGGACGCCTGCGTGCGCTTCCTGGTCGAGGCCGGCACGCTGGACGCCGCCAGCGCCGAACGCCTGCTGCCCGGCTGGCGCGGGCCCGATGCGCCGCGCCAGTGGGCGCTGGAGGTGCTGGGCCCGGTGGTCGCGCGCAGCGCCTCGGTGCGGTTTGCACCCGGCGTGGCGCCGCTGGCCGTGCTGCCGCGCGCCGGCACGGTGATCGGCGACAACGCCGGCGAGCCCATCACCACGCCCTGCGACGACTGCGTGCTGGTGATGCCCTCGCTGCGCCAGGCGCGCGCCGGCGTCACCGTCGTGCGCTTCGCCCGTCGGCGATCCTTGTGACCCCGCCCCGGAGGCCTCGATGGAACCCAACCACCACCGCTTCAGCGAGCTGTTCGCCCAGCTGGGCCTGCCGGCCACGCCCGAGGACATCGCCGCCTTCATCGCCGTGCACCGCCCGCTGCCCGACCAGCTGCGGCTGGAGGACGCGCCGTTCTGGACCCCGGCCCAGGCCCGGCTGCTGCGCGAGGAGCTGGCCGAGGACGCCGACTGGGCCGAACTGGTCGACCAGCTGAACGCCGCGCTGCGCTGAGCCGGGCCGGGTCGCCCGGCGGCCGGTCGTCTCGGTGCGGCGGTTGACGGAGGTCAATGTCGGCCCTGGTGCCGCGCGGTGCCGGCAGGCAGCATCGCGGGCGTCGGCGTCCTGTCACGAAAGCCCACCACCGTGCGTGCTAGCTTGGGCGCCGGTGGTGGCCTGGCAGGCCGCCCCTGCCGTGAGAGGAGACGACCATGCAACAGGCATCCGACCTGCGTCCGGCCTGCCGGACGCGTCCTGCCCACCGACGCCGCGTCCGCGCGGCCCGCGGGGGCGTGCGGTGAGTGCGACGCGGCCCTCCGGCCGCGCCCCGCACCATGTGGCACCGGCCGCGCTGGCGCGCGAGGCGGCCGACCTGGCGCACCGCATGCAGCATGTCTACGCGGTCATCCTGGCCGGCGGCCGCGGCTCGCGCCTGCACCAGCTGACCGACCGCCGCGCCAAGCCCGCGCTGCCCTTCGCCGGCAAGCTCAACATCATCGACTTCGCGCTGAGCAACTGCATCAACTCCGGCATCCGGCGCGTCGGCGTGCTCACCCAGTACAAGGCGCAGAGCCTGATCCGCCACATCGAGCGCGGCTGGGGCTTTCTGCAGGCCGCACTCGGCGAGTTCATCGACGTGGTGCCGGCGCAGCAGCAGCTTGACGAGCGCTGGTACAGCGGCACCGCCAACGCGGTCTGGCAGAACCTGGAGATCGTGCGCGAGGCGCGGCCCGACTACGTGCTGGTGCTGGCCGGCGACCATGTCTACAAGATGGACTACGCCCGCCTGCTGGCCGACCACATCGCCGCCGGCGCCGACGCCACCGTGGCCTGCATCGAGGTGCCGCTGGCCGAGGCCCGGCACTTCGGCGTGATGGCGGTCGACGCGCAGCGCCGCATCGTCGCCTTCGAGGAAAAGCCCGCCCAGCCGCAGGCCATGCCCGGGCGGCCCGGCCACGCGCTGGCCAGCATGGGCATCTACGTCTTCGGCACCGAGTTCCTGTGCCGGCAGCTGGCCGAGGACGCGGCGCGCCCCGACTCGCGCCACGACTTCGGCCACGACATCATCCCGCGCCTGGTGCGCAGCCACCACCTGCTGGCCCACCGCTTCGCCGACAGCTGCGTCAACATGGTGGGCGACCGGCCCTACTGGCGCGACGTCGGCACGGTCGATGCTTTCTGGGAGGCCAACATCGACCTGACGCATGTCGTGCCCGAGCTGAACCTCTACGACGACGACTGGCCCATCCTCAGCCTGCAGCGCCAGGTGCCGCCGGCCAAGTTCGTCTTCGACGACGAGGGCCGCCGCGGTACCGCGGTCGACTCGCTGGTCTCGGGCGGCTGCATCGTCAGCGGCGCCACGGTGCGGCGCTCGATCCTGTTCTCCAAGGCGCGGGTGGCCGAGGGCAGCCTGGTCGAGGACTCGGTGATCCTGCCCAATGTGCGCATCGGCCGCGACGTGGTGCTCAAGCGCACCATCGTGGACAAGGGCTGCGTGCTGCCCGACGGCTTCTGCGCCGGCGTCGACGCCGAGGCCGACCGCGCGCGCTTCCACGTCACGCCGCGCGGCGTCACGCTGGTCACCGCCGACATGCTGGCCACCGGCCGGCCCGACGGCCTGGCGGCCGCGCCGGCGGAGGATTCCGCGGCGATGCCGCTGCCGCCGGCCTGAGCGCCGCCGCCGGATGGACCTGCGCTACCCGCCACCCGACCTGGCCGCCGCGCGCGCCACCGCCGCGGCCGACGCCGCGCTGGCCGCCCACGGCCACGACCGCCACGGCCTGCTGCAGATGCTGGTGGCGCTGCAGGCCGGGCTGGGCTGGCTGCCGCGCCCGGCGCTGGACCGGCTGGCCGCTGCGCTGGGCCTGCCGCCGGCCGAGGTGCTGGGCGTGGCCGGCTTCTACCGCTTCCTGCACCTGGCGCCGGTGGGCCGGCTGCGCCTGCTGTTTGCCGACCACATCACCGACCGCCACCAGGGCGCGCCCGCGCTGATGGCCCGGCTGTGCGCCCGGCTGGGCGTTCGGCCCGGCCAGGTGCGCGCCGACGGCGCGGTCAGCGTGGACACCACCGCCTGCATCGGCCTGAGCGACCAGGGCCCGTCGCTGCTGGTCAACCATGCCCTGGTGCTGACCCGGCTGGACGCCGCGCGCATCGACGCGCTGGCCGCCCTGGTCGACGCCGGCACGCCGACGGCCGACTGGCCCGCCGACTGGCAGCAGGTGGACGAGCCGGTGCGCCGCGCCGACCTGCTGCTGGCCGACGCCAGCGCGCCCGGCGCCGCGCTGGCGCAGGCCTTGGCGCGCCCCGGCAGCGCGCTGATCGACGAGCTGGCCGCCGCCCGCCTGCGCGGCCGCGGCGGCGCCGGCTATCCCGTCGCCGACAAGTGGCGCGCCTGCGCGGCCACGCCGGCCCCGGCGCGGGCGGTGGTGTGCAATGCCGACGAGGGCGAGCCCGGCACCTTCAAGGACCGCACCCTGCTGCGCCTGCAGCCCGACGCGGTGCTCGAAGGCATGACCCTGGCCGCCCACGCGGTGGGTGCGCGCCACGGCTTCATCTACCTGCGCGGCGAGTACCGCTGGCTGCTGCCCGGGCTGCAGCAGGTGCTGGAGCGGCGCCGCGCCGCCGGCCTGCTGGGCCGCGGCATCGCCGGCCGCGCCGGCTTCGACTTCGACATCGCCATCCACCTGGGCGCCGGCGCCTACGTCTGCGGCGAGGAGAGCGCGCTGCTCGAATCGCTGGAGGGCCGGCGCGGCGTGCCGCGCATCCGCCCGCCGTACCCGGCCACCCACGGCTGGCGCGGCCTGCCCACGGTGCTCAACAACGTCGAGACCTTCTGCTGCGTGGCGCAGATCGCGCAGCGCGGCGGCGCCTGGTGGGCCGGCATCGGCACGCCGCAGTCCACCGGCACCAAGATCCATTCGGTGGCCGGCGACTGCGACCGGCCGGGCCTGTACGAGTACCCCTGCGGCACGCCCGTGCAGCGCATCCTGGACGACTGCGGCGCGCGCGAGCCCCAGGCGGTGCTGGTCGGCGGGCCCTCGGGCCAGTGCCTGTCGGTGGCCGATTTCGGCCGCCGCATCGCCCACGAGGACCTGCGCAGCGCCGGCGCCTTCACCGTCCTCGACCGCCGCCGCGACCTGTTCGAGCTGGCGCGGCAGACCGCGCAGTTCTTCGCCCACGAGAGCTGCGGCTTCTGCACGCCCTGCCGCGTCGGCACCACGCTGGTGCTGCGGCGGCTGGACAAGATCGCCGCCGGCAGCGGCTCGCGCCACGACCTGGACGCGCTGGACGAACTGGACCACCTGCTGCACGACGGCACCACCCACTGCGGCCTGGGCGCCAGCGCCGGCAAGGTGCTGCGCGACACGGTGCGCGCCTTCCGCCCGGCCTTCGCGCAGCGCCTGCGCTCGCCGCACTTCGTGCCCGGCTTCGACCTCGACGCCGAGCTGTCGCAGGCGCGCGCGCTGACCGGCCGCAGCGACGACGGCGCCCACCTGGCCACCCGCCCGGAGCCGACGGCATGAACGACCCCGGACCGCGCTTCAGCCTCGACGGCGAGGACGTGCCCTTCCGGCCCGGCGAGACGGTGCTGGAGGCCGCCACCCGCGCCGGCCGCCACATCCCGCACCTGTGCTGGCACCGCGGCTTCGCGCCGCACGGCTCGTGCCGGCTGTGCATGGTGGCCGTCGGCGGCCGCCTCGTCGCGGCCTGCAGCACCGCGGCCGAGCCCGGCGCCGAGCTGACGCTGCACAGCGAGGCCCTGGCGCGCGAGCGCCGCACCCTGCTGCAGCTGCTCTTCGTCGAGGGCAACCACTTCTGCCCCAGCTGCGAGCAGAGCGGCAGCTGCCGGCTGCAGGCCGAGGCCTGCGAGGCCGGCATGCTCGGGCCGCACTTCGAGGAGCTCTACCCCGCGCGCCCGGTCGACGCCAGCCACCCCGACCTGCTGCTGGACACCAACCGCTGCATCCTGTGCGGGCTGTGCGTGCGTGCCTCGGCCCAGGTCGACGGCAAGGCGGTGTTCGCCCTCGGCGGCCGCGGCCTGGGCACGCACCTGGTCGTCGGCAGCGCCAGCGGGCGGCTGGCCGACACCGACCTCGCGGCCGACGACCTGGCCGCGCGCATCTGCCCGGTCGGCGCCCTCCTGCCCAAGCGCCGCGGCTTCGCCGTGCCCATCGGCCAGCGCCGCTACGACCGCGTGCCGATCTCGGCCCAGCCCGAGCCCGACGACGGCCTGGCGCCGGGCGCCGTGCCGCCCGCCGGCGCGGAGGCCGGCCGATGAGCGCCGGGGCGCCGCAGCGCAAGTGGCGCGTGGCCACGGTGTCGCTGGCCGGCTGCTTCGGCTGCCACATGGCCTTCCTGGACCTCGACGAGCGCCTGCTCGCGCTGATCGAGCGTGTCGAGTTCGACCGCTCGCCGCTGACCGACCTGAAGACCGTGGGCCCGTGCGACATCGGCCTGGTCGAGGGCGGGCTGTGCAATGCCGAGAACGTGCACGTGCTGCGCGCCTTCCGCGCCCAGTGCAAGACCCTGGTGGCGGTGGGCGCCTGCGCCATCACCGGCGGCCTGCCGGCGCAGCGCAACCACCTGCGCATCGACGACGTGCTGCGCGCCGTCTACCAGCAGCGCCCCGGCCTGGCCGCCGGTGCCGCCGTGCCCGACGACCCGGAGTTGCCGCTGCCGCTGAACCGCGTGCACCCGATCCACGAGGTGGTGCACGTGGACCACAGCCTGCCCGGCTGCCCGCCCCCCGCCGACGCCTTCTGGGCCCTGCTGACCGACCTGATGGCCGGGCGCACGCCGCGGCTGGGCCCCGGCCTGATCCACTACGACTGAGCGTCTGAGCGTTTTACGACCATGCCCTCGCCGCTGGAAACCGCCGAGCACCCCGAGCGCCTGCGCCGCGTCGCGATCGACCCGCTGTCGCGCGTCGAGGGCCACGGCAAGGTCACGCTGCTGCTGGACGACGCCGGCCGCGTGCAGCAGGCGCGGCTGCACATCGTCGAGTTCCGCGGCTTCGAGCAGTTCATCGTCGGCCGGCCCTACTGGGAGGTGCCGGTGATGGTGCAGCGCCTGTGCGGCATCTGCCCGGTCAGCCACCACCTGGCGGCCAGCAAGGCGCTGGACCGCGTCGTCGGCGCCACCGGCGCGCACGCGGTGCCGGCCTCGGCCACCGCGGTGCGCCGGCTGATGCACTACGGCCAGGTGATGCAGAGCCACGCGCTGCACTTCTTCCACCTGGCCTCGCCCGACCTGCTGTTCGGCTTCGACAGCGAGCCGCAGCGCCGCCACATCCTGGCCGTGGCCGAGGCCCACCCCGAGATCGCCCGCCAGGGCGTGCTGCTGCGCAAGTACGGCCAGGAGGTGATCCGCGCCACCGCCGGCAAGCGCATCCACGGCACCGGCTCGGTGCCGGGCGGCGTCAACCGCCTGCTGTCCGACGAGGACCACGCGCTGCTGCTGCGCGACGCGCCGCAGATGGTCGACTGGGCCGCCGGCGCCGTGGCGCTGGCCCGGCGCCTGCACGAGAGCGATGCGGCGCTGTACCGCCACTTCGGCGAAGTGCCGGCGCGCATGCTGTCGCTGGTGCGGCCGGGCGACGGCGCGCTGGAGCTCTACGACGGCGTGCTGCGCGTGCGCGAGGCCGACGGCCGCCTGCTGCTGGACGGTGCCAGCGACCAGGACTACCTCGACCTGATCGAGGAGGCCGTGCGGCCCTGGAGCTACATGAAGTTCCCCTACCTGCGCCGCCTGGGCGCCGAGGACGGCTGGTACCGCGTCGGCCCGCTGGCGCGGGTGCAGAACTGCAGCTTCATCCCGACGCCGCGGGCCGAGGCGGCGCGCCAGGACTTCGTCGCCGCGGCCGGCGGCCGGGTGGCGCATGGCGCGCTGACCACGCACTGGGCGCGCATGGTCGAGCTGCTGCACGCGATGGAGGTGATCGCCGAGTCGCTGCACGACCCCGCGCTGCGCGCCGGCGAACTCACGGCCAGCGGCCCGCGCCAGGCCGAGGGCATCGCGGCGATCGAGGCGCCGCGCGGCACGCTGATCCACCACTACCGCGTCGGCGACGACGACCTGGTCAGCCACTGCAACCTGATCGTCTCGACCACCCACAACAACCAGGCGATGAACGAGGCGGTGCGCGCGGTGGCGCGCCAGTACTTCGACGGCCGCGCGCTGACCGAGGGCCTGCTCAACCGCATCGAGGTGGCGATCCGCGCCTACGACCCCTGCCTGTCCTGCGCCACCCACGCGCTGGGCCGCATGCCGCTGGACGTCACGCTGCGCGCCGCCGACGGCCGGCCGCTGGACCGCCTGCTGCGCGATGGCGACGGCCTGTGCCAGCCGGCCGACCCGGCAGGCGCCTGAGCGCGCCGGGCCGCCCGCAGGCGCGCCTCCCGGAGCACGCCGTGCGGAGGGTCAGCCAGTGAGTGCCATGCCGGCGCCGCTGCTGGTCATCGGCTGGGGCAACCTGGCGCGTGGCGACGACGCGCTGGGCCCGCTGTGCCTGGAGCGCCTGGCCGCCGCGCTGCCGCCCGACCGGCGCGCGGCGGTCGAGCTGCTGGTCGAGCACCAGCTGGCGCCCGAGCACGCGCTGGACCTGGCCGGCCGCGCGCGCGTGCTCTTCGTCGACTGCGACGCGGCGCTGGCCCAGCCGATCGCCGCCCGCGCGTTGCAGCCGCAGCGCGACGCCAGCGCCTTCAGCCACGCGCTGTCGCCGGCCGCGCTGCTGCAGGTCTACCAGCAGCTGCACGGTGCCGCACCGCCGCCGGCCACGCTGCTGGCGCTGCGCGGCGAGCGCTTCGGCCTGGGCGAGCCGCCCAGCGCCGCCGGACTGGCCGCGCTGGACGCCGGCGTGGCCTGGGCGCTGGCCTGGCTGGCCGGCGGCGCGGCGGCGGCCTGACCGGCCGGGGCGGGCAGGGCAGGGCCGGCCTGGCCGGCAGGGCTCGCCAGGTGCCCGGCGGCGGCCGCGCCGCTGGCACGCAAGCGACGCTGGCGCCCCCCGCCGGCGTGCTACACCGTCGGGCCCGCCGCACCGCGCCGTCCGGCGCGGGCCGCGCACGCCACCGAGGAGACCCGATGACGACGACGCCCCGCATGATCCGCATCCCGACCCACGGCATCACCCTGCAGGCGGCCATCGCCGGCAGCGGCCCGCTGGTGCTGATGGTCCACGGCTTCCCCGAGGGCTGGTACAGCTGGCGCCACCAGATCGGCCCGATCGCCGACGCCGGCTTCACCGCCTGCGCCATCGACGTGCGCGGCTACGGCGGCTCGGACCGGCCGCCGGCGGTGGCCGACTACAGCCTGGCGCAGATCACCGCCGACGTCGCCGGCGCCATCGAGCACCTGTCGCCCGGCGCGCCGGCGGTGCTGGTGGGCCACGACTGGGGCGCGCCCATCGTCTGGAACACCGCGCTGACGCGGCCCGACCGGGTGCGCGCGGTGGCCGGCCTGTCGGTGCCCTGGACCGGCGTGCCGAAGGTGAACTTCCTGGACGCGGTGCACGCCGCCTTCACCGCCAAGGGGCGCTTTTTCTACCAGGTGTATTTCCAGGAGGAGGGCGTGGCCGAGGCCGAGCTGGAGGCCGACGTGCGCGCGTCGCTGCGCAAGTTCTACTACGCCATCAGCGGCGACGCGCCCGACGGCAGCTGGCCGCTGAAGCCGCACGGCGCCAGGCTGCTGGACGGCCTGGTCGACCCGCAGCCCTTCCCGGCCTGGCTGACCAAGGCCGACGAGGACCACTTCGTCGCCGCCTTCACCGCCTCGGGCTTCCGCGGCCCGCTCAACCGCTACCGCAACCATGCGCGCGACTTCGCCTGGCAGCAGGGCTTCAAGGACCGGCGCATCGAGCAGCCGTCGCTGTTCATCGGCGGCGAGCGCGACCTGGTGCTGAAGGTGCTGCCCGGCTTCGACCCGCTGGCCCACCTGGCGCCGCACCTGCCGGGGCTGCGCGGCGCGCACCTGCTGCCCGGCGTCGGCCACTGGACGCAGCAGGAGGCGCCCGAGGCCGTCAACCGCCTGCTGCTGGACTGGCTGCGCGGGCTCTGACCGGGTTGCCCCTGACAGGGCTTTCCTGGGGACCGGCCGCTGCCGGGGGGCGGTTGTCGCCTGGTTGACGCCGGCGTGCCGGGGGCGGGTTCCACCATGCCGGCAAACCGCGCACCAGACCGCCAGGAGACAACGATGCCCACCCTCGCTGCAGACGCCGCAGACGCCGCGTCCGCCACCGCCGCGGCCGCCGCCGCGCCCGACCGCGCGCCGCCGCCCTTCAAGCCGCTGCCGCTGAAGCCGCCCAGCGTCACGGTGGAGCGCCGCGCCGACGGCTGCATCCTGCTGCGCAGCAACCACGCCCCCGGCGCCGCGCCGCGCACCATCGCCCACCTGCTGCACGAGCGCGCGCAACAGCACCCCGACCGGCCGTGGATGAAGCAGCGCCTGCCCGGCCACGGCCCCTGGCGCAGCGTCAGCTACGGCGAGACGCTGCGCGCCGCCGAGGGCTTCGCCCAGTGGCTGCTCGACCGCGGCCTGGGCGCCGACGACAGCGTGCTGGTGCTGTCGGCCAACAGCATCGAGCACATGCTGGTGGCCATGGGCTGCTACACCGCCGGCGTGCCGGTGGCGCCGATCAGCCCGGCGCATTCGCTGATCTCCAGCGACCACGCCAAGCTGCGCCACAGCGCCCAGGTGGTGCGGCCCAGGGTGGTGTTCGCGCAGTCGGGGGCGCTGTTCGAGCGCGCCTTCGCCACGCTGCGCAGTGTCGATCCGGGGCTGGTCTTCGTCACCGCCGACGGCAGCGGCGAGGGCGCGCTGGCCCTCGGCGAGCTGACCGCCACCGCGCCCACCGCCGCGGTGGCCGCCGCGCGCGAGCGGCTGGGCCCGGCCACGGTGGCCAAGTACCTGTTCACCTCCGGCTCCACCGGCCTGCCCAAGGGCGTGCCGCAGACCTTCGGCATGATGTCGGCCACCATCGCCGGCCAGGAGGGCCTGCGCGCCGAGCCGGTCGACCCCGACCTGGTGCCGCAAAGCCTGGAGTGGATGCCCTGGAGCCACATCAGCGCCGGCAACATCGGCTTCAACGGCGCGATGTGGGCCGGCGGCACCATCCACCTGGACGAGGGCAAGCCCATCCCCGGCCAGTTCGAGACCACGATCAAGAACCTCTACGAGGTTTCGCCGGTGGTCTTCGGCTCGGCGCCGATCGCCTTCGGCATGCTGGCCACCGCGATGGAGCAGGACCCGGTGCTGCGCCGCGCCTTCTTCAAGAACCTGCGCTACATGGGCTACGGCGGCGCCACGCTGTCCAACGACGTCTACGAGCGGCTGCAGGCCCTGGCCATCGCCGAGACCGGCCAGCGCATCCCGCTGACCACGATGTACGGCGCCACCGAGACCCAGGGCGTCACCGTCACCCACTGGGCCACCGAGCGGGTGGGCCTGGTCGGTGTGCCGGTGCCGGGCATCACGATCAAGCTGGTGCCCAACGGCGCCAAGCTGGAGGTGCGGGTGCAAGGCCCGACGGTGGCCACCGGCTACCACGCCGACCCCGAGCGCAGCGCCGCCGCCTTCGACGAGGAGGGCTTCTACAAGCTGGGCGACGCGGCGCGCTTCGTCGACCCCGAGGACCCGGCCCAGGGCCTGGTCTTCGACGGCCGCGTCACCGAGGACTTCAAGCTCGACAGCGGCACCTGGGTCAGCGTGGGCACGCTGCGGCCCGACCTGGTGGCCGCCTGCAGCCCCTATGTGCAGGACGCGGTGATCGCCGGCCAGGACAAGCCCTTCGTCGGCGCGCTGTTCTGGCCCACCGCCGCCGGCCTGCAGGCGCTGGCCGCCGAGCCCGGCCCCGGCACGCCGGCCGAGAAGTTGGCGGCCCGGCTGCGCGAGCGCCTGGCCGCCTTCAACGCCGCGGCCGGCGGCTCGTCGCGCCGGGTGGCGCGCTTCGCGGTGCTGGCCGAGCCGCCGTCCATCGACGCCGGCGAGATCACCGACAAGGGCTACGTCAACCAGCGTGCCACGCTGGAGCGGCGCGACGCCCAGGTGCGCGCGCTGTACGCCGAGCCGCCGGGCGAGGGCGTGGTCACCGTCTGAGCCTGCCCGGGGCCGGGCTGCCCCCGGCCCGCCCCCCGCCGGGTCACCCTCGGGTCATCCCCAGGCCCGCGCCTGCGGGCGGCGGTGGCGGGCCCCGGCTGTCACCTTGGCGTAGGCGCGCCGCGTGCGGCGGTCGATAGAGTGGCCGCCACCCGTCCACCCCGCCCGGGGCCGCCCCCGGACCGCCGCCATGCCCGCTGCCGAACTGCTGACCGTCGACGACTTCATCCGCCACTGGGCCCAGGACCGGCCGACGCGGCCGGCCATGGTCGGCGAGCGCCGCATCGACTTCGCCGAGCTGGAGGCCAGCACCGCGCGTGTCGCGTCGGCGCTGCAGGCCGCCGGCTTGAAGAAGGGTGACCGCATCGCCTGGCTGGGCAAGAACGCGGTGCTGTACTTCACCCTGCTGTTCGGCGCCGCGCGCCTGGGCGTGGTGATGGCCCCGGTGGGCTGGCGCCTGGCCGGCCCCGAGCGCCAGTACATCATCGACGACACCGAATCGAAGCTGCTGTTCGCCGGCGAGGGCTTCGCCGACGAGGCCCGCGCGCTGGCGCCCGAGCTGCCGCGGCTGCAGCGCGTGTTCTCGGCCGACGAGGCCTGGGCCTGGATCGACGCGGCCACGCCGGCGCCGTTCACGCCCAGCGGCCCCGAGGACACCATCCTGCAGCTCTACACCTCGGGCACCACCGGCCACCCCAAGGGCGTGGAACTGTGCAACCGCAACCTGTTCGGCCTGCGCCGCGCCGCGCAGGACGCCGGCCTGCCCTGGGCCGCCTGGGACGACGACGAGGTGGTGATGGTGGCCATGCCCTGCGCCCACATCGGCGGCACCGGCCTGGGCTTCATGGCCCTGTCGGGCGGCGTGTGCGGCTGCGTGCTGGCCGAGTTCACCCCCGACAATGCCTTCGACGCGATCCAGCACGAAGGCGTGACCCGCTTCTTCGCGGTGCCGGCGGCGCTGCAGATGCTGGTCAACCACCCGCGCTGCGCGAAGACCGACTTCAGCCGCCTGAAGTACATCTTCTACGGTGCCGCGCCGATCCCGCTGGAGCTGCTGCGCCAGTGCGTCAAGGCCTTCGGCTGCCAGTTCCTGCAGGCCTACGGCATGACCGAGACCACCGGCACCGTGGTCACCCTGCCGCCCGAGGACCACGACCCGAACGGCAGCCCGCGCATGCGCGCCGCCGGCAAGCCGGTGCCCGGTGCCGAGGTCAAGGTGGTCGGCTCGGACGGCCAGCCGGTGCCCACCGGCGAGGTCGGCGAGATCTGCGTGCGCTCGCCCAGCAACATGCTGCGCTACTGGAAACGCCCCGACGCCACCGCCGCGACCAAGACCGCCGACGGCTGGGTGCACACGGGGGATGCGGGCTACCTGGACGCCGACGGCTACGTCTACATCCACGACCGGGTGAAGGACATGATCATCAGCGGCGGCGAGAACGTCTACCCGGCCGAAGTCGAGAGCGCGATCTACGGCCACCCGGACGTGGCCGACGTGGCGGTGATCGGCGTGCCCGACGACAAGTGGGGCGAGGCGGTGAAGGCGGTGTGCGTGCCCAAGCCCGGCCACACCGTCGACCCGGCCAGCGTGATCGCCTGGGCGCGCGAGCGCATCGCCGGCTTCAAGGTGCCCAAGAGCGTGGACGTGATCCCCGAGCTGCCGCGCAACCCCACCGGCAAGATCCTGCGCCGCAGCCTGCGCGCGCCCTACTGGGCAGGGCGCGACCGGCAGGTCAACTGAGCGCGTCCGGGCGCGGCGGCGGCGCGGCCGCCTGCCGGCCGCGTTGCGCGGCCCACTCGCGCGCGAGCAGGCCGTACAGCGCCGAGTCGGACACCTCGCCGCCGACGATCCAGCGCTCGCGCAGCAGGCCCTCGCGGGTGAAGCCCAGCGCCTCCAGGCTGCGCACCGACGCGGTGTTGCGCGGGTCGACGTCGGCCTCCAGCCGGTTCAGGCCCAGCGGGCCGAAGGCGTGGTCGATCAGCGCACCGACGGCCTCGGCCATGTAGCCCCGGCGCCAGTGGCCGGAGGCGATGCCGTAGCCGATCTCGGCGCGGCGGCAGGCCACGTCCAGGTGGAACAGCGAGCAGGTGCCCACCAGCGTGCCGTCCTGGCGCAGGCAGACGCCCAGCCGCAGGTGCAGGCCGGCGGCCACCTCCTGCTGGTCGCGGGCGATCAGCTGCACCGCCTGGTCGATCGACGTCCAGGGCGGCGTGCTCCAGTAGCGCATGAACGCCGGGTCGGCGTGGATGCCGAACAGCGCCGCCGCGTCATCCGGCACCAGCGGGCGCAGGTGCAGGCGCGGCGTGTCCAGCGTCACCCACATTGCCCGACGAAGCCGCAGGCGGTGCAGAACTCGCAGCCGTCCTTGTGGATCAGCGTGTGGTTGCCGCAGTCGGGGCAGGCCTTGCCGGCCATCACCGGCACGGTCTCGCCCGGCGCGCCGGCGCTGCCGGTGCCGGCCTTGGCCGCCGGCGCGGCCAGGATGCCCATGGCCTGCACCGGGAAGCCTTCCTCGTCCAGCACGCCCAGCATCGCGTAGCGGTGGATCACCAGCCGGGCGATGTAGGCCACCGTGCTGGGCCAGGTCTGCTGGCGGCGCTCGCCGGGCACCGGGGCCATGAAGTGGCCCAGCGGCTCGCCGACGTTGAGCAGCTTGCGCAGCTTCATGCCGATCCAGGCCGGGTCGATCACCCGCATGTCCATCGACAGCAGGCGGGCCAGGCCGTCGAGTGCGCGCGGGTAGTTGCCCGAGAAGCCGATGGCGCAGGGCCGGGTGACGGTGCCGCCGTCGGCGCCGGGCAGCGTGACCTCCTTGAGCGTCACGGTGAAGGACTCGCCGGTGGCGTGGTTGTCCACGTCCACCGCCCAGGCCAGCGTGCCGCCGGTGCCGGTGCGCGGTTCGTCGCGGCTGAACATCGCGTCGAGCACCGGCGTCGGGCCGCCCTCCTGCAGCGCGCCCAGCTGCTCGCAGCGCCAGCGGATCACCGCCGCGGTGGCCGCCACCACGCCGGGGAACAGGCGCTTCTCGCCGCTGGGCGGGAAGGGCATCTCGAAGGCGCGCTCCTCGGCCACGGTGGCCAGCGCGTCCAGCTTCAGGCGCAGCCAGGCGGCGTCGTTGGCGCGCATGTCCATCGACAGCGTCTTGGCCAGCGCGCCGATGCCGCGCGGCTGCTCGGCGCCGTTGACCCAGACCTCGAAGGGCACGTTCTGCGCGAACAGGCCGGTGCCGGGCCCGGCCTCGGCCGGCAGCTCGCCGACGAAGAGCGAGAAGTCGCCGTGCGGGTGCTGGATCATGAAGCTCCAGGCCGGGTTGCCGCCGGGCAGCTCGGGCCGGCCGGGCCAGCGCAGGCTGTCGAGCACCGGCGCGGGCAGGCGGTCCAGGCGCAGGCGCTGGTTGGCGCCCTCCTGGGACAGCCCCGGCAGCAGCGGCGCCGGCTGCGGCGCGGCGGGGGCCGGCGCGTCGACGCTGAGCACCGCGCCCAGCACGCTGTTGGGCCGGTAGGTGGCCAGGCCCTTCAGGCCGCTTTGCCAGGCCTGCAGGTACAGGCCCTGGAAGTCTTCGTAGGGGTAGTCGGCGGGGACGTTGACGGTCTTGCTGATCGAGGTGTCGATGTAGGGCGCCACCGCGGCGACCATCGCGGCGTGGGCTTCGGCCGACATCTCCAGCGCGGTGACGAAGGCCTCGGTCAGCGGCGCGTCGGCGCCCTTCAGGTGGCGGTACAGGCGCCAGGCGTGGTCCTCGACGCTGTAGTGCTTGAAGCTGTTGTCCGGCTCGCGCTTCTTGCGCGTGTAGCTCCAGCTGAAGGCCGGCTCGATGCCGTTGCTGGCGTTGTCGGCGAAGGCCAGGCTGATGGTGCCGGTCGGCGCGATCGACAGCAGGTGCGAGTTGCGCAGGCCCTGGGCGCGGATCTTGTCCTTCAGCGCCTGGGGCAGGCGCGAGGCGAAGCTGCCGGCCGGCCGGCCGCCGGCCTCGCTGCCGGCGCCACCGGCGCGGCCGGACAGGTAGAGGTCGGCGTTGAACAGCGGGAAGGCGCCGCGCTCGGCGGCCAGGTCGGCGCTGGCGCCATAGGCGGCGTCGCGCATCACCGCCGAGATGCGGCGGGCCATGGCCCGCGCCGGCTCGGTGTCGTAGCGCAGGCCCAGCATCACCAGCGCGTCGCCCAGGCCGGTGAAGCCCAGGCCGACGCGGCGCTTGTTGCGCGCCTCCTCCTGCTGCTGGGGCAGCGGCCAGACGGTGACGTCGAGCACGTTGTCCAGCATGCGCGTGGCCACCGCGCAGACCTCGGCGAAGGCGGCGTCGTCGAAGTCGGCGTCGGCCTCGAAGGGGCGCTGCACGAAATGCGTCAGGTCCACGCTGCCCAGGCAGCAGCAGCCGTAGGGCGGCAGCGGCTGCTCGGCGCAGGGGTTGGTGGCGGCGATGGTCTCGCAGTAGCCCAGGTTGTTGTCGGTGTTGATGCGGTCCAGGAACAGCACGCCGGGCTCGGCGTGGTCGTAGGTGGAGCGCATGACCTGGTCCCACAGCTCGCGGGCGCGCACCTGGCGGTAGACCCACAGCCCGTCGTCGCGCTGGCGGGCGCCGGCGGCCTTCAGCGTCGGCCCGGGCGCGGCCTTGTGCACCAGGTCGAACAGCGCGTCGTCCTGCACCGCCTGCATGAAGGCGTCGGTCACGCCGACCGAGATGTTGAAGTTGCGCAGGTCGCCGCTGTCCTTGGCGTGGATGAAGGCCTCGACGTCGGGGTGGTCGCAGCGCAGCACGGCCATCTGGGCACCGCGGCGGCTGCCGGCCGACTCCACCGTCTCGCAGCTGCGGTCGAACACGCGCATGTAGCTGACCGGGCCCGAGGCGCTGCTCTGCGTCGGCGCCACCCAGGCGCCTTGCGGGCGGATGCGCGAGAAGTCGTAGCCCACGCCGCCGCCGCGGCGCATGGTCTCGGCGGCCTCGGTCAGCGCGGTGTAGATGCCGGGGAAGCCGTCCTCGGCGACGGCGATCGAGTCGCCCACCGGCTGCACGAAGCAGTTGATCAGCGTGGCCGCCAGGTGGGTGCCGGCGGCCGAGTTGATGCGCCCGGCCGGCACGAAGCCGCGGCGCTGGGCGTCGAGGAACTTCGCCTCCCAGGCGGCGCGCTGCTCGGCCGGCTCGGCCTGGGCCAGCGCGCGGGCCACGCGCTGGCGCACGTCGTCCAGCGTGGCCTCGTCGCCCTTGGCGTACTTCTCGGCCAGCACCTCGGCGCTGATCGGCTGCGGCAGCAGGCTGGCGCGGCTGGGGACGGCCGGCGCCGGGGCGGCGGCGCGGGCGCGGGTGGGGGTGGTGGAGCTCATGGGCGGGTGTCTTTCGTCGGCAAGCCCCGCATGCTGCCGGCACGCCGGCGGCAGGGCTTTGATGCGCCACAGATCGGGACCGGGCGCAGTCTGGGGATTTATACAGTAACCTTCGGGTCCGGGCCAGCCGGCCCGAATGCCCCTGCCGGCGCCGTTGCCGGCCGCCCGGCAGGCGGTGGCGGTCGGAACCGGCCCTGTTTTTCGGACGCGCATTGTGACCCTGCTCGAGACCCCGGCGCCGGCCTCGCCGTTCAGCGGGCTGAACCCGCAACAGCAGGCGGCCGTGGCCCATGGCGACGACCCGCTGCTGGTGCTGGCCGGCGCCGGCACCGGCAAGACGCTGACGCTGGCCGCCCGCCTGGCCCGCCTGGTGCTGGACGGCGCCGACCCGAACCGCCTGCTGCTGCTGACCTTCTCGCGCCGCGCCGCGCAGGAGCTGCAGCGCCGCGCCGGCCGTCTGCTGCACCAGGCCCTGGGCCTGCGCGCCACCCAGGCGCCGCCGGTGCTGCCCTGGGCCGGCACCTTCCACGCGGTGGGCGCGCGCCTGCTGCGCGAGCACGCCGCGGCCCTGGGCCTGGCGCCGGGCTTCGACATCCTGGACCGCGCCGACGCCGAGGACCTGATGGGCCAGGTCCGCCAGCGCCTGGGCCTGGCGGCCACGCAGCGGCGCTTCCCGGGCGCGGCCACCTGCCTGGCCATCTACAGCCGCACCCTCAACAGCCAGCGCCCGCTGGGCACGGTGCTGGCGCACGAGCACCCGGCCTGGCTGGAATGGCACGACGCGCTCAAGCGCCTGTTCGCCGCCTACGCCGCCGAGAAGCAGGCCCAGCAGCTGCTGGACTACGACGACCTGCTGCTGGCCTGGCACCAGGCCATGGCCGACGCCGCGCTGGGCCCGGCCATCGCCGCGCGCTTCAGCCATGTGTTGGTCGACGAGTACCAGGACACCAACCGCCTGCAGGCGGCCATCCTGCAGCGCCTGTGCCCGGGCGGGCGCGGGCTGACGGTGGTCGGCGACGATGCGCAGAGCATCTACGGCTTCCGCGCCGCCGAGGTCGGCAACATCCTGGGCTTCGCGCAGCAGTTCGGCCCGGCCAGCACCCTGCTGGCGCTGGAGCGCAACTACCGCTCCACCCAGCCCATCCTGGACGCCAGCAACGCGGTGATCGCCCGCTCGCCGCAGCGCCACCCCAAGACGCTGTGGACCGCGCGCACCGGCGGCGCCCGCCCGCGCCTGCTGACGGTGGCCGACGAGATGGACCAGGCCGCCCGCGTGGCCGACGCGGTGCTGGCCCGGCGCGAGGAGGGGCTGCGGCTGAAGCAGCAGGCGGTGCTCTTCCGCACCGGCCACCACAGCGCGGCGCTGGAGCTGGAGCTGACCCGGCGCCACATCCCCTTCGTCAAGTTCGGCGGCCTGCGCTTCCTGGAGGCGGCCCATGTCAAGGACTGGCTGGCCGTGCTGCGCTGGGCGCAGAACCCGCGCAGCCGCCTGGCCGGCTGGCGCGTGGCCCTGCTGGTGCCCGGCTTCGGGCCGGCCAGCGCGCGCCGCCTGCTCGACGCGATGGCCGCCGCCGCCGACCCGCTGCAGGCCCTGGCCGACTTCGTGCCGCCACCCTCGGCGCGGGCCGACTGGCCGGCGCTGGCCGCGCTGGTGCTGCGCCTGCACCGCGCGCCGCCGGCCTGGCCCGAGGAACTGCCCGCCGTGCTGGACTGGTACGCGCCGCAGCTGGAGCGCCTGCACCCCGAGGACGCGTCGGTGCGCCGGCTGGACCTGGAACAGCTGGCGCGGCTGGCCGCCGCCCAGGCCGGACGTGAGCGCTTCCTGACCGAGCTGACGCTGGACCCGCCGGCGGCCACCAGCGACGAGTCGGGCCCGCCGCACCTGGACGAGGACTACCTGATCCTGTCGACCATCCACTCGGCCAAGGGCCAGGAGTGGAACGCGGTGAGCATCCTCAACGTCATCGACGGCTGCCTGCCGGCCGACCTGGCCACCGGCTCGGCCGACGCGGTGGAGGAGGAGCGCCGCCTGCTCTACGTGGCGATGACCCGCGCCAAGGACCAGCTGGACCTGATGGTGCCGCTGCGCTTCCACGTCACCCAGCAGCACCGGCTGGGCGACCGCCATCTCTACGGCGGCCTGAGCCGCTTCATCCCGGCGTCGGTGGCGAAGCACTTCGATGCCGTGCTGGCCGGCGCGCCGGAGCCGGTGTTGAACGTGCCGCCGGCCGACGCTCCGCCGGACGCCGTGGTCCCGGTGGCCGCCGGCCGGCTGGACCTGGGTGCCGCCTGGCGCTGACGCGTCGGCGCAGGCACGGCCAGCCGCCACGCTGTCGCGTCCGTGACCGGCCGGCGCGGGGCGAACCCGGTGGCGGCGCCCGGCCCGGCCGGCCTAGGATGGTTCCGTCCACCGCGCCACCCGCCGCCATGCCGCCCACCCCCTACGCCCTGCCGCCGCACGAACAGGCCCTGGTCGACGCCGCCGCGCGGCTGGCGCGCGAGCAGGTCGCGCCGCAGGCCGCGCGCTGGGAGCGCGAGCGCCGCATCGGCCGCGAGGCCCTGGCCGCCGCGGCCGCGCTGGGCCTGACCCGGCTGCAGGTGCCGGCCAGCCACGGCGGGCTGGACACCTCCTTCGCCTGCAAGGCCGCGGTCACCGAGGCGCTGGCCGCGGCCGACTTCGGCTTCGCGATGTCGCTGGTCAACACCCACAACGTGGCGGCGCTGCTGGCGCGCAAGGCCGCGCCGGCGGTGGCGCAGCGCTACGTCGCCGACCTGGTCGCCGGCCGCCGCCTGGGCTGCACCGCGCTGACCGAGCCGGGTGCCGGCTCGGACTTCGCCGCCATCACCACCCGGGCGGCAAAGGTCGACGGCGGCTGGGTACTCGACGGCGCCAAGGCCTGGATCACCAACGCCGCCGAGGCCGACGTGGTGGTGCTCTACGCCCAGACCGCGCCGGGCAGCGGCGGCCGCGGCATCGCCGGCTTCGTCGTCGACGGCCGGCGCGAAGGCTTCCAGCGCGAGCCGGCCTTCGCGCTGGGCGGCCAGCACACCATCGGCACCGGCGGCTTCCGCCTGCAGGGCTACCGCGCCAGCGACGAGGAACTGCTGCACCCGCCCGGCCAGGCCTTCAAGGCCGCGCTGGGCTCGATCAACGGCGCGCGCACCTACATCGCGGCGATGTGCTGCGGCATGGTCGGCGCCGCGCTGCGCGTGGCCCAGGCCCATGGCCGCCAGCGACACAGCTTCGGCCAGCCGCTGCAGGCCCACCAGGGCTGGCGCTGGCGCCTGGCCGAGGCCGCGGCCGAGCTGGCCGCCGCCCGCGCCCTGGTGGCCCAGGCCGCCGCGGCCATCGACGCCGGCGCCGACGCCCAGCTGCCGGCGGCCCAGGCCAAGCTCGTCGCCACGCGCCTGGCCGAGCGCCAGATCGCCGCGCTGGCCCAGGCCATGGGCGCCGAGGGCCTGCGCGAGCAGCACCCGTTCAGCCGCCACGCCGCCGGTGCCCGCGTCGCCGGCTTCGTCGACGGCTCCAGCGAGATGCTGCTGGAGCGCATCGCCGCGGTGATGGCCGCGGCCGACGCGGCCTGAGCGCCCGACGCCCTCATCACCCAGCCACCCTGCCACCCGTCACCCCGAGGAGCCCACCATGGATCTGCAACTGCTTGGCAAGCGCGCCCTGGTCACCGGCGGCAGCCGCGGCATCGGCAAGGCGGTGGCCCGCGCGCTGGCGCTGGAGGGCGTGGACGTGGCCCTGCTGGCGCGCGACGCCGGGCGCCTGGCCAGCGCCGCCGCCGAGCTGGCCGCCGCCAGCGGCCGCACCGTGGTCGGCGTGCGCGGCGACACCACCGACGACGCCTCGGTGCGCGCCGCGGTGGCCGCCGCCACCCGGGCGCTGGGCGGCCCGATCACCATCCTGGTCAACGCCGCGGCCGAGCCGGCCGGTTTCGCCGCGCCGCCCAGGCTGGGCGAGATCCGCCCGGAGTACCTGCACGCCGAGATCGACACCAAGGTGATGGGCTACCTCCGCTGCGCCCGCGAGCTGGTGCCGGGCATGCAGGCGGCGGGCTGGGGCCGCATCGTCAACATCAGCGGCCTGGCCGCGCGCCAGACCGGCAGCGCGGTGGGCAGCATCCGCAACGTGGCGGTGGCCGCGCTGACCAAGAACCTGGCCGACGAACTGGGCCCGGCGGGCATCAACGTCACCGTGGTGCACCCGGGCATCACCCGCACCGAGCGCACCGCGCCGCTGGTGGCCGCCCGCGCCGCCGCCCAGGGCCTGGCGCCCGAGGCGGTGGAGGCGCAGATGGCCGCGGCCAACAGCATCAACCACCTGGTCAGCGCCGAGGAGGTGGCCGACGTCGTCGCCTTCCTGTGCTCGCCGCGGTCGCGGGCGATCCACGGCGACGCCATCGCCGCCGGCGGCGGCACGCCCAAGGCCATCCACTACTGACGGGCCGGCCCGGAAGGGCGGCTTCCGCAATGGCGAAGCCGCCGGCGCCGCGCCGGTGGCCGCGGTGTCGCCCCTGGGACGGCGCGGCCCCGGCCCGGGTTGGCACCATGCGGGCGACCAGCCGGCGGCCGCGGGCGCGCCCGGCTTCGTGCGTTCCGCCCCGCCCCCACCCCCTACCGGAGACAAGACCCATGGTGCCTTCCGCCACCCCCGAACTGCTGATCGAGCGCCGCGACGGCGTGCTGCTGCTGACCTTCAACCGCCCCGAGGCCAAGAACGCGATGACCTACGCGATCTCCAAGGCCATGGCCGAGGCGCTGGACCTGCTGGACAGCGACGACAGCCTGCGCGTGGCGGTGGTCACCGGCGCCGGCGGCACCTTCTGCTCGGGCATGGACCTGAAGGGCTTCCTGCGCGGCGAGCGCCCGTCGGTGCCCGGCCGCGGCTTCGCCGGCATGACCCAGAAGAGCCCGCGCAAGCCGATGATCGCGGCGGTCGAGGGCTACGCCCTGGCCGGCGGCTTCGAGGCCATGCTGGCCTGCGACCTGATCGTCGCCAGCAAGACCGCCAAGTTCGGCGTGCCCGAGGTCAAGCGCGGCCTGGTCGCCTCGGCCGGCGGCCTGATGCGCCTGCCCAGCCGCATCCCCTACCACGTGGCGATGCAGTACGCGCTGACCGGCGACCACATGACCTCCGACCGCGCCTACGCGCTGGGCCTGGTCAACGAGCTGGTCGAGCCCGGCCAGGCGCTGGACGGCGCGCTGAAGCTGGCCGCGGCCGTCACCGCCAACGGCCCGCTGGCGGTGCAGGTCAGCAAGCAGATCATCCAGGAGTCGCGCGACTGGACCGAGGCCGAGATGTGGGACAAGCAGAACCCCATCGCGATGCCGGTGTTCGCGTCCGAGGACGCCAAGGAAGGCTCGCGCGCCTTCGCCGAGAAGCGCGCACCGGTCTGGACCGGCCGCTGAGAGGCTGAGCCGGCGCCGGGCGCGGGCCCGGCCCGTCAGCCGCCCAGCGCCTCGTGCAGCGCGCTGAGGGCCAGGGCCAGCGGCACCACCGCGGCAAAGGCCCGCACCAGCCGGTGGAACACCGGGCCGGCGGCCCGTGCCTCCAGGTAGTGGCGGATCAGCAGGTCCGCCTTCAGCGCGCACAGTGCCGCCACCGCCCAGGTGGCGGCCACGCGCAGCCACCCGGCGTGGCCGTGGCCGCGGCCCGCGGCCAGCACGCTCAGCCCCGTCAGCGCCAGCAGCGCGGCCCAGGTCAGCGTGGCGCGCCGGGCGCGGCGGCGTTCGCAATCGGTGTCGTCGTGCGGGATCATGCGAAGGCGTAGAACAGGCCGAACAGCATTAGCCAGACCAGGTCGGTGGCGTGCCAGTAGATCGCCAGCGACTCCAGGCCGCGGTGGTCGGCCGGCGTGTAGGCGCCGCTGGCCAGCCGGCCCAGGCCCCAGGCCATGCCCAGCAGCCCCCAGCTGGCGTGGATGAAGTGGTTGATCGTCAGGTACCAGTAGACGACCACGAAGATCCCGGCACCGGCGTCCAGCCCCTGGGCCTGGTTCCAGCGCCATTCCAGCAGCTTGACCAGCGGGTAGGCCGCGCCCACCAACAGCGCGCCGGCCAGCCAGCCCTGGGCGGCGCGGCGCCGGCCGGCGCGCATCGCCGCCAGCATGCGCGTCAGCAGCCAGCCGCTGGTGACCATCGCCGCGGTGATGGCCACGCCGCCGGTCGTCCACAGCCGGCTGGCGCCGGCCTGGAAGGCCTGCGGGTGCGACCAGCGGGCGCTGAAGTACACCGCGAAGAACACGGTGAACTCCAGGAACTCCAGGCAGATGCCGATCCACATCGCCCGGTGGCCGGGCAGGGGCGGGCGGGCCGGCGGCGCGGTGGCGCCGGGCGGGGCGGGGGCGGGGGCGTCCGGAGCCATGGCAGGTGGGCGCGCCCGCGGCCGGGCGCAGCCGCCACCCTAGCGCGCCGGGCCGCGCGCGCCATGAACTGCTTCAAGCGCCGCGCACTGGTCGCGGTGGCGGCGGCCACCGCCCGGGGGCAGGGGGCGCCCCGGTGACAGCCGCGGCCATGGCCGCTGCCTAGACTGGCGGCTTCCTCCACCCCTCGGGCCGACGCCATGGACCTCTCCGAACTCTTCGCGCTGGGCACCCGTGTCGGCGACAAGCTGGCCGCGCGCGGCGAGACGCTGGCGGTGGCCGAATCGTCGGCCGGCGGCTTGGTCAGCGCGGCGCTGCTGGCGCGCGCCGGCGCGTCGGCCTACTACTTCGGCGGCGCGGTGCTCTACACCCGGCGCTCGCGCCGGCTGCTGACCACGCTGACCTCGGACGACACCGTGGGCATGCGCTCGTCCAGCCCGCCCTATGCCCGCCTGCTGGCCAGCCACCAGCGCGGCCGCTTCCGCGCCACCTGGGGCCTGGCCGAGACCGGCGCGGCCGGCCCCTCGGGCAACACCTACGGCGACCCGGCCGGCCACACCTGCCTGGCGGTGGACGGCCCGGTGCAGCGCGAGCGCATGCTGCGCACCGGCCAGGACGACCGCCCGGCCAACATGCTGGCCTTCGCCGCCGCCGCGCTGGAACTGCTGGAGGCGGCGCTGGACGCCGCCCCGCCGCCGGCCGCGCCCGGCGCCTGAGCGGCCCGGCCGCCAGGCGACCGGGTGGCCAGGCGGCCGCCGTGCCGCCGCCGCCCCGGCCCCGGCCCGGCTTGATGCCGCTCAAGGTGTAGCCCAGGCCCGCCGCCAAGAATGCCGCCAGCCAGGCCCGCGGCGGGCCGGCGGCGGAGGGCAGGGCATGTTGCAGGTGCGGATCCATGGCCGCGGTGGCCAGGGCGTGGTCACGGCCACCGAGATGCTCTCGGTCGCGGCCTTCTGGCAGGGCCGCCATGCCCAGGCCTTTCCCAGCTTCGGCTCGGAGCGCACCGGCGCGCCGGTGGTGGCCTTCTGCCGCATCGACGACCGCGAGATCCGCCTGCGCGAGCCCATCCTCGCGCCCGACGTGCTGATCGTGCAGGACCCGACGCTGCTGCACCAGGTCGACGTCTTCCAGGGCCTGCAGCCCGAGGGCTATGTGCTGATCAACAGCCGCCGCAGCTTCGACGCGCTGGGCGTCGGCGAGTTGGCCCGGCGCTTCCGCCACGAGCGCCTGACCACCGTGCCGGCCACCGAGATCGCCCTCCGGCACCTGGGCCGGCCGCTGCCCAACACCGCGCTGCTGGGCGGCTTTGCCGCGCTGTCCGGGCTGATCGCGCTGGACGCGGTGGCCCATGCCATCCGCGACAAGTTCAGCGGCGCGGTGGCCGAGGCCAACATCGCCGCGGCCGCCGAGGCCCACGACTTCGTGCGCCAGGAACTGGAGGAGTTGCACCGTGCTCAGGCAGATTGAAGGATCGCGCGCCGTGGCCGAGGCCGTGGCGCTCAGCCGCCCCGAGGTGATCTGCGCCTACCCGATCTCGCCGCAGACCCACATCGTCGAGGGCCTGGGCGAGCTGGTGAAGACCGGCGCGCTCAGCCCCTGCGAGTTCGTCAACGTGGAGAGCGAGTTCGCGGCGATGAGCGTGGCCATCGGCGCCAGCGCCGCCGGCGCGCGCGCCTACACCGCCACCGCCAGCCAGGGCCTGCTGTTCATGGCCGAGGCGGTCTACAACGCCAGCGGCCTGGGCCTGCCGATCGTGATGACGGTGGCCAACCGCGCCATCGGCGCGCCGATCAACATCTGGAACGACCACAGCGACAGCATGAGCCAGCGCGACTGCGGCTGGATCCAGCTGTTCGCCGCGCACAACCAGGAGGCGCTGGACCTGCACATCCAGGCCTTCAAGCTGGCCGAGGAGCTGAGCATGCCGGTGATGGTGTGCATGGACGGCTTCATCCTGACCCACGCCTACGAGCGGGTGGACATGCCCACCCAGGAACAGGTCGACGCCTTCCTGCCGCCCTACGTGCCGCGCCAGGTGCTGGACCCGGCCGAGCCGGTGTCCATCGGCGCGATGGTCGGCCCCGAGGCCTTCATGGAGGTGCGCTACCTGGCCCATGCCCGGCAGACGCTGGCGCTGGAGCGCATCCCGCAGATCGCCGCCGAGTTCGCCGAGCGCTTCGGCCGCCACACCGGCGGCCTGGTGCGCGGCTACCACCTGGACGATGCCGAGACCGTGGTCGTCGCACTCGGCTCGGTGATCGGCACGCTGCGCGACACGGTGGAGGCGCTGCGCCAGGACGGGTTGAAGCTGGGCGTGCTGGGCATCCAGTCCTTCCGCCCCTTCCCGCTGGCCGCGGTGCGCGACGCGCTGCAGGGCGCCAGGCGCGTCGTGGTGCTGGAAAAGAGCTTCTCGGTCGGCCTGGGCGGCGTGGTCTCCACCGACGTGCGGCTGGCGCTGTCGGGCCTGCCGCTGCACGGCTACACCGTGGTCGCCGGCCTGGGCGGGCGGGCCATCACCCAGGCCTCGCTGGCGCAGATGCTGCGCGAGGCGGTGGCCGACCGCCTGCCGCCGCTGAGCTTCCTGGACCTGGACCAGCGCATGGTCGAGCGCCAGCTGGCCCGCGAGGCCGCCCACCGCCGCAGCGGCCCGGTCGCCGAGAACCTGCTGCGCGACGTCGGCACCATGGCGTCTCGGGTGCGCTGAGGAAACCGCGATGACCCAGCCGTTGAAGTTCTATCAGACGGGCACGTTCACCGTCGGCAACCGCCTGCTGGCACCCGAGCTGCGCAGCGTGCAGGCCTCGGCCGAGCGCAGCAACGCGCTGAACTCCGGCCACCGCGCCTGCCAGGGCTGCGGCGAGGCGCTGGGCGCGCGCTACGTCGTCGACGCGGCGATGCGCGCCACCCGCGGCCAGCTGATCGCGGCCAACGCCACCGGCTGCCTGGAGGTGTTCTCCACGCCCTACCCGGAGACGTCCTGGCAGCTGCCCTGGATCCACTCGCTGTTCGGCAATGCCGCCGCGGTGGGCACCGGCATCGCCGCGGCGCTGAAGGTGCAGGCGCGCAAGGCCGGCCGCGCGGCGCCCGAAGTGCGGGTGATCGCCCAGGGCGGCGACGGCGGCACCACCGACATCGGCTTCGGCTGCCTGAGCGGCATGTTCGAGCGCAACGACGACGTGCTCTACGTCTGCTACGACAACGAGGCCTACATGAACACCGGCGTGCAGCGCAGCAGCGCCACGCCGCCGGCCGCGCGCACCGCCACCACGATGGCGGTGGGCGAGGCCCCGGGCGCAGCCTTCGGCCAGGGCAAGAACCTGCCGCTGATCGCGATGGCCCACGAGATCCCCTACGTGGCCACCGCCACCGTGGCCGACCTGCGCGACCTGGAGGCCAAGGTCGAGCGCGCGATGGCGCTGCGCGGCGCGCGCTACCTGCACGTGCTGGTGCCCTGCCCGCTGGGCTGGGGCGCGGCGTCGCACGACACCATCCGCCTGGCCCGGCTGGCGCGCGAGACCGGGCTGTTCCCCGAGTTCGAGGCCGAGCACGGCCAGGTCACCGCGGTGACCCGCATCCGCCGCCGCCTGCCGGTGGAGGACTACCTGCGGCCGCAGAAGCGCTTCGCCCACCTGTTCGGCCCTGACGGCGACCCGGACACCCTCGCCCGCATCCAGGCGCGGGCCGACCGCAACATCGCGCGCTTCGGCCTGCTCGAAGCCCCAGGGAGCTGACCGTGGACAAGCCTTTCGCGATCACGCTGGCCCCCGGCTCCTCGCTGGCCAACAAGACCGGCAGCTGGCGCACCCGGCGCCCGGTCTACGTCGACCGCCTGCCGCCATGCAATGCCCAGTGCCCGGCCGGCGAGGACATCCAGGGCTGGCTGTACCACGCCGAGGCCGGCGACTACGAGGCCGCCTGGCGCCACCTGACGCGCGACAACCCCTTCCCGGCCGTGATGGGCCGGGTCTGCTACCACGGCTGCGAGGGCGCCTGCAACCGCGGCCGGCTGGACCAGCCGGTGGGCATCAACGCGGTCGAGCGCTTCCTCGGCGACGAGGCGATCCGCCGCGGCTGGCGCTTCGCGCCGCCGGCGGCCGAAACGGGTCGGCACGTGCTGGTCGTGGGTGCCGGGCCCTCGGGCCTGTCGGCCGCCTACCACCTGCGCCGCCTGGGCCACCGCGTGACGGTGCGCGAGGCCGGGCCGCTGGCCGGCGGCATGATGCGCTTCGGCATCCCGCAGTACCGCCTGCCGCGCGACGTGCTGGACGCCGAGGTGCAGCGCGTGCTCGACCTGGGCGTGACGCTGCAGCTGAACAGCAAGGTGGCCGACCTGGCGCAGGCCCTGGCCGAGGGCGGCCACGACGCCGCCTTCCTGGCGGTCGGCGCGCACATCGCCAGGCGCGCCTTCATCCCGGCCAAGGACAGCGCGCGCATCCTCGACGCGGTCAGCGTGCTGCGCAGCATGGAAGGTGGCGAGCCGCCGCTGCTGGGCCGGCGCGTGGTGGTCTACGGCGGCGGCAACACCGCCATCGACGTGGCGCGCACCGCCCGGCGCCTGGGCGCCACCGAGGCCGTCATCGTCTACCGCCGCACGCGCGACCGCATGCCGGCGCACGACGCCGAGATCGAGGAGGCGCTGCAGGAGGGCGTGATGGTCAAGTGGCTGTCGACCATCCGCCAGGCCGGCGACGCGCCCGGCGGCACCGCGCTGACCATCGAGAAGATGGTGCTCGACGCCGAGGGCCGGCCGCAGCCCACCGGCGAGTTCGAGACGCTGGAGGCCGACTCGCTGGTGCTGGCCCTGGGCCAGGACGTGGACCTGTCGCTGCTCGACGGCCTGGACGGGCTGCAGTGCAAGGACGGCGTGGTGCAGGTCGACCCCGCGACGATGATGACCGGCCACCCCGGGGTGTTCGCCGGCGGCGACATGGTGCCGGCCGAGCGCAACGTGACGGTGGCCGTGGGCCACGGCAAGAAGGCGGCGCGCCACATCGACGCCTGGCTGCGCGGCCAGCCGCCGCAGCCGGCGGCCAAGCACGCCGCCGCCGGCTTCGAGCGGCTGAACACCTGGTACTACAGCGACGCCCCGCCCACCCTGCGGCCGCAGCTGGACCTGGCGCGGCGCACCAGCAGCTTCGACGAGGTGCAGGGCGGGCTGACCGAGGACAACGCGCTGTTCGAGGCGCGGCGCTGCCTGTCCTGCGGCAACTGCTTCGAGTGCGACAACTGCTACGGCGTGTGCCCGGACAACGCGGTGATCAAGCTCGGCCCCGGGCAGCGCTTCGAGATCAACTACGACTACTGCAAGGGCTGCGGCCTGTGCGCCGCCGAATGCCCCTGCGGCGCCATCGACATGGTCGACGAGACCTGCTGAACCCGCCGACCCCGAGGAGGACCCCCGCGATGAACCCCGACCGCGCCTATGTCTACCACTTCGGCGCCCGCCGCACCGACGGCAGCGCCGCGATGAAGAACCTGCTCGGCGGCAAGGGCGCCAACCTGGCCGAGATGTGCCGGCTGGGCATCCGTGTGCCGCCGGGCTTCACCATCAGCACCGAGGCCTGCACCGCCTTCACCGAGCGCGGTCGCGACGCGCTGCTGGGCCTGATCGAGGCCGAGGTGCGCGCCGGCGTGGCCGCCATCGAGCAGGAGATGGGCAAGCGCTTCGGCGACGCCGCCGACCCGCTGCTGCTGTCGGTGCGCTCGGGGGCGCGCGCGTCGATGCCGGGGATGATGGACACCATCCTCAACCTCGGCCTGAACGACGAGGCGGTGCAGGGCCTGGCGCGCAAGGCCGGCGACGAGCGCTTCGCCTGGGATTCCTACCGCCGCTTCGTGCAGATGTACGGCGACGTGGTGATGGGCCTGAAGCCGGTGTCCAAGGAGGACCTGGACCCCTTCGAGGTGGTCATCGACGCGGTCAAGGCGGCGCGCGGCGTGCAGCTGGACACCGAACTGGGCATCGAAGACCTGCAGGAGCTGGTGGCGCGCTTCAAGGCGCTGATCCGCGCGCGCATCGGCCGCGACTTCCCGACCGACCCCTGGGCCCAGCTGTGGGGCGCGGTGGTGGCGGTCTTCGAGAGCTGGAACAACGAGCGCGCCCGCGTCTACCGCGAGCTCAACGACATCCCGCAGTCCTGGGGCACGGCGGTCAACGTGCAGGCCATGGTCTTTGGCAACCTGGGCAACGGCAGCGCCACCGGCGTGGCCTTCACCCGCGACGCCGGCACCGGCGAGGACCTGTTCAACGGCGAGTTCCTGGTCAACGCCCAGGGCGAGGACGTGGTCGCCGGCATCCGCACGCCGCAGCAGGTGACGCTGGTCGGCTCGCGCCGCTGGGCCGAGCTGGCGCGCATCGGCGAGGACGAGCGCCGCGCGCGCTACCCCTCGTTGGAGGAGCTGATGCCCGCGCTCTACCAGGAGCTGCTGCACGCCGAGACCACGCTGGAGAACCACTTCAAGGACATGCAGGACCTGGAGTTCACCATCCAGGAGGGCCGGCTGTGGATGCTGCAGACGCGCAACGGCAAGCGCACCGGCGCGGCCATGGTGCGCATCGCGATGGAGATGCTGCAGCAGGGCATGATCGACGAGAAGACCGCACTGCAGCGCGTCAGCCCCGACCGGCTGAACGACCTGCTGCACCCGGTGTTCGACCCGGCGGCGCTGAAGGCGGCGCAGGTGGTGGCGCGCGGCCTGCCCGCCTCGCCCGGGGCGGCCAGCGGCCAGATCGTGTTCTTCGCCGACGAGGCCGACGCCTGGGCGCAGCAGGGCAAGGCGGTGATCCTGGTGCGCCAGGAGACCTCGCCCGAGGACCTGCGCGGCATGAGCGTGGCCCAGGGCATCCTGACCGCGCGCGGCGGCATGACCTCGCACGCCGCGGTGGTGGCGCGCGGCATGGGCAAGTGCTGCGTCAGCGGCGCCGGCGCGGTGCACGTGGACTACAAGGCGCGCACCATGACCATCGACGGCCGCCGCTTCGACGAGGGCGACTGGCTCTCGCTGAACGGCTCGACCGGCGAGGTCTTCGCCGGCCGCATCGCCACCCGCGACGCCGAGCTCAGCGGCGACTTCGGCGCGCTGATGGCGCTGGCCGACCGCCACCGCCGGCTGCAGGTGCGCGCCAACGCCGACACGCCGGCCGACGCGAGCGTGGCACGGCACTTCGGTGCCGCCGGCATCGGCCTGTGCCGCACCGAGCACATGTTCTTCGAGGGCGAGCGCATCTGGCCGATGCGCGAGATGATCCTGGCCGAGGACGAGGCCGGCCGCCGCCAGGCGCTGGCCAAGCTGCTGCCGATCCAGCGCGCCGACTTCGCCGGCCTGTTCCGCGAAATGAGCGGCCTGCCGGTGACCATCCGCCTGCTCGACCCGCCGCTGCACGAGTTCCTGCCGCAGGACGAGGCCGGCCAGCAGCAGCTGGCGCGGCAGATGAAGCTCTCGCCCGGCCGCGTGCGCCTGCGCGTGGAGGAGCTGCACGAGTTCAACCCCATGCTGGGCCACCGCGGCTGCCGGCTGGGCATCAGCTACCCCGAGATCACCGAGATGCAGGCCCGCGCCATCGTCGAGGCGGCGCTGGACGCGCGCGCCGGCGGCGCCGAGGTGACGGTGGAGATCATGGTGCCGCTGGTCGGCACGGTGCGCGAGTTCAACGCCCAGGCCGCGGTGATCCGCCGCACCGCCGAGCAGGTCTTCGCCGAGCGCGGCGAGCGCCTGCCCTACCTGCTGGGCACGATGGTCGAGACGCCGCGCGCGGCGCTGGTGGCCGACAGCATCGGCCAGCAGGCCGAGTTCTTCTCCTTCGGCACCAACGACCTGACGCAGATGACGCTGGGCTTCTCGCGCGACGACGCCGGCCGCTTCCTGCCCGCCTACCTGCAGCAGGGCCTGTACGAGCACGACCCCTTCCGCTCGATCGACCAGAAGGGCGTGGGCCAGCTGGTGGCGATGGCGGTGGCCAAGGGCCGCGCGGTGCGCCCCGGCATCGAGCTGGGCGTGTGCGGCGAGCACGGCGGCGACCCGGCCTCGGTGGCCTTCTTCCACCGCGTCGGGCTGGACTACGTCAGCTGCTCGCCCTACCGCGTGCCGATCGCCCGGCTGGCGGCTGCCCAGGCGGCGCTGGACGGCTGAGCCGGTCGAGCCGACCGCCGGGGCTCATTCCGGCCGGATGCCGGCCTGCTTGATCAGGCGCTGCCAGCCCGGCTTCTCGCGGCGGAAGGTCTCGGTGAAGGCCTCGGGCGTGCTGCCGACGAAGTCCATGCCCATCGCGACGATGCGCTCGGCGGCCTCGGGCTCGCGCGCGGCGGCCACGGCCTCGGTGGCCATGCGCTGCACCACCGCGGCCGGCGTCCGGGCCGGCGCGGCGATGCCGATCCAGCCCGGGTTGAGCTTGAAGACCTCGGCGTCCAGCCCCTGCTCGGCGAAGGTGGGCAGCGCCGGCATCGACGGGTGGCGCTGCGTGCCGGTCAGGGCCAGCAGGCGCAGCCGGCCCGACTCGGCATGCGCCCGCGCGGTGGCCAGCGTGACGAAGCTGAGCTGGATCTGGCCGCCCAGCAGGTCCTGCAGCATCGGCGCCTCGCCCTTGTAGGGCACGTGCAGCAGCCCGGCGTCCAGCGAGCGGCTGAGGTGGTCGGCCGCCAGGTGGCCGTAGTGGCCGATGGCCACCGAGCCGTAGGACAGCTGGCCCTTGTGGCGCCGCAGGTAGGGCGCCAGCTCGCCGGCGTGGGCCACCGGCACGCCGGGGTGCACCGCCAGCGCCATCGGCACCGTGGCCAGCTGGGTCACCAGGCTGAGGTCGCGCTCGGGCTCGTAGGGCAGCTTGTCGAACAGGAAGGGCGCGGTGATGGTGGTGGTGGCGATCACCAGGCCGAAGGTCTGGCCGTCCGGCGCGGCCTTGGCCAGCGCGGCGGTGCCGATGGTGCCGCCGGCACCGGCGCGGTTGTCCACCACCACCTGCTGGCCGATGCGCGCGGCCACGCCGCGACCGACCAGCCGCGCCAGCAGGTCGGTGGCGCCGCCGGGCGGGAAGGGCACGATCAGCCGCACCGGCCCGGTCGGCCAGCCGGCCTGCGCGCGGGCCGGCCCGCCCAGCGCGGCGGCCAGGCCGCCGGCACCCAGTTGCTGCAGGAAGCGGCGGCGCGGCCGTGGCGGGCGGGTGTCGGGCATGGGCGGGGTCCTGGTTGCGGGAGGGGCGGCGTTGCGGGCGCGCGGGCCGGGAGCGCCTCAGCGGCCCTGGAAGCTCGGCGCGCGCTTCTCGAGGAAGCTGGCCACGCCCTCGCGGTGGTCGGCGGTGGCGGCCAGGCGGCGGATGGTGTCGATGGCCCAGCCGCCCAGTTCCTGCGGGTCGCCGAAGGTGGCGCGGCGCAGCCCGGCCTTGAGCGCGCGCACCGCCAGCGGCGGGTTGGCGGCGATGCGCTCGGCCAGCGCGCGGGCCTCGTCCAGCAGGCGCTCGTGCGGCACGACGCGGCCGACCAGGCCGATGCGCTGGGCCTCGGCGGCGTCAAGGATGTCGCCGGTGAACAGCAGCTCGGCGGCCTTCTCGGGGCCGACCAGCGCCGGCAGGCGGTAGAAGCCGCCGACGTCGCAGGACAGGCCGCGCTTGACGAACATCTCCGAGAACCTCGCGCGGTCGGACGCCACGCGCAGGTCGGCGAACAGCGCCAGCTCGCAGCCCCAGCCGATGGCCGCGCCGTTGACCGCGGCGATCACCGGCTTGGCGCAGTCCAGCGCGGCGATGGCCGCCGGCGTCGGCGGGTTGTGGATGGTGGTGGCGCCGCGCGCGGCGATGCCGCCATCGGGCGCGGCCATGATCTCGGCCACGTCGTCGCCCGAACAGAAGGCCGGGTCGGCGCCGGTGACGATGACGCAGCGCACCTGCGGGTCGCCGTGCGCGGCGCGGAAGGCGGCCTCCAGCTCGGCATAGGCGCGCCAGTTCAGCGCGTTGCGGCGCTCGGGGCGGTTCAGCGTGACGGTCAGCACGTGCTCGGCCAGCTGGTAGCCGGTGTGGACGAACTCGGCCGGGTCGATCGGGGCGGTGG
>Ga0255210_1000057_pt1 | contig 65063 bp, 55 predicted proteins | sample Miss_Yuk_RepA_8d_FD_188422 | JGI IMG/M metagenome (GOLD analysis project Ga0255210, IMG submission 188422) | Freshwater microbial communities from Mississippi River, Louisiana, United States - Miss_Yuk_RepA_8d | ecosystem: Environmental > Aquatic > Freshwater > River | place: USA: Louisiana...
ACTGGGCGCTGGGCCTGTCCGTGGCGGTGCACGCCGCGCTGATCGGCTGGCGCTTCGTCGACCCGGCCGGCTTCGCGCGCATGTTCCAGGACGCGCCGCTGGAGGTGATCCTGGTCAACGCCCGCTCCAGCGAGGCGCCGGCGCAGGCCCAGGCCATCGCCCAGTCGGCGCTGGCCGGTGGCGGCGAACTGGCCAGCGGCCGCGCCACCTCGCCGCTGCCGGCGATGCCCCAGCAGGTGCTCGGCAACGCGGCGGACGAGGCGCGCCGCCGCCTCGACGCGCTGCAGGACCAGCAACAGCAGCTGCTGGCCCATGTGCGCCGCGAGATGGCCCTGCTGCCGCCGCCCGACCCCAGGCGCGAGCTCGGCACGCCGCAGGAGCGCGAGCAGGAGGAACGCCGGCGCCAACTGCTCAAGCTGCTGGCCGAGATCGAGAAGCGCATCAACGAGGACAACGCCCAGCCTCGCAAGCGCTACGTCAGCCCGGCCACCACCGAGAAGCCCTACGCGCTGTACTACGACAGGCTGCGCCGCCGCATCGAGGACCGCGGCACCCGCGACTTCCCCAGCCACCAGGGCCAGAAGCTGTACGGCGAGCTGACGATGAACATCACCCTCGACGCCCAGGGCCGGCTGCTGGACGCCGAGGTGGTGCGCGGCTCGGGCAGCAAGCTGCTGGACCGCCGCGCCGTGGCCATCGTCCGCGCCGCCCAGCCCTTCGGCCGCTTCAGCGACGCCATGCGCGCCGAGGCCGACCAGATCGTCGTCACCTCGCGCTTCCGCTTCACCCGCGACGAGGGCGTCGAGGCCATCCCGCTGGCGCCGGCCACGAACTGAGCCGCGCCGCGCCGCAGCGACAATCACCCCCCGCCATGCCCGCCCAGACCCCCCTGCCCGACCGCTACGCGGTGCTCGGCCACCCGGTGGCCCACAGCCAGTCGCCCTTCATCCACGCCGAGTTCGCCCGCCAGACCGGCCAGGCCCTCGACTACGGCCGCGTCGAGTGCCCGCTGGACGGCTTCGAGGCCACGCTGCGCGCCTTCGCCGCCAGCGGCGACGCGGCGCGCGGCCTGGGGCCGGCGCGCGGCTGCAACGTCACCGTGCCCTTCAAGTTCCAGGTGCTGCCGCTGGCCGCGCGCGCCAGCGAGCGTGCCCGCCTGGCCCAGGCCGCCAACACCCTGCGCTTCGACGACGACGGCTGGTACGCCGACAACACCGACGGCACCGGCCTGGTGCGCGACATCCAGCAGCACGCCGGCGTGGCGCTGGCCGGCACCCGCGTGCTGCTGGTCGGCGCCGGTGGCGCCGCGGCCGGCGTGCTGGGGCCGCTGGTCGAGGCCGGCTGCGCCACCGTCACCGTGGCCAACCGCACCGCGGCCCGGGCCGGCGAGCTGGTCGCGCGGCACGCCGACTGGGCGGCGCGGCACGGCGTCGCGCTGCGCGCCTGCGGGCTGGACGGCTGCGACGCCGCCTACGACCTGGTGCTCAACAGCAGCGCCAGCAGCCTGGCCGGCGGTGAGGTGCCGGTGCCCGCCCGCGTGCTGCGCCCCGGCGCGCTGGCGGTGGACCTGATGTACGGCCCGGCCGCCCGGCCCTTCCTGGACTGGGCCGCCGTCCACGGCGCGGTCGGCCGCGATGGCCTGGGCATGCTGGTCGAGCAGGCCGCCGGCGCCTTCGCGCTGTGGCGCGGCGTGATGCCCGAGACCGCCCCGGTGCTGGCCGCGCTGCGCGCGCGGCTGGCGGCCCAGGGCTGAGGGCCGCGCCAGCGATGGCCCGCGGCAAACCGGCCGGCTGGCGCACCCAGGTGTCGCGCGCGCTGGCGCTGCTGCTGCTCAGCGCGCTGGCGCTGCAGGGGTACTTCCTGGCGCGGGTGGCGCTGATGGCGGTGGTCGACCCGCAGTCCACCGCCTTCCAGCGCAGCGAGGCCTGGCGCCTGCTGACCGAGCAGCACCGCATCGCCTGGTCGCAGCAGTGGGTGGACGACGCGCGGCTGTCGGCCCAGCTCAAGCGCGCGGTGATCGCCAGCGAGGACGCCGGCTTCACCGAGCACAGCGGCGTCGAATGGGACGCGCTGGAGGCCGCCTGGGAGAAGAACCAGCGTGCCGAAGCCGCCGCCGAGCGCCGCAACGCCCAACTGGAGAAGCGCGCCGCGGCCACCCCGGCGAAGCAGGCCGCCGCCGCCAAGCCGCCGCCCAAGGTGGTGGCCAAGGTCGTCGGCGGCTCGACGATCAGCCAGCAGCTGGCCAAGAACCTGTTCCTGTCCGGCGAGCGCACCGCCTTGCGCAAGGCGCAGGAGTTCGCCATCACCTTCGCGCTTGAGGGCCTGCTGTCCAAGCGCCGCATCCTCGAGATCTACCTGAACAACGTCGAGTGGGGCGAGGGCGTGTTCGGCGCCCAGGCCGCCGCACGCCACTACTTCCGCGTCGACGCGGCGCAGCTGGGCCCGGCCCAGGCGGCGCGGCTGGCGGTGATGCTGCCGGCGCCCAAGCGCTTCGAGCGCAACCCCGGCTCGCCCTACGTGGCCGGCCGCGCGGCCACCATCGCCGCGCGCATGGGGGCGGTGGCCCTGCCCTGAGAGGCTGAGCCCGGCGGGCGCCGCAGGCCACGGCACGAGCGGCCGCCCGCCCCGCCGGCCGACCCTGCGCCCGGCCGGGGCAGCCCGCCTCCCTACAATCCCGCGCCATGGCCGCCACGTCCGCCGAGGAAATCGCCGCTGCCGCCGCCCGGCTGGTGGCGGACGAGGGCATGGAATACGCCGCCGCCAAGCGCAAGGCGGCGCGCGCCTTCGGCCGCCACGGCGGGCGCAGCGCCGAGCTGCCCAGCAACGAGCAGGTCGAGGACCAGGTGCGCGAGCACCTGGCGCTGTTCCACGCCGACACCCAGCCGGCCGAGCTGCGCGCCCTGCGCGAGCTGGCCCTGGTCTGGATGGAGCGGCTGGCCGAGTTCCGCCCGCACCTGTCCGGCGCCGTCTGGCGCGGCACCGCCACCCGGCTGTCGGCCCTGCACCTGGACCTGTACTGCGACGACGAGAAGGCGATCGAGATCGCGCTGATCAACCGCGGCGTGGACTACGACGCCGCCAGCCTGCCCGACCCACGCGGCGGCCAGCCGCGCACCCTGCTCAGCCTGGCGGCGCGCTGCCCGGCGCTGGGCGAGGTGGTGACGCTGTTCCTCACCGTGCTCGACCACGACGACCTGCGCGGCGCGCTGCAGCCCGATGCCCGGGGCCGCGCCTGGCGCGGCGACGCGGCGGCGCTGCGCCGGCTGCTGGCCGCCGACGATGCCGCCGGCGCCGCCGCGGCGGCAGCCGACTGAGACCATGGCCTTGAACGACGACCGCGCCGGCGCCCCGGCCGCCCCGCCGCCCGCGGCCACGGGGGCACCGACCGGCCCCGCTGCCGCGCCGGCCCCCGCCCGCCGCCGCCTGCTGACCGCCGGGATCGCCGGTGCCGCCGCGCTGGCCGGTGGCGGCCTGGCCTGGTGGCGCCAGGGCGGCGGCGGCGGTGCCGGCAGTCCGGACGAGACCGCCGCGCTGTGGGCGCTGACCCTGGCCCGGCCCGAGGGCGGCGAGCTGGCGCTGGCCGGCCTGCGCGGCAAGCCGCTGCTGGTCAACTTCTGGGCCACCTGGTGCGCCCCCTGCGTGCGCGAGCTGCCCGAGATCGACCGCTTCCACCAGAACTTCGGCCCGCGCGGCTGGCAGGTGCTGGGCCTGGCCATCGACGGGCCGACGCCGGTGCGCGAGTTCCTCGCCCGGGTGAAGATCGGCTTCGCCGTCGGCCTGGCCGGCATGGAAGGCAGCGAGCTGGTCCGCAGCCTGGGCAACCCGCAGGGCGGCCTGCCCTTCAGCGTGCTGATCGACGCCACCGGCCGCATCCGCCAGCGCAAGCTGGGCGAGACGCACTACGCCGAGCTGGCCGCCTGGGCGGCGCAGGTCTGACGCAGGCCGCCACGCCAAATACGGGCATCTCCACCGGAAGTTGCCGCGATCTCCGCCGAAAATCGCCGAAAAAATAAATCGGCGAAATTGGATCGGGACCCGACCTTGGGGCCAAAGGGTGTGACACAATGCGCGACCTTTGAACGCTGAAGGCTGCAGAAGCAGCCGACTTGTCGCCGTCATCCCGGTTGTTCGGCCAGTCGCAGCGCAGTGCCCGCCCACCGGGCGCGCCCGCCCGCCGACCGGCCCTGCCGGGCCCCGCCAGCCGCCCGCGCGCTGGCCCCGGCCCCGCCCACGAGGAGTCTTTTCATGGACCTGCGCAAGCTCAAGACACTGATCGACCTGGTGTCCGAATCGAACATTTCCGAACTCGAGATCACCGAAGCCGAGGGCAAGGTGCGCATCGTCAAGGCCGGTGCCGCCGGCGCGGCCGCGGTGCCGATGATGATGGCACCGCAGCAGATGGTCGCCGCCGCCGCGGCGCCGGCCGCTGCCGCACCGGCCGCGGCCCCCGCGCCGGCCGAGCCGGCCGTCACCGGCCACATCGTCAAGTCGCCGATGGTCGGCACCTTCTACCGCGCCTCCAGCCCCGGCGCCAAGCCGATGGCCGAGGTCGGCCAGGCGGTCAAGGAAGGCGAGGCGATGTGCATCATCGAGGCGATGAAGATCATGAACGAGATCGAGGCCGACAAGAGCGGCACCGTGACCAAGGTGCTGGTCGAGGACGGCCAGGCGGTGGAGTTCGGCCAGCCGCTGTTCATCATCGAGTGACGGCGGGCGGCACGCCATGTTCAAGAAGATCCTGATCGCCAACCGCGGCGAGATCGCGCTGCGCATCCAGCGCGCCTGCCGCGAGATGGGCATCAAGTCGGTCGTCGTCTACTCCGAGGCCGACCGCGAGGCCAAGTACGTCAAGCTGGCCGACGAGGCGGTGTGCATCGGCCCGCCGGCCTCGGCCCACAGCTACCTCAACATGCCGGCGATCATCGCCGCCGCCGAGGTCACCGACGCCGAGGCCATCCACCCGGGCTACGGCTTCCTCAGCGAGAACGCCGACTTCGCCGAGCGCGTCGAGAAGAGCGGCTTCACCTTCATCGGGCCCACGCCCGAGTCGATCCGCCTGATGGGCGACAAGGTCTCGGCCAAGCAGGCGATGCAGCGTTCGGGCGTGCCCTGCGTGCCCGGCTCCGAGGGCGCGCTGCCCGAGGACAACAAGGCCATCGTGCAGGCCGCCCGGGCCATCGGCTACCCGGTGATCATCAAGGCCGCCGGCGGCGGCGGCGGCCGCGGCATGCGCGTGGTGCACACCGAGGCGGCCCTGCTGCACGCGGTGCAGACCACCCGGGCCGAGGCCGGCGCGGCCTTCAACAACCCGGCCGTGTACATGGAGAAGTTCCTCCAGAACCCGCGCCACGTCGAGATCCAGGTGCTGGCCGACCAGCACAAGAACGCCGTCTGGCTGGGCGAGCGCGACTGCTCGATGCAGCGCCGCCACCAGAAGATCATCGAGGAGGCGCCGGCGCCGGGCATCCCGCGGCGCATCATCGAGCGCATCGGCGACCGCTGCGCCGCCGCCTGCAAGAAGATCGGCTACCGCGGCGCCGGCACCTTCGAGTTCCTGTTCGAGAACGGCGAGTTCTACTTCATCGAGATGAACACGCGGGTGCAGGTCGAGCACCCGGTGACCGAGCAGGTCACCGGCATCGACATCGTGCAGCAGCAGATCCGCGTCGCCGCCGGCGAGAAGCTGCCCTTCACCCAGCGCCAGATCCAGATGCGCGGCCACGCCATCGAGTGCCGGATCAACGCCGAGGACCCGTACAAGTTCACCCCCTCGCCCGGCCGCATCACCATGTGGCACACGCCGGGCGGGCCGGGGGTGCGGGTGGATTCGCACGCCTACACCAACTACACCGTGCCGCCCAACTACGACTCGATGATCGGCAAGCTCATCGTGCACGGCGACACCCGCGAGCAGGCGCTGGCACGCATGCGCACGGCGCTGTCCGAGACGGTGGTCGAGGGCATCCAGACCAACATCGCGCTGCACCGCGAGCTGATGGCCGATGCCAAGTTCATCGAGGGGGGCACCAGCATCCACTACCTCGAGGGCTGGCTCGAGCACCACAAGCGTTGAGGCCCCGCGATGCATGAACTGGTGCTGCGCCTGCCCGAGTCGCTGGTCGAGGCGGTCTCCGAGGCCCTGGTCGACGAGCTCGACGCGCTGAGCGTCTCGGTGGCCGATGCCGACGCCGGCACCGACGCCGAGCAGGCGCTGTTCGGCGAGCCCGGCCTGCCGGCGCCGCGCGAGGGCTGGCAGCGTTCGGACGTCACCGCGCTGTTCGCCGACGAGGCCCAGGCCACCGAGGCCGCCACCCTGGTGATGGCCCAGGACTGGGCGGCCGACGTCCGCGTGCAGGCCCTGCGCCCGGTCGAGGACCAGGACTGGGTGCGGCTGACGCAGTCGCAGTTCGCGCCGGTGGAGATCACGCCCAGCTTCTGGATCGTGCCCAGCTGGCACGAGGCGCCGGCCCAGGCCGAGCAGGTCATCCGCCTGGACCCCGGCCTGGCCTTCGGCACCGGCACCCACCCGACCACGCGCATGTGCCTGCGCTGGATCGCCACCCACGCGCCGGCGCTGGCCGCCGGCTGGGACCGCGTGCTGGACTACGGCTGCGGCTCGGGCATCCTGGCCATCGGCGCCGCGCTGAACGGCGGGCGCGGCATCGACGCGGTGGACATCGACCCCGCCGCCGTCACCGCCACCCGCGCCAACGCCGAGGCCAACGGCGTCAGCCTGGCCGCCGGCCTGCCCGAGGCCTGCGGCGGCGCCTACCCGCTGGTGCTGGCCAACATCCTGGCCACGCCGCTGAAGCTGCTGGCGCCGCTGCTCAGCGGCCACGTGGCGCCCGGCGGCCACCTGGTGCTGGCCGGCATCCTGGAACGCCAGGCCGACGAGCTGAAGACCGCCTACGCGCCCTGGCTGGCGCTGGACGTCAGCGACCAGGAGGACGGCTGGATCCTGATGACGGCGCGGCGCCCGGCCTGAGAGGCTGAGAGTTTCTCGCTCATGCCCGCTCGTCACGCCCCAAGCCGCCCACTCGTCGTTGCAAATGCTCGCCATAGCCCGGGCTATGGCTGCGCTTTGCGCCTAGATCGGCCGGCTTGGGGCGCGCCGCTCGGTCACGATCGACATCCTCCCAGCCTCTGAGCGCGCCCGCAGGGCCGCTGCGAAGCGAGCGCGTGCCTCCCGCGGGGAGGCGGTCGCGGAGCGACGCCGGGGGACCGGCCCGTGTCCCCGCCGCGCCGGCCCCGGGCGGGCCGGCGGCCCATGGCATCATCGGGGCCACCATGAGCCCGTCGTACCGCCGCGTCCTGGCATGAGTCTGGCCACACGCTGCCCGTCCTGCGGCACGGTCTTCCGTGTCGTGCCCGACCAGTTGCGGATCTCCGAGGGCTGGGTGCGCTGCGGCCGCTGCAGCGGCGTGTTCGAGGCCACCGAGGCCTTGTTCGACATCGACACCGGCGCGCCGATGCGCCTGGCACCGGCCACGCCGCCGCCGCCCCCGCCGGCCCGCGCGCAGGACGACGAGGACGACGGCCTGCCCACGCCCAAGGACTGGGCCGCGCGCAGCGCGGCGCTGCCACCCCGGCCGCCGCCGCCGGCCCCGCCACCGCCCGCACCGGGCGAGCGCGTGGAACCGCGCCTGGACGGCCCCGCCGCCTGGCCCGCCCCTGCGGCCGCCGACCAGCGCGAGGAGCCGCTGCTGCGCGCCCCGTCGGCCGATGCCGACGACGACATCGTCATCACCGACCACGCCCCGCCACCGGCCGACGCTGCCGCCGCGCTGGCCGCCAGCGTGGCCGCCGCGCGCCACCCGGTGCCGGCGGCGCCGCCGCCCGCCGCCGCGGAGCCGGCGGTGGCCGAGCCCGCCGCGGCCGCGCCGGTCGCGCCGTCCTTCGTGCGCGCTGCCGAGCGCGCGCAGCGCTGGCGCAGCCCGGCGGCGCGCGGCCTGCTGGCCGGCGCCGTGGCCGTGCTGGCCGTGCTGCTGGCGCTGCAGGCCGCGCGCATCTGGCGCGACCCGCTGGCCGCCCAGCTGCCCGCCATGCTGCCGGCGCTGCAGGCGCTGTGCCGGGCCACCGGCTGCACCGTGCAGCCGCTGCGCCGGCTGGACGCGCTGGGCGTCGACAGCTCGGCGCTCAACCGCGTCGAGGGCTCGTCGCTGTACCGGCTGCAGGTGGTGCTGCGCAACCGCGCCGACACCGCGGTGATGGTGCCGGCGCTGGAACTGACGCTCAACGACGGCCAGGGCCAGGTGGTGGCGCGCCGCGTGCTGCCGCTGGCCGAGCTGGGCGCGCCGCAGGCCGTGCTGCAGGCCGGGCAGGAGCTGCCGCTGCAAGCCCTGCTGTCCACCGGCGAGCGCCGCGTGGACGGCTACACGGTCGACCTGTTCTACCCCTGAGCGGCCGATGGCCGCGCGGGCCGGCCCGGCCGGCGCGTGCGCGACAATCCGCCGCCATGCGCCGCCGAGCGCGCCACCGCGCCGGCGGCCGCCCGCCCGCCCCTTCCCACCCCACGGCCCCGGCCGCCACCGGTCCCACCCGCCATGTCCGTCCTGATCTGCGGCTCGCTCGCCTTCGACACCATCACCAACTTCCACGGCCGCTTTGCCCAGCAGATCATGCCGGACAAGGTGCACATGCTGAACGTCTCGTTCCTGGTGCCGACGATGCGCCGCGAGTACGGCGGCTGCGCCGGCAACATCGCCTACACGCTCAAGCTGCTGGGCGGCCAGCCGCTGGTGATGGCCGCGCTGGGCAACGACGGCGGCGACTACCTCAAGCGCCTGGAGGGCTGGGGCCTGGACACCAGCCTGGTGCTGCGCGCCGAGGACACCTACACCGCGCAGTGCACCATCATCACCGACGAGGACAACAACCAGATCACCGCCTTCCACCCCGGGGCGATGGGCCTGGCGCACCAGACCGTGGTGCCCGCCGGCCGCGGTGACATCGAGCTGGCCATCGTCGCCCCCGACGGCCGCGACGCGATGCTGCAGCACGCCGCCCAGCTGGCGGCGGCCCACATCCCCTTCATCTTCGACCCGGGCCAGGGCCTGCCGATGTTCGACGGCGCCGAACTCGACGGCTTCGTGCAGCAGGCCAGCTGGGTGGCGCTGAACGACTACGAGGCGGCGATGCTGTGCGAGCGCATGGGCACCACGCTGGAGGCGCTGTCCAAGCGCGCCAACCTGCGCGGCGTCATCGTCACGCTGGGCGCCCAGGGCTGCGAGCTGTGGGAGAACGGCCAGCGCACCGCCGTGCCGGGCGTGGCCGCCGAGGCGGTGGTCGACCCCACCGGCTGTGGCGACGCCTTCCGCGGCGCGCTGCTGCACGGCCTGCAGCAGGGCTGGACGCTGGCGCGCAGCGTAGCCCTGGGCAACCGGGTCGGCGCGCTGAAGATCGCCCAGCGCGGCGGCCAGAACCACGTGATTCCGGCCGAGCTGATCGCCGCGGCTTGACCGCGGCAAGCTGAGTGGCGCAACCCGGGCCCGAGGGCCCGGCCGCCGCTCAAACCATCAGCATGCCGCCGTCCAGCAGCAGGGTCTGGCCGGTCATGCCGTCGGACTCGGCCGAGCCCAGGTAGACCGCCAGGTGGGCGATCTCGGCCGGCTGCAGGAAGCGGCGCAGCGGCACCCGCGCCTTGCCGGCGGCCATGATCTGCTCGAAGGACTGGCCGGTGATGGCCGAGTGGGCGCGGAACGAGTCCAGCATGTCGGTCTCGACGAAGCCCGGGCAGATCGCGTTGACGTTGATGCCGGTGGGCCCCAGCTCCAGCGCGGCGCAGCGCGTCAGTCCGACCAGCGCGTGCTTGGACGCGTTGTAGGCGCTCTGGTTCATCGAGCCCCACTTGCCCGCGGTCGACGCGATGTTGACCACCTTGCCGCGGCCGCGCTCGCGCATGTGGCGCAGCAGGCCCTGCATCACGTGGAAGGCGCCGTAGACGTTGACCTGCATGACGCGGTCGAAGTCCTCGGGCGCGGTGTCCAGCAGCGGCGCCGCGTGGTAGACGCCGGCGTTGTTGACCAGCACGTCGACGCCGCCAAAAGCGGCCACCGCGGCCTCGACCAGGGCCTGCACCTGGGCGCGGTCGGCCACGTCCACCGCCTGCAGCGCCACCCGGGCGCCGGCGGCCTCGGCGTCGGCGCGGGTGGCTTCCAGCCCGGCCAGAGAGGTCGCGGCCAGCACCAGGTCGGCGCCTTCCTCGGCATAGCGCTGGGCGATGGCGCGGCCGATGCCGCGGCTGGCGCCGGTGATCAGGGCGACGCGGCCGGCCAGGCGGCCGGGGCGGGTGGACGGGGCGGCTTCGGTCATCGGCAGGCTCCGGCGGCGCCAGGCCGCGTTGGATGGGGCCGCCAGCCTAGCGCCGGCCGCGTCGCGCCGCTGATGCCGGCGCGACAGGCCGCCCGCGCGCGCCGCGCCCGGCCTCAGAGGCTGAGAGGATGTCGATCGTGGCCGAGCGGCGCGCCCCAAGCCGGCCGATCCAGGCGCAAAGCGCAGCCATAGCCCGGGCTATGGCGAGCATTTGCAACGACGACCGGGCGGCTTGGGGCGTGACGAGCGGGCATGAGCGAAAAACTCTCAGCCTCTCAGCCTCTCAGCCCGCCGCACGCGCCCTGCGCAGCAGGCCGGCGATGGCCAGCGCATAGCCGTCGACGCCGAAGCCGACGACGATGCCCGCCGCCACCGGTGACAGGTAGGAGTGGTGGCGGAAGGCCTCGCGTGCGTGCACGTTGCTGATGTGCACCTCGACCACCGGCACGCCGGCGCCCTTGATGGCGTCGTGCAGCGCGACGCTGGTGTGGGTGTAGGCCCCGGCGTTGAAGACCACGCCGGCCAGCTCGCCCGCGCGGTGGGCCACGCCGGCGGCATGGATCCAGTCGATCAGCTGGCCTTCATGGTTGCTCTGCCGGCACTCGGCCTGTGCGCCGTGCTCGGCGGCGGCGGCGCGGCACAGCGCCTCCACGTCGGCCAGCGTGGTGTGGCCGTAGACGGCAGGCTCGCGCGTGCCCAGCAGGTTCAGGTTGGGGCCGTTCAGGACCAGGATCTTCAGGGGGTTCATGGCGCGGAGCTCGTCGAGGGCGGGCGGTGGCGGCAATGGTAGCGGCCGGCACACCGCGGTCGGCAGACGGCTGGCCGCGGTGGCGGCGGCGCCGGTTAAGACTTCGATAAGCGCGGCGGCCGACCATGCGTCCCAAGGAGTTCGACGCATGACCCGCCCCACCCGCCACCGCAGCACCCTGGCCACCGCGCTGGCCGCCACCCTGGCCGCCACCCTGCTGGCCGGGGCCGCCCCGGCCCGCGCCGCCACCCCCGCCGAGCTGCTGGCCGGCTACAGCGCCCAGGCCGGCGCGCCGGCCGTTCCGGCGCGCGGCCAGGCCTTCTTCACCAGCCGCCAGGGCCAGGAATGGAGCTGCGCCAGCTGCCACGCCGCCCTGCCCACGCAGGCCGGCAAGCACGCCAGCACCGGCAAGCCCATCGCCGCGCTGGCGCCGGCCTTCAACCCCGAGCGCTTCACCGACCCGGCCAAGGTCGAGAAGTGGTTCCGCCGCAACTGCAAGGACGTGGCTGCCCGCGAATGCACCCCGGCCGAGAAGGCCGACGTGCTGGCCTGGCTGATCGGCCTGAAGCCCTGAACCGAGGATGACCATGACCCGCCCCGTCCACCACCTGGCCGCCGGTGCTGCCGCGCTCGCGCTGCTGGCGCTGGGCACCGCCCCGGCCCGGGCCGACCGCCTGGCCGTGCCCCAGCTCAAGGCCTACCAGCAGGAATGCGCGGCCTGCCACCTGGCCTACCCGCCGGGCCTGCTGCCGGCGGCGTCCTGGCAACGGCTGGTGGCCGGCCTGCCGCAGCACTTCGGCACCGACGCCTCGGTCGACCCGGCCACCGCCCGGCAGCTGGCCGACTGGCTGAGCGCCAACGCCGGCACCTACAAGAAGGTGGCGCGCGACCCCTCGCCGCCGCCGCAGGACCGCATCACCCGCAGCGCCTGGTTCGTGCACGAGCACGGCGAGGTGGCCGCCGCCACCTGGCAGCGCCCGGCGATCAAGAGCCCGGCCAACTGCGCCGCCTGCCACACGCAGGCCGAACAAGGAGATTTCCGTGAACGCAAGCTCCGCATCCCTCGCTGACACCGCCCGCGCCGACCGCGCGGGCGCGCAGCCCTCGGGCAGCGCCGTGCCCTCGCGCCGCACGGTCGACGCGCCGACGCGCGTCTTCCACTGGCTGTCCGCGCTGTGCTTCGCCGGCGCCTATGCCAGCGCCGAGAGCGAGTCCTGGCGCCTGCTGCACGTGAGCCTGGGCTACACCCTGGCGGGCCTGCTGGGCTTCCGCATCGTCTGGGGCTTCGTCGGCCCGAAGCCGGTGCGCTTCTCGGCCTGGTGGGGCAAGCTGCAGGCCCTGCCGGGGCTGCTGCGCCAGCTGCGCCAGGGCGCCTGGCCGGCCACGCTGGCACAGAACCTGGCGATGACGCTGGCGGTGGTCGGCGTGCTCGTGCTGGTGGCCGGCGCCACCGCCAGCGGCTGGGTCACCTACGAAGAGCTGGCCGGCGACTGGACGGAGGAACTGCATGAGTTCTTCGGCAATGCCCTGCTGGCCGTGGTGCTGGCGCACGTGGCGCTGGTGCTGGGCCTGAGCGTGCTGCGCCGGCGCAACCTGGTGGCACCCATGGTCACCGGCCGCAGCCCGGGCCGCGGGCCCGACCTGGTGCGGCGCAACCACGCCTGGCTGGGCGCGCTGATCCTGGCCGCGGTGCTGGGCTTCTGGGCCTGGCAGTGGCACGGCGCGCCGGCCGCCGGCGACGGCCACAGCGCGGACGGCCGCCCCGTGGCCACGCAGCGCGCCGAGCGCCACCACCGCCACGCCGACCACGACGACTGAGCCGCGCCCGCCGACGACAATCGCCGCCATGCGCATCCTGCTCGCCGAAGACGATCCGCTGCTGGGCGACGGCCTGCGCGCCGGCCTGCGCCAGGCCGGCTTCCAGGTCGACTGGGTGCGCGACGGCGCCGCCGCCGAGCGCGAGCTGCGCGCCCAGCCCTATGCCGCCGCGGTGCTGGACCTGGGCCTGCCGCTGATGGACGGCATGGACGTGCTGGCCGCGGTGCGCCGCGCCGGCGTGACGCTGCCGGTGCTGGTGCTGACCGCCCGCGACGCCGTGCCCGACCGCATCCGCGGCCTGGACGCCGGCGCCGACGACTACGTGGTCAAGCCGATCGACCTGGACGAGCTGGCCGCCCGGCTGCGCGCCCTGGTGCGCCGCGCCCACGGCCAGCCACAGGAGACGCTGCAGGCCCAGGGCGTGCGCCTGGACCCGGCCGGCCGCAGCGTCACCCGCGACGGCCAGCCGGTGGCGCTGTCGGCGCGCGAGTTCGACCTGCTGCACGCGCTGCTGCTCAACGCCGGCCGCGTGCTCTCGCGCGAGCAGCTCGAGCAGCACCTGTACGCCTGGGGCCGCGAGGTCGAGAGCAACGCGGTCGAGGTGCACGTGCACCACCTGCGCAAGAAGCTGGGCGCCGAGCTGATCCAGACCGTGCGCGGCGTCGGCTACCTGCTGCCGCGCGACGGCCCGGCGCCGTGAACCCGCCGCCGCCCGCCACCGCCCCGGCCGCCGGCCCGGCCGGCCGCCGCGGGCCGCGCTCGCTGCAGGGCCGGCTGCTGGCCGGGCTGCTGGGCGCGGTGCTGGTGGTCTGGGGCGCCACCGCGGCGGTGACCTGGCAGGACGCGCGGCACGAGCTGGACGAGCTGCTCGACGGCCACCTGGCCCAGGCCGCCGCGCTGCTGGTGGCCCAGCAGGCCCGCGCCGGCGAGCACGACGGCCCGGCGCTGGACGCGCCGCAGCTGCACCGCTACGCGCCGCGCGTGGCCTTCCAGGTCTGGCACGCCGGCCGGCTGGCGCTGCGCTCGGACAACGCCCCGGCCACGCCGATGGTCGACGCCGCCGCGCTGGCCGGCATGCCGCTGCAGCCGCGGCTGGACCGGCGCGGCGACCGCGACGGCCGCGACAGCCACCACCGCCGCGGCACGGCCGCGGACGACGACGACCGGGCCCACGACACCACCCGCGACCGCCGCGGCCACGCTGACGACCGCGCCGGCGCCTCCGCCGGCGCTGCGGTCGACGGCTTCCGCCTCGGCTTCCACAGCGTCGTGCTCGATGGCACCGCCTGGCGCGTCTTCGCCGCCCAGGGCGCCGAGCAGGACCTGCGGGTCTTCGTCGGCGAGCAGCAGCGCTCGCGCACCGACATCCTGCTGGCCGTGCTGCGCAGCACGCTGTGGCCGCTGGCGCTGGGCCTGCCGCTGCTGGGCGCGGTGGTGTGGTGGGTGGTGCGCCAGGGCACGGCGCCGCTGCGCCGGCTGGCGCAGCAGCTGGCCCGGCGCGCGCCCAGCGACCTGTCGCCGCTGCCCACCGACGGCCTGCCCGCCGAGATGGCCGCGCCGGCCACGGCGCTGAACGGCCTGTTCGCCCGCATCGCCGGCATGGTGGCGGCCGAGCGCCGCTTCACCGCCGACGCCGCGCACGAGCTGCGCACACCGATCGCCGCGATCCGCACCCAGGCCCAGGTGGCGCTGGCCGCCAGCGACGACGACGAGCGCAGGCACGCGCTGCGCGCCACGCTGGCCGGCTGCGACCGCGCGACGCGCCTGGTCGAGCAGCTGCTGACGCTGTCGCGGCTGGAGGCCGGCGACGCGCCGCCGCGCGCGCCGGTGGACCTGGCCGCGCTGGCGCGGCGCGTGCTGGGCGAGCTGGCGCCGGCCGCGCTGGCCCGCCGCCAGCAGCTGGGGCTGGACGCGCCGGAGGGCGGCTGCCGCGTCGACGGCAACGAGACCCTGCTGGCCGTGCTGCTGCGCAACCTGGTGGACAACGCGCTGCGCTACAGCCCCGACGGCGCCGAGGTGCGCGTGGCCCTGGCCGCGCCGCCCGGTGGCGGCCTGCGCCTGACGGTGGACGACGCCGGGCCGGGCCTGTCCGACGCCGACCGCCAGCGCCTGGGCGAGCGCTTCTTCCGCGTGCTGGGCACGGCCCAGCCGGGCAGCGGCCTGGGCTGGTCCATCGTGCGGCGCATCGCCGCGGCGCACGGCGCCACGGTGGCGGTGGACCGGTCGGCGGCGCTGGGCGGGCTGGCCGTCGAGGTGGCCTGGCCGGCGCCGCGCTGAGCGGGCCGCCCGCCGGGGGCGCCACGCCGGTGCCGCGCCGGCGTCAGGCCGGCTCGGCGGCGGTGGCGCCGGAGGTGACGGCCAGGATCGCCGCGACCAGTGCCTCCAGGTCGATCGGCTTGGTGACGTGGGCCACCATGCCCACCGCCTCGCAGCGGGCACGCTCCTCGCCCAGCGCGTGGGCGGTCAGGCCGATCACCGGCAGGCCGGGGGCCAGCGCGTGCACGCGCTGCGTCGCCTGGTAACCGTCCATCACCGGCATCTGGATGTCCATCAGCACCGCGTCGAAGCCGCCGGGGCCGGCCGCGGCGACCAGCTCGACGGCCTGCGCGCCGTGCTCGGCGAAGCGCAGCTCGGCGCCCTCGTGCGTCAGCATCGCCTCCAGGATCAGGCGGTTGACCTCGACGTCCTCGGCCGCCAGCAGGCGCAGCCCGGCCAGGCGCCGCGGCGCCTCGGCGGCAGTGGTGGCGGCCGCCGGTGCCGCCGCGGCGGCGGGCGGCGCGGCCACCTCGGGCAGCGGCAGGCGCAGCGTGAAGCAGCTGCCCTGGCCGGGCCGGCTGTCGACGTCGATGTCGCCGCCCATCAGCCGCGCCAGGCTGCGGCTGATCGCCAGGCCCAGGCCGCTGCCGCCGAAGCGGCGGGTGGTCGAGGTGTCGGCCTGCTCGAAGGGCTCGAACAGCCGCGCCAGGTGCCCGGCGGCGATGCCGATGCCGGTGTCGCAGACCACGAAGACCAGCGCGTCGCCGTCGCGCTGCAGCTGCAGCCGCACCTCGCCCCGGGCGGTGAACTTCACCGCATTGCCCAGCAGGTTGACCAGGATCTGCTCCAGCCGGCGCGCGTCGCCGCGCACCTGCGCCGGCAGGTCGTCCGGCAGCTCGACGAGGAAGCGCAAGCCCTTGTGCTCGGCCTGCGGCGCCAGCAGGCGCTGCACCCGCGCCAGCGCCGGTGCCAGCGCGAAGGGCCGCGGCTCCACCGCCAGCTTGCCGGCCTCCAGGCGCGAGATGTCCAGCACGTCGTTGATCACCCCCAGCAGGTGGTCGCCGGCCTCGCGGATGCGGGCGAAGGACTCGCCGGCACCCGTGCCGGCGTGGTCGCGCGCGCCCAGCTGCGCCAGGCCCAGCACGGCGTGCAGCGGGGTGCGGATCTCGTGGCTCATGTTGGCCAGGAAGGCGCTCTTGACCTGGGCCAGGCGCTCGGCCTCCTGGCGCGCGGCGTTGAGCTCGGCGGTGCGCGCGGCCACCAGGTCCTCCAGGTGGTTGCGGTGCTGGCGCAGCTCGGCCTCCAGCGCCTTGCGCTCGGTGACGTCGCTGATCGAGCCGACCATGCGCAGCGGCTGGCCGTCGGGCGTGCGCTCGAAGACCAGGCCCTGGCTCAGCAGCCAACGCCAGCGGCCGTCGCCGGCACGCACCCGGTGCTCCAGCCGGTACAGCGGGGTCTCGCCGTCGAAGCAGGCCTGCAGCGCGGCCCGGCACCTGGGCAGGTCGTCCGGGTGCACGCGGGCGCGCCAGGCGGCGATGTCCTCGGCCGCCGGGTCGCCGTCGGCCAGGCCGAGGATGGCCTTCCAGCGCGGCGAGACGAACTGCTGGCCGGTGGCCACGTTCCAGTCCCACACCCCCAGGCCCGAGCCCTCCAGCGCCAGCTGCCAGCGCTGCTCGGTCTCGGCCAGGCGCTGCGCGGCCTGCTTGCGCTCGGTGACGTCCTGGGTCAGACCCAGCAGCCACTGCGCCCGGCCCGCGGCGTCAAACTGCAGCCGGCCCTGGGCCAGCAGCCAGCGCACCTGGCCGTCGGTGCGGCGCAGGCGGAACTCCACCGCATAGGGCTTGGACTCGCGCAAGGCGTCGTGGAAGGCGACGTAGAAGACCGCGCGGTCCTCGGCCAGCACCATCTGGCGGAAGTCGGGGTAGCCGCCGGGCGGCTCCGGGCCCAGCAGCCGGGTCGGCGCGTCGTACCACTGCACCTGCTCGCTGCCGATGTCCCAGCGCCAGCCGACCATGGCGGCGGCGTCCAGCGCCAGGCGCAGGCGCTGCTCGGAGTCGACCAGCGCGGCCCGCGAGCCGGCCAGGCTGTCGAGCATGCGGTTGAAGGTCAGCGCCAGCTGGGTGGCCTCGTCGCGGCCGGCCACCGGCGCGCGCCGCGTCTCGTCGCCCTGGTTGACCGCGTCGGCGGCGGCCTGCACCAGCGCCAGCCGGCGCGTGAACCAGCGCCCGGTCAGCGCCGCGACGGTGCCCGCCAGCAGCGCGGCCAGCAGCGCCAGCACGCCGCCGGCGCGGGTGATCGCGGCCAGCTCGGCCTGCGCCGCCTCGCCGGACAGGCCGACGCGCGCCCAGCCCACCGGCTGCGCGCCCAGCAGGGCCCGCCCGGTGACGTCGAGCCGGCCCTCGGCCTGCACCGCGCGCAGCGGCTGGCCGGCGGCGGGCAGGTCCTGGACGAACTGGCCGATGCGCGCGGCCTCGGTGTGCGCCAGCACCTGGCCGCGCGCGTCCAGCAGCATCGCGTAGTCCAGCCCGGGCAGGCTGCGCTGGGCGTCGACCAGCTCCTGCAGGCCGGCCAGGTCGCGCGCGGCCAGGCCGCTGGCGGCGGCGATGGCCAGCGTGCGCGTCGCGCCCTCGGCCACCTGCTGCTGGCGCTCGCGCAGCGCGTCGCGCTGGCGCAGCGTCATGTGCAGCACGAACAGCAGCAGGGTCAGCGCGACGACCACGCCCACGCCCAGCGTGATCTGGCGCTGCAGCGTGCGCGGGCGCAGGCCGTCCAGCCGCATCAGGGCGCCTCCACCGGCCGCACGTGCCGCTCGAACTGCACCAGGAAGAGCCGCATCGGGTCGTAGCTGGCGTCGTCGGCGGCGACGATGCGGCTGGTCTGCATCTGGGCCAGGGCCGCCCGCCCCTCGGCGTGCTCGTGCAGCGTCAGCAGCACCTCGGTCAGGCGGCGGCGCAGCGCCGGGTCGACGTCGCTGCGCACCATCACCGCGTTGTTGACCAGCGGCGGCGTCTCCCAGACCACGCGCAGCTGCGCCGCCTCCTGCGGGTGGTCGCGCTGGAAGGCGCGCCAGGGCGGCGGCCAGGTCGCCGCGGCGGCCACCTCGCCGCGCAGCGCGGCCAGGATGGCCGAGGTCTGCGAGCCGACATAGCGGTGGCCGACCTCGCGCACCACGTCCAGCCCGGCCTCGTGCAGAAACCACTGCGGCAGCAGGCAGGCGGCCACCGCGGTCGGCGCCGGGTAGGCCACGGCGCGGCCGCGCAGGTCGGCCGGCGTGCGCAGCGGGCTGTCGCGGCGCACGATGAACAGGCCGCGGAAGTCGGCCGCCTCGCCGGCCATCGCGACGACCTGGTAGCCCTCGTTGAGCGCCTGCAGCGCCTGCCAGGGGTTGGGCAGCAGCAGCTCGGGGCCGCGCTGGCGGAACTTGCGCTCGAAGGCGGCGTAGTCGCGCGAGGCCTCCAGCTCGACGTGCACCTCGGGCAGGCGCCGGTTGAGCAGATCGACCAGCGGCTGGTAGGCGGCCAGCAGCTTGCGCGGGTTGTGCAGCGGGTGCACCGCCAGGCGCAGCAGCGGCGTGGCCTGGGCCGGGCGGTCGGCGTAGCGCGGCTGCACCGGGGTCGCGGCCAGCACGGCCGCGCACGCGCAGGCCAGAACCGACACCGCGATGGTGCCGGCGCGGGACAGCAACGCGGGTCGGGGCAGGAGGGGCACAGGGGGTGCGCGCGCGGCGTGAGGCCGCGGCGCCCGCCCATTGGACGCGCCCGCGGCCCGCCGCCAGGCCGGGAAAAGCGGCGCTTGGCGCCGCCAGTTGCGGGCCGTCGCCGGCCCGCGCGGGCAGGTCAGACCCGCTCGAGCACCAGGGCGATGCCCTGGCCGACGCCGATGCACATGGTGCACAGCGCGTAGCGGCCGCCGATGCGCTGCAGCTGGTTGACCGCGGTGGTCGCCAGGCGCGCGCCGCTGGCGCCCAGCGGGTGGCCCAGCGCGATGGCGCCGCCGTTCGGGTTGACGCGGGCGTCGTCGTCGGCCAGGCCCAGGTCGCGGGTGACAGCCAGGCCCTGGGCGGCGAAGGCCTCGTTGAGCTCGATGACGTCCATCTGCGCCAGGCTCAGGCCGGTCAGCTCCAGCACCTTGCGCACCGCCGGCGCCGGGCCGAAGCCCATGATGCGCGGCGCCACACCGGCGGTGGCCATGCCGACGACACGGGCGCGCGGCGTCAGGCCGTGGCGGGCCGCGGCGGCCTCGCCGGCCAGCAGCAGCGCGCAGCTGCCGTCGTTGACGCCGCTGGCATTGCCGGCGGTCACCGTGCCGTCGGGCCGCACCACGCCCTTGAGCTTGGCCAGCGCCTCGAGGCTGGTCTCGCGCGGGTGTTCGTCCTTGCTGACGACCACCGGGTCGCCCTTCTTCTGCGCGATGGTCACCGGGCAGATCTCGGCGTCGAAGAAGCCGGCCTGCTGCGCCGCCACCGCCTTGCGCTGGCTGGCCAGCGCGAAGCGGTCCTGGGCCTCGCGCTCGATCTTGAAGTCGGTGGCCACGTTCTCGGCCGTCTCGGGCATCGAGTCCACGCCATAGCGCTCCTTCATCAGCTTGTTGACGAAGCGCCAGCCGATGGTGGTGTCGTAGACCGCGTTGGCGCGGCTGAAGGCGCTCTCGGCCTTGGGCATCACAAAGGGCGCGCGGCTCATGCTCTCGACGCCACCGGCGATCATCAGCTGGGCCTCGCCGGCCTTGATCGCGCGCGCCGCGCTGCCCACCGCGTCCAGGCCCGAGCCGCACAGGCGGTTGATGGTGGCGCCGGGCACGTCCACCGGCAGACCGGCCAGCAGCGCGGCCATGCGCGCGACGTTGCGGTTGTCCTCGCCGGCCTGGTTGGCGCAGCCGTAGAGCACGTCGGTCACCGCCGCCCAGTCGACCTTGGGGTTGCGCGCCATCAGCGCCTTGATCGGGATCGCGCCCAGGTCGTCGGTGCGCACGCTGCTCAGCGCGCCGCCGTAGCGGCCGATGGGGGTGCGGATGGCGTCGCAGATGAAGGCTTGGGTCATGGCGGGTTCCTCGGTGCGGTGGGGCGCCGCCAGCCGGTGGCGGCGCGGGGACGGGGTCAGGGTGCGGGGCGTGCAGCAGCCGCCAGCGCGGCGGCCCGGGCGCGCGCGCGCAGCCAGGGGCTGACGCGGTAGCGCTCACCGCGGTAGTGGGCGTCCAGGGCGTCGATCAGGTCAACCACTTCGGTGACAGGCCAGCGGGCCAGCCACTCGAAGGGCCCGGCCGGGTAGTTGACGCCCAGCTTCATCGCCTGGTCGGCGCCCTCGGGCGTGCACACGCCCTGCTGCACCGCGTCGGCCGCCTCGTTGACCAGCATGGCCACGGTGCGCGCCACCACCAGGCCCGGGGTGTCGGCCAGGCGCAGCGGGCTGAAGCCCAGCGCGGCCAGCCAGGCCGGCGCCTGGGCCTGCCAGGCTGCGCTGGCGCCCTCGGCCAGCGCGTAGGCCAGCGCGGTGCCGGGCGGCGTGGGCTGGGCCAGCGGGCGGTCGAACACCGCGACCTCGGCGCTGCCGAAGGCCAGCGCGCGCTCGGTGGCGGTGCGGCCGTCGGTCAGCACCAGGCGGGCGCCGTCGACGGCCAGGCCGGTCCAGCCGCTGTCGCGCACCCGTGCCGGGCCCCAGCCCTGGGCGGCCAGCGCGGCGGTGGCGGCGGCTTCCAGCGCGTCGGCGATGGCGCCCTCGCCGTGCACCGTGACCTCGCGCGCGGTGGCCGGCGCGCCGTGCACCGCCACCGGCAGCGCGGGCGCGCCGTCCGGGTAACGGTAGAAGCCGCGGCCGGTCTTGCGGCCGAACAGGCCGCCGGCGACCATCTCGCGCTGGATCAGCGAGGGCTGGTAGCGCTTGTCGTAGAAGTAGGCCTCGTAGACCGACTGGGTGACCGCGAAGTTGGTCTCCAGCCCGATCAGGTCCATCAGCTCGCAGGCGCCCATGCGGAAGCCCGCGCCGCGCTGGCAGGCGTCGACCAGCTGCGGCTCGGCCGCGCGCTCGAACAGCAGGGCCAGGGTCTCGGCGTAGTAGGGCCGGGCGATGCGGTTGACGATGAAGCCCGGCGTCGAGCTGCAGTGCACCGGCACCTTGTTCCAGGCCTTGCTGAGCCGGAAGATCGCGTCGGCCACGGCCGGGTCGGTGTGCAGGCCCGAGACCACCTCGACCAGCTTCATCAGCGGCACCGGGTTGAAGAAGTGCATACCGACCAGCCGGCCGGGCTGCTGCAGGCCGTTGGCGATGGCGGTGACCGATATCGACGAAGTGTTGGTGGCCAGCACGCAGTCGGCGCCGACGATGGCCTCGAGCTCGCGGAACAGCGCGCGCTTGACGTCCAGGCTCTCGACCACGGCCTCGACCACCAGGCGCACGCCGGCGGCCTGGTCCAGGCGCTCGATCGGCGTGATGCGCGCCAGCGTGGCCCGGGCCAGCTCGGCGTCGAGCTTGCCCTTGGCCACCAGGCCGTCCAGCGTGGCGGCCAGCTTGTCGCGGGCCTGGGCGGCGGCGCCGGCGCGGGCGTCGTGCAGCAGCACGGGGTGGCCGGACTGGGCCGCCACCTGGACGATGCCGGCGCCCATGATGCCGGCGCCGACCACCAGCACCGGGACGTTGTTCAGATCGACAGAGGTTTGCATGCGGCGATTGTGGGCCGGCGCCGCGGCGCCGTCTGCCGCCCGGGCGTCAATAGGTCTCCAGGTGCAGCCGGCCTTCCTTCTTCAGCGCGGCGCCCAGCGTGGCCCAGTCCAGGCCGGCCTGGGCGGCGATGTCGCGCAGCGCCAGCACCACGCCCTCCTCCATGCTCTTCAGGCCGCAGACGTAGAAGCAGGTGTTCGGGTCCTTCAGCAGCGGCACCAGGTCGGCAGCGCGCTCGCGCATCGCGTCCTGCACGTAGCGCTTGGGCGCGCCGGGCGTGCGGCTGAAGGCGAAGTTGGTGTCGATGAAGTCCTTGGGCAGGCTCTGCAGCGGGCCGAAGTAAGGCAGCTCGGCCTGGGTGCGCGCGCCGAAGAACAGCATCAGCTTGCCGCCCTCGAACTTGCCGCTGGCGCGCAGCCGGCGCCGCCACTCGGTCATCGCGCGCATCGGCGCGCTGCCGGTGCCGGTGCAGATCATCACGATGTGGCTGCGCGGGTGGTTGGGCATCAGGAAGCTGCTGCCGAAGGGCCCGATCACCTGCACCTTGTCGCCCACCTGCAGGTCGCACAGGTAGTTGCTGGCCACGCCGCGCACCGGTCGGCCCTGGTGGTCCTCCAGCACGCGCTTCACGGTCAGCGACAGGTTGTTGTAGCCCGGGCGCTCGCCGTTGCGCGGGCTGGCGATGCTGTACTGGCGCGCATGGTGCGGCTTGCCGGCGGCGTCCAGCCCGGGCGGCAGCACGCCGATGGACTGACCCTCCAGCACCGGAAAGGGCATGGCGCCGAAGTCCAGCACGATGTGGTGGGTGTCGTAGTCCTTGCCGACCTCGGTGACGCGCACATTGCCCGCCACCGTGGCGGTGACCGACTTCTCGGCCGCCTTGGGCCCGTAGAGGTTGGTGTAGGCGTGCGCGGCCGACCACGGCGGCAGCGTGGCGCCGTAGGACGCGGCGTGGAAGCCGGACTCGCCGCTGGGGTCGGCCGGCGCCGCGGCCGGCTCGGCCACCGCGGCAGGCAGGGCCACCGCGGCGCCGCCGGCCTCGGCCACCTGGGCGGCGACCTGCTCGGGGCTGAGCTCGCCGGGCAGCTCGTCCCAGCCGAACTGCTCGTCCAGCGTGTAGGCGCGCGCCGCGGCCACGGTGCGGTAGTTGTCGATCGAGCCGGTGGGGCACGGCGAGATGCAGTCGTTGCACCAGTTGCACTTGCCGGCATCGACCACGTAGTTGCGCGCATCGTGGGTGATGGCGCCGACCGGGCAGATCGATTCGCAGGTGTTGCAGCGGATGCAGATCTCGGGGTCGATCACATGCTGCTTGATGACGGTGACGGGCATGTCCATGGCGGGTCTCCTCTACCGCACGCAGTGTCCTCGCAAAGCCGCCATTGAGCCGACGCCCGCTGGAAGCGGGCGTCGCGAGCCGTCAAGCGGTCGCCGCGGAACCGGCTTGGCCGGGCCGCTGGCGGCGCCCCCTGGAGGGGGAGGCGGCCGGCAGGCCGCTGCGGGGGTAGGTCAATTGAATCGGACGTACTCGAAGTCGACCGGCTGGCGGTTGATGCCCATCACCGGCGGCGCGATCCAGTTGGCGAACTTGCCCGGCTCGACGACGCGGCCCATCAGGCTGGCGACGAAGGCGCGGTCCTCGTCGCTGGGCAGCCACTGCTCGACGTGCTGGTTCCACTCGTGGTCGTGGACCACGCGGCCGTCCGGCGACACCTTGATGCCCTTGAGCGCACCGATATTGCGGTGGAAAGCCTTGTGCGGCACCTTCAGGCGGACGGGGATGCCGGCCTTCTCGATGACCTTGTTCCAGCGCTCCACGCCGCCGATCGAGTCCTTGATGTAGTCGTCGCGCAGCACCTCGTTGAGCGCGTTGAGCATCGGCACCTCGGTCTCGACGAGTTGGCCGCCCTGCACCTTGAGCACCTTGTAGGTCTGGCCCTTCAGGAGGTGGTCGTCCATGCGCTTGCCTTCCTCGAAGCGGCCCTTCAGGCCGGTGGAGTAGAAGGTGGCGGCGTTGCTGCTCTCGTCGGCACCGAACAGGTCGATGGTGACGCTGAAGTGGAAGTTCAGGTAGCGCTGGATCGTCGGCAGATCGATCACGCCGGCGGCGCGCAGCTTGGCCGGGTCGTCGGTCTTCAGCTCGTTCATCACCGCGCAGGTGCGGCTGATGACGCGGCTGACACCCGACTCGCCCACGAACATGTGGTGGGCCTCCTCGGTCAGCATGAACTTGGTCGTGCGCGCCAGCGGGTCGAAGCTGGACTCGGCCAGCGCGCAGAGCTGGAACTTGCCGTCGCGGTCGGTGAAGTAGGTGAACATGAAGAAGGACAGCCAGTCGGGCGTCTCTTCATTGAAGGCCTCCAGGATGCGCGGGTTGTCCTGCTGGCCGCTGCGGCGCTCGAGCAGGGCCTCGCCTTCCTCGCGGCCGTCGCGGCCGAAGTACTTGTGCAGCAGGTAGACCATGGCCCACAGGTGGCGGCCTTCCTCCACGTTGACCTGGAACAGGTTGCGCAGGTCGTACTGGCTGGGGCAGGTCAGGCCCAGGTGGCGCTGCTGCTCCACGCTGGCCGGCTCGGTGTCGCCCTGGGTGACGATGATGCGACGCAGGTTGGCGCGGTATTCGCCGGGCACGTCCTGCCAGGCGGCCTCGCCCTTGTGGTCGCCGAAATGGATCTTGCGGTCCTTCTCGGCCGGGTTCAGGAAGATGCCCCAGCGGTAGTCGGGCATCTTGACGTGGCCGAACTGGGCCCAGCCCTGCGGGTCCACGCTGACCGCGGTGCGCAGGTAGACGTCGAAGTTCTGCGAGCCGTCCGGCCCCATGTCGCCCCACCACTGCAGGTAGTTCGGCTGCCACTGCTCCAGCGCGCGCTGCAGCGTGCGGTCCTCGCTGAGGTTGACGTTGTTGGGGATCTTCTCGCTGTAGTTGATCGAGCTCATCGTGCGTCTCCTGAGGGATTCCGTTCAGTGGGGGTGGGCCGGCCCGCGGCGGTCAGACTCTGTTCCAGTCGAACTGCGCCTTGTCGCCCTTGCCGTAGACCTTGAGCGCGCCCTTCTCGCCGACCGCGTTGGGGCGCTGGAAGATCCAGTTCTGCCAGGCGGTCAGGCGGCCGAAGACGCGGGTCCACATCGTCTCGGGGCCGTTGAAGCGCAGGTTGGCCTCCATGCCGGTCAGCGCGTCGGGGCTCATCGCCACCCGCTCCTCGATGGCGATGCGGGTCTCGTCAGCCCAGTCGATGTCGTCGGGGTTGCTGGTGACCAGGCCCAGCGCGAAGGCGGCGTCGGCGTCCAGCGCCTGGCCCGCGCCCGGATGGGCGCCACCCTGGCTCACGGCGTGCACCGCAGCCAGCGGCGCGGCCTCGTCGTAGAAGCGGCGGCCCAGGCGGTGCTGGCCGGTGGCCATCGGGTAGAGGCCGAAGTTGACCTCGCCCACCGCGATCTTCGGGCTCTTGTCGGCGTCGTCGGGCAGCATCAGCTGGTAGCTGCGGTCGCAGGCCAGGGCCAGCTCCAGCAGCGTGCCGGCGAAGCAGGAGCCCGGCTCGATCAGCGCGAACAGGCTGCGCGAGGACACGTCCAGCCGGCTGAAGCCGCGGCGCAGCAGGCCGATGGTCTCGCGCACCAGCCAGTGGCCCTGGTGGGCCAGCAGCGTGGCGTCCATCGCCTGCACCGCCGCCACGTCGCCGCGGGTCTTGAGCAACCACGTGCCGATGTCCAGCTCGTTGGTGCGCATCTGCAGGATGGCGTCCTCCAGCTCGCGGCCCAGCTGCAGCGGGTACCAGGCGGCGCCGGCGGCGGTGATGCCGGCGATGTCGGTCGGCTGCGCGCCCTGCGGGCCGGCCACGGTGAAGGTGGCGGTGCGCTTGGCGCGGTCGATCTCCACCGTCACGTGCTGGTAGCGCAGCGCATCGGCCTCGTCGCGGCGGGCCAGGCGCGGCAGGGCCACGCCGGCGGCGTCGGCCGGGCGGTCGCTCTGCGCGGCCAGCTGCAGCGCGCGTTCCTGCACCCTGGCGGCGAACTGCGCCGGCTTGGCGATGTCGTCGACCAGGCGCCAGTCCTTGGCCTTCTGGCCGCGCACGCCCTCGCTGGTGGTGCAGAAGATGTCGGCCAGGTCGTGACGCACGTGGCGCTTGTCGGTGACGCGGGTCAGGCCGCCGGTGCCGGGCAGCACGCCCAGCAGCGGCACCTCGGGCAGGCTGACCGCGCTGCTGCGGTCGTCGACCAGGATGATCTCGTCGCAGGCCAGGGCCAGCTCGTAGCCACCGCCGGCGCAGGCGCCGTTGACCGCGGCCAGGAACTTCAGCCCGCTGTGGCGGCTGCTGTCCTCGATGCCGTTGCGGGTCTCGTTGGTGAACTTGCAGAAGTTCACCTTCCAGGCGTGGCTGGACAGGCCCAGCATGAAGATGTTGGCGCCGGAGCAGAACACCTTGTCCTTGGCGCTGGTGACGACGACGGTGCGCACCTCGGGGTGCTCGAAGCGGATGCGGTTGAGCGCGTCGTTGAGCTCGATGTCCACGCCCAGGTCGTAGCTGTTGAGCTTGAGCTTGTAGCCGGGGCGCAGGCCGGCGTTCTCGTCGAAGTCGGCGGCCAGCGTGGCCACCGGGCCCTCGAAGCGCAGCTTCCAGTGCTTGTACTGGGACGGGTCGGTCTGGTACTCGACGCGGGTGGGTTGGCTCATCGCGGTCTCCGGTCAGTGCACTGCAAGATAGTGCATGTCTTGGCTGTCGTGGCACGCATTATGGTGCATGCATTTGGACTGTCAAGCAGGGACATGCAGTTTTCTGCCTGTCTTCGATCGGGCCGGGTGGACCGGGCGGTGCGCCTGCGGCATGGTCAGGCCGGCAGGCGCAGGGCCGCGCGCACCCGGCTGCGCAGGGCCTGGAAGGTGGCCTCCAGCGGCGCGGCGCTGGTGTCCACCGCCATGTCGGCCTTGGAATAGAAGGCGGCGCGGCCGGCCAGGATCTGGCGCAGGTCGTCCATCGCCTCGGCGCTGGCGGCCATCGGCCGCAGGTCGCCCTGGGCGCGCACGCGGGCCATGTGGTCCTCGGGCGCGGCCTGCAGCCACACCGTGGTGCAGTGGGCCAGCAGCAGGTTGAAGGTGGCCGGGTCGGAGACCAGGCCGCCCGGGGTGGCGATCACCGCCTCGGGGTAGATCTGGATCGCCTCCTCCAGCGCGCGGCGTTCGTAGCGGCGGTAGGCGGCCTGGCCGTAGAGGGCCTGGATCTCGGCGATGCTGCAGCCGGCGAACTTCTCGATCTCGCGGCTGAGCTCGACGAAGGGGTAGCCCAGGTCCTCGGCCAGCAGCTGGCCCAGCGTGGACTTGCCGGCGCCGCGCAGCCCGATCAGCGCCACCTGCTGGGTGTTGCGCCGGTGCGCCCCGGCCTGGCCCGGCGCGCCGCCGGCGCCCACGGCCTCGGTGATGGCGATGCGCGCGCGGCGCAGCGCGGCCTCGTCGCGGTGCTCCAGCAGCTCGCGGATCAGCAGCCACTCGGGCGAGGAGGTGGTGACGTCGCCGATCAGCTCGGCCAGCGGGCACTGCAGCGCCTGCGCCACCTGCTGCAGCACCAGGAAGGACGCGTTGCCGATGCCGTACTCGAGGTTGGCCAGGTGGCGCTCGGAGACGTCGGCGGCGACGGCCACCGCCTTGCGCGTCATGCCGCGGCGCGCGCGCAGCGCCCGCACCCGCTCGCCCAGGGCCAGCAGCGCGGGGTTCTTGTCCTCGCCGGGCGGGCCGTCGGCAGGCCGGGCAGCCGGCGCCTCGGTGGCCGGGTCCGGCTCGGCGTCCAGCTTCGGGGTTATCCCGGACGAATGCATTATAGTGCTTGACACGGTATGGGGTCGGCAGTACTGTACTTCCGCTTGCACAATACTTCATCTCGCCAGCCCCCGCAAGCCGGCGAGGTCCAACGGAGCCCCACCGTGCCGCAGAACGCGTTCCGCGCCCAGATCGCCGCCCTGACCGCCCAGATCGCCGGCCGCCCGCTCGACGCCGCGCTCGACGCCTGGCTGAACGCCGAGCACGGCCCCGGCAGCGACAGCTACACCGGCCTGAAGGCCGCCTGCCAGCAGGGCGTGGCCGAGGGCTGGCTGTGCCAGCGCGAGGGCGGCGGCATCCGCTACGGCCGCGTCTTCAAGCCCGAGGCCGACCTGCACGGCTTCTCGGTCGACGTGGTCGACATGGCCGACATCGCCGGCCCGCACCACAGCCACCCGCTGGGCGAGATCGACCTGATCATGCCGCTGGGCGGCGACGCGCAGTTCGACGGCCGCCCCGCCGGCTGGCTGGTCTGCCCGCCCGGCAGCGCCCACCACCCCACGGTGCACGGCGGCCGCGCCCTGGTGCTGTACCTGCTGCCCGAGGGCCGCATCGACTTCACCCGCTGAACCCCACGGCCCCCCGGCACCGCGCCGCAGAGCGCACCGGCCCCCAGGAGACCCCATGAACGCCACCACCGTCACGGCCGTGCCCGAGGTGCCCGCCCTCGGCGAGCGCTTCAACTTCGCCCAGCACCTGCTGGCCGCCAACCGCGGCCGCGCCGACAAGCCCGCCTTCGTCGACGACAGCGGCACGCTGCGCTACGGCCAGCTCGACGAGCGCGTGCGCCGCCTGGCCGCCGGGCTGCGCGGCGCCGGCCTGAAGCGCGAGGAGCGCGTGCTGCTGCTGATGCACGACGGCCTGGACTGGCCGGTGGCCTTCCTCGGCGCGATGTACGCCGGCCTGGTGCCGGTGGCGGTGAACACCCTGCTGACCGCCGACGACTACGCCTACATGCTGGAGCACTCGCGCGCCCAGGCGGTGCTGGTCTCCGGCGCGCTGCTGCCCACGCTGGTGGCGGCGATGACGCGCAGCGACCACGAGGTGGGCAAGGTGGTGGTCTCGCGCCCGCAGGCGCCGCTGCACCCGGCCGAGGTCGAGTTCGAGACCTTCCTGGCCGCCCAGGCGCCGCTGGCCCGGCCGGCGTCCACCGGGCCGGACGACCCGGGCTTCTGGCTCTACTCCTCGGGCTCGACCGGCCGGCCCAAGGGCACGGTGCACTCGCACGCCAACCCCTACTGGACGGCCGAGCTCTACGGCCAGCGCATCCTCGGGCTGACCGAGGACGACGTCTGCTTCTCGGCGGCCAAGCTGTTCTTCGCCTACGGCCTGGGCAACGCGCTGAGCTTCCCGATGAGCGTGGGCGCGACCACGCTGCTGATGGGCGAGCGGCCCACGCCCGAGGCCACGTTCAAGCGCTGGACGGGCGGCGTCGGCGGGCTCAAGCCCACGGTTTTCTTCGGCGCGCCCACCGGCTACGCCGGCATGCTGGCCCACCCCGCCCTGCCCGCCCGCGCCGACGTGGCGCTGCGCCTGGCCTCGTCGGCCGGCGAGGCGCTGCCGGCCGAGATCGGCGAGCGCTTCAAGGCGCACTTCGGCGTCGACATCGTCGACGGCATCGGCTCCACCGAGATGCTGCACATCTTCCTGTCGAACACGCCGCAGCGCGTGCGCTACGGCACCACCGGCTGGCCGGTGCCGGGCTACGAGATCGCGCTGCGCGCCGAGGACGGCGGCCCGGTGCCCGACGGCGAGCCGGGCGACCTCTACATCCACGGCCCCTCGTCGGCGCTGATGTACTGGGGCAACCGCGCCAAGTCGCGCGAGACCTTCCAGGGCGGCTGGACCAAGAGCGGCGACAAGTACGTGCGCAACGCCGACGGCAGCTACACCTACAGCGGCCGCAGCGACGACATGCTCAAGGTCAGCGGCATCTACGTCAGCCCCTTCGAGGTCGAGGCGACGCTGGTGCAGCACCCCGGCGTTCTGGAGGCCGCGGTGATCGGCGTGCCCGACGCCGAGGGCCTGACCAAGACCAAGGCCTTCGTCGTGCGCAAGCCCGGCGCCGAACCGGTCAGCGAGGACGAGCTCAAGGCCTTCGTCAAGGAGCGGCTGGCGCCCTACAAGTACCCGCGCCAGATCGCCTTCGTCGACGACCTGCCCAAGACCGCCACCGGCAAGATCCAGCGCTTCAAGCTGCGCGACGCCGAGCGCGCCGCCGGCGGCGCCTGAGCGGACCGCCCGGCCCGCACGCCACCGCCTCCCGCCGCGCGCCGATGAACCTCGCCGTGATCGACTGGGCCGGCCGACCGGTGCACCTGGAGTACGCCTGGGTCGGCCCGGCCGCCGCCGCTGCCACGCCGCCGCTGGTCTTCCTGCACGAGGGCCTGGGCTCGGTGGCGATGTGGCGCGACTTCCCGGCGCGGCTGTGCGATGCACTCGGCCGGCGCGGCCTGGTCTACTCGCGCCCCGGCTACGGCCGCTCGACGCCGCGCGCCGCCGACGAGCGCTGGGGCCTGGACTTCATGCACCGCCAGGCCGACGAGGTGCTGCCGGCGCTGCTGGCCGCGCTGGGCGTGGACGGCGACTACGCGCTGTTCGGCCACAGCGACGGCGGCTCGATCGCGCTGCTGCACGCCGCCCGCCACCCGGCGCGCGTGGCCGCCGCGGTGGTGCTGGCGCCGCACATCCTGGTCGAGGACTTCGGCCTGGACAGCATCCGCGGCGCCCGCCAGCAGTACCAGGGCGGCGACCTGCGCCAGCGCCTGGCGCGCTACCACGACGACGTGGACTCGGCCTTCTACGGCTGGAACGACATCTGGCTGGCGCCCGAGTTTCCCCGCTGGGACATCCGCGCGGAACTGCCTAGCATCCGCTGCCCGGTGCTGGCGGTCCAGGGCCTGGACGACGTCTATGGCACGATGGCCCAGATCGACGGCATCGCCGCCGCGGTGCCCGGCACCCGGCTGCTGAAGCTGCCCGACTGCGGCCACTCGCCGCACCGCGACCAGGCCGAGGCGGTGATCGCCGCCTGCCGAGACCTGCTTGCCGCCCCCGCCTTTCGCAACCCTTCCCGCTGACACGATTCCAGGAGACGCCCCGATGACCCGCCGCACTGCACTGACCGCCCTGGCCCTGGCCGCCGCCGCCCTGGTCACCACCGGCCCGGCCCTGGCCCAGGGCGCCAAGCTCAAGGTCGGCCTGATGCTGCCCTACACCGGCACCTACGCCGCCCTCGGCGTGGCCATCGAGAACGGCTTCCGCCAGTACGTCGCCGAGCAGGGCGGCAAGCTGGGCGGGCGCGAGATCGAGTTCTTCAAGGTCGACGACGAGAGCGACCCGGCCAAGGCCACCGACAACGTCAACAAGCTGATCAAGCGCGACAGCGTGGACGTGCTGGTGGGCACGGTGCACTCGGGCGTGGTGGCGGCGATGGCCAAGGCCGCCCGCGACACCGGCACCATGCTGATCGTGCCCAACGCCGGCGCCGGCGTGGTCACCGGCGCGATGTGCGCGCCGCACATCTTCCGCAGCTCGTTCTCGAACTGGCAGCCGGCCTACGCGATGGGCGAGGTGGCGGCCAAGAAGGGCCACAAGACCGCGGTCACCATCACCCACAAGTACGCCGCCGGCGACGAGTCGGTGGGCGCCTTCAAGGAGGCCTTCGAGAAGGGCGGCGGCAAGGTCGTCAAGCAGCTGAACCTGCCCTTCCCCAACGTCGAGTTCCAGGCCCTGCTGACCGAGATCGCCGCGACCAAGCCCGACGCGGTCTACACCTTCTTCGCCGGCGGCGCCGCGGTCAAGTTCGTCAAGGACTACGCCGCCGCGGGCCTGAAGAAGAGCATCCCGCTGTACGGCCCCGGCTTCCTGACCGACGGCACGCTGGAGGCCCAGGGCGCCGACGCCGACGGCCTGCTGACCACGCTGCACTATGGCGACAGCCTGGACACGCCGCGCGACAAGTCCTTCCGCCTGAACTACGCCAAGACCTACAAGCTGCAGCCCGACGTCTACGCGGTGCAGGGCTACGACGCCGCGCAGATCCTGGGCATCGGCCTGGCCGCGACCAAGGGCGACATCGCCAACAAGGCCGCCTTCGCCGCCGCGGTGGAAGCCGCCAAGATCGACAGCCCGCGCGGTGCCTTCACGCTGAGCAAGGCGCACAACCCGGTGCAGGACATCTACCTGCGCCAGGTGGTGGGCAAGGAGAACAAGGTGATCGGCGTGGCCTCCAAGGCCCTGGCCGACCCCGCCCGCGGTTGTAAGTAACCCCCCCGAAGCGCCTGCGGCGCCTCCCCCCCAGGGGGGCGCCGCCAGCGGCCCGGCAGAGCCGGCTCCGCGGCGACTGCTTGACGGCTCCGTGCCACTGCGCCCCCCGGCCCCTGCGCCCGGGTCACGGCCTCCCTGCGACTGCACGCTCCACGATGGACCTGCCGACCTTCCTGATCCAGTGCCTGAACTCGCTGCAGTACGGGCTGCTGCTGTTCCTGGTGGCCTCGGGGCTGACGCTGATCTTCGGCATCATGGGCGTCATCAACCTGGCGCACGGCAGCTTCTACATGGTGGGGGCCTACATGGCCTATGCGCTGGCGCCCGTCGTCGCGGCCACCTTCGGCGGCGGCTTCTTCGCCACGCTGGCCGTCGGCCTGGTGCTGGCGGTGCTGCTGGGCTATGTGCTGGAGTGGGCGTTCTTCAGCTTCCTCTACGAGCGCGAGCACCTGCAGCAGGTGCTGATGACCTACGGCCTGATCCTGGTGTTCGAGGAGCTGCGCAGCCTGATCGTCGGCGACGACGTCTACGGCGTGAAGCCGCCCGACCTCCTGGCCGGCACCCTGCCGCTGGGCGAGGTGATGACCTACCCGGTCTACCGCCTGTTCATCTCGGGCGTGTGCCTGGCGCTGGCGCTGGGCATGTGGTTCGTCTTCACCCGCACCCGGCTGGGCATGATGATCCGCGCCGGCAGCGCCAACCGCGAGATGGTGCAGAGCCTGGGCATCGACATCCAGTTCCTCTACCGCGTGGTCTTCGCCGCCGGCATGGCGGTGGCGGTGCTGGCCGGCATGGTGGCCGCGCCGGTGTCCAGCGTCTACCCGGGCATGGGCAACCAGGTGCTGATCATCTGCTTCGTGGTGGTGGTGATCGGCGGCATCGGCTCGATCCGCGGCGCGCTGCTGGCGGCGCTGCTGATCGGCGTGGTCGACACCTTCGGCAAGGTCATCTTCCCGCAGGCCGCCGGCGTGCTGGTCTACGTGCTGATGGCGCTGATCCTGCTGTGGAAACCCAGCGGCCTGTTCAAGGCGGGCTGACCCCATGACGACGTTCCTCTCGCCCAAGCTGGCCTTCGTGCTGGCCTGCCTGGCGGCGCTGGCGGTCTACCCGCTGGCCGCCGGCAGCTACGGCGTCGACCTGGTCACCAAGATCATGGTCTACGCGATCTTCGCGCTGAGCCTGGAGCTGCTCGTCGGCTCCACCGGCCTGGTGTGCTTCGGCCACGCGGCCTTCTTCGGCATCGGCGCCTATGCCGCGGTGCTGGGCTCGCCCGAGGCCGACGCCGCCAGCCTGGCCGTGCTGCTGCCGCTGGCGGTGGGCGCGGCGGCGCTGTACGCGCTGTTCATGGGCGCGCTGTCGCTGCGCACCCAGGGGGTGTACTTCATCATGGTCACGCTGGCCTTCGCGCAGATGGCCTACTACATCGTCCACGACACGCCGCTGGGCGGCGGCACCGACGGCATCTACCTCAACGTCAAGCCGGTGCTGGGCAGCTGGCTGGACCTGTCCGGCAGCGGCGCGATCTACTACTTCACGCTGGCCTGCCTGGTCGCGGTGTTCGGCTTCCTGGGCCTGCTGCTGCGCAGCCGCTTCGGCCGCGCGCTGGCCGGCATCAAGGCCAACGAGCAGCGCATGCGCGCCACCGGCTTCGCCACCTACCCGTACAAGCTGGCGGCCTTCGTCGTCTCCGGCGCCATCGCCGGGCTGGCCGGCTTCCTGTTCGCGGTGAAGGACGGCTACGTCAACCCGGAGATGATGGCCTGGCACCTGTCCGGCGCGGTGCTGATCATGATCATCCTCGGCGGCCTGGGCCACCTGCGCGGCGCGCTGATCGGCGCCTTCGTCTTCGCGCTGCTGCAGGAGTTCTTCAAGTCCGAGGCGGTGTTCGGCGGCTTCGCCAAGCACTGGCACCTGGGCCTGGGCCTGACCATCATCGCCAGCGTGGCGCTGCTGCCGCGCGGCCTGGTGGGCCTGCCGGCGCAGTGGCGCCAGCGCCTGGTGGGCCGGCCGTCGGCGCAGCGCGCGGCGCCCGGCGCCGCCTTCGACGAGGAGGCCGGCGATGGCCGCTGAGCTGCTGCTGCAGGCCACCGGCATCACCCGCCGCTGGGGCGGGCTGGTGGCCGTCAACGAGGTCGCGCTGGACCTGCGGCGCGGCGAGGTGCACGCGGTGATCGGCACCAACGGCGCCGGCAAGTCCACGCTGATCAACATCCTGTCCGGCGAGATCCCGCCCTCGGCCGGCCGCGTGCAGCTGCTGGGCCAGGACGTCACCGCCTGGTCGCAGCCGCGGCGCGCCCGCGCCGGGCTGGGTCGCAGCTACCAGCGCAACACCATCTACCCCGGCTTCAGCGTGCTGGAGAACTGCCGCCTGGCCGCCCAGGCGCGCACGCCCAGGCCCTGGCGCTTCTGGGAGGACGCCCAGCGCTGCCCCGACAGCGTGCCCGCGGCGCGTGCCGCCGCCGCCCGCGCCGGCCTGGCCGAGCTGCTGGACCGCCCGGCCGGCCTGCTCAGCCACGGCCAGAAGCGCCAGCTGGAGATCGCCATGTGCCTGGCCACCGCGCCCCAGGTGCTGCTGCTGGACGAGCCGCTGGCCGGCATGGGCGCCGAGGAGACCGAACGCATGCTGGCCCTGCTGGCGGAACTGAAGCGCGGCCACGCCATCCTGCTGGTCGAGCACGACATGGACGCGGTGTTCCGCATCGCCGACACCATCACCGTGATGGTCAACGGCGCGGTGATCGCCAGCGGCACCCCCGACGCGGTGCGCAGCAACCGCGAGGTGCAGGCCGCCTACCTCGGAGGCCATTGAGCGCCATGGCGAACGAGCTGATCCTGGACGCCCGCGGCGTCCATGCCTGGTACGGCAGCAGCCACGTGCTGCACGGCGTCGACCTGCGCATCGCCCGCGGCGAGACCGTCGGCCTGCTCGGCCGCAACGGCATGGGCAAGAGCACCCTGATCCGCAGCCTGCTGGGCCACGTCGCGCAGCGCGACGGCCACATCGCCTTCTTCGGCCAGGACTGCAGCCGCGCCCGCCCGCACACCGTGGCACGCCTGGGCGTGGCCTACGTGCCCGAGGGCCGCGGCGTGTTCCCCAACCTCAGCGTGCGCGAGAACCTGGTGATGGCCGCGCGCCCCGGCCGCGACGGCCGCCAGGACTGGTCCTACGACAAGGTGCTGGCCACCTTCCCGCGGCTGCAGGAGCGTCTGGGCCACCTGGGCGGCCAGCTCTCGGGCGGCGAGCAGCAGATGCTGTCGATCGGCCGCGCGCTGATGACCCACCCCGAGCTGGTCATCCTGGACGAGGCCACCGAGGGCCTGGCACCGCTGATCGTCGCCGAGATCTGGCGCGTCATCGGCGAGATCCGCGCCAGCGGCATCGCCACGCTGATCGTCGACCGCGACTACCGCAAGGTGCTGGCGCGCAGCGACCGCGCGCTGGTGCTGCAGAAGGGCCAGGTGGTGCTGGCAGGCGACGCCGAGGCGGTGGCCGCCGACCCGGCACTGGCGGGTTTCCTGGGGGTCTGATCCGGCCGGCTCGCCTCTAGGATCGTCCCACGACGACGATCCGAACGAGGAGACCTCCCGCATGCCCACCCCCCGCACGGCCGGCATGGCCGCCGCGGCCGCCGGCCTGGCCGCCGCCCTGCTGGCGCTGGCCGGCTGCCAGACCGCCCCGCCGCCGCCCACCCAACCCGAGGCCGTGGGCGAGTTCCGCCCCGGCTCCGGCTACCTGAAGGGCTACCTGCAGCGCGCACAGCTGCCCGACAGCACCGCGCTGCTGCCCGCGCCGCCGGCCGAGGGCTCGGCCGCCGCCGCGGCCGACCTGGCCACCTACCGCGCCACCCGCGCGCTGCGCGACACGCCGCGCTGGGCGCTGGCCGCGGCCGACGACAACCTGAAGTTCCCCGCCGCGGCCGAGGTCTTCTCCTGCGCGCTGGACCTGCCGGTCTCGCAGGCGGCCACGCCGCACCTGAACATGCTGCTGCGCCGCACCCTGCTCGACGCCGGACTGTCGACCTACGGCGCCAAGGACCGCCACCAGCGCGCCCGCCCCTTCGTGGCGCTGAAGGAGGGCAGCTGCGCCCCGGCGTCCGAGCCGGCGCTGGTCAAGGACGGCAGCTACCCCTCGGGCCACGCCGCCGTCGGCTGGGCCTGGGCGCTGCTGCTGGCCGGCCTGGCGCCCGAGCGCGCCGACGCCGTGCTGCAGCGCGGCCACGCCTTCGGCCAGAGCCGCGTCGTCTGCGGCGTGCACTGGCAGAGCGACGTCGACCAGGGCCGGCTGATGGGCGCGGCCACCGTCGCGCGCCTGCAGTCCGACCCGGTGTTCCAGGCCCAGGCCGCGCTGGCCCGGGCCGAGATCGCCGACGCGCGCGCCCGCGGCGTGCGCGCGGCGCGCGACTGCGCCGCCGAGGCGCGCGCGCTGCAGCCCTGAACGGGCGATCGTGACCGTCCGGCCCGGCGGCACCCGCCGCCGCGGCCGATCCGCCCCTGACCCGCCACCCGGAGACCGCCCTTGTCCCTGAACCGCAGACACCTCGTGCTGGCCTCGGCCGCCGCCCCCGTTGCCGCGCTGCCGCTGCCCGGCCGCGCCCAGGCCGCCTGGCCCAGCCGGCCGATCCGCATCCTCACGCCCTTCACCGCCGGCGGCGCCACCGACGTCGTCGCCCGCGGCCTGGCCGCCAACCTGCAGAACGCGCTGAAGGTGCCGGTCAGCGTCGAGCCCAAACCCGGCGCCGACGGCGCGCTGGGCGCGCAGGAGCTGCTGCGCTCGCCGGCCGACGGCCACACCCTGTACTTCGTCACCGCCAGCGCGCTATCCTACGTGCCGCATGTGCGCAAGGCCGCCGGCTACAGCCTGGCCGACTTCGCGCCGGTGACCCAGTTCGTCACCTTCACCTTCTACCTGATGGTGCACGAGAGCATCCCCGGCAGGACGCTGGCCGAGGCGGTGGCGCACATCAAGGCCCACCCCGGCAAGTACGGCTACGCCTCGGGCAACTCCACCGTGCTGCTGGCCGCGGCGCTGCTGCTCAACGCCGCCGGGCTGGACATGACGCACGCGCCCTACAAGGGCGAGTCGCAGGCCGTGGGCGACCTGATCGGCGGCCGCGTGCACCTGATGTGGGCCTCGCCGGCGGTGATGCCGGCGCTGCTGAAGGACGGCAAGTTCCGCCCGCTGGCCGTGCTGCAGGGCGAGCGCAACCCCGCGCTACCCGAGGTGCCGACGATCACCGAGGCCGGCTACCCGCTGGTCAACGTGGTGCCCTGGGGCGGCTTCGTGGTGCCGGCGGCCACGCCGCAGGGCGTGGTCGCCGCGGCCAACAAGGCGATCCGCGAGGCGATGGCCGCGCCCGAGACGCGCAACGCCGCCGACAAGGCCGGCGTGATCCTGCGCCCGTCCACGCCCGAGGCCCTGGGCCAGCTGATGCGCGAGCAGCTGACGGCCTACGGCAACGCGGTCCGGCTGGCGAAGATCCCGCTGGAGTGAGCGCGCTGGCCGAAAACGCGCAGGGCCGCTGACCCGGCCCTGTCCGTGCGGGGGGAGGCGGGGATCAGGCCGGCCGTGCCGGCCGGCGCCGGCCCGTCACTGGATGCCGGCGGCTGCCTTCAGCGCCTCGACCTTGTCGCGGCGCTCCCAGGTGAACTCGGGCTCCTCGCGGCCGAAGTGGCCGTAGGCGGCGGTCTTCTGGTAGATCGGGCGCAGCAGGTCCAGCATCTGGATGATGCCCTTGGGCCGCAGGTCGAAGACCTCGGCGACGATGGCCGACAGCTTCTCGTCGGAGACCACGCCGGTGCCCTCGGTGTAGACCGTGATGTTCATCGGCTTGGCCACGCCGATGGCGTAGGCCACCTGCACCTGGCACTGCTTGGCCAGGCCGGCGGCGACCACGTTCTTGGCCACGTAGCGCGCCGCGTAGGCCGCCGAGCGGTCGACCTTGGACGGGTCCTTGCCCGAGAAGGCGCCGCCGCCGTGCGGGCAGGCGCCGCCGTAGGTGTCGACGATGATCTTGCGGCCGGTCAGGCCGCAGTCGCCCTGCGGGCCGCCGATGACAAAGCGGCCGGTCGGGTTGACCAGGTAGCGCGTGTTCTGCAGCCACTCCTTGGGCAGCACCGGCTTGATGATCTCCTCGATCACCGCCTCGTAGAAGCTGGCCTTGAGCTTGGTCGGCGTCTCGCTCTGGTCGGGGCTGTGCTGGGTGGACAGCACCACGGTGTCGATCGAGTGCGGCTTGCCGTCGACGTAGCGCATCGTCACCTGGCTCTTGGCGTCGGGGCGCAGGAAGGGCAGGCGGCCGTCCTTGCGCAGCTGGGCCTGGCGCTCGACCAGGCGGTGCGCGTAGTAGATCGGCGCGGGCATCAGCTCGGGCGTCTCGTCGCAGGCGTAGCCGAACATCAGGCCCTGGTCGCCGGCACCTGTGTTCAGGTGGTCGTCGCTGGCATGGTCCACGCCCTGGGCGATGTCGTTGCTCTGCTTGTCGTAGGCCACCAGCACCGCGCAGCCCTTGTAGTCGATGCCGTACTCGGTGTTGTCGTAGCCGATGCGCTTGATCGTGTCGCGCGCGACCTGGATGTAGTCGACGTGCGCGTTGGTGGTGATCTCGCCGGCCAGCACGACCAGGCCGGTGTTGGTCAGGGTCTCGGCGGCGACGCGGCTGCGCGGGTCCTGCTGGAAGATCGCGTCGAGGATCGCGTCGGAGATCTGGTCCGCGACCTTGTCGGGATGGCCTTCGGAGACGGACTCCGAGGTGAAGAGATAGTCGTTCGCCACTTCAATACACTCCAGTCTGGTTGAAAAGGTTCGTCGCCTGTTCAACATCCGGAGGGCGGCGAACGCTTTAGCGGTATTTGCGCGCCCCGGCCGCCGGCCGGTTGCACGGCATGGCACGGATGCCACGCATCGCCCCGCAAGTTGTCCTTTAACTCGGCGATGCGCCGATTATACGAAGCATGCTGATCCTGATCCGCTGGCTGTCCCGGCGGCGACTGTCCACTCTGCACGCGCTGGGTGCCGCGCTCGGCTGGCTGGCCTGGGCGCTGTCGCCCACCTACCGCCGCCGACTGGCCGACCACGCGGCCGCCGCCGGCCTGGGCGGCGCGGTGCGCCGCCAGGCCATCGCCGCGGCCGGCCGCATGGTGGCCGAGCTGCCCTGGCTGTGGCTGCGCCCGGCCGACCGCCCGCTGGGCGACGCGGTGCAGTGGGAGGGCGCCGCGCTGCTGGACGCCGCGCTGGACAGCGGCCGCGGCCTGGTGCTGCTGACGCCGCACCTGGGCAGCTTCGAGGTCTGCGCCCAGGCCATCGCCGAGCGCCACGGCGCGCGCGTGCCGCTGACCGCGATGTACCGCCCGGCACGCCAGCCCTGGCTGCGCGAGCTGGAGGAGACCGCCCGCGCCCGGCCCGGCCTGGCCACCGCGCCGGCGGCGCTGGCCGGGGTGCGGCAGATGATCCGCGCGCTGCGCAAGGGCGAGATGGTGGGCCTGCTGCCCGACCAGGTGCCGCCCGAGGGCATGGGCGTGTGGGCGCCCTTCTTCGGCCGGCCGGCCTACACGATGACGCTGGCCGCGCGCCTGGTGCAGCAGACCGGCGCCGAGCTGCTGCTGATCTGGGCCGAGCGCCTGGACAGCGGCCGCGGCTGGCGGCTGCGCGTCGGCCCCTGCGAGCCGCCGCTGCCCACCGCGGCCGCCGACGAGGCCGCGCTGCAGCTGGCCGGCGCCACCGCGGTGAACCAGGCGATGGAGCGGCTGATCGCCCAGTGCCCCGGCCAGTACCTGTGGGGCTACCACCGCTACAAGCAGCCGCGCCAGCAGCCGGCGGCCACGGGGGGCGGCGCATGAGCGGGCGGATCGCGGCCCGCGCCCTGCTGGGCCTGCTGTGGACGCTGCAATGGCTGCCGCTGGGCGTGCAGGCGGCGCTCGGCCGCGGCCTGGGCGCGCTGCTGTACCGCCTGGCCGGCGCGCGCCGCCGCGTGGCCGAGCGCAACATCGCGCTGTGCCTGCCCGAACTGGACGCCGCCGCACGCGACGGCCTGGTGCGCCAGCACTTCGGCTGGCTGGCGCGCAGCCTGCTGGAGCGCGGCCTGCTGTGGTACGCGCCGGTGTCGCGGCTGAAGCGCCTGATCCACGTCGAGGGCGACGTCGGCTTCGCCGAGCGCCACGACAAGCCGGTGATGTGGCTGGTGCCGCACTTCGTCGCGCTCGACGTCGCCGGCGTGGCCACCCAGCTGTTCCAGAGCCGCCGCGTGGCGTCGATCTACCAGGCACAGAGCAACCCGGTGTTCGACGCCGCGATGCGCGCCGGCCGCCTGCGCTTCGGCCTGGGCGAGGTCTTCGCGCGCAGCGAGCGCGCGCTGCCGCTGGTGCGCGCGATCCGCCGCGGCCACGCCTTCTTCAACCTGCCGGACATGGACTTCGGCCTGAAGGACGCCGCCTTCGTGCCCTTCTTCGGCGTGCCGGCGGCCACGCTGCTGGCACCGGCGCGCATGGCGCGCAGCCTGGGCATGACGGTGCAGCCGGTGCTGGCCGAGATCCTGCCCGGCGGCCGGGGCTACCGCGTGCGCTTCCTGCCGCCCTGGCCCGACTTCCCCGGCGACGCCGACGACCTGGCGGCCACCGCCCGCATCAACGACTGGATCGCCGACGAGATCCGCGCCAACCCGGCGCAGTACCTGTGGGTGCACAAGCGCTTCAAGACCCGGCCCGAGGGTGAAGCCGGGCTGTACTGATCCGGCGCCGGCCGGGCGCCGGATAATCCCGCCATGAGACTGCGATTCACCAAGATGCAGGGCGCGGGCAACGACTTCGTCGTGCTCGACGCCACGCGCGCGCCGATCGAGCTGACGGCCGAGCAGATGCGCCGGCTGGGCGACCGCCGCTTCGGCGTCGGCGCCGACCAGATCCTGCTGGTCGAGCCGCCGCGCAGCACCGAGGCCGACTTCCGCTACCGCATCTTCAACAACACCGGCGACGAGGTCGAGCACTGCGGCAACGGCGCGCGCTGCTTCGTGCGCTTCGTGCACGAGCGCGGGCTCACGCGCAAGCGCAGCGTCACCGTCGACACGGTCAACAACCGCCTGGTGCTGCACCTGCAGGACGACGGCCGCGTCACCGTGGACATGAACCGCCCGATCTTCGAGCTCGAGCGCGTGCCCTTCGACGCCCGCGGCCTGACGCCGCGGCGCGAGGGCGGCTTCGAGCTGTGGCCGCTGGACGTCGGCGAGGGCCGCACCGTGCCGGTGGCCGTGCTGTCGATGGGCAACCCGCACGCGGTGCAGCGCGTGGCCGACGTGCGCGAGGCGCCGGTGGCCGAGCTGGGCCCGCGGGTGGAGCAGCAGGCGCGCTTCCCGCGCAAGGTCAACGCCGGCTTCATGCAGGTGCTCTCGCGCGGCCAGATCGCGCTGCGCGTCTACGAGCGCGACGCCGGCGAGACCCTGGCCTGCGGCACCGGCGCCTGCGCGGCGGTGGTCGCCGGCATCCGCCTGGGCTGGCTGGACCGCAAGGTCGACGTGCAGGCCCGCGGCGGCCTGCTGACCGTGGAATGGCCCAGCGACGAGGCCAGCGTGCTGCTGACCGGCCCGGCCGAGACCGTCTACGAAGGGGAGATCGAACTGTGAGCCTGCAAGGCGGGATAACCGAGGCGGACATCGCCAACTACCTGGCCAACACGCCGGGCTTCTTCGAGCGCCATGCCGAGCTGCTGGCCAGCATCCAGCTGACCAGCCCGCACGGCCAGCGCGCCGTCTCGCTGCAGGAGCGGCAGATGGAAATGCTGCGCGAGAAGATCAAGGGCCTGGAGCAGCAGATCATGGAGATGATCCGCCACGGCCGCGAGAACGTCGCCATCGCCGACCGGCTGCACCGCTTCACCCGCGCCCTGCTGCTGGCCGGCAGCCCCGGCGCCCTGCCCGACGTGCTGCTGGCCTCGCTCAAGCGCGAGTTCATGATCCCGCAGGCCGCGCTGCGCGTCTGGGGTGCCGACGAGGCCTACGCCGCGCTGGCCTTCACCCAGGGCGCCAGCACCGACACGCGCAGCCTGGCCACCAGCCTGGGCGTGCCCTACTGCGGGCTGAACTCGGGCTTCGAGGCCGCCGGCTGGCTGGAGGATTCGGCCGCCGTGGTGTCGCTGGCGCTGGTGCCGCTGCGCGCCACCGACGACAGCACCTTCGGCCTGCTGGTGCTGGGCTCGCCCGACCCGACCCGCTACACCGCCGACATGGGCACCGACTTCCTGGTGCGCATCGGCGAGGTGGCCAGCGCCGCGCTGTCGCGCCTGCTGCCGCTGGCGTGACCCCGCCCGACGCGCTGGACCCGGCGCTGGCGCGCTTCCTGGAGCACCTGCGCGTCGAGCGCCGGCTGGCGCCGCGCACGCTGGCACTGTACAGCGACGCGCTGGCCTGGCTGCAGCAGATGGCCGCCGCCGACGGCGTGCCGCTGCGCCAGGCGCAGACCCACCATGTGCGCGGCTGGACGGTGCAGTTGCGCGGCCGCGGCCTGGGCCCGCGCAGCATCGCCATCGCGCTGGCCGCCTGGCGCGGGCTGTACCGCCACTGGGGCCGTGAGCGCCTGGTGCCGGCCAACCCGGTCGACGGCCTGCGCCCGCCCAAGGCGCCCAAGTCGCTGCCCAAGGCGCTGAACGTGGACCAGGCGGTGGCCCTGGCCGAGGCCGAGCCCGCCTGCGAGGACCCGGCGCTGCGCGCGCGCGACCGCGCCATCGTCGAGCTGCTCTACGGCTGCGGCCTGCGCGTGGGCGAGCTGGTGGGCCTGGACCTGGGCCCCGGCACGGCCGCCGCCGGCTGGATCGACGCCGCCGACGCCAGCGCCCATGTGCTGGGCAAGGGCAGCAAGCGGCGCAGCGTGCCGGTGGGCGGCCCGGCGCTGGCCGCGCTGCGGGCCTGGCTGGCCGAGCGCGGCACGCTGGCGCGCCCGGGCGAGCCGGCGCTGTTCGTCAGCACCCGCGGCACCCGGCTGTCGCCCAGCCAGGTGCGCAGCCGGCTGCAGGCGCTGGCGCGCCAGGCCGGGCTGGCCACCGGCGTGCACCCGCACATGCTGCGCCACAGCTACGCCTCGCACCTGCTGCAAAGCAGCGGCGACCTGCGCGGCGTGCAGGAGCTGCTGGGCCACGCCAGCATCTCGACCACGCAGGTCTACACCAAGCTCGACTTCCAGCACCTGGCCAAGGTCTACGACGCGGCCCACCCGCGCGCGCGCCGCACCAAGTAGGTCGGGTAGGCCAAGCAGGCCGGACAGGCCGGCGGGGGCGCGCCCGCCGACGGCGCCACAATCCGGGCCATGAAAGTGATCCGACTGCGCGAGGGCAAGGAGCGCTCGCTGCAACGCCGCCATCCCTGGGTGTTCGACGGTGCCATCGCCCGCGGCAAGGCCGACCCGGGCGAGCTTGTGCGGGTAGAGGCCGACGACGGCAGCTTCCTGGCCTGGGGCGCGTTCAGCCCGGCCTCGCGCATCCGCGTGCGGGCCTGGAGCTTCGACGCCGCCGAACGCGTCGACGCCGCCTTCTTCGAGCGCCGCCTGCAGCGCGCCATCGCGCTGCGCGCGCGCCTGGCCCTGGACAGCGACGGCCAGCGCCTGGTCCATGGCGAGGCCGACGGCCTGCCCGGCCTGGTGGTCGACCGCTACGGCGACACGCTGAGCGTGCAGTTCGGTGCCGCCGGCGTGGACCGCTGGCGCGAGACCCTCGCCGACCAACTGCTGAAGCTGACCGGCCTGCAGCGCCTGTACGAGCGCAGCGACGCCAGCGTGCGCGGCCTGGAGGGCCTGCCCGAGCGCACCGGCTGGCTGCGCGGCGGCGGCGACACGGCGCTGGTCATCCGCGAGCACGGCTGGCAGCTGGGCCTGGACGTGGCCAGCGGCCACAAGACCGGCTACTACCTGGACCAGCGCGCCAACCGCCAGCGCTTTGCCGAGCTGGTGCGCCAGTTCGGCTGCCGGCGGGTGCTCAACTGCTACAGCTACACCGGCGGCTTCAGCGTGGCCGCGCGCGCCGGCGGCGCGGCCGAGGTCACCAGCGTCGACTCCTCCGGCCCGGCGCTGGCCCAGGCGCGCGAGAACCTGCGCCGCAACGGCCTGGACGACGCCGGTTGCCAGTACGCCGACGCCGACTGCAACGCCTTCCTGCGCCAGGCGCTGGCCGAGGGCCGGCAGTACGACGCCATCGTGCTGGACCCGCCCAAGTTCGCCCCCACCGCGGCCCACGCCGAGCGCGCCGCGCGCGCCTACAAGGACATCAACCGCCTGGCGCTGAAGCTGCTGGCCCCGGGCGGCCTGCTGCTGACCTTCAGCTGCTCGGGCGGCATCAGCGCCGACCTGTTCCACAAGATCGTCGCCGGCGCGGGCATCGACGCCGGCGTCAACGCGGCCATCCTGCAGCGCCTGGAAGGCGCCTGCGACCACCCGACGACGCTGGAGTTTCCCGAGGGCGAGTACCTGAAGGGCCTGGCGCTGCTGCGTGAGTGAGACCCTGCCCTGCCCCGCGCTGCCGCGGCGCCTGGGCCTGATCGAGGACGACGCGGCCACCGCCGCGCGCTTGGTCGAGGCCCTGCCGGCGGCCGGCTGGACCCTGGCCTGGCAGGCCGGCAGCGTGGCCGCCGCCCGTGCCGAGCTCGCGCGCGAGGTGCCCGACGGCCTGCTGGTCGACCTGGGCCTGCCCGACGGCCACGGCGCGGCGCTGATCGGCGAGGCGCTGCGCCGCCGCCCCGACTGCCAGGCGCTGGTGATCAGCGTCTTCGGCGACGAGCGCAGCGTGCTCGACGCCATCGCCCAGGGCGCCAGCGGCTACCTGGTCAAGGGCCAGGGCGACGGCGACATCGCGCGCCACCTCAGCCACCTGGCCGAAGGCGGCTCGCCGATGTCGCCGGCCATCGCCCGCCAGCTGCTGACCCAGCTGCGCGACCGCCTGCCGCAGCCCGTGGCGCCCGGTCCGGGCGAGGCCCTGACCGGCCGCGAGCACGAGGTGCTGCGCCACATCGCCCGCGGCTACACCTACGAGGAGACCGCGGCAGCGCTGGGCATGAGCGTCAACACCGTACGCCACCACGTCAAGCAGATCTACGGCAAGCTGGCCGTGCGCTCGCGCGGCGCCGCCGTCTACGTGGCGCAGCAGCGCGGCTGGCTGGACCGGCCGGACCTGCCCCGGCGGTGAGGCGCGAACGCCGCCGCTTCGGGCTGCTGGCCGCGGCGCTGCTGCTCCCGGTCGCGCTGCTGTGGGCGCTGTGGGCACCGGGGGCGCCGGCGCCCGGCACGCCCGCCGCCGGCCTGCAGACGCTGCACCAGGCCGAGCGCGCGCCGGGCCTGCGGCCGCCGGACCGACCGGGCGCGGCTGCCGACTGGCGGGCGGTGGCGCTGGACGACGCCTGGCGCCGCCAGGATCCGCCGCTGCGCGGCCAGCACAGCTACCGCCTGCGCTTTACCGTGCCCGGGCAGGCCGGCGCCTGGGCCGTGCTGGTGCCCCGGCTGGGCGACCGGGCGCGCCTGTACGTCAACGGTCGCCTGCGCGCCGAGCTGGGCGCGCCGGGGGACGCGGCCGGCGAGGGCGAGGACCACTCGGGCTGGCCGCAGCTGCTGACGCTGGACCCCAGCGACCTGCACCCGGGCGACAACCAGCTGTGGGTGCAGCTGGAGGGCACGGGCTGGCGGCTGTCAGGCCTGTCGCGGGTGCTGGTCGGCCCGCGGGCGCCGGTGGTGGCGCGCTACCGCCAGCTCCTGCTGGCCCAGCTGACGATGGCCGGCGCGGTGCTGGGCGTATGCGCCGGCGTGGCCCTGCTCGCCGGCGGCTACGCGCTGGGCTGGCAACGGCGCGGGCCGCCGCCGATGCTGGCTGCCGCAGCCCTGCTATGGGGGCTGCGCTCGGTGCTGTGGTGGTGGCCGGACGGCGGCCTGCCGCCGGCCACCCGCCTGCTGCTGCTGGACCTGGGCTTCGCCGGCGCCCTGGCCCTGGCCTGCGCGGCGGCGCTGCGCTTGGGCGGTCTGCCCTCGCGCGGCTGGTGGCGGGCCCTGCTGGGCCTGGCCCTGCTGCAGGGGCCGGTGGCGCTGGCGGTCGGCCTCGGCGCGCCGGTGCAGTGGCGCGCCTGGCTGCTCGACGCGCAGGTGCTGCTGTGCGTGCTGGTGCTGGCCCGGCTGCTGTGGCGGGCCGCCCAGCCGGGCCAGGGCCCGGCCCGGGTGCTGGGCCTGGGCGGCCTGGCGATGCTGCTGCTCAGCGGCCATGACCACTGGTACCTGTTCTTCTCGACGGCGCCCGACGCCATGTCGCGGCCCTACCTCACGCCGCTGGGCCTGCCGGTGTTCCTGCTGGCCTGCGGCTGGCTGCTGGTGTGGCGGGTGCGGCGTGCGCTGCGCGCCGAGGCCCTGGCCCAGCGGCTGCGCGACCGGCGCGAGGGCCTGCGCCGCCAGGCCGCCGCGCACGAGCGCCACCGCCTGCTGCGCCAGCTGCACGACGGCCTGGGCGCCCAGCTGACCAGCCTGCTGAGCGCCGTGCAGCGCCGCCGCATCGCGCCGGCCGAGGTCGAGCAGCGCCTGATCGACACCCTGGACGAGCTGCGCCTGTCGCTGGACCTGATGGACGAGCCGGGGGGCGACCTGGGCGACCTGCTGGGGCAGCTGCGCTTTCGCCTGGGTCCGCGGCTGGAGCAGGCCGGGCTGAAGCTGCTGTGGCAGGTGCCGGTGGACGCCGAGCTGCCGCCCCCGCCCGGCCTGCAGCGCCCCGGCGGAGCCGACCACCTGAGGCGCTGGGTCCAGGAGGTGCTGACCAATGTGCTCAGGCACGCCCGCGCCACCCAGGTGACGGTCTGCGCCGGCCCGGGCTGGCTGGCCATCGAGGACGACGGCCGCGGCCTGGCCGCCGACGCCGCCCGGGGCCGCGGGCTGCGCCACCTGGCCGAGCGCGCCCAGGCCCTGCAGGCGCGGCTGGAGATCGGCGCCGCGGCGCAGGCACCGCATGGCTGCCGCGTCGCGCTGCATTGGGCCGTGCACAGTTCACGGCCCTGAGGCGCGGGGGCGGCCGCCCTGCATGAAGATGTGATGCGGGCCCGGCGGGGTGGGCCAGAGACTGCGGGTCCTTTCACAGCCTGCCGTGCCTGCCATGAAGCGCATTCCCTCTGCCCCCCGCACCACCCTCTCGCTGGCCAGCCTGGCCTTGCTGGCATCGCTGACCGCCTGCGGCGGTGGCGGCGGTGGCGACGACGGCGAGGGCGACAGCGGTGCCGGCGCCGCCGAGACCACCGCACCGGCGACCGTGATCCTGGAAGGCCAGGTCACCAAGGGTCCGGTGGCCGGCGCCACCGTGGTGGCCTTGCGCGTCGCGGCCGACGGCACGCCGGGGGCCGAGCTGGCCCGCACCACCAGCGCCGCCGACGGCAGCTACCGCCTGAGCGTGCCCGCCGAGGCCACCACCGTGCTGGTGCAGGCCAGCGGCGGCACCTACGACCACGAGTACATCGACGGCGTGGACAGCACGCCGCTGGACGCGCCGCTGCGCAGCTGGGTCACGCTGGGCGCCGGGGCCACCGGCAGCCGCAGCGTGCACCTGACGCCGCTGACCGAGACCGCGGTGCGCCGCGCGCTGGCCGCCAGCGGTGGCGCCACCGAGGCGAACCTGGCGGCCGCCGCCGCCGCGGTGGTCCGCGAGACCGCGCTGGCCGGCACCGACCTGGTGAGCACGGCCGCGGTCGTCACCGGCACCACCAACGCCTACGGCCAGGCCGTGCTGCGGCTGGCCCGGCTGATGCAGCAGGCCGGCAGCCTGGAGGCCATCCTGGCGCTCTACGCCCAGGGCGTGCCCGGCGACACGGCGGTGGTTGCCACCGTCGCGCTGCCGCCCGAGATGGCGCGCAGCGCCCTGCACGACACCCGCTGGCGCAGCCGCTGCATCGTCAGCCGCGGCATCACCACCACGTCCGAGGGCACGCAGATCACCTACGAATCGTTCAGCCAGGCGCTGGGCTTCACCGGCACCGGAACCGACGGCGAGTACCGCGAGACCACCGAGTACAGCTACTACAGCGACGCCGGCTGCAGCAGCCCGCTGGCCACCCTGGACCAGGTGGCGGCCGAGGACCTGCGCGAGGCCCGCATCCGCTTCACCGCGCAGGTGCGCCTGGCCGACGGCAGCAGCGCCTACCGCTACAGCCGCAGCACCACCGCGGCCAGCACCGGCGCGCAGCGCACGGTCGACGGCCTGATGTACCGGCTGGAGGGCAGTGGCGCCAGCCGCGTGCTGACCCGCGCCGACGGCTACAGCGAAGGCTCGGGCGTGCACTTCGGCACCGTGCGGCAGTTCGACATCCTGACGCCGGCCGAGCTGCCGGAGGCCTACCGCGCCTCGCGGGCGCTGGAGAAGGACTGGTACCAGCCCTGCGTGGTGGGCGCGGGCTCGGTGACGGTGGCCGCCGCGAACACCACCCACGCCTACGGCTCCCGCCGCATCGGCTGGCAGATGGGCAACACCGTGGCGGCCACGCCCTGGAGCTACTACCTCAACGCCACCACCGCGTACTACAGCGACGCCGGCTGCCAGACCGCGGTGGTGCTGGCCGGCGACCCCGACGAGAACATCGTCACCCTCGAGTCGCTGGTCACGCTGTCCGACGGCACCCAGGCCGTGCGCGGCACGGCCCTGCGCAAGGCGGCGGGCACCCAGGTCCAGAGCACGGCCAAGGTGCTGCTGCGGCTGGCCGACAAGGCCCTGGTGCTGGACCTGGCCGTCAGCGACGCCGGCGCCGAGGTCTACCCCGGCGCCGCCAGCCTGCGCCGCCACACCATCGGCTACCAGCCGGCGAACCGGCGCTGAGCGCAGACCGTCCGGCGGGGATCAACCCAGATCCACCGCCGGCGCGAACTTGGCGCGGTGCGTGGCGAAGAAGGTCTTCACGTTGCGCACGTTGGCGTCCTGCGCGAACAGGCGCTGCGCCAGCGCGTGGTAGGCCGGCATGTCGGCCAGCCACAGCACCAGCACCAGGTCCGGCCCGGCACTGACGCGCCAGGCCTGCTGCACCGCTGGCTCGGCCACCGCGCGCGCCTCGAAGGCGGCCAGGTGCTCGGCGCCCTGGCGGTCCAGCGTGACCTCGACGATGGCCTGCAGCCCGCCGGCCAGCGCCGGCGAGACGATGGCCACCTGGCGCTCGATGACGCCGCTGTCCACCAGCCGGCGCACCCGCCGCAGCGCAGTGGCCGGCGAGACATGGGCGGCGGCCGCCAGCGCCTGGTTGGACCGCGCGGCATCCTGCTGCAGCAGGCTCAGCAGGCGCCGGTCCACCGAATCCAGGCGCAGCAGCGCGTCGTTTTCTTCCATTTTCAAAGCGATATCGAAAGAAATCGCCATAGCCATTCATGGAAGACGAATCATTGCAGATCTACGGCGATTCTGCACACCTCTTTCACCCCGCCTTGGCTAGCATCCGGGCCACCGTCCAACGCAAGCAAAGGCTCTTCCCATGTGTGGCATCGTCGGCGCCGTCAGCACCCGCAACATCGTCCCCGTCCTCGTCGAGGGCCTGAAGCGGCTGGAATACCGCGGCTACGACAGCTGCGGCGTCGCGGTGCACCAGGACGGCCGGCTGCGCCGCACCCGCAGCACCAGCCGGGTGGCCGAGCTGGACGCGCAGGTCGACGCCGACTCGGTGCAAGGCGGCACCGGCATCGCCCACACCCGCTGGGCCACGCACGGCGCGCCGGCGGTGCACAACGCCCACCCGCACTTCTCCGGCGATCGTATTGCGCTGGTGCACAACGGGATCATCGAGAACCATGACGAATTGCGCGCCGAGCTGCAGGGCAAGGGCTACGTCTTCGAGAGCCAGACCGACACCGAGGTCATCGCCCACCTGGTGCACCAGCTCTACGACGGCGACCTGCTGGACGCCGTGCAGCGCGCCACGCTGCGGCTGAAGGGCGCCTACGCGATCGCGGTGTTCTGCCGCGACGAGCCGCACCGCGTCGTCGGCGCGCGCGAGGGCAGCCCGCTGGTGCTGGGCGTGGGCCGGGACGAGACCTTCCTGGCCAGCGACGCGATGGCCCTGGCCGGCGTGACCGACCAGATCGTCTACCTGGAGGAAGGCGACGTCGTCGACCTGCACCTGGGCAAGCACTGGATCAGCGCGCGCCAGGCCGACGGCCGCTTCCAGCCGGTGCAGCGCCCGGTGCGCACCGTGCACGCCCACAGCGGCGCGGCCGAGCTGGGCCCCTACCGGCACTACATGCAGAAGGAGATCTTCGAGCAGCCCAAGGCCATCGCCGACACGCTCGAGGGCGTGGCCGGCTTCGACGCCGACCTGTTCGGCGCCCAGGCCGGCGCGGTCTTCGACGCCATCGACCGCGTGCTGATCCTGGCCTGCGGCACCAGCAGCTATGCCGGCATGACCGGCAAGTACTGGCTGGAGGCCATCGCCGGCATCCCCTGCGCGGTGGAGATCGCCAGCGAATACCGCTACCGCGAGAGCGTGCCCGACCCGCGCACCCTGGTCGTCACCATCAGCCAGAGCGGCGAGACCGCCGACACCCTGGCCGCGCTGAAGCACGCGCGCAGCCTGGGCATGACGCGCACGCTGACCATCTGCAACGTGGCCACCAGCGCGATGGTGCGCGAGTGCGAGCTGGCCTACATCACCCGCGCCGGCGTCGAGATCGGCGTGGCCAGCACCAAGGCCTTCACCACCCAGCTGGTGGCGCTGTTCCTGCTGACCATGGTGCTGGCCAAGCGCCGCGGCAAGCTGCCCGAGAAGGGCGAGGCCGCCGCGCTGCGCAACCTGCGCCACCTGCCGGCCGCGCTGCAGGCGGTGCTGGCGCTGGAGCCGCAGATCATCGGCTGGTCCGAGAGCTTCGCGCCCAAGCAGAACGCGCTGTTCCTGGGCCGCGGCCGGCACTACCCGATCGCGCTGGAAGGCGCGCTCAAGCTCAAGGAGATCAGCTACATCCACGCCGAGGCCTACCCGGCCGGCGAGCTCAAGCACGGCCCGCTGGCGCTGGTCGACGCCAGCATGCCGGTGGTCACGGTGGCGCCGGCCGACGACCTGCTGGAAAAGCTCAAGAGCAACCTGCAGGAGGTGCGCGCCCGCGCCGGCGAGCTCTACGTCTTCGCCGACGCCGACACCCACATCGAGTCCAGCCCCGGCCTCCACGTCATCCGACTGCCCGAGCACTACGGCGCGCTCAGCCCCATCCTGCACGTGGTGCCGCTGCAGCTGCTGGCCTACCACACGGCCTGCGCCCGCGGCACCGACGTCGACAAGCCGCGCAACCTGGCCAAGAGCGTCACGGTGGAGTGATCACCAGCCGATCGCTGACTGGAATGATCCATGGGAATAAAGTCTGTCGGACTCGTAATAAGGTCTGTCGGACAAATCCGATAAAGGGACCGCTGTTACAAGTTCGACAGTGCGCCGAGGGCCCCTCAACGGTGCCCTGATGGATTGGTGCTGCCTCTTGCGAGGGGAGCCCTGCGGTTTGACTGCCGCTCAGTCACCCTGCTGCTTGGCGATCGTCTTGGGGAGTCTCCAACTGAGGGCTCCAGTGCACCCGCACCCGAACCAGTCTTCGTCGTCTCGTACCAATTTGAGGGCTCAGATCGGCAGCTCCAGAGGCAGGCGCTCTCCACTCAGTGCTTGAAGCCGGTAGGCCGGTGCCACCAATTCGAGTAGCCTCAGAAACAACCTATTGGTGTTCCTCGCCAACAAAGTGGCCGACGCTACAAAGGAGTCGTAGGCAAGGCAAAGGCATCTTGGACACCCGCGGAGCTTTCGGGCACCGACTGACATACATGTTAAAAGTCTAGCTAACGAGGCAGCGCGTGCCCTCCCAGCGAAACTGGATCTCCCCATCGCTGCGGGTCGTCATCACGTAACGAACGTCACCAGGACTTCGCACTCCGCGTACCCCTGATGATTTGGACGCGTAGTACGGAACAGTCTCTTGCGATTGATGTCGCTTCGCGCAATCTGAGATTACGACGAGCTGAGGCCTGCAATGATGGGAGTCGAACAATGCTGGGCAGCGGCCGTTCTCCCGCCCATGATGGGGAGCCATCAATACGTGGACGCCTGGCATCCAAGACGAGAAGACCGCATTGCGCAGAAGGTTGTCGAAGCCATCGCACTCCATGTCGCCCGTGAACAAAAACGTGGTATCAAACACCTGCATCCGTAGCACCAACGACAGGTTGTTCTCTGTGTCCCAGTGCGGCCACGAGTTCCATGCCCAGTTAAGCGCAACGCCGGGGATGTCTGGCACGGTCTCCGCGTAGCCGTTCAACCGCCGCGCCCTCAGGACAGTTGCTAGGGCTCGAATGCCTGGCCCCATGCCGTCAAGCGTCTTCAGCGCCACGATGACTTCCGGCGGTACTGTTGGGTTTCCCAGGATGCACCCGACACTTATCCCGTGTTCGAGCAAGCTAGGGAAGCCGCTGGCATGGTCCTCGTCGTAGTTCGTGCAGACGAGGAGGTCCAGATGCTTGACGCCCAAATCGACCAGATGGCGCCCGGGAAACCATGGCGCACCACGGAAGTCGGCAGAGTGGCCTGAGTCGACCATGACTCGACGAGTCCCGTGCTGCGTGGGCATGGTCAGAAGCGCGCAGGCACCATGGTCCACGTCGAGAACCTGCAGCAAACCGTTGTTGGATTCGATCGCCAAGGACTGTTCCTAGTGCTCGTGTGAGGGCCAAGTTGATTTGGTCGATGGCGCGCCTGCAGAATCGGCGCCCTCAACCGAGCGCAAGGCGCCGTAATTGACCTCTGCAGCGCTGGCCACCGCATGCCCATGCGCGGCCAATCGATCGAAATCAACTGGCGTCAACGTACGTAGCGTGGTCGGAAAGCGCATGGCAAACAAGGCCTCTGCATCTGGCTGCTGAGGCTTCGGGCCCGCGATGTACAGAAAGGCACCGCGGCCCTTGTCACCCTGTAGGTAGTTCGAGAACGCTCGAACTCGAAGCGATCTCCCTTGTTCTGACATCACGTCTACCACCCGCGTTAGCCTGAACACACTCAGTGGGTTCCATCGCGTCTCCTGGGGCAAGGGCAGGCCAGCATCTGAGGCCACGATGCAGGCGTCGCCAACCTTTGAGGATTGACGTCCCGAGTCAAAGAGTGGCTCCAACCCTAGGTTGTCGTAGACGCCTCCGTCATAGAGGTGAATTGACCCGAACGGAAGCGTTATCACTTGCTCAGTACCAGGCGCAGAACCCCAGGGACGCTTCTTCCACACATACTTTGACGCGCGCAGGGTGAGTGGGCCGATCAAGCCAGGAAACGCTGCGGAGACCGCCATGGCGTTTGCAAGCGGGAACGAGCCACATTCGGTGGTGTAGCCGAGTTCGTAGTCGCCCATCTGCGACGCCTTGAATCGGAAGCGTTTTCCGTTTTCGGCGGTAGTTCCGTTGATGGACCACTCAGGTGTCTTGGGAAGGTCGGACAGCGTCGCCGTCACATGCCACTCCTTCCGAAGCGCTAAGGCGACCAAGTTGGCCCGGGACAGGAAGAACCTCCAGCTAAGCGGGTTGAACAGTTGACGGAGCGCGCCCCACATCAGGCTGCGCCTGCAAAGCTCAGTGCGCAATCTCGGGTGGATCTTGGCCAGGTACTCCTCTGAGGTCGGCCAACGCATGCTGTTCCATTGGAAGATCAATCCAACAAGCAAGCTGCCGCCGGACACGCTGGATACGTGGCTCACGCGCTCCATCAAGTGGTTCTCAGCCATCCATCGCAACACGCCCGCGTGATACGCCATTGCGCGGATGCCTCCGCCCGACAGCGCGAGGGCAATCGATCGGCGACTTCCTGTCATGTCTTCACCATTCCCTGCATCACCTGGATGTCGCTCTCCCCCACGATGATTTGGAGTGCGGGTAGCCCGTCTCTGTGCATGCCCAGGCTGATTTCGGCCAGTTGGATCAGGTCATCTGAACTCGGCCTTGCCGAGTGCCCGCGGGGATGGCTGTGCCACTCGCCGACATAGCCCACGATCCCTGCCGTTCGTGTCGACGCGTCCTGTACTGCCTCTGTCAGCCCGGAAGTGCCTCGCTCGAACGAACCGGGGCTTGCTCGACTGTCCGATGGTGCCGGCAACGCATCGACCAGCACGATGGCGCCGACGTTGAAGTCGTGATACCCCAGCAGCACGCCGCCGGTCTCGTTCGGCAAATCCGCCAGTCTTAGCGCCCTCAGGTGCGCAGCTAAACCATCGTCGTAGAAGACTGCGAGGTCGCAAAAATCAAGGCGCCGCTCAGTGGCTGGTACGACGTCGTGGACTGATGCCCCTCCCGTTTCGGGATCGCGCTCCCAAACCCGGATGCAGGCTTCCTCAGACTCGGTTCGGTACATAACCTGTTCTGCTAGGGTGCTTGCGTGCACCGAAATGCGCGAATAGGGCATGGCCACCGAGATGTCCCGGCAGCTCGCACCACTCCAGTAAGTGCCGAGGTTCCCTTCAAGGTGCCTCTCGCCCCAAGCCTGACGTATCAAGGCGCGGTAGTACTGGGCTTCCAAGGTACGCAGGCGCATGGAACGCACCTTGTCTTCGACCATCATTACGGCCCCGTTGCCCGAGGGTGTGACAAAGACGGTGGCATGGCGAGGGAGCTCATCTTGAAAGCTGGCCTGACGCGGGTACTCAAGCGCGGCGGACGCGTCGACGACCAGCGCCCCCGCTTTGAGCGCCTCCTTCACCGCCGGAGCATTGACGTCACAAGCGTCTCCCCTGACGGCTATTGCCGTAGCTGCCCCCTCGGTGGCAGCCCCACAAAGCTCAGACACAACATCGCACTTGAGTTCGCCAACATGCTGTGAGAAGGCTGTGTGCCGGACGAGGTTGTGAGGCTTCACATGATCGTTGTCGATGATCGACCATTGGCCCCAGCCTGCACGGACCCACAAGTTCAGCATGGCACTGCCGAGCGAGCCGGCCCCTACCAACGCGGCACGCGGCCCTTCGACATGAATGCTGGACTGCTTGCGAGCCGCCGTACTGTCCGGGAACTGCAGGACGCTCATCGGGAAGATGCTCTCACTCGTCCACTCGGTCGCCGGCGCGCGCGCCAAGACAGATCCTTGGACCTCGACGAAGTATTTGTTGTCGATCCGGTACAGCGCGCCCGCCTTGACACCCAGTTCACGCATGTCCCCTAAGACCAGGAAGGCGCGACGAGAGGTGTGCTGAACCGCCCCGCCGGGCTCGCGTACCAGGGGGATGTGCACAACGATGACCACCATGGACTCTGCTGTGCCGGCGAACACGCCGGCACTTCCAACGCCAGCGCTCAGCGCGGCGATTAGTGGCGGCAAAAGTTGCACCCCCCGTTGCGACAGCACCTCGGCAAGGTCTCCCAGGGTTGAAGGATCGCGCTCGACGAATCCTTGCACCACGGGAGGCAACGTTAGCTCGACGAGCGATGCCGATCCTGCAGACACGCTGGCGCCAGTGCCGATAGGCCGCAAAAAGAAAGTGCTGCCACCATCGGGTCGGGTCTCGCCGCGTGTGACAGCCATCCTCTGGCCGGCTGTTGCACGCAGGGCATCCAAGTTCCACGGAAGCACCAGCTCGTACTTCGAAGTGAAGAACAGGTTTTCCACCGGCTGGTCGGCCGGATGCAGTTCGCCCTTGGCACTCTGCTCCAGCCACCACTGAATTCGGCGGAGGAACCGTTGCGGCGTCCAGGTGCGCATCACGGTCAGGGCTGGCTCGAAGTAGAGGCACAGACTGGCCGCCCCATCGCGCGTGCCATGGTTCTGATGCATGAGGATCGGAAACGACTTGCGAAGCGCAAGCACTTCGACCAATGCCGCCGGGTCCTCTGGGACGCACAAGGCCAAGCGCTCGCGATACCGGATGCCTGCTGGGTTCCGAGACGGCACGCCATCGCACTCGACGTCGACCACCAAGACTTCAACTGGCGGCACGCCTGGCACGGCATGGGACAGCAGTTGCACGAGCGAGAAATCACCAGCATCGCGCACAGCCGCAACCAGGGCTCGGGCGCGAGGCAATTTCAGCTGCTCGTGCGCGGTCAGTTCGCCGAAGCCGGTGAGTTCGTGAAACTCAGTCGCCATCATCCGGCTCGCGACGGGCGGCTGGCTACGATGGCGGGGGCGCCGATCAGCGCCGTCTTGGTCCAGGAAACACCACCCGCAGTCACATCAAACACCAGGGGTTCGGGTTTGGTGGCATTAGGCTCCTCCATGGTCACCAGGAACTTGCGGCCCGCCACCTCCTTTAGGTACCGCTCATAGGCCTTGCGCGCCTGGATGTGGGGCGGCTGGATCTGGTCGTAGGACTCCTTTACGTCCGCGGCCGGCTTGCTGCAGCTGACGATGTACGAATCGCTTTTACCCGCCAGCAGCAGCTCTTTGACCAGCGGTTTGGGCGCGGTCTCCTTCTCGCCCTTCATATCGCTCAGCGAGAGATAGCTGCAGTGGTGGGGGATGTTGAACAGGTCCCAGGCCAGACGGTCGTCGTTGCCATGCCACTTGGTAATCCGGACGATCTCCTCCAGATCCTCCCAATCGGCATCGCCGACCTCAAGGTAGTCGAAGGTGTTGGCACCCGCCTGGAGGCGGACGTTGAACACCAAGGCCGCGCTGTTCCGGATGATGTCCCCGTCATCGCAATGTTTGATGAAGGGCGAGTGGCAGAAGAACTCGGCACCATCGCTCGCTAGTCGGAACCCTGGCACCAACGTGCCAGCATCGATGAACAGGTGGTCACGGGCGCTTGCCGCCTCGCCGCGCTCCTTCAGCTTCGGCTCCAGCCAGTCCATCAAGACCTTAGGCTTCGAAAAGACCAGGATGTCCTTGCCCTCCAGCAGGCGATGACGCGCTTCCTGCCGCAGGATGACGAACTCATCGCTTTGCTGATCGTTGGATGCGCTCTCTAGAACCATGGCGGCGGGTACCCAGAGCTGCTTGATCTTGATCCGCCCCGCACCCTGGTACTTGGCGGCATGCTGCAACTCGAAGAACTCGGTGCTGCCCTGGATGTGATCGGCGTCGGCATGCGTGAATGCCACCACGTCGAAGTAGTCGCGGCCAGCCGAGTCAAGCTCTTCCTTGAGCCGCTTCTTCAGATCGATCTCGGGCGTGTCCGCGTTGTCGGCGTTCGTCCGGTGGCAGAAGTCAAACAGCACGCGGCGACCTTGGCTAAGAACGATTTGAGACGTGTCGCCGTTGCCGACTGGATAGAAAACTATCTGATGCTTCTCTGGCATATGAAACCCCCTGAGCAAACTGCATCAATGCGCTTGATGCGATGCGTTGGGTAAATTCTGCTTGCCAAAAACGCAAGAGTCAAGCGAAAATGCATGCAACATGACGATTGATGCAATTGTTGTTTCGCTAGGCGCTTCGGCCCAGATTCGACCTGGGTACCCATTCCGCGGCTCGATCGAGGCCACGGCTGATGGCGACGTTCTTGCAGTGCAGATGAAGGATGTAGATGCCGAGGGTGGCGTGAGGTGGACTGACGCCATCCGCACCACATTGGCCGGCCGCAAAGAGCCCGATTGGCTTAAGGAAGGCGACGTTTTGTTTGTCTTCAAAGGCGCTCGCTTCTATGCCGTTTGCATCGACACCCCACCAGCCCCGGCGGTGTGTAGCCCGCACTTCTTTCATCTGCAGGTCCCGCCGCACGGGCCGTTGTTGCCGGCCTTCCTTGCTTGGCAGATCAACCAACAGCCGTTTCAGCGTCAGCTTCAGCAGGCTGCCGAGGGCAGCAGCCAACTGAGCATTCGCCGGCCGGTGCTTGAGTCGCTCATGCTCAGCGCACCACCGATAGCTGACCAGCACCGAATCGTGGCGCTCGCCGAACTCGCGCGCCAGGAGCGGAGAGCCCTCCAATCACTCATCCACAACCGCGAGCGCCAGCTCCACGCGCTCGCCGAAGACTTAGCCCAGGCCGCGCTGAAGTCTCACTGAACGGTCTCAAAGAACTCAAAACTATGAACGACACCGCCATCGACTCCACCCCCGTCAGCCAAGACGACATCAACGCCGCCGTCTGGAACGCGTGCGACACCTTCCGTGGCACCGTCGACCCCAGCATCTACAAAGACTTTGTGCTGACGATGCTGTTCTTGAAGTACGTCTCTGACGTCTGGCAAGACCACTACGACGGCTACAAGCAGCAGTACGGCGATCACCCGGAGCTGATCGCTGAGATGCTCAAGAGCGAGCGCTTCGTGCTGCCTCCGGACGCAAGCTTCTACGCCCTGCACAACCAGCGGCACAGCCCTGGCAATGGCGAGCGCATCGACAAGGCGCTGCATGCCATTGAAGAGGCCAACATCACCAAGCTGCGCGATGTCTTTCAGGACATCAGCTTCAACTCCAACAAGCTGGGTGACGAGCAGCAGAAGAACGACATCCTGCGCCACCTGCTGGAGGACTTTGCCAAGCCCGAACTGGACCTGCGCCCCAGCCGCGTCGGTCAGCTCGATGTGATCGGCAATGCCTACGAGTTCCTGATCAAGAACTTCGCCTCTACCAGTGGCAAGAAGGCGGGTGAGTTCTACACCCCGCCCGAGGTCTCGACGCTGATGGCGCGGCTGATGGCGCCGCAAGAGGGTGACGAGATCTGCGACCCCACCTGCGGCTCTGGCTCACTGCTCATGAAGTGCGGCCGCTTGGTCCGCGAAAGCACTGGCTCACGCAAGTACGCGCTCTATGGCCAGGAAGCGATCGGGAGCACCTGGGCCCTCGCCAAGATGAACATGTTCCTGCACGGCGAGGACAACCACCGCATCGAGTGGGGCGACACCATCCGCAACCCCAAGCTGCTGGACGGCACGGCGAGCCTGAAGCACTTCGACATCGTCGTCGCCAACCCGCCCTTCAGCCTGGAAAAGTGGGGCTTCGAAGGTGCCGACGCTGACAAGTTCAGCCGCTTTCGCCGTGGCGTACCTCCTCGCACCAAGGGCGACTACGCCTTCATCCTGCACATGATCGAGACCATGAAGCCCGGCACCGGACGCATGGCTGTTGTCGTTCCGCATGGCGTGTTGTTCCGTGGCGCAGCGGAGGGGCGCATTCGACAGAAGCTGATCGAAGAGAACCTGTTGGATGTGGTGATCGGGCTGCCGGAGAAGCTCTTCTACGGCACGGGCATCCCTGCCGCTGTGCTGGTGTTTCGGAAGAACAAAGCCGACGAGAAGGTGCTGTTCATCGATGCCAGTCGCGACTTCGAACCAGGCAAGAACCAGAACCTGCTTCGCGAAACCGACTTGCAGCGCATCGTGGACACGGTGCGGGCACGACACGGCGTCACCAAGTACGCCCACCTGGCAACGCGGGCCGAGATTACCGAGAACGATTTCAACCTCAACATTCCTCGCTATGTAGACACCTTTGAGGAAGAGGCTGAAATCGACCTAATGGCCGTGCGGAACGAGCGTGAACAGCTCAAGGCAGAGCTCGCTGTCTTGGAGGCGCAGATGACCACATACTTGAAGGAGCTCGGTTATGAGTAAGTCAACCCAGGCCAACTTCACCGCGCGTCGTTGCCACGAGGCGAGACCAGAAGAAGCGAGGTCGTGATGCTGCCCAAAGATTGGCGACGATCAACTTTGGGCGAGATCGCCCATGTGACATCAGGTGGTACGCCGGAGCGAGGCAAGCCTGAGTACTGGGGCGGTGACATTCCCTGGGTTACCACTGGTGAGATCCAGTTCAACACGATCACGGATACCGCTGAGAAGATTACCGTCGCTGGTTTGCGTAATTCTGCGGCCAAGTGCTTCCCGCCGGGCACCCTGCTTATGGCGATGTACGGCCAGGGGAAGACTCGAGGGCAAGTGGCGAGACTTGGGATTGAGGCATCGACAAATCAAGCTTGCGCAGCGATCCAGCTTCGCGACGGGCACGATAGTGACTTCTTTTTCCAGTACTTGTCCTCTCAGTACGAAGCACTTCGAGAGTTGGGCAACGCAGGCACACAAAAGAACTTGAACGGCGGAATCGTCAAGAGTCTTCCGGTGCCTGTTCCACCCTATGACGAACAGCGCCGCATCGCCGCGATTCTTTCCAGCTGGGACGAAGCAATCAAGACGACGGAACGCATGTTGAGCAATAGCCAACGACGCAGTCGGGACTTGATGGTGTCGCTGCTGTCTGGTCACCGACGCTTCCCTGGACTCTCCGCCAAATGGCGCTACTTGGATCTGGACGCCATCTTCGAGCGAGTCACGAGGAAGAACGCCATCCACAACACGAACGTGCTGACGATCTCTGCGGAGCACGGTCTCATCAGTCAGCGCGACTATTTCAACAAGTCGGTTGCCAGTGCCAACCTTAGCGGGTACACGCTGCTGCATCGGTACGATTTCGCCTACAACAAGAGCTACTCCGCCGGGTACCCGATGGGCGCGATCAAGCCGCTGCTGGCGTATGAAGCTGGCGTCGTGTCCAGCCTGTACCTTTGCTTCCGCCTGCGCGAGGACGTAGACGCAGACTTCGACTTCTTCCGCCACTACTTTGAAGCAGGACTACTGAACCAGGAGATTGAAGGCATCGCGCAGGAAGGCGCGCGCAACCACGGTCTCCTGAACGTAAGCGTGACGGACTTCTTCAAGCTGCAGCTGCATATTCCCAGTGCGCCAGAGCAACGTCGCATTGCCGAGGTCATCAATGTCGCACGCGCAGAGGAAGCCCTGCTTGAAGCCCAGATTCGAGCCTTGCGACAGGAAAAGTCGGCCCTGATGTCGCAACTTCTGACCGGGAAGCGCCGCGTCAAGTTCTCCGACGTTGAGTCGGAAGCCCAGGTATGAGCGCTACACCCAACTCCCGCGAGCAGTACAGCGCCCACCTGCCGGCGCTGCACATGCTGTGCAATCTGGGCTGGAACTTTCAGGCAACGTCACAGGCGCTGAGCCTGCGCGGCAGCACGCGCGAAGTGTTGCTCAAGGGTCGGCTAATAGAGGTGCTGCAGACCCGCCGCTACGAATACAAGGGCGAGTGGTATCCGCTATCGCCCAGCGGCATCGAGCAGATCGTGCGGGAGTTGTCGGCGCTCAGCCTGGCCGAAGGGCTCATGCCGGCCAATGAGCGGCTGTACGGCAAGCTGGCCCTGGGCATCACGGTCACGGAGTTCATGCCGGATGGCAAGAAGCACCAGCCCACCATTGCAGTGATCGACTGGGCCGATCCTTCTTCTAATCGCTGGGACGTGACCGAGGAACTGGAGGTGCTGTCCGCACAAGGCACGCACCACCGAACGCCAGACGTGGTCGCCTACGTCAACGGCATCCCACTGGTGGTGATCGAGGCCAAGCGTCCGGAGTCGGGTGGCGGCAGCCACCCCTCGAAGGCCATGGTGCAGGAAGGCATCAGCCAGCATCTGCGCAACCAGCGGCCAGACGAGATCCCCAACCTGTTCGCCTACGCCCAACTGCTGCTGTCCATCAGCCAGACCGAGGGGCGCTACGGCACCACCCACACCGCCGCCAAGTTTTGGGCGAAGTGGCGTGAGGAAGAGTTCGACGACGCTCACCTGCAAGCCGTCAAGAACGTGCCATTGCCGCCGCAAGTTCGTGCCGCGTTGTTTGAGGGCAAGCCTGCATCGCTGGCCACCTATTTCGACACGCTCTGGAGCGAGCCCATGCAGGCGACTGAGCAGGATCGATTGCTCGTGAGCCTCCTGACGCCCTCCCGGCTGTTGGAGTTCCTGAGGGGCTACGTGCTCTTCGACCGGAAGGTCGGCAAGATCGTCGCGCGCTACCAGCAGTTCTTCGGTATCCGCGCACTGCTGTCGCGCATCTGCCAGAAGAAGCCTGACTCACAGGGTGGCGGCCGTGAAGGGGGCGTTGTCTGGCACACCACAGGCTCAGGAAAAAGCTTCACGATGGTGTTCTTGACCAAGGCCCTGCTGCTGGTCGAGAGCCTCAAGGAATGCCGCATCGTGGTGGTCACCGACCGCGTCGATCTCGAGACCCAGCTCTCGCGCAACTTCATGACGGGCGGTGCCTTTGGCTCCAGCTTTGCCACGCAGAAGGATGGCGAGCGCAGCCGCACGCTGTCTGGCCGCGACCTGGCCCAGCGCATCGGCAAGGGGACCGAGCGGATCACCTTCACGCTCGTCCACAAGTTCAACACGGCGTCCAAGTTGCCTGAGTGCCGCAATGACTCGGCGGACATGATCGTGCTGGTCGACGAAGGCCATCGCAGCCACGGCGGCGAGACTCATGAGCGAATGAAGAAGGCGCTGCCCAAGGCGGCTTACATCGCCTTCACCGGTACCCCACTGCTCAAGGACGAAAAGACCTCCAACAAGTTCGGCCCGATCGTCCATGCCTACACCATGCAACGTGCGGTGGAGGACGAAACCGTGGCGCCGCTGCTCTACGAAGAGCGCGTGCCGGAACTGGACATCAACGAAGAGGCCGTCAACCGCTGGTTTGACAAGATCACCAGCAATCTCAGCGATGCTCAGCGCAGTGACCTGAAGCGAAAGTTCGCAAAGAAGGGTGCCATCTATGGTGCTGCCAACCGCATCGAACTGATCGCCTGGGACATCGCGACCCACTTCAACGAAAACATCAAGAAGCTGGATCTCGGTTTGAAGGGGCAGGTCGCGACCGACAGCAAGCTGGATGCGATCCGCTACAAGAAGGCGCTGGACGAGACCGGTCTGGTGACCAGTGCCATCGTGATCTCGGCCCCTGACACCCGTGAAGGCAACTCGGAAGTCGACGAGGACACGCTACCCGAGGTGCAGAAGTGGTGGAAGCAGGCCATGGCCACCAGTGGCAACGACCCTGAAGCCTACGAGAAGCAGGTGATCGGCGACTTTGGCACCGATGGGGCACCGGACCTGCTCATCGTCGTGGACAAGCTGCTCACCGGCTTCGATGAGCCCCGAAACACGGTGCTGTACATCGACAAGCCGCTGAAGGGCCACAACCTGATACAGGCGGTGGCACGGGTGAACCGGCTGCACGACGCCAAGCGCTATGGGGTGCTGGTGGACTACCGCGGCATCCTGAAGGAGCTGGACACCGCCATTCGCGCCTATCAAGACCTCGAATCACGCACGCAAGGCGGCTTCGATGTTCAAGACCTTGAAGGTCTGTACCACCAGTTCAGCACCGAGTACAAGCGTCTGCCCGCGCTGCATGAGCAGCTGTGGTCCTTCTTCAAGTCGGTCACCAACAAGCTGGACCGTGAGCAGTACCGACAGGTGCTCGCTCCTCGCTTCGTCAAGGACACCGATGGCACTGAGTACGACGAGCGGCAAAAGCTGCGCGACGACTTCTATGACGCGCTCACGGCTTTCGGCCTGTGCCTTCAGACGGCCCTGTCGTCGCGAAGCTTCTTCGAGGACAAGAGCTTCTCAGAGGAACTGATCGCTCGCTACAAGAGCGATCTGCGCTTCTTCACCGAACTGCGACAAACGGCCCGCCGGGACGCCATGGAGACGGTGGACTACAGCGTCTACGAGGAGCAGATCCGCAAGCTGGTCGACAAGCAGGTCATCGGTACCGAGGTGCGCGAACCAGAGGGTGTCTATCTGGTGCACCAATTGGGCCAGGCCGAAAAGCCTGAGGACTGGTCGGAAGAGAAGACCCGCAACGAGACGGACATGATCCGCACCCGTCTGCGCAAGACGATCGAGCAGGAGCTCGCTGAAGATCCGTATGCCCAGAAGGTGTTCGGTGAACTGCTGCGCCAGGCGATTGCCGAGGCCGAAGCAATGTTCGACCATCCGCTAAAGCAATACGCCTTGTTCAAGTCGTTCGAGGAACAAGTGGCGTCGCGGGCGACGCCTGGCACCCCGGACGAACTGGCAGCCAACCCCCATGCCAAGGCTTACTTTGGGGCCATCCGCTTGGTCCTTGGCGAAGACGGCTTCGCCGCCTTGGAGCCTCAAGGCCTTGAGCGCTTGGTCCAACAGTCGCTGGCCATCGACAACGTGGTCAAGGATGCAGTCGCCGAGAACTCGCTCAACCCCCAGAACATCGAGGCAGCGATCCGCAAGGGGCTGTTGCCACTGCTGTTTGGCAGCCTGGGTTTGGACAACGCCAAGCAGGTGGTGGAACAAGTCATCCAGATCACTCGCATCGGCCTGAGCAAGGCGTAGTCATGGACGCGTTAGGTTTTGATGGCCAGCACCGTGTGGCGTACGGTGATGAGCAGATTGCGTTCACCTTGCGCCGGCAAGCCACACGCGTCGTTTCGCGGGTAGCGATTCATGTCGAGCCAGATGGACGTGTGGAGGTCGACGCGCCACCGGCAACCCCGCTGGCCGAAGTGCTGGCGGCAGTGCGCAAGCGTTCGCGCTGGATCAGCCAGCATGTCGCTGCTGCCAAGGCGCGGATGGCGCATGTGCTGCCGCGCGAGTACGTGAGCGGAGAGTCCATTCACTACCTTGGCAAGCGGTATCGGCTGAAGGTTGTCGTTGAACCTGCGAGTGCTGCCGAGGCAAAGTTGCGCGGGGCGTTTGTGGTGGTGAATGTGTCCCGCCACGACGTCGGTCAGATCAGGGCGTGTGTCGATACCTGGTATCGCGAACGGGCACGCGAGGTCTTCGCAGCGCGCCTGAAAGTCGTTGCCGAGCCATTGAGGTGGGTTCGCCAACTACCGCCGTTTCGCTTGCAGTTCATGACTCGTCAATGGGGTAGCTGCTCCCCATTGGGCCGACTGACCCTCAACCCTTGGCTTGTGGCAGCGCCGCGCGAGGGCGTCGACTACGTGTTGCTTCACGAGCTCTGCCACCTGAAGCATCACGACCATAGTCGGAGCTTCTACGCCACGTTGACGAGGCACTTCCCCAACTGGGAGCGGGTGAAAGAGCGGCTAGACGACCAGGCCGAGCTCTTCCTCCGTCGCTGAAGTCGCCTCGGCGCTTGTTTCAGTATCCAGCACGGCGGCATCGATCGCGGCCAGGGCCTCGTCGGCGGTGTCGAAGATGAGACTTGCGATCAACGCAGCATGTTCAGCGACAGCCTTGCTGTGACGCCAGATTACTTGGTGTATCCGCCTTGCCAGCGCAGCCTCATCGAGGGCGATGTCACCGATAACGCACTGAAGCCAAGTGTGACCGAAGCTGCCGACGGCGATCCGGGCAAGCTGCGCGGCCGTCCTTGGATCAGATTGTTGAGGATCGAGCAGAACTGACCCGGCGGAATCGTTCAGAACTGACCCACCCGGAAGGCTACCCGATGGCAGCCGGATGTGTGGATTCGTCTGGATTGATCTCGGTCTTAGCTCCCTTCCTGCGG
>Ga0255210_1000058_pt1 | contig 61262 bp, 59 predicted proteins | sample Miss_Yuk_RepA_8d_FD_188422 | JGI IMG/M metagenome (GOLD analysis project Ga0255210, IMG submission 188422) | Freshwater microbial communities from Mississippi River, Louisiana, United States - Miss_Yuk_RepA_8d | ecosystem: Environmental > Aquatic > Freshwater > River | place: USA: Louisiana...
CTTCACCGATCGACCACGGGTGAAACCGCTACCAGGAGAGGTGGCAGAGTGGTCGAATGCACCGGATTCGAAATCCGGCATACGGGTCCTCCCGTATCGGGGGTTCGAATCCCCCCCTCTCCGCCAGTACAAGACCTTCGAACCTGCTCAGCGGGCTTCGAAGGCGCCCAGAGCCCCGCACCACGCGGGGCTTTTCACTATGGGCTCCTGACTGCGGTCTGGGGCCGGGGCGCCGAAATGGTGTCTCTGGGGCCTGTTTTCTCTGGACCTCCTGACTTTTGGGGGGTCGGTACGGGGCCGGGGGTTTCGGATCAGCCCCAGGGTTTCGCGCCCTACTGCACAGCAGCGCCAGATTGTCCGTCGTTGGTAGCCCGTCCCCAAAAGCTCTTCCGACGACGAGAGAGAAGATTCCCGACATTCGTCTAGTCGGACACTATCGCGGGAAGGCCTCTGGTTGCTGGAGCGCGTCCTATTCCGAGTAGAGATCCTCGTGCCGTACCTCGGATAACGTGAGGGCATCGACAATCCGTCCGCTGCAGAACGTGAAGATCCTCATGCCGGGGAAATCCTGCGAAACGGCTGATATGGGACGAGTCACGATGTTTAGGTCGGGCTCCGACGGGGTCAGCCAGTCCGGCATGTCATTTGGATAGCTCAAATGCTGGCGAGTAGAGATTTCGTATGGATGCACAGCGAAGATCCCGACGCAGCGAAAGTCTCGGACGACCCATTCGTTGTAACAGCCGGGTCGTCTGAGGACGATGCTGTCTTCCACATCCTTGATGTGAATGTCGACAGGGTTCGCCACTGTCCTAGTCCCATCAGGCAGTTCGATTGATCCGCAATCGTCGTGGGAGACAGCGGTCAGGGAAGTGGGGGTCATCAGATCAACGATGACCCCCATGCAGCCCGTTGCATTTCTACAGACGCCATGGAAAACGTCTCCGGGCATCACGGTAGAGCATGAAACGCCACCGTTTGCCCGGCCATGCAGGACGTGTTGAAGATCAGCCGGGTAGAGAAAACCCCGGTCACGCCCTGCGCCTTTTGGGGAGCCGGAGAAATGAACGATCAGCGCGTTGCGGCCGCTAAGTACCCCATGAACGTCGGAGACTGACGGCCGGGCAAGTGCAGAGGGCATGTTCTGAACTATTAATCCTCACCAGCCTCAAACTCCGCATTCTTGAATTTGAGGACGTTGCAGTTCTCTTTCACCGCGCGCTGCAGACCGTCGTCGAAGCCGGTGGCCGACTCGGCCTGGATCTCGATGGCGATCTTCACCTTCACGCCGGGGCGCATGGTGAATTGCTGGACGACCTCGTCGACCAGGTCGGCGAACTGCTTCTTCGCCAGGAATGAGTCGAGCTCGATGCTGCCGTAAAACTGCCTTTTCAACGCCTGGCTGCTGGTGCTCGTGCCGGCCGGGTATCTGCCTTTGCCAGAGTCTTCGACTCGGGGTGTGTCGCCGCTACCGCCGCCGGTTACTGTGGTGGTCGCCGCACCACCGCCGGCCTCGGCAGCCTTCGCACGCGAGGCTTCCTCCGCCGCACGCAGCGCTTCCATGTAGGCCGCCGCGGCCACCGGCTCGATCAGCAGCAGCGACGAGTCCATGATCAGCGACGTGCGCTTGCCGTAGCTGAACCCGACATACCGTCCGTCCTCCTTGCCCTGTGCGAACCCGAAGAAGTCGCGGCTCTCTGCGCCAGCAGCCATCGTCATCTGGAAAACCGTGTCGTCCTTCAGGCGTGGCAGGTAGAGCTGCTGGCAGCTCTGCTGCCAGACGTTGAGCGCGTTGGTCTCCTTGGCGTCGTCCTTCCAGAACCAGTCCTTCAGCACTTTGGCAAGGTGGATCGGTGCCCATTCATTGATGAGCAGTTCGTTCTCCTTGAGCACGCGCTCGATCTCCTGCGACCAGTTCTGCGCGCCGGGGTTGACCTGGAAGTGCTCCCACCGAAGTTCGGACAAGCCCTTGCCGGGGCGCGCCTCCTGCATCGGTGCCAAGAGCCACTTGTAGGTCTCACGGATCATGCGGCGCACGGTCTCCTCGGCCTGCTCCAGGCTGGCGTTCGCCTGCTTGGCCATCAGGTTGTCGAGGACTATGCGGTTGTCTTTGTAGTCGGCCACGATGCTGCGCCACGCCAGGAACGAGCGCACGTGGTCCTTCAAGCGGCTCACGCTGTCATAGTCGGCGGCCAGGAAGATCAACCGGTTCTGCTTGAAGCGGGGCTGGTCGCCGCGCTTCCTCAGGATCTCGGTCGCGCGGTCGATGGCCAGGCTCTGCCCGCTCTTGCTGAAAGCCGCGTCAGGCGGCAGCACCACCAGGCGCAGCGTCCAGTCATCGGGCACGTCGCCGCTGTCGGTGAAAACGTGAATGCCGCCGAACACGCCGCTGGCGAAGCCGCGCTGCACGCGCTCGCGGACAGTCGGGAACACGTCCTCCTTGTCTTGGAAGCGGCGCTTGCGCTCCTCCATCTCGCGGCGCAGGTTGGGCCGTGTGTCGAGCCAGAACCGGTTGTTGGCGTGGTTGAGGTAGTGCAGTCGGTCGCGGAGGCGTGTCAGCGCGTCCTTGAATAGACCAAGAGGCTGACCTGGCTGCGCCGTGCCAAGGATTACCCGTTCCAGCTCCAGCCCGCGGGCCAGCTGGTTGGCGCTGGTGGGCGCGCTACCTAGGAACACGGCGCGCGCGGACCGGCGGCAAGCCTGCACGCTGCCAAGGCGAGTGTCCTTACTCTCGATCTCGGTGGTCTCGGCGCGCTCGCCGTCCACGTCGCGCTCGATCACCGGGTCCCAGCCCTGCGGCAGGTAGTAGATGACCTCGTTGCGGACGTCGGCGTCGTACAGCGGCAGGCTGCCCGGCATGATCAGCGGGTCGTTGTTGCCGTCCTTCCACAGGCGGTGGATGACCTTGGCCATCATCTTCAGCACGCCGCGGGTGCGCTGGAAGTTGTCCAGGGTCGACCAGTCCTCGTAGAGCCGGTCGAACACCTCGGGGTGAATCGGGTAGGCGTGCACCAGCCGCTCGAAGTAGCGGCTCTCCTGCGTCTCTTGCGGGAAGTCGTCGCGGTTGGCGGTGTAGAAGTCGGCAAACGCACGGCATACTGACTCCATCGCCAGCTTGTCGTTGATCGAGGCGAACAACCGCCGCCGCACGATCTCGAACGCCTCCTCGGTGGCCACCGGCTTCCACAGCGCCTGCACGCGGCCGAAGTAGTGCGCCAGCGCCTCCAGCGCCTTCACGCCGCGCTGACTGCCGGCCTCCTTGTCCGACTCCGGCAACGATGCCAGCAACACCGCCGTGGGCACCGCCTTCAGCGCCTCGGTGAGCGCCTGCACGAACGACAGGTTGGAGTCGAACGTCCCCCCGGTGAGCGTCTTGCCTTCCTCGAACTGGCGCACGTAGGCCACCAGCTCGTCGATCAGGATCACGCAGGGCGCGCAGCGCGTCAGCAGCGTCTCCAGCACGGCCTTGCCAGGCGACGTGCCCGAAGCATCCGCATCGGCCACCAGGGCATAACCTTCAGCGCCGCCCAGTTGCCACGCCAAGTCGCCCCACAGCGTGCGGACCGCCTGACCATCGCGCTTCACCGGCTGGTTGGGTGAGGACTTGATGCCGTCGAGCACCGCGATGCGGGCGCGCGGCAACTCGGTGATCTGCGCTGCATTCAGGATGTCGCCCAAGCCCTGCAGGTCGCTCGCAGGCACCTCGCCCTTTGCCATGTGGTACACGGCCAGCATGGTGTGAGTCTTGCCACCGCCGAACGCGGTCTGCAGCTGGATGACCGGGTCGCCACCCTTGCCCGCGAGGCGCTTGACCACGGAGTCGAGCAGCAGGCGCATGCCCTCAGTGATGAAGGTGCGCTGGAAGAACAGCGCTGGGTTCTGATACTCGCCCGTGGCGGTGCCAGCGTGAACACGCGATAGGTCCGCCGCGAACTCGGCTTGCTGGAACGTGCCCTTGAGCACGTCCTCGTGCGGTACGGCGATCTCGCGCCAGGGTTTCAGAGCCATAGTGGTTCCCCGATCAGATGTCCAATTGCGCCTGCGAGCCAAGCACGCCAGCTTCGCCAGCCGCTTGTTCAATGCCACTCCAGGCGGTAACGAGTTCGTTGTAGGCGCGCGCGTCTTCCGTCCAAGCCTTGCGCTCGCAAAGCGTGTAGAGCCGGTAGGCCAAAGCACGAATGGGCTCCGCCCGCGCTGGCATGCGGGCCAGCAATGCACCGGCTGCCGATTCGCCGTCTTGATTCAGCGCTCGGATCAGGTGGTGCAGTGCCTCCCAAACAGGCAATCGTGTATCAGTCTCGGGCGACCAGTCGCTTGGGAGTTCAGCCGAGCGCAGCAGGCGTAGATCACCTTTGCCGGATTCGACTACGCCAGTTGCCTGCAAGCCTGCGACGCTGGTGCCTTTCGCACGGGCCAGAACATCTGCATCGCCAAAGCGACCGGTCGCCCAGCCCTGCTGCTCGAACCAGTGCAGGCAGAACTGCGTGTCGTGGTCGAAGTCGTCTTCGGCCAAGAAGCGGTTAATCAACTGCAGCGCCGTCTTCACGCGCATCGGAGTGCCGTCGGCCTCCAGTACCGCGGAGTATTGGCTGAAGATCGACATGCCTGGGCCGATGATGGCCTGTGACAAGTCCACCGGTGCCACCGGGGAGTTGACACCGCCCCGAGTCATCTCGTCCAGCGCATCCGGCAGTGCAGCGTTCAGTTCGCGAATGAACTCCCGTCGACTGATGGTCGGTGCGTCCTTCGCGCGTTGACGGCAGACGAGGATGATGCTGGACGCCAGCGCGTTGGTGCCTGCGCCCAAGATGCGGCGCTCAAGCTCAGTACGCATCGGCCAAGTGCCGGTGAGCGCAAAGCCGGCGTCCAACACGGCCTGGAGGAAGGTCTCCCATCCCGTGCTCGACGTACCGATCTCAGTCTTTGTCTCACTCTGCTTGAAGGCGTAATAGATCGTGACGGGGAAGGCTGGGTGTGCCTGCTCGGCCAGGCTATGCATCGCCTGCCTCATGCCGTCCAGGAAGAACGCCTCTGCCTTCTCCTTGCTGCCATGTCGATACGGGGTCGCGACAAGTTCCTCAGCTTTTGGGACTGCGACCGTTGCAAACAGCCCCGGGAAGACCTGCTTGATATTGCTTCGAGTCCAAACGTAGAAGAAGTCTGACAAATCGGCATAGCCGATGTTGTCGTAATAAGGAGGATCGGTCGAAACAACTTTGCCCTGCGAGACTGATTGGGTCTGGGCGGCCGCCTGTGTTGCGTGGCCGTCGGCGCCGGTCCAAACGGAGCCTAAAGCGTCGTGAATTGACTTGATTCCACCCTCGAAGTTACCGCTGGAGTCGGAAAGCGGATTGCTCTCAGCAAAGTCCCAAGTCATCGGCAGCGCCTGGCGTCCGAAGGTATTCCGCGCGTGCTCTCTCAAGCTTGCCCACGCGCATAACGAGGAGTTTCGGTCGGCCACCTTATCGACAGCAAAGGCGAGGTATACGCCCACAGCTTGGGAGTACGCCGTGGCTCCGCTGCCCCCGGCTTCCAGCGGCAAACCATCGTCGGGCAGGCCGGCAAGCATCGCGTCTTGCCGACAGCGGGTCATGGCTTCTTGAACGAGGTCAGAAAAGGTCGTGAGTGCGTCAAGCTGGCGCGCGGTGAACAGATCGCCGTAAGTGTCCAGACCGTAGTTGCTGACGTTCACCCGACACTTGCCATGCAACTTCACGTCAGGCTGCCAAGTAGGAGCAGCCTCAAGAGCAGCCGCCTCATGTTCGGATGTCGGCGCAAGGTAGACCCGACCGCGAGCCCCTTCCGCGACGATTGCCATCAGTCGGGTGCCCATACGGCCCGCGGAGCCTTCGCTGCGGATGTACTTGTAGTCGATTGGAGACTGCGACAAGAGACAGTAAAAGCCTCCACGTTTTCCGGCGGCCGTGCCGTCTGCCGCCTCGGTCGGTGGCGTTCCCGATCGCACGGTAAACCTGTAGCTATCCTCTTCCAGTACAGGCTGGACATAGGCTTCCTTGCCCTCTTTGCTTGACAGGACGAAGGTTGAAGCCAGTGGCACGTCAACATGACTGAAGGCCGGGTTTGGGCTCTTCACAGTGCGCGCCCAGAGCCAGGCGATGACCGTGAGCGACTGACCGATCAACGGCTTAAGGTCTGGTCGTTCGGCCGCCATTTCAGTTGTGACCGTGATCTTTGGGTAGAGGCGGCCAATCCGCCTTTCGGTCTGATCGCGCATCCATAAGCCGTAGCGACGCACGTCCTCAGCAAGTCCCCGCGCGCCGCGCCAGTCCTCATGCAACTGCCCCTGCCCTTCTCCTGCCGGAAGCGGTCCAACCGGGGTGCGCCCTGCAAAGCGCGGCGGGATCTCGATCATCGCCTTATTGATCGTTACCGCCACCGGATTCAGGTCCGACGCAAAGCTCTCCAATCCAAGGCGCTGCGCCTCGAGCGGAATCGCGCCTCCGCCTGCAAACGGGTCATGGAACCCCGGCAATTTGTCGGGGTTGAAAAGCTCTGAGGCCAGAGGGTGGTTCTTGTTGAGCTCACACGTTTCGCGCCAGGACCGCCGGATCTCAGCCCGCGCCCGCTCCAGCACTTCTTCGTTATTGGTGCTCTCCCACTGCACGAGGTCCTCGATGATCTTGAAGAGGCGCTCGCGTTCAAGAGTCGCCTTCTCCTTATTCACGCCGTAGCGAAAACCGCCGCCTTGCTGGTAGCCGGGATCGTTGACCATCTGAGCAAAGATCACCGCGCGCGCCGCAGCGAGCGGGCGCCGCGCCCACCAGAGATGCAGTGTTGACGGATGCCCATGCCGAATCGACTTCTCGCGTGCAGCAGCGACGTTGATGGCATCGAGCGGCAGCGCGACCTCGATGAGCTTCTTGGGTGCCTTGATGGTGGCCATGTGTTGTTGTTCCTTTAGGCTGGCTGCGCGCGGGCGAGCAACTGATCGAGATCGAGGTTAATGCTGGTCACGGCCCAGTCGGGCTCCTGAGTGAAAGGCTGCCGCACGTAGTACGGCCCCTCGTGCTGTTCGCCGTCGACCATCACGATGGCCAGGATGAACTTCTCGGACTGGTTGAGGCCGTAGAGGATCTCGTTGCGCGTGACGGTGATCGTGTTCTGGCCCTTGGCGCGGCCCTTGACCTCGATGTGGCGGGATGGCGGCAGGCGGCCATCCAGCGCCTTGGGCAGGCTGGTGACGTCCCAGCCGCACTTGTCGGCCGACACGTCGATGACGTCGTGGCCGAGCGCACGTTCGGCTTCCATCACGGCGCGCATCGCGATCTGCTCGACCCGGGCCCGTGCCGCGGCGTCAGCCGTCCAGCCCGGCTGGCCTTTGCGCTGCAGCAGCAGGCCGGCAGGGATGACGAGTGAGCCGCCGAGGATCACCGGCGTGGCGGAGATCACATGGCGCATGGCCAGCAGCTCCTTCTCCCGTGTTTCGCGGCGGGCGGTCAGGTCGTCGATGGTGCGGCGGACGTTCTCCAGCGTCAGGCGCACGTCCTTGCCGGCGGCGATATCGTCCTGCAGCTTGATGTAGCGGTCGGACCAGAAGTTGATCTCCTTGACCAGGCGCTCGTGCACGGCCGCCAGCGTCTTGTCGACCGTCTTTTCTCGGCGCGCACGCACCTCGTCGAAGTGCTCGGGCACCAGGTGCGTGGATGCGTGGGCCAGCGCTACCTGCTCCAGATCCTTGGCGATCCAGGGGGAGGCGAGCACGTCCTCGATCAGCGCCATGTTGGCGGGGGCGAGAGGCTCCAGGTCCAGGTGCGGCGCCCAGCCCGCGTTGATGGCGTTGCCCTTGGGGTCGATCTCGACGAACTGCATGCGGCGCGAGACGACGTGCACCGGATCGGCGCCTTCCTTCACCGAGTGGTCGATGATGAACATGACCTTCGGCGTGAGACCCATGTCGGCAGGGTCCACCAGCACGGCGCCCTGCTTGAGTTTGTTGCGGTGGGCTTCGAGCACCAGGTCGGTCACCGACTGCATCAGCGGGTGGCCGGGGTGCAGCAGGCTGGCCATCGGCGCGCCTACGCGATCCGTCAAACGGACGAACTGCTTCTCGAAGCAAACGCGCTCGTAGCGGCGCAGCACCGGATCGGCATTGCGTCGGTCGCGGCCGGTGATCTGGCGGTCACGCTCGCGAATGATCGCCGGGACGTTGGTGATCTCGTAGCGCCCAGGCTCGCGCGGGCGCAACTCGCCGCCCAACTGCTGGAAGGCCTGGCTGAAGAACGAGCGGATGAAGAAGGGCTGCAGCTTGCGGGCTTCGGCCTTCTCCATCTCTTCCTTGACGGCGAAGAGGCGCTTCTCGTCCATCACCTCTTCGCACAGCGCGTTGCGCTTCAGGATCTCGGACAGGTGGGCCGTGTCGAGTGCGCCCTCAACTTTGCGTCGCAGATCTGCCTGAACCTGCGGGTCAGCCCCGAAGCGTATGGCTTCGATCAGCAGATCCTTCAGGCTACGGTTTTCAAAGACCTCCCCCAGGATGTCGAAGACACGCCCGCCGAGGGCCTCTCGCTCGATCTCCAGTTTCTCGAACAGGCGTTGAAAGACATCGCCCTCTCGCGTCTCTGACGCGACCATGTTCCACAGGTGGCAAATCTCTGTCTGGCCAATGCGGTGGATGCGGCCGAAGCGCTGTTCCAGTCGGTTCGGGTTCCAGGGCAGGTCATAGTTGACCATCAGGTTGGCGTTTTGCAGGTTCACGCCTTCGCCTGCAGCGTCGGTCGCGACGAGGACACGCACTGCCGGGTCGTTGCGAAACATCTCCTGCACCTTGCGCCGTTCTTCGCGCTTGACGCCGCCGTGGATGAGAACCACTGCCTCCTCGCTGCCGATCAGCCCACGGATCTTGGTTGCCAGGTAGTTCAGCGTGTCCCGGTGTTCTGTGAAGATGATGAGCTTGCGTTGCCGACCAGCGGCGTCATGCATCTCAGGCGTGTCCTGCAGCAGGCGGGATAGCTCATCCCACTTCCGGTCTTGACCAGAGTGGACGACCTGACGGGCCTGTTCCTCCAGATCTTCCAGGATAACGATCTCGGCTTCCAACTCCTGGATGGTCTGGGCGGCAGTCGCTTGGTCAACAACCTCCTCCTCGAAGTTCTCGTAGTCGTCCGGGGTCATCGAGTCTGCTGACTCCCAGATGTCCTCAGGGGCACCGTTGGAGGGCATCCCGATCAATGTCTCAGCAAGTGACCTGCCACGCTGTCCAAGCTTCTCCTCCTCGACTCGACGCTTCAACTTGATGCGGCGTCGCTTGAGCGACTGGTAAATGGCTTCTGGGCTTGAAGCCAGTCGCCGCTGCAATGAGGTCAAGGCGAAGCCGACTGTCCCCTTGCGGCCGCCGTCGGCGAGCTTCTCCGCGTTGTTGAACTCGTTGCGGACGTACTCGGTGACGGAGGCGTAGAGCGCAGCCTCCAAGTCCGAGAGCTTGTAGTTGACGGTATAGGCCAGCCGAGGTGGGAAAAGGCGCGTTCCGTCGAAGCGGAGCATGTCTTCCTTCACCATGCGGCGCATGAGGTCGCTGACGTCGACCTTGTGCGCACCGTCGCGGAACTTCCCGTAGAAGCGATCTGAGTCCAGCAAGGACATGAAGAGTTGAAAGTCCTCTTCCTTTCCGTTGTGCGGCGTGGCCGTCATGAGCAAGAAATGCCGCGTGATGGAGCCCAGAAGCTCACCGAGCTGGAAACGCTTGGTCTTGTTGACCTTGGTGCCGAAGTAGTTCGCCGAAAGCTTGTGAGCCTCATCGACGACAACAAGGTCCCAATGGGATAGGCGAAGCTTCTCCTGCAGGTCCTCCGCCCGCGCCAACTGATCAACTCGGGCGACCATCAGATCAAGGTCGTCGAAGGGGTTGCCGCTGCGCGACTGTTCAACCTGCTCCCGGGAGAACAGAGAGAACGACAGACCGAACTTTTCAAACAGCTCGTCCTGCCACTGTTCCACCAAGCTGCCCGGGGCGACGATTAGGACGCGCTTGGCGTCTGACCTCATCAAGAGCTCGCGTATGAAAAGCCCGGCCATGATGGTCTTGCCCGCTCCGGGGTCGTCGGCCAGCACATAGCGTAGGGGCTGGCGTGGCAGCATCGATTCGTAGACCGCGGTGATCTGGTGCGGCAGCGGCTCCACGTTCGACGTGTGCACTGCCATCATCGGATCGAACAGGTGGGCCAGGTTGATGCGGTAGGCCTCGGCGGCGAGCTTGAACTCCTCGCCCGGCGCATCGAAGGCCCAGGGGCGTCCCGCCTCAGCCAGCGACAGCTTGGCCTCGTCGGTGCGGAACAGCATCCGCTCTAGCAGCTTGCCGTCGGCGGTCTTGTAGTAGACGGTGAGGGCGTTGTCACCGACCGGCTCGGTCGTGACGATGCGCACGACATGCCCGGGCTCCAGGCCCGAGATGGCCGCGTTCTTCTGGATCTGTTCAAGCTTCAGCACGGTGCGCCCCTTGTCGTTTCGGTCCCGATGGATCAGGGCTTGCGCCGGTTGTACGGCGACTGGTTGGTGGGCTTCAGGGAGACGCTGTTCTCGCCGGCCTTGGCACGCACGGAGTCCTCGGTCCGACCCATCTTCAGGCCGATGACGCGCGTGGGCGTGTTCTCCTTCGCAAGCTGCTTGAGCTGCGCGACGTCGGTAGACGTCCATTGCTTGCCGTGGTTGGACGGGGGCTTAGCCATAGTGGGGCTCCTTTTGGGCGTGGGGGTTGGGGGCGATGCAGACCATGTGCGTCATCACTCGTCGCCGTGGCCTTCGTAGCCCGGCGCAAGGATCAGGTTCGTCACGCCGTAAAGGGCCTGGCGATTGCGCAGCCAGAGGTGGAACTCGCCGCCCTTGAGGCTGTGGTCTTCGGTGCAGTCGACGTTCCAGCGTCGCAGCAGGTAGCCAGCCATCGCGGCACGGGCCCGGACCTTGAGCACACCGTTCTCCATGCCGTACTCGGCTTCGATGGTGTCGGGGTGCTGGACGTTGGCCGGGTGCGGCACCAGATCGAGCTCAGTGACCCGGTTCCACTGGATGTCCTGTGTAGGCAGCTCGTGCTCGTTGATTGGGCCGGGCAGCATCTTGGCGTCGGCCAGGCGCGCCAGGACGAAGTCTCGGAACTCGCCGCTGCGGCGGTCGAAAGCGCGCACGTGCCAGCGTTGGCCGTTGTCGGCGAGCGCGAAGGGCACGATCTCCCGGGTGGTCAGCCCGCTCGACAACGCGCGGTACGAGACCTCGACAGAGGCTTTGCGGTGGATCGCCCGCGTCAGGACGGAAAGCATCTCCAGGTCGAGCTGGCCCGGCAGGGCGGTGCCTTCTTGCGGGACGACGCCCTTCCAGCGGATCGGCTCGCCGTCGCCGTAACCATCCGACAGCCAGGTCAGGACGCGCTCGGCGGGAAAGTCGAACAGCGGCCGGAACCAGGAGGCCCGGACGTAGACCTTGCCCTTGGTGTCGTACTCAAGGTTGCGCGGCGCCAGCTCCTTGTACTGCGCGATGTCGCGCGTGGCGGCTGCCGCCTGGATGTCGAAGCGGGCGACCAGATCCTGGCGGCGGATCTCGCCAACGAACCGCAGGCGCAGCTCAACGAACGCGAGCCGGTCGCGTTGCGCCTGAGTCATCTCCGGGAGTCGGTCGCTGGACATGTTCGTGTGTTGGTTTCCGTAGCTTTTGCGGAAGCATACGAACATCCAAATCGAACGTCAAGCAGTAGCATAAAGATGCTACATGCGGCGCATTTTGATGATAACTCTCGCCGGGGCGTTAGCTGTCGGCATGCTTGAGCGGCGAGAGGGCCGGCTTGGGGGTGTCACCAGCGCTCGCTTGGGACAATCCCGCCGGAGGGGAGGGCCACGACTCCCAAGTTTCAGTCTTGGCTGGCTCACCAGGTGAGCTTGTTCCAGGCTACAACAGCGTTACGGGAGGTCCGCCATGGGGTTCCGATTTCAGAAGCGCATCCGCATCTTCAAAGGGTTAACCCTTAACTTGAGCAAGTCGGGCGCCTCCTGGACGGTCGGCGGGCCCGGTGCGTCGGTCAACGTTCGGGGTGACAAAGTCACCGGCACGGTGGGTGCGCCCGGAACGGGGCTGTCCTACCGGCAGACGTTAGTGGATGGGGCGGAGCCTGCGCCGGCCGAGCCCTACCGCGGCAAGCCCTGGCGAGGGGTGGTCTGGATGGTGCTGATCGCGGTCGTGCTCTACCTGGTCTTCAGGTAGACGGCCGGCCTGGGAGCAACCGGCGGTTCAGCCCAGCTTGAAGTGCGCCCGCTGGCCCGCCCAGTCCAGTGGAAACGGTGCCAGCAGTTCCTTGGCCGTGAGGTGGGCCGGGTGCTGGCCCTCCAGGATCGCCTCGGTGATCTCCGGCGCCAGGCAGGCCAGGCGCATCACCCGGCTCACGTAGGACGGGTTGATCGCCTCGGCCTCCGCCAACTCCTCGATCGAGGCGTAGACGCCCTGCAGCAGCAGTTGCTGCCACCGGTGTGCCCGGGCGATCAGCTTGATCATCGTGTTGTCGATGGTCATGGCCGGCTTGCCTACGGCGCGCGAGCCATCGGGCAGGACGATCACCGCCTTGCCGCCGCGGCGGCGAAACGTCATGGGCAAGTTGGTCTGCAGCGTCGGTGCCTGGTCTCCAGCAGTCATGCTGCCTCCTTCATCATGTCAGGCGCCGGTAGCGCCGACCGCAGCAGGGCGTCAATGCCGCCGGCCCGCCAGTTGATGGTCACCCCGTCCGGCCGGACGATGATCCGCTCGATGAGGGTGTGGGCGATCTTTGACTGCTCCGCGGGGAAGAGCTCCTCCCAGACCTCCTCGATGGAGCGCAGGGCCTGAATCGTCTCGGGTTCGCCGACACCGTCTTCCATGGCCTTGGCCTCGCGCACGGTCCTGGCCAGGATCTCCGGCGTGCGCAGCACCTGCTTGATCTGGTCGAGCACCGCTGCCTCGATCTCCCCGGCCGGCAGCCGGCGAATCTCACAGGCGTGCGTGCCGATCTTGATGGCGGCCGTGTTGACGTAGTAGCGGTAGTGCTTGGTGCCCTTGCAGGTGTAGCCCGGCGTGAAAGCTCGGCCCTGCTCCGAGAACAGCAGCCCACGCAGCAGCGACGGCGCCTTGGAGAAGCGCACGGCATGGGCGCCCTTGTTGGCCAGGCAGCCCGACTTGATGTGCTCCTGCACCCGGTCCCAGGCATCCTGGGTGACGATCGCCTCGTGCTGCCCGGGGTAGCTCTGCCCCTTGTAGGCGACCAGGCCGATGTACAGCGGGTTGTTGAAGATGTAGTACCCGTAGGCCTTGTCGATCAGCCGGCCCGGCCGAGTCACGCCCTTCTTCGTCGTCCAGGATTTCGAGGTGACGCCGCGCGCTCGCAGGTCGCGGATCAGCGTGTCCATGGACGGCACCTGTGCGAACCGGGTGAACATCTCACGCACCAGCCGGGCCTCGTCGGGGTTGATGACGAGCTTGCGCTCGACCACGTCGTAGCCCAGAGGCGGCATCCCGCCCATCCACATGCCGCGCTGGCGTGAGGCGGCGATCTTGTCGCGCACGCGCTCGCCAGACAGTTCGCGCTCGAACTGCGCGAAGCTCAGCAGGATGTTCAGCGTCAGTCGCCCCATCGAGGTGGTGGTGCTGAACGACTGCGTGACCGAGACGAAGGTGACCTTGTGCTCGTCGAAGAGCTCCACCAGCTTGGCGAAGTCGGCCAGCGAGCGCGACAGGCGGTCGATCTTGTAGACCACGATCACGTCGACCAGGCCGTTGCGGACATCTTCGAGCAGGCTCTTCAGGCCTGGCCGCTCCATGTTGCCGCCCGAGAACCCACCGTCGTCGTAGCGCTCGCGAAGCGCCACCCAGCCCTCGGACCGCTGGCTGGCGATGTAGCTTTCGCAGGCCTCTCGCTGGGCGTCCAGTGAGTTGAAGTCCTGCTGCAGCCCTTCGGCGTTGCTCTTGCGGGTGTAGACCGCGCAGCGCAGTTTGCGGGCGGCGTTCACGACAGGCCCCTTGCGGACTGGAAGCCGAAGAACCGCCAGCCGTTCCACTGGGTGCCGGTGATGCCTCGGGCCACGCTGGACAAGGAGGTGTAGCGGCGGCCCTGGTACTCGAAGAAGTCGACGCCCACGAGAACCTCGTGCGTCACGCCCTCCCACTCGCGCAGCAGCCGGGTGCCGGCGAGGGGTCGGCCGTCGACCCGACGGCGGCGCAGGGCGGTCTTGCCGCCGTCGAGCTGCTCACCGAGTCTGTCCAGGCGCTTGATGGTCTCCTGGCGCAGGCCGCCATGAGCCAGTTCCTGGATGCGGTAGGCCAGCCGGGCTTCCAGAAACCGGCGGTTGAAGGGCGGGGCCTCCTGGTCGAAGAACTCGCGCCACATGCGCTTGAGGTCTTGGACCGGTGTGGTCCTGAGGGCGGCGACGCGCGCCACGATGCTGTCAGTCACGAACTGTCTCCTGGGTGGTCAACACCCCGGTACTAACGCTCTGTTCGGGACGGTTATCAAGTCGAGCTTGGCGCTGGAGCAGGCGCACCACGCCGAGGGCGAGGATGGCGCCGATGACGGCGACGGGCGACTCGGGCTGGGTCGGGCGGCGGCCTGTGCGGGGTGCGGAGCGGGGTGCGGGGCGTAGGGGGCTCATGCAGGTTCATACCGGCGCAGGCCACGCGTTTTCTCAGCAGGGCTGTCTGCCTGCCGCTGGCGCGCCTTGCATGGGGGCGAAGGGCCGCCGTGGAAGCGCTGATGAGTGCTTCGAGCCCAGAGGCGACCGACCCGGCCGGGCTGACGGGACAACTTAGATTACGGGGAAACTTGATGACGTTGATTACTTAGATAACAGCAAAAATCTTCTAAGTCATTGATTCGTATAAGAAAAGACATTTTTGTGGTCGACAAACTCAACATCAGGACTCTTGTCTGGTTGTTGTAAGTGATCTACTCAACATCTGAGTTGCCGTAGAACCTCGTTCACCCGACGCAAGTTACGCCGCTTCTCTCCTTGCGGGTTGGTAGTCCGTTCAGTCAGAATATCGACTATGGACACCAACCACGAGAGCAAGCCCCGATGAATTCCTTTGCCGCCAAGAAAGTCAGCAAGGCCCAGGAGAAAGCCAAGGCGCTGCGAGACAGCTGCTGGCCCGATCTGGACGAGAAGAAGCTGTGGAACCGAAATTCGGCCAGCGGCTTCACCCCGATCCCGCGAACGCTGCCGTTGATCATGAACATCATCGACGCGCAGACCAAGAACAAGCCCGCGGGCATGACGTACTTCGTCATGTGGTGCCGGACCTTCGACCACTCGATGCTGGTCATCGACAACCCGGGGACTCTTGCGTTCGAGGCGGGGTTCACGGGCGAACGGGCGCTGAGCACCTGGAAGGACCGCATGCGCTCGCTGGTTGACCTGGGCTTCATTGACGCCAAGGAAGGGCCCGCTGGGCCGTTCCACTTCGTCCTGCTCTTCAACCCGCACAAGGTTGTCTGGGATCTCCGGGATCGCATTCAGCAAAGCACCTTCCGCCAGCTCCAGGCCCGAGCCATCGAGATCGGGGCCAAGGACATGGTGCCCAACGTGCCGACAGCTGAGCCGGCTGAGGAAGAGTGAACGTCGTTTGAGTCGGGGCAGGGCTGACCTTTGCAAGAGGCTGCGCCTGCCCCGCTGAGCGTCGAGGCGTGACGAATTGAATCAGGGAAGAAACACAATGAAGAAGCCATGGGAGAACGACAGCTGTGGCGCCGTGCAGGCCTACTTTTCGGTCTACCGCGTGCCCGTTGCAGCCGCCCTCTGGTGCGGCATTCCACCGGAGGAACTTGAGGAGCACTTCGCCCAGTGCACGGAGGTGGTCAAGGGCGTCCTCAAGCACCCCTACATCCGCTGCATGGAGCCCAGGTGCAGGGCCATTCATGACGCGATCGTGAATGGCGTGCTCCCTTGCAGCCGGGAAAACGGCAAGGTCGTCACGGAACACGTTGCTCCCGACAGGAGGCACGTGTCGCGCCAGCACCTGAAGGACTGGATCGCAGCCGAGTTCCCGTCGGACAAGCCTGCCTTCTTGTTCGATGAAATCGAGCGGGACACCCACAAAGCCATCAGCGCAGACACCTACCGCTCGCTCCAGGCCGATCGGGACGCACTGAAAGTCCGGGTCGACAACGCCGTGGAGGAGTACCGGAAGCTGAAGTCCGACCGCGACTCTTTGGCGAAGGAGGTAACTCGGCTCACGGCCCCGGCGGCCAGCGCCACGCCGCTCGGCCAGAGGGCAGAAACCACCTACCTGAACATCATCGGCGCCATGCTCGATCTCTTTCTCTCTAACGCCCCATCTGGCAAGCCGCACTCGGTCTTCACCAGCCAAGGGTCACTGATCGATTGCCTGGTCGCCACGTATGGGAATCGCGATGGCATTTCCAAACGTGGGCTCGAAGAGAAGTTTGCCGCGGCCCGAAGGAGCCTGGGCAGTTGAGGATGCAGAAGGGAGTCGGGGTGCCGCAGTTGCGGTGAGCCCCATCGCAGTTGCGGTGATTTCAGGGATCAAGTCCGGTGGAATGGCTGCGTGTTGAACAAGACGAAAAAGGAAGTGTCATGTCGCCAGTTGATGCCGCACCGCAATACCTGGAGTCCGCTCTGATTGCGGCCAGGGTTCATGTAGCCCAGGCTGCCGCACGGTACGGGCTGTCTGCCGCCGAGCGCGAGGACATGGAGCAGGAACTGCTGCTTGAACTGGTGAAACGGCACCCGCGATATGACGCGACCAGGGGTGCCGCCGGAACATTCACAGGCATGGTCAGCAAGAACCGAATCGGTGAGCTTGTCCATGACCTCATCAGCCACCGCATGCTGTTTGGTGACGCGCCGCTTGCCGAGGCGGCGAATGATCCTCAGGCCATGGATGGCCTGGAAGACCTTGTCGACCAGGCACAGTGTCATGGTAATCAGGACCTCGACCTGTTCACTGAAGGCATGGCGCTCCATGACCTGCGCGTCGCCATCTCCCACATGGATAGCGATCAGAGCGCGTTGTTTGATCTGCTGTGCAAGCACGCAGACCTGCCTGCAGCGTGTGGCGAATCTGGAATGTCCAGCGCCACCTTCTATCGCCGCGTTGCCGACATCCAAATGCACCTGCGCATGTTCGGCATCCGGGCGGCTGCCTGACCGATCGCGAGGCGGCTGAGAAGACCAGCCCCCTCGACCGGTAAGAACCTTTAAGACCCTCGAACGCCGCGCCCCTTGGGGCGACGGTGGTGGGCCAACTCACGCCCGGAGATTGCCTTGCTCGCCCCAAAAGACTTCCTCAACGCCACCCGCAACCACTTCCAGCTCGACCCGCAGGGCAGCGCGCTGACGGTGCAGACGGTGTACGAGCCGCCTAACCCGGTCACGGAGGCGGCGCTGTGCGACTGGATCGCCGACGCCCGCGCCGGGCACGCCATCAAGTACCACGAGGGCCACCTGCTCGTGGACCGCTCGGAGCTGTCCAGTGCGCTGCCGCCCAAGGACCGGGCTCGCCTGCACGCCATGGCCCGCCGCGCCTGGATTGCCTGCGAGCTGGGCCTGGTGCACCTCTTCAGCCAGAAGGTCGGAGAGGGCCACTACCGCTACCTCGCCGTGCGGGCAGCCACGCCCCTGGCCCCGCCGCAGATCCGCACGCGGCTGCGCCAGCGCCCCGACACCTCTTCCCCCGCCACCCGAACCTCCCACTGAGCAAAGGAGCCCCGATGACCCACACCATCAACGCGCTGGACCGTTTGGGCCAGCTCAGCGCGGCAAACCTGGCAGCGCTGCCGCTGGCCGAACTGCACGCCTACCACCAGGCCGTGTGCGAGGCCGAGGAGACCTGCCGCCTCTACAAGCTCGCGCTGCACGGTGAACACGACCGTCGCCTGAGCGCCCAGGCCGCTGCGCTGCGTCAGCAGGGCGGCAAGACCACCGGCACCGTGCGCTTCGAGGTCGAGGGCCACACCGTGATCGCCGACCTGCCGAAGAAGGTCGAGTACGACCAGGCCAAGCTCAAGGACGCAGTCGAGGCGCTGCGCCGCTGGGGTGAGAACCCCGAGGACTACATCGGCATCGAGGTCAAGGTCGCCGAGGCGAAGTACACGGCCTGGCCGCCGGCTGTACGCCAGCTCTTCGAGCCTGCGCGCACTGTGCGAACCGGCAAGCCCACCTACAAGCTGGAGGTCGTCCACGCAGGGCCCGTCCCGGCCGCCGCTAACGACACCCGCTTCGGGGAGGTGCAGTGATGGCGCTCGCTCTGTCACAACTGACGCGGGCCATCGCGCCCAAGCCGCCCCGCATCCTTATCCACGGCGTGGCCGGGGTGGGCAAGACCACCTTCGCCGCCGGGGCCAGCAAGCCGGTGGTGATCCAGACCGAGGACGGGCTGGGCACGCTTGACGTGCCGCACTTTCCGCTGGCGCGCACCTTCGATCAGGTCATCGAGGGGCTGGCCGCGCTCTACACCGAGGACCACGACTTCCAGACGGTGATCGTCGACAGCGTGGACTGGCTGGAGCCGCTGGTCTGGGCCAAGGCCTGCCGGGACAACGGCTGGAACTCGATCGAGGACGCTGGCTACGGCAAGGGCTATGTCGCGGCGCTGAACCTCTGGCGCCAGTACCTCGACGGTCTGAACGCCCTGCGTGACGAGCGCGGGATGACGGTGGTGCAGATCGCTCACACCGACATCAAGCGCTTCGACTCGCCCGAGCACGATCCATTCGACAGGTACGTCATCAAGCTGCACTCGCGCGCCGCGGCGCTGCTGCAGGAGCACTCCGACATCGTGCTGTTTGCGAACTACCGCATCAGCACGGTGAAGGCCGACGTTGGCTTCAACAAGAAGATCAACCGCGCCGTGGGCTCCGGTGAGCGCGTCATGCACACCGTCGAGCGCCCGGCGTTCCTCGCCAAGAACCGATATGCGCTGCCCGAGACCTTGCCGCTGCAGTGGCAGGCCTTTGCGCAGGCCATGCCCGAGGCGCTGCAGGCAAGCCTCCTCGGAGCCCAGATGACCCCCGCCTGACCCTGAACCCCGCTCACCACCTCACCGTAAAGGAACCCTGAAATGGCATTGCTTGGACAGACTTTCGACGCCTCCTCCGTGGAGCCCATGAGCAACTACGACGTGCTGCCGCCGGGTAAGTACCTGGTGCAGATCATCTTCAGCGAGATGCGCCCGACCAAGGACGGCCGGGGCCAGTACCTGTATCTGGAGCTCGACGTGCTGGAAGGCCAGTACGCCGGCCGCAAGCTCTTCGACCGGCTGAACCTGGTCAACGCGAACCCAGACGCCGTGCAGATCGCCCAGCGCACGCTCTCGTCGCTGTGCCGGGCCGTGGGCAAGCTGCAGGTCAACAACTCCGAGCAGCTGCACCTGATCCCGCTGATCGCCGACGTGCGGGTGCGCCCGCCCAGCGGCGGCTACGGCGAAAGCAACTCGATGCGCTACCTGCCGCGCTCCGGGGCGCCTGGTACGGCTCCCGGGTATTCGACTTCTCCGGCGGCACCGGTGGCTTCGCGCATGGGCACCGTGGGCGCACCTGGCGCTGCAGCAGCCAACACGGCCCCTGTTGCTCCTGCAGCCCCGGCGGTGGGCGGGCTGCCCTGGAAGCGTCAGGCCTGATCGGAGTTGCCGGCATGAACGACGACAACCTTGACGCTCACATCGAGGGTTCGTCGGTCGTCCTGCCCGACACGGTGCAGGGCTGCCGCGACCGCCTGATGGTGCTGCAAGACGAGGCCGCGGCCATCCGCATCCAGATCGCCACGGACGATCTTCGCCGTCAGGCCGAGAAGAAGGCCTTGGATCCGGACTGGTTCCACCGCGCCAGCACGGCGCTGCGGTTCAAGCGGCGCGAGATGGCGCTGCTGCAAGCCGAGATTCAACGGCTGACCGGCGGCAATCCGCGCGACGCCTTCAAGGACGCCTTGATCGGCGTGCTGCGGGCCGACTACGACGAGCAGGGCTGGGCGCAGGCGCTGGAGCGCGCGCGCCAGGCCGCCGCTGCCTTCCCCCAAGTGGAGGTGCGGCATGGCTGAGCTTCCCACCATCGAGTGCCCCACACGGGAGGCCATCTTTCGGGGGTATGAGGAGGACTCAGGATCGGGCTTTCGCTCGCACCTGGGCGCCTCGCTCATCGGCAAGGACTGCGAGCGCGCGCTGTGGTTCGACTTCCGATGGACCACGCCGGCCCGGTTTCCCGGACGGGTGCTGCGCCTCTTCGAGACCGGCCAGCTGGAGGAAGCGCGCCTCGTGCGCAACCTGCGCCGCACCGGTGCCACCGTGCTGGAGGTGGACCCCGAGACCGGCCGGCAGTTCCGCGTCCAGGCCCATGGCGGCCACTTCGGCGGCTCGATGGACGGCGTGGCACTCGGCCTGCTGGAGGCGCCGCGCACCTGGCACCTGCTGGAGTTCAAGACCCACGCGGCCAAGAGCTTCGCGGATCTGGTGGCCAAGAAGGTCCGCGAGAGCAAGCCGCAGCACTACGCCCAGATGCAGATCTACATGCACCTGGGCGGTCTGACCCGCGGCATGTACGTGGCCGTCAACAAGGACAGCGACGACGTCTATGTCGAGCGCATCGAGGTGGACGCCACCTACGCGCAGGCGCTGCTCGACAAGGCCGGCCGGGTGATCTTTGCCGCGCAGCCCGGGCCGCGCATCAGCGAGGACCCGGCCTGGTACCAGTGCCGCATGTGCGACCACAACCCGGTGTGCCACGGGCAGACGAGCGCGGCGGTGAACTGCCGCACCTGCCTGCACGCCACGCCTGTGGACGGCGGCTGGATGTGTGAGCGCCACCAGCGCTCGCTGTCCGAGGCCGAGCAACACGCCGGTTGCGAGAACCACCTGTACCTGCCGGCGCTGGTGCCTGGCGAGCAGGTCGACGCCGGGCCCGACTGGGTCGAGTACCTGCTGCCCGGTGGGAATCGCTGGCGCGACGCCGGTATGAACAAGTACGAACCTGAACTTTACGGAGCTGCCCCATGAGCCTGACCCTTCGCCCCTACCAGAGCGGTGCCATCCACGGCATCTACAGCTACTTCGCAAACCAGTCTGGCAACCCGCTGATCGTCATCCCGACGGCCGGCGGCAAGTCCCTGGTCATGGCCACCTTTATCGAGGGCGTGCTGAAGGCCTACCCCGACCAGCGCATCCTGGTGGTCACCCACGTGCGTGAACTGATCCAGCAGAACCATGCGGAGCTCATGCGGCTGTGGCCCGACGCCCCCGCGGGGATCTATTCCGCAGGCTTGAAGCAGCGCGACCTGAGGTCCCCGATCCTGTTCGCCGGGATCCAGTCCATCCACAAGCACGTCTACGACGTGCAGCAGTGCGACCTGGTGCTGATCGACGAGGCCCACCTCATCCCGCGCTCCAGCAACACCATGTACCGGCGCTTCCTCGACGGCCTCAAACGCCTGAACCCGGCCATGAAAGTCATCGGCCTGACCGCCACGCCGTACCGGCTGGACTCCGGCCTGCTGCACGAGGGCAAGGACGCGATCTTCACCGACGTGGCCTTCGAGGCCTCGGTGCGCGAACTGATCGACGACGGCTACCTTGCCCCGGTGATCTCCAAGCCCATGGCCACGCAGATCGATGTCACCGGGGTTGGCACACGCGCCGGGGAGTTCATCGCCAAGGAACTGGAGGCGGCGGTGGACAAGGACTCCATCACTCAGGCGGCCGTGGACGAGATCGTCACCTTTGGTGAAGACCGCAAGAGTTGGCTGGTGTTCTGCGCGGGGGTGGACCACGCCCACCACGTGCGCGACGCCATCCGCGCGCGTGGGGTGACCTGCGACACCATCGTCGGCGACACCCCCAGCGCGCAGCGCGAGGCCCTGATCAACGACTTCAAGGCCGGCCGCATCCGCTGCCTGACCAACGCCAACGTCCTGACCACGGGCTTCAACGCCCCGGGCGTGGACTTGATCGCAATGCTTCGACCCACCAAGTCGGCCGGCCTGTACGTCCAGATCGTCGGCCGTGGCTGCCGGCTGGCGCCGGGCAAGGAGGACTGCCTGGTGCTGGACTTCGCCGGCAACATCGCCCGCCACGGTCCCATCGACGCCATCAAGCCCAAGCGCCCCAAGGCGGGCGAGGATGGGGAGGCGCCGACCAAGGCCTGCCCGGAGTGCAATAGCGTGGTGCATGCCGCCGTGCGCGAGTGCCCGGACTGCGGCCACCTGTTCCCGCCGCCCCGGGTCCAGCTGGACGCGCAGGCCAGCACGCTGGACGTGCTGTCTTCAGGCAAGTCGCAGTGGTTGCCGGTCACCGGCGTGAAGTACGCGCGCCACGACAAGCCCGGCAAGCCGCCGTCGCTTCGCGTGGACTACCTCACCGGGCTGTGCAGCCACAGCGAGTGGGTTTGCTTCGAGCACCCCGGTTACGCCCGCCAGAAGGCGGTGTCCTGGTGGGCCCGGCGCGCCCCTGGCTTGCCGGTTCCGCAGCTCGTGGACGAGGCCCTGGCGCTGCGCACGCGGCTCAGGCCGCCGGCTGAGATCGCCGTGCGGCCCAGCGGCCGGTTCACCGAAGTCGTCGCAGCGCGGTTCTAAGTGCTGTGCGCCATCTGCCGGCGCGATGCCCGTGGCTTCGGGTTCGCGCCGGTCCTCATTGGCGTTGAGGCATCCAGCGTGAAGCTGTGCTCGATGCGTTGCATGGACCTGGCCCGGAGGCTCAAAGGGATGATCGATCCGAACAAACACGAAGAGGCAGCGCTGGAGGCAGCCGCCCAGGCCGGAGGGGTCTATGTCGAGCTCACCGGCAAGACGGACCTGGTGGCCTGGACAGCGGAGGAATGGGGGCGTCTGGTCGACGTCATCGTCACCGAGTTCCAGGATGTGCTGCGCCGGGCCTATGCCGACGACCCCCCCTTTTGAAGGCGGCCATGACCCACACCAACTACATGGCCCAGCTGGGGGCCACGCTCATCGACCAGGGCTTTGCGATCCTGCCGATTCAGCCCAACACGAAGAAGCCCGGGCGCTTCCGCCGCGGGGCGTGGCACGACTACCCTGAGTGGAGCCGTCACTGCCAGCGCGACACCACTGATCACGAGGTCGACCTCTGGGCCGACTGGCCGGGTGCCGGCGTGGGGGTGGCCGCAGGCCGGGTGATCGGCATCGACATCGATGTCGACTTCTCCGCCGAGGTTGCTCTGCGCATCGAGGGGCTAGCCAAGCAACTGCTGGGCGATACCCCGGCGGTCCGGATCGGCAACGCCCCCAAGCGGCTGCTGGTGTACAGGGCTGTGGAACCCTTCGCGGGCTTCAAGTACCCACCCATTGAGGTGCTGGGCCTGGGCCAGCAGTTCATCGCCTACGGGCTTCACCCCGACACCGGCAAGCCCTACGAGTGGCCGGTGTCCACGCTGGCCGATCTCCAGATCGACGAGTTGCCCGAGATCACGGAGGACCAGGCCCGCGAGTTCGCCCGCCAGGCCTACGAGCTGGTGCCGCCTGAGCATCGGCCGAAGTCGCTGGGAGTGGGCCTGCAGGCGGCCGTGCCCGCATCCCCCTCGGGGCAGCAGCGGGGGACGCTGGAGGCCATCACCCAGGCCCTGCCGCACATCGTCAACGCCGACCTCGACTACGACAGCTGGGTGCGCCTGGGCATGGCGCTCAAGGGCGCGCTGGGCGAGGAGGGCTGGCCGCTTTTCGAGGCGTGGTCGGCCAGTTCGGCAAAGAACGAACCCAAGACCACGGCCAAGGCCTGGCGCAGCTTCAAGCCGACGACGATCGGCGCCGGCACGGTCTACCGGTTGGCGCTGGACGCGGGCTGGGAGCCACCCCCGGAGCTTCAACTGAACGGCGAGATCGTGATGAACGGGCATCACCCGGCGCGCGAGATGCTCCAGGCGCTGCAGTTAGCGAACCCAATCAGCGTGGTGCCGGCGCCCGTACCGATGCAGGCACCGCAGGCGTCTGCCACCACACCCCCAGCGCTTCCGCCTCCCAAGCCGCTGCCTGCGGGTTGGGACCAGGTGGGCGGGGTGATCGCCGACATGATGGTGCTGATGGCGGCCACGGCCAAGCGTCCGCAGCCGGTGCTGGCTCTGGGCGCGAGCCTGTGCGCCGTCGGGGCGCTCATGGGGCGCAAGTACCGTACCGAGAGCAACACCCGCTCCAACCTGTACGTGGTGGGCATCGCCGAGAGCGGTGCCGGAAAGAACCACAGCCGCGTCGTCATCAACGAGTTGTTCCGCAAGGCCGGGCTGCTGCAGTACTTGGGCGGCAACAAGATCGCATCCGGCTCAGGTCTGCTGACCGCCATCCAGCGTCAGCCAGCGATCCTGTTCCAGCTCGACGAGTTCGGCATGTTCTTGTCGGCCGCTGCCGACCGCAAGAGATCGCCGCGGTACGTCTGCGAGATCCTGGACCTGATGACCGAGCTCTACACGACCTCGGGCACCACCTACTTCGGTGTGGAGTACGCCAGCACCCAGCACAACGACGCCCACCGGGCCATCCACCAGCCGTGTGCGTGCATCTACGGCACCACCACGCCGCTGCATTTCTGGCAGGCCCTGCAGGCCTCCAATGTGGCCGACGGGTCCCTGGCGCGCTTCCTGATCATGGAAAGCGAGGACGACTTTCCCGACAGCAACGAGGCCTTCGGCGTCATCGATCCGCCGCAGGACCTGATCGACCGGCTGATCCTGATCCATCAGGGCGGTGGCAAGCTCAACGGCAACCTGACCGATGTGGGCGCCGTCGACGAGGTGCTGGTCGATCCGCGGGTGGTACCGATGACACCGGCCGCACGCGCCGCTTTCAGGGCGCTGGATCAGGAACTGGTGGGCAAGCTGCGCACGTCCCGCGGCACCGGCTTCTCATCCATCCTGGCGCGCATCGAGGAGAACGCGACCAAGCTCGCGCTGATCCGTGCGGTGTCACGCGACCCGGTGGATCCGCAGATCGAGGACTACGACGCCCGCTGGGGGATCATGCTCTCGCGCCACTGCGCCGAGCTCACCATCCGTGAGGCCTCGGCTCGTGTGTCCGAGAACCTGGTCGAGCAGCAGCACAAGCGGGCTCTGCAAATCCTGCGCGATGCCGGTGCTGCCGGCATGTCCAAGAGCGACTTCACCCGGCGCACACAGTTCATGGACCACCGCCAGCGAGACGGCGTGCTGCGCACGCTCAGCGAAGCCGGACTCATCGAGGTGGGGCCCTTGCAGACGGGCGGGCGGCCCAGCGTCTGGATCAGGTTGACCGCGCCGTGAGCAGCACCGCCTTGACCCTCATGCACCCCCGGCGCACAGCCGGCGGGGGCTTCTTTCACTTTTCACTTCTTTCAATTTCAGAGCCTGGAGACACACATATATCCATTGGGGGTCCCAGAGACACCCTCGGCCTCGCGTGCGCGCGCGAAGCCCGTTGAGACCAGGCAGACACAGAGAGAAGCATCTATAGATTGAAAGATGAAATATTGAAATATCTAGAGACTCTGTCCCTCACGGGCTCCAGGTTTGAAAGATGAAGTATTGAAAGAACCCATCCCCGCACATGAAGGAGCCGCCCGAGCCCTGACCCGGCCGTGCCAGCGCTCCTCCAGGTCGATCCATCGATCCCTTGGAGGACGCCATGTCACCTGCTACGTCGATCCCACCGCCCAAGAGCGGTAGCCCCATCCTCGCTATCGACCTGGGCCAGCGCACCGGCTGGGCTCTGTGCGCCGCCTCGGGCCTGATCAGCTCGGGCACCGAACTCTTCAGGCCCGGCCGCTTCGAGGGCGGTGGCATGCCGATGCTGCGGTTCGCGGCCTGGCTGTCCGAACTGCACACCGTGGCTGGGCCGATCGCCCTCGTGTACTTCGAGGAGGTCAGGGCGCACAAGGGCACGGCCGCTGCGCACGCCTACGGCGCCTTCCTGGGCCAGTTGTCGGCCTGGTGCGAGGGACATGCGGTGGCCTACCAGGGTGTGCCGGTGGCCACCATCAAGCGCCACGCCACGGGCAAGGGCAACGCCGGCAAGGAGCAGGTCATCGCGGCCATGCAGACCCTGGGGTTCCGCCCGGGCGACGACAACGAGGCGGACGCGCTGGCGGTCCTGCACTGGGCGCTGGCGCAGCAAGGGCGCGGAGGGCTGCGTCATGGCTAAGCGGCGCGCAGACAAGGTCGCCGCCCCGGCCCTGCGGCATGGGGACCTCGTGAGCTTGCCCGGCGGGCGGGTGGGGGAGTGGCTGAGCATCAAGGAGCAGCGCAGCACGTTTCGCACGGAGCACTTCCGCTGCGTGGACTCGCTCGGGCTGCTGCTGCGCAACCGCACCATCACCGGCGAGATGCACGACGCCGGACAGGACTTCGCCAGGACCTTCGTCGCAGCGCACCTCGACAGCGTGGGCACCCTGCGGCTGGACGGTCTGCCGCGCAGCGCTTGGCAGGACAGCATCCCCGAGCGCCGCGCCTGGGCGCGCAAGCGCATTGGCCAGGCGCTGGACGCGGTGGGCGGCATCGCGAGCCCGGGAGGCTGCGCGGTGTGGCACGTCGCCGGCATGGGGCGCAGCATCAAGGAGTGGTCAGGCGTGGCCGGCTGGAACGGGCGCATCCTCAACCAGTACGAGGCCAAGGGGATCCTCGTCGCGGCGCTCGGGATGCTGGCCGTTCACTACGGCTACAGCAAGCCTTCGCGCGACCCGATTGCGACCAGAGCCCCGCTTGATGATTGACGCGTATGTATCGATGGCGTAGAGTTCAGGCAATCGCTGAAGTTGCGCCCGCACGGATTGTCCTGCGGGCGTTTTCGTTTCTGCGCCCGCTCTGTGCGCGCCTCGCGCCGCCCTCGACCCGCCGCCTCACAGCCGCGGGTCTTTTCATTTCCAGGCCCGCATGCAAACCATCGCTGTCGAGTACCGCAAGGTCGAGGCGCTGATCCCCTACGCCCGCAACGCCAAGCAGCACACCGATGCCCAGGTCGCGCAGATCGCGGCCAGCATCCGTGAGTTCGGCTGGGGCGCGCCCATCCTGGTGGACGGCAAGAACAACGTCATCGCCGGCCACGGCCGACTGCTGGCCGCTCGCAAGCTCGGCATGGACGAGGTGCCGGTGGTGCCCATGTCCCACCTCACCGACACCCAGCGCCGGGCGCTGATCCTGGCCGACAACAAGATCGGCGAGAACGCGTCCTGGGACGACGAACTGCTGGGCTTGGAGTTGACCGAGCTGCGCGAGCTGGGCTTCAACCTGGACCTCACGGGCTTCAGCCCCGAGGAGTGGGATGCGCTCATCAACGGCGACGAGGCCAAGGCAGGCCTCACCGATGACGATGCGGTGCCCGAGGTGCCCGAGACGCCGGTCAGCAAGACCGGCGACGTTTGGGTGCTTGGTGAGCACAAGCTGCTGTGCGGCGACGCAACCAAGGCGCAGGACTATGCCGCGCTGCTGGGCGACGAGTTGGTGGACATGACCTTCACCGACCCGCCCTACAACGTCAACTACGCCAACAGCGCCAAGGACAAGCTGCGCGGCAAGAACCGCGCGATCCTCAACGACAACCTGGGCGAGGGCTTCGGGCAGTTCCTGCACGATGCGTGCAGCAACATCCTGGCGCGCACCAAGGGCGCGGTGTACGTGGCGATGAGCTCCTCCGAGCTCGACACGCTGCAGTCGGCGTTCCGTCGTGCGGGGGGCCGGTGGTCGACCTTCATCATCTGGGCCAAGAACACCTTCACGCTCGGCCGCTCGGACTACCAGCGCCAGTACGAGCCCATCCTGTACGGCTGGCGCGACGGCGCGGACCACTTCTGGTGCGGCGACCGCGACCAGGGGGATGTCTGGCAGATCAAGAAGCCGCAGAAGAATGACCTGCACCCCACCATGAAGCCGGTGGAGTTGGTCGAGCGGGCGGTCAAGAACAGCAGCAAGTCACGCGACCTGGTGCTCGACCCTTTCGGCGGCTCGGGCTCGACCCTGATCGCCTGCGAGAAGACTGGCCGGCGTGCCCGGCTCATCGAACTCGATCCGAAGTACGTGGACGTGATCGTGCGGCGCTGGCAGGACTGGACGGGCAAGACCGCGGTCCATGCCGCAACGGGCCTGGCCTTCCCGCAAGAGGTCATCGAGGCCGTCAGCCCTGAGCCCGAGCCCGCCATCGAAAAACCGTGACCGGGGGGTGGGCGCCGAGAGTGCTCGGGCCCGAGGCCACCTCTGCTCATAAGCCGCGACCGGGGGGCGGACGGCAACCACCTCCCACCGGCAGGAAGGCGCACGACCCCAGGTCGAACGGCGCAGGACCCGAACGGGCAAGCCCCACCCGGATCTCGGGTGGGGGCGCGGATCGGGGTTTGGGCGATCAAGCCGCCATGGCTTCCTCCCCGATCTCGCAGTGGATCACGAAGCCAATCAGGTAGGGCATGCCGCGCGGAATGCCGTAGTCCTTGCTGGTGCGCCGATCGATGGCCCAGCCCATCCACTGCCGGGTGGCGGCGTCGATCGCGCTGCGCAGGGCGCGGCCTGCGTGAAGTTGGTTCAGGACGTCGTCGGCAAAGTGCCGGCCATGGCGGGAGTCCAGGAAGGCCCGTACCGGTTCAAGGGGCTGGCCGGTGGCATCCGAGATGGCCGACATCGCCAAGGGCCAAGCGGCATCGGCGCGCTCGGCCAGGGTGCCCCAGAAGCCCCAGGCGTCGTTCTGGGTGGCGGGGATCGGGCGGTTGGCGGTCATGGCGCTCACCGGCCCTGGCGGGTGAAGGCGGCCTGGGCGTTGGCGATCTGGTCCAGGCGCAGGTTCGGGGCGATGTAGGTGGCCAGGTGGTGCAGGGTCCAGTTCAGCACCTCGGCCTTGCGCGCCGGGGCATCGGCCTCCTCGAACTTGGCGATGTAGGCGTCGAGCTCCTGCATCGCCCGGGCAAGCGTGCCGCGGGCGTGCGTGAGGGCCTCGCGGGCGTTCTGGTTGGCGATCTGGGTCATCCAATCGGCTTCGGTCTTCATGGTCGGGGTCCTTGGTGGGGGGTGGTTGCGACACAAGCATTCACGCTCTGAACGCGAAGGAAGCCAAGCGCTTTCCGGCGCCTGGCGCGAAGATTTTTCGGGTCACCCGAGCCGTGCTACGTACCGGGCGTAATCCCCGCCCGAGGGGTCGACCAAGAGGGTCGGCCGATCCGGCGCGCAGACCTCAACGCAAAGCCGGCCGCCCTGCGCGTAGCCGCCCTTGCCGGCCAGCCAGGGCTGGGAGGCGAGCAGGCGCATGGCGAAGCCATCGAAGGCCGAGGAAGTCAAGCGGATCGTCTCGGTGACAAAGACGGGCTCGGGCTGGCCATCCCCGGCCTCACCCACCTCGGCAAGCCGCGCGGGCTTGCGGGTGAAGGCCAGGCGCAGCCCGAGGTCCTCGGCCTGCACGGGCCGGCCATCGAACTCGATGGTCACGGCCCGGCGTGCGGGCATTGCGGCGTCTTGGGATGCCGCCGGGTTCATGCCGCGATCCGGTAGATGCGCTGGCCGCCTTGCGCCTTCTCCGAGGCCAAGGCCAGGCCGAGCTTCTTCTTGAAGGCCCCGGCAAAGGTGCCGCGAACCGTGTGCTGCTGCCAGCCCGTGACCTCGCAGATCTGCGCGATCGTGGCGCCCTCGGGGCGCTTGAGCATCGCGATCACCTGGGCCTGCTTGCTGTTGTCGCGGGTGCGGCGCGGCGCGGGCTCGGCGGCCGTGGTGTCCGGCGTGTCCGTAACAGGCGCCTCGACCTTGGGCGGCTTGACGCCGAGGGCTGCGTAGCCCGCGGGCGCGATCACGAGGTCGACGCCGGCCTGCTCGATCAGGGCCCGGGCGCGAAGGCCTTCGAGGACCTTGGCGCGGGCGCCGCCCTTGATGTGGTCGGGGAACCAGGTGATGCGGCCGCCCGCGTTCTCGCGGGCGTAGGCCAGGATGGCGTGCTGGGCCGGGGTGAGGTTGGTCGTGGTCATGGAAGGCTCCTTGGTCAGGGTTGGGGGTTGGTGGCGGTATCGGTGAGGGCGGCTTGCCGGCCGGCTTCGAAGGCGGCCAGCAGGGCGCTCTTGACGCCCCAGACCGCCACGTCGTGGAAGTCAAGCCGATCGCTTCGGCGGGTCTCCAGCGTCTCGATCAGGAGGTGCTCCTGGGCGATCTGCTGCAGCAGGTTTTCAAGGGCTGCGGGGGTCTTGGGTTTCATGCGCCGGGCTCCCGGGGTTGGTTGCGATGCAAAGCATTCACGCTTCGTTCTGCGAAGAAGCCAAGCGGAATCTGCGAGGCCTCGCGAACTTTTTTCAAGGCCGGCGCAACGCGGCAATGCCGGCCTGCGCCAGGTCCAGGGCGGCAGCCGTGAAGGCGGCCTCGGCTATCCAGGGCGCGGCCTTGGCGTCATCGATCAGGCGATCGATCGCGGGCCGGCTGCGCGCGCGCATGGCCGCGCACACGGCATCCAGTTCTTCATGGGTGGCGCGGGCCACCTGCTCGCGGCTGGTGCGCACGACCACGGTCATGGCGGCTTGCGCCAGGCGGGTGCCCAGGGCATCGATCTTGGTGGGGTCCATCGCGGCTCCTTCGGTTGGGGTTGATCGGGCGACGTGATGAACGCTTCCTTTGCCGAAGAAGCCAAGCGGAATCTGCGGGCCGATCGAAGATTTTTCGAAGGGGGCCATTGATGCCGCGGCGCGCCCCAACCCCGTGCCGCAAGCCCGGCTGCGCCGAGGTGGTGGCAAGCCCGGGGTTCTGCGATCGGCATCGCGGCTCGCAGCACCAGGACTACGCCCGCGCGCGGCGCGGCTTCGATCAGGAGATCGGCTTCTACCGATCCGCGGCCTGGCGATCGGCCCGGGCGGCCGTGCTGCGCGAGGCGCCGCTTTGCCGGGCTTGCGAGGCCGCCGGGCGCCTGGTGCCGGCCGCGGCCGTGGACCACGTGCGGCCGATCAAGGATGGCGGCGCGCGCTTCGATCCGGCCAACCTGCAGCCGCTTTGCACCTCGTGCCACAACCGCAAGACGGCGCGCGAGACGGCAAGGGCCAACGCGGGCCTCAGGGCGCGTTCAGCCTGAGGGATGGCGCAGGAGGGTCACCTCGATGGTGATCGCGCCACCGTGGCCCACGTGACCCGTCGTGGGGGCCCTTCCAGCAGGGGGAGGGGGGTCGAATCTCTGGCGCCGGGGGCCGGAGATCGCGCCCGTGCGCGAAATTTTGCGCGTGCAAAACGGGAAGGGTTTTTCCTGGGGTGGCCGAGCCCGCCCTCAATGGGACTTCGACGAGATGACCGGACGTAAACCGCTGCCGATGGCAGTCAAGAAGATCAAGGGGACGCTGCAGAAGTGCAGGACCAACCCAAACGAGCCGCGGCCCACAGGCCGGCTCGGTGAGCCGCCGGAGTACATGTCCGACACGGCGCAGGAGGCCTGGCGTTACGCCATCGAGAACGCGCCTGAAGGACTGCTGTCGTCGCTGGACGCGTCGGTGCTGGAGCGCTGGGCCAACTGCGCTGGGCTGTACCGGGAGGCGCTGGGCAAGATCAACCGGGCCGGTGTGGCCGGGATGATCATCAAGACGCCCAGCGGCATCCTGCGCCGTTCGCCGCTGATGGACGTGATCCGCGACCTGGCTGCGGAGATGAAGGGCTACGAGTCGGAGATGGGGTTCACGCCAGCTTCGCGCTCGCGGGTATCGGTGGCGCCTCGGGAGCCGAGTGCATCGGATCCGTGGGCAGAGATTGCTGGGTGAGTTCTCGTCGGTGGTGCCGTGAAGCTAGTAACGGTGGCCCCCTGTGATGATAGAGGCGACCGTTGAAACCATAGTTGATCGTTCTTCACCATTTGGGTCGGGATACCCAGCGCCAAACATCTTTGAAAAGATCGAGCGTCCTCGGTGCCAATGGTTGAGTGCGTTATCTACGTAGATCAAGGATTCCACCACCTTTGGCATGTAAATAGTCTCTACATAAATTGGTTCTATGCGGGGATATGCTGCGCGATTTATGTATCTAACCCTGGCCTGATGCATTCCGAGTTTAAGAAGATCAAGGCAATGGTCGTTATTGAAGTGAAGAGAAACCTCTCTGAGGTTATCTGCTGGCTTTGCGGGTGAGCTGTCGGTTATGTACTGCCCATCTCCGACCCATACTCGAAAATCCCTTCTAGGTAAATCAAAATACTTCAACGAGTAGTCGTCAGACATACCCAGAATGGATAGTTGTTTCCATCCAATTGCTGACTTACCCAACTCGGTTTTTCGAAAGATCTCGTCCTCTTGCTTATCTAGCGGCCGCCACGAAAAACTTTGCGCCATAAAGATCCTCAATTTGTTAAGCGATTTTCGTATTCTGGTCGGGCTCACCTGTTCGGAAATTTCTCATCAGTACCCAATAGATTATCTCTTCCCAATTGGGATTGGCGGGCATTTTTCAGGCACGTTGAATCTCGATCGGATCTGAAGGCCGTGACGACTGGATCCTACTTCGCCGTTGCCCGCCGCTACGCCGAGTCCGTCGTCGCAGGGGAGATCCTTGCCTGCCGATGGGTCAAGCAGGCCTGCCAGCGCCAACTTGACGATCTGGCCCGCTACAAGGGCAAGTCGAGCCCGTACCGCTTCAACCCCAAGCTCACCGACAAGCAGGGCCGCAGCTTCTACCCGGCCGACAACCTGTGCGCCTTCATCGAGCGGCTTCCGCACGTGAAGGGCCCTCTGGCCGGCGAGCCGATCCGGCTGGAGCCCTGGCAGGTGTTCATCCTGTCGACGGTGTTCGGCTGGGTGAAGGAGGACGGCAAGCGTCGGTTCCGTCGGTCCTACATCGAGGTGCCGCGGGGCAACGCGAAGTCGACGCTGTCATCGGCGGTGGCGCTGTACATGCTGACGGCTGACGGCGAAGGGGGTGCGGAGGTGTACTCGCTTGCCACCACGCGCGACCAGGCTCGGATCGTGTTCGGCGACGCGCAGACCATGGCGCGCAAGAGCCCGGGCTTCCGCAGCCGGTTCGACGTCAACGTCGGCGCGCACAACATCCACGTGCTGGCCAGCGGCTCGAAGTTCGAGGCGCTGTCGGCCGAAGGGTCGACGCTGGACGGCCTGAACATCCACTTCGGCTGCATCGACGAGTTGCACGCCCACAAGACCCGCACCGTCTACGACGTGGTGGAGACCGGCACCGGCAAGCGCGACAACTCGCTGCTGTGGGTAATCACGACTGCCGGCAGCAACCGCTCGGGCATCTGCTACGAGGTCAGGACCTTCCTGGCCAAGCTGCTGGACGGCGTCTTCGATGACCCGAGCCAGTTCGGAATCATCTACGGGCTGGACGACGGCGACGACTGGACGAGCGAGGAAGCACTCGTCAAGGCCAACCCGAACTGGGGCATCTCGGTGCGCTCGGAGGTGCTCGCGCCGCTGCAGGCCAAGGCCATGCAACTGCCGAGCGCCATCAACAACTTCAAGACCAAGCACCTCAACGAGTGGGTCAACGCCGACACCGCCTGGATGGACATGCGGGCGTGGGACGCCTGTGCCGACCCGAGCCTGGACCTGGAGGCCTTCGCCGGCCAGCCGTGCTGGATCGGGCTGGACCTGGCCAGCAAGACGGACATCGCAGCGCTCATGCTGGTGTTCGCCCACCCCACGGTGCCGGATGCCTACGCGGTGTTCGGCAAGTACTACCTGCCCGAGGACACGGTCAACGGCGCGGGCAACAGCCAGTACTCGGGCTGGATGCGCGCAGGTCGCCTCACCGTGACGCCGGGCAACGTGATCGACTTTGGCTGGATCGAGGCCAACCTGACGGACCTGGTGTCGCGCTTTGCGGTGCAGGCGGTGGCCTTTGATCCGTTCCAGGCCACGCAGTTGTCCACCCGGATGCTGGCGGAGGGACTGCCCATGATTGAGGTTCGACCCACGGTGCTGAACTTCTCCGAGCCGATGAAGGGCCTGGAGGCTCTCGTGCTGCAGCGCAAGCTCATCCACGACGGCGATCCGGTGCTGGGCTGGATGGCCTCCAACGTGGTCGCCCACCTGGACGCCAAGGACAACATCTATCCGAGGAAGGAACGCCCGGAGAACAAGATCGACGGGATCGTGGCGCTGATCATGGCGCTGTCGCGTGCCATCCAGCCCGGGGACACGATCATCGGCCCGGGCTATGAGTTGGTGGTGGCCTGATGGGTTTTCTGGAATCGCTCGGCCGCTGGCGCCGAGGGTGGTCTGGCGCCCGCGCCTCCAGCGACGACCGCTCGGTCTACGGCAACTTCTGGTTCGAGCCCACCGGTATCCGCACGCGCGCCGGCCTGCGGGTGAGTGCGGCCTCGGCGCTGACGCTGCCGACGGTCTTCGCCTGCGTGCGGGTGCTGGCCGAGTCGTTTTCGGTGATGCCGTTCGTGCTGTACCGCATCGGCCAGCGCCGGGAGAAGGTGCCGGGGCATTGGCTGCAGCGCCTGTTCTGCCGGGCACCGAACCGGTTTCAAACGCCGTTCGAGTGGCGGCTGATGTTGATGGGGCACCTTGCGCTGCGCGGCAACGCCTTCTGCCAGATCGAGACCAACAGCCGCGGGGAGATCGCGGAGCTGCTGCCGCTGCACCCGGACCGGATGCAAGTGGAGGTGCTCGATGACGGGAACTACCGCTACCGCTACACCAACCAGGCCGGCCGGCAAGTGTTCTACGCCCGCTCGGAGATCTGGCACCTGCGGGGCCTGAGCAGCGACGGCTACGTGGGCCTGAGCCCTATCGAGGTGGCGCGCGAGGCCATCGGTGAGGGCCTGGCCATGCAGAGCTACTCGGCGCGGTTCTTTGCCAACGACGCCCGCCCGGGCGGCTGGGTGGAGTTTCCGGGGAGCTTTGCGGACTCGGCGGCGCGGAACACGTTTCGTGAGTCCTGGCAGCAGGCCTACGGCGGGCAGAACCTGCGCAAGGTGGCGGTGCTGGAGAAGGGCATGAAGTACCACGAGCTGGCGCTGAACAACTCGGACGCGCAGTTCATCGAGGCCCGCGGCTACAAGGTGCCGGAGATCTGCCGTATCTTCCGGGTGCCGCCGCACAAGGTGGCCGACCTGTCCCGGGCGACGTTCTCCAACATCGAGAGCCAGAGCATCGAGTTCTGGACCGACACGATGCTGCCCTGGGCCGAGTGCTGGGAGTCGAGCATCGAGCGCTTCCTACTGGGCGAGGACACCGATCTGGAGGTCGAGTTCGACATGCGCCGGCTCATGCGCGGCGACTCAGCCAGCCGAACGGCCTACTACCAAGGGGGTATCCAGTCCGGCTGGCTCACCCGCAACGAAGCGCGGGAGGCCGAGGGCTATGACCCCCTGGACGGACTCGATGAGCCCCTCATGCCGCTGAACATGGTCGAGGAGTCCAAGGCGGAAGAGCTCGAATCCGCCACTGAGAGCGCACCGAGCCGCCCACCGTCCGAGGAGAGCCTGCGCCTACAGGCGATCCTCGAAGCTGGAGCCAGGCGTCTGGCCCGTCGGGCCTCCGGCGCGCTGGCCAAGCGGCCGGGGACCGAGGTGTTCGACGACGGTTTCGCCGAACTGATGGCCGAAGCGCTGGGCATGGACGCTGGCCTCGCTCGGCAGACCTGCGCCGAACTGGCTCACGCAGCAGGCATCCGACCCCTGACCGAAGAACAGATCGCGCAGGCCCTGATGGTCGGCGCGACCTACACGCTATCCCCCGAAGGAGGGCCCCATGAAGGGTGAGTTCCTGATCGCCGACCTGCTGGCCACGCCCTGGGCGCTGCGCCGCGAGGTACTGGCCAGCCACATACAGGTCTTGGCTCGCTGGTTGGACCGAAGTGGGTCCGCCGTGTCGTTGTCTGACGCACTCGACGCCGACCGTGGCAACGCTTTCGAGGCCCGGCGCCGCGAGTCCAACGCCCGATTGGGCTCGATCGGCGGTGCTGGCATCGCCGTCATCCCGGTGGTCGGCACCATCACCCAGCGCGCTGGGATGATGACCGAGTGGTGCGGAGGCACCAGCACCCAGCAGATCAGCGCAGCCCTGGCCGAGGCCATGCGCGACGAGACTGTGGGTCAGATCCTGATGGAGTTCGACACCCCCGGGGGCTCGGTCTTCGGCGTGGGCGAACTCGGCGACGAGATCCACGAGGCCGCCAAGACCAAGCCCGTGATCGGCGTGGCCAACAGCCTGAGCGCGAGCGCCGGCTATTGGCTGATGAGCCAGTGCTCGCAGGCCTACGTCACCCCAGGCGGTGAAGTGGGCTCGATTGGCGTCTGGATGGCCCACGAGGACTGGTCCAAGGCGATGGCTGAATCCGGCGTGGTGACCACCATGGTCTCCGCGGGCAAGTTCAAGGTCGAAGGCAACCCCTACGAGCCCCTGGGCGAGGACGCCCGGGCCTTCATGCAATCGCGGGTGGACGACTACTACGGTGCTTTCGTGCGAGCGGTGGCCCGGGGCCGCGGCGTGGGCGTGCAGCAAGTGCGCGACGGCATGGGCCAGGGCCGGGTGCTGGGGGCCTCGGAGGCACTCGCCCAAGGCATGGTTGATGGCGTGGCACCGGTGGCCGAGGTCGTCCGGGGGATGCAGCGGCAGATGAAGGCTTCGTCCCGTCCTGCTCGCAGTGCAGGCCGCCTCGCCGCCATCGCGCGGCGCGAACTCGAACTCCTGGCCTGAACACGGAGCAAGCGATGACCGACAAACTGACCCAAGTCTTCACCGGCGAGCCCACCGCAACCTTCAAGCGGCTGCGCGACATGGGTGACGGCACCTTTGCCGAAGTGGTGGCCAGCGGAGGCAACTTCGCGGGCAAGTTCCGCGACGCCTTCGAGAGCTACACGCCAGGCCAGCGTTGGACCCAGGCCAGGGCCTCGGGCGACCTCATCCACGTGGACGGCAATGCCGCAGCGGCAAGCTACCTGGTCATCTCCAAGAACCCCCTGCAACAGGCCACCGAGAGCTACGTGGAGAGCATCGGCTCCTTCACGATGCCCGCCGAGGTGGCCATCGGCCTGAGCCTGTCGCAGCGAACTCTGGGCCAGGAGTTCAGCGTCGAGATCGTGGACACCGAAGAGCCGCTGGCCGCCGTCCCCGACATCGCGATCGCCAGCATCTCGCAGACCACCACCACGCTGACCGTCACCACCGCCGTGCCCCACGGGCTGGGCATCGGCAAGAGCATCGGTATTCGCGGTGTGTCGGACGCCCGCCTGAACTACCCGGCCTTGGTCATCGCCTCCGTGCCGGCCCTCAACCAGTTCACCTGCACCGCCGGTCCAGGCGGCACCATCGCGAGCGTCACCGCCGGCCCCTTCACCTCCGGGACCGTGTTCTTCCGCCAGCGCATGGGCCGGGCCAACGACGGCGTCTCGATGATCTTCGAGAACGCGACCGCCACCAACGCGAGCTTCTACACCCGAAGCGAGTCCGGTGACGCCTACCCCTCAGGCTCGATCGTGGCGGCGCACTCCCTCACCATTGGCACCACCGCCCCGGTGCAACTGGTCAACTCGGCCTTCACCTACGCCTTCGGGCCGACCACCGAGTACCGGCTCAACGTCCAGAGCGACCGGGTCCAGATGCACGACTCCGCAGTGGATGTGCTGACCGGCACCACCGGCCGCTTCCTGCGCACGAGTGTCGTGCCCAGCCCCGACAAGAGCTACAAGCTGCGGTTTCGGGCGACCAACAGCGACAGCCTCACCGTGCCGGTGGCCCAGATCGTCAGCATGACCAAGTCGGGCACCACCACGGCCACCGTGTTGTGCGACCGCCCGCATGGCCTGGCCACAGGCGACCCCGTCGTGACCTACGGCACCCGAGATCAGGCGGCGGCCAACTTCCCGAACCTCACCGCTGCCACCACGGTCACCGTGGTCGATGCCTCGACGTTCACGGTCACGATCGGCACCGGCACGACAGGCACGACCTTTGGCGGCTATGTGGCCAAGGTGCTGGGCGGCAACCTCATGTCGGCGCTCGGGGCCATCGCCCAGGCCGCACAGAACGCGACCCTGAGCACCTTGAGCGACGGGACGCGGCAACTCGTGCTCATCGGCAGCGCCGCGTGGGCGGGCTTGTCGATCGGCGACACCGCCGAGCTCGTGGGGGTGCGCAACAACGTGGATGGCGCAAGCCTGGGCGTGGACGGACCCTGGAAGGTGGCCAACGCCAGTACGACCACGCTCACCCTGGTCAACCTGCCCGGGGTCACTGGGCTGCCAGCGGACTTCACCGCCACCGACTGCGGCGGCGGACTGATCAAGCGCTCGGAGATCCGCATCTCCTTCGTGCGCATCTTCGACTTCGGGCGCGATCGCGTGGAGTTCGCACCTCGCCCCACCGCCGACATCACGGGCTCGGTGCCGACCTATGTCACTGGCGGCACGCTCACGGGGGTGAGTGCGGCTGTGGCGGGCAGCGTCGCGGTGGATGCGGCCATCGGCAACCCGGTCACCGCTGGCCTGCGGGCGAGCAACGCCAACATCACGGCCATGTCGGCTGCGGGCGATAGCGTGGGCTGGCTTGGCACGATGATCGGCGCCGGGGTGGTCAAGCCCTTCTGCTTGCCCGAGGCGCAGTTCGACGCCTCGCTGGCCCTCACCACGACCACGGCTGCGGCCGTGGCCGCCGCGGCGGGTGCCGGCATCAAGCGGCACCTGGTGGCCATGCAGGCGATCAACACCGGTGCCTCCGCCGTGGATCTCATCATCCTGGACGGTGCCACGGAGCGCTGGCGCATGCCGCTGCCGCCGAACGTGCCGGTGGATGTGGAGTTTCCGACGCACCTGTCGGTGACCGCCAACACGGCGCTGAACGCGAACCTGAGCGCTGCAGGCACCGTGAGGGCCAACTTCCAGGGCTACACCGCCCCGTGATGCTCAGCCAGGCATCACGAACCACTGAACCCGGGTCTGGCACGACCCTGCCGCTGCAGCCTCCGACGAGGTTGCGGCGCGGCCCCATCGGGCCCCTGTGCCGCAGGAAGGCCGGCTGATCCAAGCCGGCCCAACCGCCTCTGTCTTGCCAATCCTGGCCGCCTACGGGCGGCTTTTCTGTTTCTGGAGCACCCACATGACCCGAACCACCAAGTACCTGCTGGCCTTCGCTGCGCTGGCCTACATCGCCGCCCTGGCCAGCGTGGCCTACGGCACCCCGCTGGATGCGCTTGCCGCTCTCTGGAACGGCTTGATCTCGGGCGCCGACCCGACGCTCGGCCCCAGTGGCGGAGCGGTTCTCGCCTTCGGCCCCCTCGTGCGAGGGCTTCAGGCCAAGCACGCCGACACCGTGGCCTCCCTCAAGGCGATCGTCGACTCAGCCGAAGCCGAAGGTCGCGACCTCACGGCCGAGGAGCAGAAGGTCTTCGACGCCCACAAGGCCGAGGCCGCCAGCCTCAAGGCCCGCATCGCGCGGGCCCAGGAGACCGAACTGGCCGAAGCCGGTATAGCCGCCCAGGCCGGCGCCGCACCGGGTGCCCGCGCGGGCGTGACCATCCCCGCCCACGCCCGCATCAGCGTGGAGGAGAACGTGGACGCGGATCCGCAGCGCGGCTTCACCTCGTTCGGCGAGTTCGCGCAGGCCGTGCGTGGGGCGACCCTGGCGACCCGTATGGGTGCGCAGATGGACCGCAGGCTCGCGCCGCTGGCTCCGATGGGACCGATGGGACCGATGGGTGCGGCGCCCAGCACCTTCAGCGGTGAAGGCTCCGGCGCCGACGGCGGCCTGCTCGTGCCCCCGGGTTTCAGCAAGAACATCTTCACGCTGAGCCTGGAGGAGGACGCGCTGCTGCCTCTGACCGACGACCTCCCGATCGACGGCAACAACATGCTGCTGCCCAAGGACGAGACCACTCCCTGGGGCACCAACGGCATCCGCGCCTATTGGCAGGCCGAGGGCACGGTGGGCACCGCCACCAAGCCCGTCATCAGCGCCATGGACCTGCGGCTGAAGAAGCTGCTCGCCCTGGTGCCTGTGTCCGACGAACTGCTCCAGGACACGAGCGCGCTGTCGGCCTACCTGCCCACCAAGGTGGCGCTGTCCATCCGCTGGAAGACCAACGAGGCCATCCTCTTCGGCTCCGGTGCTGGCTTGCCTCTGGGGGCGCTGTCGGGCGGCTCGCTCGTGACGGTGGCCAAGGACACGGGTCAAGCCACGCTCACGCTGACCGCGACGAACCTGGCCAACATGATGGCGCGCCTGCCCCCGGGCTCCTACCCGCGGGCGGTCTGGATCATCAACAACGACGTGCTGCCGGCGCTCTTCACCATGACGCTGGGCAACTACCCGATCTACCTGCCGGGTGGGGCCAACGTCGGGGGGATGCAGGTCAACCCCTACGGCCTGCTGCTGGGCCGGCCGATCGTGGTGAGCCAGCACGCCAAGAGCTTCAGCGCGCAGGGCGATGTGCTGCTCGTGGACCTGTCGTACTACCAAGCCATCACCAAGGCCGAAGGTATCCAGACCGCGACCTCGATGCACCTGTACTTCGACGCCGACGCGATGGCTTTCCGCACGACCTTCCGCATGGACGGTCAGCCCAAGCTCGCCGCGCCCATCTCGCCGGCCAACGGCACTAAGACGCTGTCGCCCTTCGTTCAGCTCGGCGCGCGCTGATCCACCCAGGACAACAAGGAGTTCTCCATGAATCCCAACCTCAAGTTCGCCGAGCGCAACTCGATTGCGGCCACCATCGACCCGGTCTCCCAAGGCGCCGGAACCGTCAACACCTCCTGGGTGTCGATGGGCAACTTCAACAGCGTGTGCGCGCTCCTGGGCGTGGGCGTGATGACGGCAGGCTCCACCGTGGACGCCAAGCTGCAGCAGGCCACCGACTCCACCGGCACCGGTGCCAAGGACATTCCGGGCAAGGCCATCGTGCAGCTGTTGGCCGCGGGTGGCAACAACCGTCAGGCGCTCATCGAGGTCCGTGACACGGAGCTCGACGTGAACAACGGCTACGCCTTCGTGCGGCTGTCGGTCACGGTGGCCTCAGCCGCATCCCTGGTCCAGGCGGTCGTGATCGGCCACAACCCGATCTTCGTGCCGGGCTCGGGCTTCAACCAGGCCGGTGTGGCGCAGATCGTGGGCTGAGCGCCAACCCTTTGACGTTCTCCTCCCTGGGAGCCGAGGGCACTCCTGTGCCAGAGGCTTCTTTGGGCCCTGCGTGGTGGCGTCGTTCGATGCGGCCTCGCAGGGCCCTCCTTCCTAGGGCCAACTCGCCGCGCGCGAGTTCCTAGGACCTACGAATTTCCCCGAGTGGGGAGAGTTGAAGGTGACCAGACGTGACAGCCTCATTTATGGCTGAAACGACCGCATCGGCTGCAAATCCCATTGATTCCAATCTCAGTTGCAGGGCTTGGACCTGCAGTACTGAATCCCCAAAGTAATCGAATGCCCGAAGCACGTCCTGTGTTGTTGGCATTTGCCTTCTCCTAGGTGAAAAGTCTAAGCAAACGGGTCACCCAGACATCTGTCGCCATCACGACCTTCGGCTTTTAGCACGACAGCCGCGGAGGACCGCGAAACCCTATCGAAAGGAAAGAGCATGCAAGCCATCCTGATCACCGACACCTACTTCGAGACCGACTCCGGCGGCAACGCCGTGGCGATCTTCGAGGCCGGCAAGCACTACCCCGTGACGGAGGCCAGCCAACGCCAGGTGGCGCTCGGCAATGGCGAGGTCGTGGACGTGCCTGACGACGCCGAGAAGGCACAGGCCGCGGCCGAAGCCGCTGAGGCCACCGCCGAGAAGGCGACCGCCAAGGCCACCACGGCGCGGCGCCAAGCCGATGCCGTGGCTGAAGTGGCTGCCTCCACCTGATCCGGCACTGACCCATGCCCCTGCAGACCCTGATTGGCCCAGCGGCGCGGCCGATCGACGTCATCGAGGCCCGCAACCACGTGCGCCAGGACCTGATGGCCGACGACGCGGTGCTGGACATGGCGATCCGGGCTACCACGAGCTTCGCCCAGGCCGAGTGCCTGCGCACGCTGGTGGCCACGCGGTACCGGCTGGTTCTGGACAGCTTCCCGGGTCCGTCGCTGATGGGCGTGCCGTGGGGACGCAGCTACTCGCTACCCGGACACGCGATCTGCCTGGAGTACGGGCCCGTCTTGGCCGTGAAGTGGGTCAAGTACCTCGACATGGCGGGCGTGCAGCAGACCATGCCGGCGACGGACTACACGGTGGACTTCAGCGGCCCGGTGGCCCGGATCACCCCCATATTCGGCAAGATCTGGCCCATCCCGCTGCCGCAGATCGGCGCGGTGGAGGTGGTCTACGACGCGGGGGACGCCGCGGCCATCGCGGCCGACGCCACGGCCAACACGATCACGGTCAAAGGTGGGGTCTGGAAGACCCTGGTCGTGGGCGACACAGTGCGCCTGTCCAACTCGGGCGGGGCGTTGCCCGCGCCGCTGCTGCCCGACACCGACTACTTCGTCCAGTCGGTCCCGGCAGCCGGGGTCTACACCCTGGCCGCCACCTCAGGTGGTGCGGTCATTGACCTCACCGACAGCGGCTCGGGCACCAGCTTCATCGGCACGGTGCCCGAAGGCATCAAGGCCTGGCAGAAGATGCGCCTGGCAAGCCTCTACGACCTGCGCTCCGACGTCACGGCGCTCGCCCGCGGGCGCCTGGAGAGCGTGCCCTTCGTGGACCGGCTGCTCGACCCTTGGAGGCTGGTGCTGGCATGACCATCACCGTGCTCCAGGCTGGCGACCTGAACCGGCGCATCACGCTCCAGGTGCGGGGTTCGACCCGGGACTCCTACGGTCAGCAGTCCACCACCTGGACCGATTGGGCCACGTGCTGGGCGCGGATCGAGCCGTCGGACGGACGCGAGATGGTCGCCGCCCAAGCGGTCAACGCCGAGACGAGCCACCTGGTCACGATCCGATACCGGGCCGGCGTCACCGCGGCAATGCGGGTGGTCTTCGGCACCCGGATCCTCAACGTGCTGTCGGTCATCGAGCCCGAGATGGCCCGGGTGAGCCTAGTTCTCGCCTGCAGCGAAGGTCTGAACCTCGGGTGACCCATGGCCACGCTCGTTCAGGACGTCCAGACGCTGCTGTCCGCACTCGCCCCGGCGGGCGGGGTCTGGTACGGCGTGAACACCGCCGAACCCCCGGTCTTTCCGTACATCGTGTGGATCCGGGTCGGATCGGTGCCCAACGTGAGCCTCGCAGGCCCGAGCGACCTGCAGAACACCCACATCCAGATCGACATCATGAGCCGCCAGGTAAGTGAGCTCGTCGCGCTGGAGAGCGCCCTGGAGGCCGCCATGGCCGCCTGGGGCGTCCAGAACGTCCCGCTGGGCACCCAGGACCTCTACGAGGAGCCCGTGCGCGCCTGGCGGGTCAGCAAGGAGTACTCGATCTGGGCCAGCAACTGACCCGCTGATCGACTCGCTTTCGTTTCTCGACTTTCGATTCCCTGTTCCTCAACCGGCCGCGGCTGCGCTTGGTCCTTGTGACCGGCACCGCGGCCTTCTTCATTGGAGGCTCCCATGCCCAGCACCGCCATCTCAGCACAAGGCTCCACGCTCCAAGTCGGCAACGGCACGGGTACCGCCAAGACGATCACAGGCATCGTCATTGGCAACCCGACCATCCTCACAATCACCGCCCACGGCTTTGCCAACGGCGACGTGGTCGCGCTCGCCGGCCTGACCGGCACGGGCGCGGCCACCCTCAACGGCCAGTCGGTCGTAGTGCGCAACCGAACGACCAACACCATCGCCTTCGACATTGACACCACGGGCCTGACGATCACCGCGGCAGGCTCGGCCACCCCGGTGCAGTGGACGACGGTGGGCAACTTCAAGACCTACAGCGGCTTCGACGGTCAGCCCACCGAGCTGGACGTGACCAACATGTCCAGCACCGCCAAGGAGTTCAAGCTCGGTCTCGTGGACTTCGGCCAGCTGCAACTGGAGTTCGATCAGGACAACACGGATGCGGGTCAGGTCGTGCTGCTGGCGGCCTTCAACTCCAGCCTGTCCAAGCAGTTCAAGCTCACGCTGCCCAACAACAACACTGCGAGCTTCTCGGCCTTCGTGCGCAAGTTCGCGAGCAACGGCGGCGTCGACCAGATCGTCAAGCGCCAGGCCGAACTGCGCATCACCGGCGCGGTGACCTGGGCATGAGTGGAGGCATGACGAGCATGAAGACCGCCATCCTCTCCCGCGAGCAGATCCTCGCCGCCCAGGACCTCGCAAGCGACGAAGTCGCCGTTCCCGAGTGGGGCGGCGCCGTGCGCGTACGCATGATGACCGGCGCGGAGCGCGACGCCCTGGGAGCCTCGCTCCTGGGCTCGGACAAGAAGGTCGACATGAGTCAGTACCGCATCCGGCTGCTCGCCGCCTGCCTGGTCGACGAGGAAGGGCACCCGCTCTTCGGCCCTGACGAGGTGGGGCTGCTGGGTGCGAAGTCCGGCGTCGCCCTGGACCGCGTGTATCGCGTAGCCGAGCGACTCAACGACGTCGGTGCGGGCGCCGTGGAGGCCGCCCAGGGAAACTGATCGCCCGGCCCGAGCGGCGCCTCATCCTGCGCTGGGCGCTGGCTATCGGCCGCACGCCTGCCGAGTTGCTCGACAGCGTGACGAGCGCGGACATCACCGAGATGCTCGCCTACAGCGAACTGGAGCCCTGGGGGCCGCTGCAGGCTGACTTCCGGGCCGGGCAGATCTGCGCCACCTTGGCCAACGTGAACCGCGACCCCAGAGTGCGCGCCGAAGCCTGGGCCGCCAGGGACTTTTTTCCGTCGCTGGACCGCGCCATGAGCAGCATCCCCCGCGCCAGTGCCGCCGTTCTCTTGGACGACCCGCAGGCCCAGTCCGACCTCATCAAGCAAGCCATCTTCGGAGTCCAACCGTGAGCAGTGGGATCACCGTTCAAGCCCAGGGCCTGGCCGCCTTGCTCGCCGAGATGCGATCGCTGCCCGAGAAGGTGCAGCGCCGGGCACTCACCGGGGCGGTCGCCACCGGCGCTCGGGTCATCAAGGACGAGGTCGTGCGCCGGGCCCCGATCTACATCGAGTTCAACCTCGACACCGGCCGCTACTCGCCGAAGGCAAGCCATGTTCCGCCACCGGGCACGCTCAAGCGGGCGATCTACAGCGCCCGGGCGGTGAACCGCTGCACCGCCACCACCGAGGTGTTCAGGGTGGGCGTGCGCAGCGGCAAGCGCACCGCCACCGGCAAGACCAACCGGCACGACGCCTACTACGCCCGCTGGGTCGAGTACGGCCACTTCACCCGCACGCCCACCTCTATCCCCGGCACCCGGGCACAGCGCCGGGAGGTCGCCCGCAAGAAGGGGCTCGTGCGCTGGGTGCCGCCGCGCCCGTTCTTTCGGCCAGCGTTCCTGGCCAAGAAGGAGGAGGCGCTCAGGGCTGTGGAGCGGGTGCTGATGGAGAGGTTGAACGTGCTCGTGGCCGGCCAGCGCTACCTCAAGACCTACCGCAGCCTGCGCAAGGCCGCTTGAAGAAGGCACGCCCGTGACCACCCAAGCCCTCAACATCGAGGTCAGCGCCAGCACCTCGGGGCTGCTGTCGGCCATGATGGAGGCCGGCAACATGACCGAGCGGCAGGCCCAGCGCATGCTCGCCTCGATCAAGAGCCTGGACGCCACCATCAAGTCCTGGGAGAAGTCCCAGGTGATGGCCGCCGATGCCTCGGGTGCGGCCATGCGCGGCAGCGCGGCCAACATGGACCGCTACAACGCCACCTCGCGCGAGGCGCGCGTGGAGGCCAACCTGCTGCGCCAGGCCAACCGGCAACTGGCCATGCAGATGACCGACGTGGTCACGAGCCTGGCCGGCGGCATGCCCGCCTACCTGGTGCTCATCCAGCAAGGCGGCCAGATCCGGGACGCCTACGGGGGAATCGTCCCGGCCATCCGAGGGGTGCTCGGCATGATCACGCCGCTGAACGCCGCCATCGGAGCCGGCGCGGCGGCCATGGGCGGCTTTGCGGCGGCCTACTACTTCGGCGCCAAGCAGACCTCCGAACTGCGCGACACGCTCACGCTCACGGGCAACGCCGCAGGGCTGACCGAAGACCGGATGCGGGCCCTGGCCACCCGCGTGGCCGAGGCCTCGCAGCAGACCGTGGGCGGCGCGCGCGACATCCTGCTGGCCTTGGCCGCCACCGGCCAGACATCGAGTGCGGTGCTGGAGAGCCAAGCCCGGGCTGTGGCCCGCATCTCGGACTTAAGCGGCAAGGCCGGCAAGGACGTCGCCGCGGGCTTTGCGAATCAGTTGGAGGCCCCGGCCAAGTTCGCCGCCAAGCTCAACGAGAGCTACAACTTCCTGAGCGTGGCCGAGTACCGGCGCATCAAGGCGCTGGCCGACCAGTCCCGCAACGCCGAGGCCTCGGCGCTCACCAACGATCTGCTCACCAAGTCGCTGGAGCGCCAGCGCGAGCAATTGGGCACCATCGAGAGCGCCTGGGAGGCCGTCACCAAGGCCATCAGCCGCGCCAAGGAGGCGGCACTCAGCATCGGCAGGCCGGACTCCCTGCAAGATCAGATCGCCGCCCAGCTCAAGCTGCTGCAAACCCTCCAGGGGCAACTGGAGAGGAACCGAACCATCGGCAGGGGCGAGGCCGTGATACCCGGCCTCGGCAGCCTCAACGACGGCCTGCGCGCGCAGATCGCCGCCGCCCAGCAACGTCTGCGCGAACTGCAGCGCCAGGCCGACATCGAAGCCACCAACGCCGATGCCCGCAGCACCCGGGCGGCCGAAGTGCGCAAGGTGGTCGCCGACGACCAGAAGCAAGACGGCGCCGGCAAGGCCTTCCTGGAGCAGCTCAAGCGCCAGGTCGAAGAGCAGCAGCGCAGCCGCACGGAGATGCTGCTGCTGGAGGCCGCGCAGAAGGGGGTGCTGGCGGCTGCCCGCCCTTACATCATGCAGCTGGAGGAGATGGAAGCCCGCCAGCGCCGAATCAAGCGCCTGGTCGAGGAAGCCGCCGAGCAGGAGGCTCAGCGTGCAAAGGTCATCGGCCTCGTCAGGGCTGGGGACACGGCCGCGATCAACTACATCCGCCAGGCCGAAGACGTCGGCCAGACCGCCGAGGCGCTGGAGCGGCTGAACCTGCAACGCCAGCTCGAAGCGGATCTGGCCACCGCGCTGGCCGGAGCCGACAGCGACACCCGCGGAGAGCTCTACCTGATCTTCGCGCGCAACGTGGAGAACGCCACCGCCGCGCTGGAGGCCTTCCAGGCCAAGCGGCGCGAGTTCTCTGGCGGCAAGTTCCTGGAGGACCTGGTCGAGCAGAACAAGAAGGCCGCCGCCGGCTTCATCCGCGACGAGCGCGAGCGGGGCCTGGCCCTGATCGAGATCGACCGACAGCAGTCGCTCAAGCGCCTGGCCGAGCAGCAGATGACCGACGAGCAGCGAGCCAAGGCCCGGACGCTCATCGACCAGCGGGCTCAGTTGTCCATGCAGGAACTCGATCGCCAGGTGGCCAAGAGCGATCAGCTCTTCCACGGCGCGATGCAGCGCATGGAGGACGCCATCATCAATTTCGCCAAGACCGGCAAGCTCAGCTTCTCGGACCTCTTCGGCTTCATGGCCGAGGAGTACATCCGCAGCATCATCCGCATGGCCATGCAGAGCACGCTGATGAACAGCGCCGGAGGCTTCATCGGCTGGGGCGCGCTCTTCTCAGGCATCGGCAAGTTCTTCGGCTTCCCGCTGGCCTCGGGCCTGGACTACGTGCCCTACGACGGCTTCCCGGCCATCCTGCACAAGGGCGAGCGGGTGCAGACCGCCATCGAGGCCAGAAGCTCAGGGCCCGGCGGCTCGGGCAAGGCGGTGACCTTCGACTTCTCCGGCCAGGTGCTCAACGTCGGCCAGGGGGTGAGCCGCGCCGAGGTGTCCGCAGCCCTGGCCCGCAACAACGCGGAGATGCAGATGCAGATCCGCCGCCAGATGCGTGAGGGCGTGTTGTCATGACCACCTACGCCTGGCCCGGCTGGGGTGTGCGGCGCTTCGAGCTTCGGGTGCTGCCCAACCTGCGGGCCTTCGTCGGGCCCTATACGCCTGCCACCCAGGTCATCGACCTGCTGGGCGAGCGCTGGCAGGCCAAGGTCGATCTGGTGCCCACCACCGACCCGCTGGAGATTGCCGCGCGCGAGGCGTTCTTTGACCGGCTCAAGGGCATGGCTCACCTGATCGCCATGCCGCATCTGAAGCTCAGTGCGCCGCAGGGAACGATGCGCGGCTCGCCCACGCTGCAGGCCGCAGCCGCTCAGCTGGCCAACACCGTCAACCTCACCACCACCTCCGGGGCCACGCTCAAGGCCGGGGACATGCTGGGGATCGGCGGACAACTGTGCCGGGTAATGGCCAACGCCACGGCCGACGGCTCCGGGCTCATGGCGGGCGTGGAGGTCCAGCCGCGGCTGCGGGTGCCCAAGGGGGCCGGGACGGCGGTGACCTGGAGCGCGCCGACGGCCAACTTCATGCTCAAGACGCCCGAGGGCGTGCCCACGGTCTGGAGCCCCGGCTTCACCGAAGGCGCAAGCCTGGACCTCATTGAGGTTTTCTGACCGAGGTCTTCTGACGATGCGAACCCTGTCTGCTGCAGCGCTCGCGGCCCTGCAGCGCTCACCCCTGCCCATCGCCGTCCTGGTTGAGATGGACCTTGCCTCACCGCTGTACCTGAACACCTCCAGTCTCAATCTGGTCGTGGGTGGCAACACCTACCTCGGCACCGGTGGCCTCGGGCGTATCGAAGCCATCCAAGACTCGCCCTCCGAGGTGAAGCCGCTGCGCTTCGAGCTCTCCGGGGTACCCACCACTAGCGTGTCGTTTGCGCTGGCCGAGCCGGTGCAGGGCAAGGCCGCCCGCATCAAGCTCGCGATCTTCGATCCCGACACCTATGCCGTGCTCGCCACCTACCTGCGCTGGTCGGGGCTGCTGGACGTGATGGCAATTGAGGACGGGCCGACCACGGCCACCATCAAGGTCAGTGCCGAGCACGCGGGCATCGACCTCATCCGTCCGACGGTGAGCCTGTACAGCGACGCCGAGCAGCGGCGCCTGGCCGCCAACGACCCGAGCCTGCAGTACATGGCCGATCAGCAGGACATGCGGGTGGTGTGGCCGGCAGCGAGTTGGGGGCGCAAATGATCCCCCATGACGCCGTGAGAGACCTGCAGCCCTGCGCTTGGCGGGAGCGCCTGGACGCTCTGATCGCCTCTCGCATGGCCGAACCCTTCGCCTGGGGCACGCACGACTGCTGCCTGTTCGCGGCCGACGCGGTGCTCGCCCAGACTGGCGAGGACCCGGCCGCCGAGTTCCGCGGCACCTACGCGAGCGCCACCGAGGCTGTCGCACTCCTGAAGTACTTGTGCGGCCTGAGCGCCGTGGCTAGCCGTGCCGGCGAGCCCGTGGCCGCGCTTTGCGCCCAAGTCGGCGACATCGGCCTCGTCGCCCACGAGGGGCGCGAACTGCTCGGGGTGTGTGCCGGCCCGGTGTGGCTCGTTCCGGCCGATCACGGTCTGGCCGCGCTACCGATCGACTCTGCAACCTCAGCCTGGAGGGTGGCCAAGTGCCCGCAGCCGTAGCCGCCGCCATCGAGTTCGTCGCAGCGGCCATCGGCACCGAGATGGTGCTGACCGCAGGGCAGATCTACCTCGCCTCCCAGGCCATCGTCGCCACCGCTGCGGTCTACACCCTGCGGGAGAACCAGCGCCGCCAGCAGAACGCCGCCCGCGACTCCTACAACGCGAGCCTGCGCGACCGCTACGTCATGACCCGCGGGGCCACCGAGCCCCGGCAAGTGGTGCTCGGCCGCCAGCGCGTCTCCGGGCCTCTGGCCTACATCGGCAGCTATGGCACCAACCGCGAGCACCTCGTCTTTGCGCTCATCCTGGCCGCGCACGAGGTCGACGCCGTCGAGCACATCTACTTCGACGACGAGCGGGTGACGCTCGATGGGTCGGGCAACGTGCTGGCGGTCAACCGGCGCGACCTCTTCACCCTCACCGGAGCCTCGGGCACTTTCACGCTCAGCAGCGAGCCGGCCGCCGGCACCGTCTCGGCCACTGTGGCCTACGGCACCACCCAGGTGAGCCTGGGTGTGAGCGTGAGTGGTTCCAGCGTCACCGTCTCCGGCGGCACCGTCGGCTCCACCGGCACGGTCACCATCGCCTACCAGCCCGCCCAGAGCCCCTGGACCCGCACCGAGGAGTACACCGACGACCAGGCCACCATCGCCCTGAACGCCTCGGGCAGCGGCAGTCTCACGCTGCCGCACGCTCCCATGGCAGGCACGGTGAGGGTCGTGTACTCCACGGGCTCGGGCGAGGGGCAGAGCGACTACGACCTCACCCCTTACGCCTCGGTTTCCGGCTCGGTGCTCACCGTCGCCGGCTCGCCCGTGACTGGCGTCTCGGCCTATGTGAGCTACCGGTGGAACGCCTCGTCCAGCAAGGCGCGCGTGCGCAGGTACCTCGGCGCGCCCGGCCAGACGGCCGACGCCGGGATGATTGCTGCCCTCTCAGGGGTCTGGACCTCGGCCCACACCCTGACTGGCCTGGCCTACCTGGTCGTCGAGCTCGACTACGACCCGGACGCTTTCCCCTCCGGGCTGCCGAACGTCAGCGCTCAGGTGCGCGGCGCCAAGCTCTACGACCCCCGGACGGGCACCACCACCTGGAGCCAGAACCCGGCGCTGATGATGCGTTACGTGGCGACCTCGTCGCTGCTCGGGCGGCAATCGAGCGCCACGGTCAACGACGCGAGCGTCATCGTCGCGGCCAATGTCTGCGACACGACCTCGTCCTACGTGGTCAACGGGCGCACCTACAGCCGGGCCCTCTACACCGCAGGCCTGGCCGTCAAGGCTGGCACCCGCGCCAAGGACATCCTGGACGACCTCGCCCGCGCCATGGCCGGGCGCTGGGTGTTCATCGACGGGCAACTGCGCATCAAGGCCGGCGCCTGGACCACGCCGCTGCAGACGCTGGACGAGTCCTGGCTCGTGGGCAGCCAGGCTGTTCAGGTCCAGGCCCGATCCAACCGGTCGGACGTCTTCAACGTGGCCACCGGCAAGTTCGCCGATGAGACCCGCGACTACCAGGTGGCCGACTACCCGCGGGTGGCTGCTGCCTCCTACATCACCGAAGACGGCGCAGAGTTGCCGCTGGACCTGCAGCTCAACGCGGTGACTTTCACCGGCCAAGCCCAGCAGGTGGCGGCGGTATCCATGCGCGACGCCCGCCAGGGCCTGCGGGTGAGCCTGCTGTGCAACATGCGGGCCTTTCCTGTGGAGGTGTTCGACACCCTGTACGTCACTTTGCCGCGCTTCGGGTGGTCGGCTAAGGCTTTCGAGGTGCTGGATGTCTCCTGGACGCTGGACGGCGGGATCCAGCTGAGCCTGAAGGAGACCGACCCGAGCATCTGGGCCCTGGGGACCAGCTTCGCTGACACAGACCCGGCCCCCAACACCCTGTTCCCGAGCCCCTGGCGCGTGCCGCCGATCACGGGGCTGACCTGCGCCAGCGGCACCACCCAGCTGCTCAAGCAGTCCGACGGCACGATCCTGAGCCGCATCGAGGTCAACTGGAACGCGCTCACCGACGCCTTCGTGCTCGACGGCGGCGGGGTGGAGGTGCGCTACGGCTTTGCCTGGCAGACCGAGGACGAGTGGCAAAGCGTCGAGGCCCCTGGGGGCCAGAGCGTGGTCTTCCTGACCGAGAGCATCCGCGACGGGCTCATCTACCTGGTCAAGGCGCGGGCGTTCAACGCCCTCGTCAAGGGCGCCTGGAGCACCCCCGTGTTGCACGAGGTGGTAGGCAAGAGCAGCCCGCCGGCCAATGTGGGCAGCTTCGGCTACATCGTCACCGAGGCCGGGGTGGAGTTTTCCTGGACCCCAGCCACGGACGCCGACTACGCGAGCACGGTGCTGAAGTCCGGCGCAGCCTGGGCCAGCGCCACGCGGCTGTTTGACGGCGCCGCCAACAAGTGGACCTGGGTGCGGCCGGCCTCGGGTACCTACACGGTGCTGGCCAAGCACAAGGACACGAGCGGCAACGAGAGCGCAGCGGCCGCAAGCATCACCTTCACCTACACCTCGGCGGGCATCAGCAACGCCGATGTGAGCCTCACGCCCGCCGGCACGCTGGTCGGTGGCGGCGGGGGCTCGATCAGCCTGGGGTCGATCGCTGGCTCGATCATCGCCGCGCAGTTGCCGGCCATCGTGGACGCGACCAAGTTCGCCTCGGGGGTGGAGCCGGTGACGGTGGTGACCGGCAGCACGGTGCCCACCACCAAGTCCACCAACACCATCTACCTCACCGGCACGGGCAAGCTCTACCGCTGGAGCGGCGCCGCCTACACCGCGGCCGTGCCGACCACGGACCTGAGCGGGACGGTGGTAAGCAGCCAGATCGCCGACGGCGCCGTGATCGCCGCCAAGATCGCCGACGCCGCGCTCACGACCGCCAAGTTCGCCTCCGGCATCGAGCCGCTGACCATCGTCACGGGGGCTCTACCCACGACCAAGAGCACCAGCACGATCTTCCGCACGGACGACAGCAAGACCTACCGCTGGAACGGGACGGCCTACGTCGCAACCGTGCCGACCTCCGACCTCACCGGAACGGTCACCGACGCCCAGATCGCAGGCCTGGCCGCTTCCAAGGTCACCGGGCAACTCTCCGACAGCCAGATCGCGGCGGTGGGCGCAGCCAAGCTCACCGGCCAGGTGGTGGCCTCCCAGATCGCGGACGCGTCCATCTCCACTGCCAAGTTCGCCTCGGGCATCGAGCCGATCACGGTGGTGGCATCCGTTCCGGGCACCAAGAGCACCAACTCGATCTTCAACACCACCGACGGCAAGCTCTACCGCTGGAGTGGCTCGGCCTATGTGGCGACCGTCCCGGCGGGAGACATCTCCGGCACGCTGGCTGCCGCGCAGATCGCCTCGGTGGCAGCTTCCCAGATCACGGGCCAACTCAGCGACACCCAACTGGCCGCCATCGGTGCGGCCAAGGTCACCGGGCAGATCACCGGCACCCAGATTACCGACGGGGCGGTCAGCACTGCCAAGCTCGCTGCCGGGTCGGTCACGGCCGCCGTCATCGCCGCCGACACCATCACTGCGGCCCAGATCGCGGCCAACGCCATCACCTCCTCGGAACTGGCCGCCGGGGCCGTGGTGGCCGGCAAGATCGCCGCGGGTTCGATCCAGGCGGGCGACATCGCCGCCGGCACGATCACTGGCGACCGGCTGGCGGCCAACACCATCACCGCCTCGCAGATCGCGAGCAACACGATCACGGCCGGGCAGATCGCTGCGGGGGCCATCGGCGCGAGCCAGATCGCGGCCGGAGCGATCACCACGGACAAGCTGCTGGTGACTGGCGGCGGCGCAGCACTCAATGACGACCCGGGCTTTTCCGACGCCAGTGCCTGGGGGCTCTACAGCGGGGTGTTGCCTGTTTTCGGCACCGTGGCCGACGGCGTCGTCGGCAGCCGCGTGGCTCGCAGCAGCGGGGCAGGAGTCCAGGCCTGGATCAACGTCGCGGGCTCGCGCCGTATCCCGGTAGACCCGAACAAGGCCTACCGGCTGCGCGGATGGGCACGCACAGCCAGCGGCTCCGGGAGCACGCTCTACATCGGCCTCGCGTTGTTCGATGCGGCCGGCGCGAACATCACCGGCGACGGTTCGCAGTGGAGCTATTCCGCAGCCGGGGGCGTCACAGTGCCGACCGCGTGGACCAAGTACCAGGCGGCCTACGGAGCGGGCACGGGCATCACTTTTCCCTCCAACGCCCGGACGATGAGTCCTCTGGCCATCCTGTCCTACGGCGGGGGCACCTGCGTCCACGAAGTTCAGGACCTGCGCATCGAGGAGATGGCCAGCGCCGATCTGATCGTCGACGGTGCCATCTCCGCATCCAAGATCGCCGCAGGCGCAGTCACAACCGCCAAGCTCGACGCCGGCTCCATTACTGCTGACAAGATGGCCGCCAACGCCATCAGCGCAGGGGCCATCCAGGCTGGGGCGATCACCACGGCCAAGATCGCGGCCGGTGCGATCACCGCCAACGAGATCGCAGCTTCCACCATCACGGGCGGCCAAATCGCGGCGGGCACGATCACCGCCAGCAACATTGCAGCGGACACGATTACCGCGGGCCAGATCGCTGCCGGGGCAGTCGGCGCATCGGAGGTGGCTGCAGGTGCCATCACCACCGCCAAGTTGGCCGCTGGCGCGGTCACCGCCAATGAGGTCGCAGCCGGCGCTATCACCACGGCCAAGCTGGCGGCGGGCGCGGTCACCGCGAACGAACTCTCGGCCAACTCGGTCGTCGCCGGCAAGATCGCCACGGGAGCGGTGAACGCGGCCCAGATCGCGGCTGGTGCCATCACCACCGACAAGCTGCTCGTCACAGGGCGCGGCGCAGCCCTGAACGAGGACCCTGGCTGCCAGGACCCCACCGGCTGGCAAAACGGCGGCCACGGCGACACCGCCTCCCAGGTCACGATCAGCGACGGTATCGCCGGCTCATACGCCTTCCGCTCAACCACCGGTACAGCATCGTCGATCGACACCGCCAAGCTGTACCCGGTCTCCAGCGGTAAACGCTACCGCCTCTCGGTCTGGGTCAGGCGCTCATCCACAGCCAACGGCGTGCTGTACCTGCGCCTGGTCGACCAGGCCGGCAACCAGCTCACCCAGTTCTACGAGGGCGCCACGCCCACGACCAGCTGGGTACGCCTGGCCGCCGAGTACGTGCCGACCACAGCCCAGACCGCGGTGCGCATCCGCCTCATCCTGAACTGGACCGGTACCGCCGGCTACCACGAGGCCACCGATATCCGCCTGGAGGAGAAGGCCGAGGGCGACCTCATCGTCGACGGGACGATCGCGGCCTCCAAGATCGCGGCCGGCACGCTCACCGCGGACAAGATGGTGTCCGGTCTGCTCAGCTCGGACAACGTGCTCACCCGCGGCCTGACCGTGCGGGACAACAGCGGCAACGTGCTCTTCGGGGTGGGCACCAATCTGGACTGGGGTCGCATCTCCAACCAGCCCAGCGGGATCTACAACAGCACCATCTCCATCTCCGGTGGCGCCATCCAGGGCATCGGAACGGGTGCCGGCACCACGGTTGCCAACAGCCTGATCAGCATCGGTACCAACGGGGCACTGAGCGGAGCCGGGGGAGGCCAGGTCACCATCGGCGGCCTGGGCTACAGCGGCGACCTGAACGCCACCTACGGCGCGGTGGCCGGTGCCAACCTGCGCGACTCCAACGGGCGCACCGTCTCGGACGTTCGCCTGCTGGGCAACCTGCTGGACTCCACCGCCTGGGTGCCCGACTCCACCGGATCGCAGACCGGATTCCCGGAGAACGGCACCAGTTCCGGGGGCCTGAACTACATCGCCTACGACAGCCTGCCCGATGGCTCCCGTGGCGTGCTCTGGCGTGCGCGCAGCGGCTCGGCAGCCGGCTCCAGCAGCGAGGGCGGCTGGAACAGCACCAGCTTCAACGTCAATGCCTCGCGGATGTACCGCTTCTCGGTATGGATCCGATGCTTCGGCGCCAACGCCAGCGGCAGCTTCTACCTCGGGGTGGGCGGCGGCACCGTCTCTGACATCGGCGGGGGGGTCAACTACAACCCGTACTTCCTGGCCAACGGCCGGTCCCTCTTGCCCGACAGCCAATGGGTGCTGGTGGTCGGCTACGTCTACCCGTCCTCCTACAGCGGCACCCAGTACAACCGAGGTGGCGTATATCGGGGCAGCGATGGCGTCAAGATTTTGGACGGCACCGACTTCAAGTGGGTGGCGGGTACGACGTCCTCCTACCACCGTACCTACCAGTACTACACGAACCAGGCCAACAACTACCAGGACTTCTGGAACCCGCGGGTGGACCTCGTCGACGGCACCGAGCCGAGCCTCGCTGAACTCCTGTCCATGGGCTCGATCAGTGCCCGCAACCCGATCACCGCAGGGACCGCATCGAGCTACATCGCCAATGACGCGATAAGCATCACCCAGCTCGGCACCACGCTGCAGACCACCAACTACAGCAGCACGAGCGGCTGGCAGATCACCAAGTCCGGATCGGCCACCTTCAACAACGCGAGCATTCGGGGAGCCATCAACGGCGGCTCGTACACGGGCTGGGCTTGGCCGGCTGCTGGCAACTGGGGCTTCCACTTGGGGCCTAACGGCCTGCTTCTGGGCAACGCCAATAGCGGGCGCTACTTCCAGGTCACCTACGACGGGCAGATCTACGCCCCTGGCTTCCAGATCGTCAACGGTGTGGCCACGCTCACCGACGTCACCCTCACTCGGGAAACCCGAGTCGCCTACGGCACCTACTACCCAAGCGCGAACAACGTCTTCAACAACAGCTACGGGGCCTCAAAGGGCAGCGCAGGGTCGTGGGGGCCGTCCTACGTCGTCTTCGACATCGACACCGGCTACAACGACTACTCGACCATCACCGACCTGCGCCGCCCAGCGTTCGTCGGCAAGGCCAAGTGCACAGCGACCTACGCCTGGTGGGGCTCAAACCCGGGCAGCGCGCTTTTCTATCGGGTGGCTGTGGACGTCGCCGTGTACTCCACCGTCGACCACTACTCCACAGGTGCCTCGGGCGTCGTCCCCGGTGGGCGCCTTTACATCCGTCTCTTGGTGCCAGTGCCCAAGGACATCAACGCCAACATCTACCAAATCCGCATCGACGCCATTGAGTGGTCGGTGCTCAAGGTCTCATGAACCGCTACACCGACTACTACCTTGCGGATGCCGACGGCTACTTCTTGTCAGGGCTGTCCTTGCTCCCGGAAGAGGCCGAGCGCTATGAGGGTCTGCTGACCGTCCGCCCTCCCGACCGTCCTGCTCCTGTCATCGATCGAGAGGCCGAGCGGATCGCGGTGGCGAAGTCCTATGCCCTGCGGTCCATCAACGATCAGCGGCGGCAGGCCAGTCAAGCCAACCTGTTCTTCGAGGACATCGAGGTTCAGGCCGACTCGGCGTCCCAGGCCTTGTTGTCTCTCAAGCTCAACGAGATCGCGGCGGCCGAGGCTGCTGGTACGGTCATCCCGAGCGAGGCGTTGATCTGGCGCGATGCGCACAACGTGATCCATGACTTCACGACCATGACCGCTTACAAGGCATGGATCACCGGCACTGTGGCCGCTATCTCGCGTCGCGCCACTGATGTCTACGCCGACAGCTGGGCCAGGAAGGCCCTGGTCGAAGCCTCGAACGACTACGACGAGATCCTGGCCATTGCGTCAGCTACGGGTGGGTACACGCTATGACCTCGGGGCTCAACGTTCCGGGCCGGCGCGAGTGGCGGCCCCAGTACTTCACCGGCCCGGCGTTGGTCTACGTGGAGGGCTTCGAGTTCTTTGGCTGGCGCGTCGGTCGGCACTGCATGCCCGCCGGTTCCCGGATGCAGATCCGGTCCGCGACCGGCGTTCCCAGAGCCGCAGCGCCGAACCTGACCCTCTACACGATGGGCCGCATCACCGTCACCGGAAGCGATGGTGCGAACTTCGACGACCGGGTGCCAGGCATGTTCTCGGCCGAACGTCCCGACCACCCATCGGGAGTCGTGACGCTGCAAGCGCTGGTGGATTCCGAGTTCTGGTGCTTCAACTACACGGCCAACCGGCGTGCGCTGCCAGTCCTGCAGCCGATCCGCCTCGCCGCGGGTCAGCAGGTCGAGTTGTCGGCGGGGCAGAGGGTGGTGCTCTTGCGCGGTGATGCCTTGGTGGGCGGTCAGGAGCAGGACTGGCCATCAAGCCTGATCACCGCGCAAGCCGGTGTGCTGACAGCGATGACCGCGCTGTATGGGGTGATCGTGGAGGCGGACCGTGCGGCATAGCGCCTGGATGTCCACCGTGGGCTACTACGCCGGGCTCGCGGCCCTGGTCACTATGCCGACCCGGGCCGATGGCGCGCTTGCGCAGAGCCTGCTGGCGGTCGGCGCGGTCTACCTCGCGGGCAGCCTCACCATCAGCGTGGGCTACCACCGCCTCTTCTGTCACGGCGCCTTCAGGACCTCGGCCCTTTGGCATCGAACCTTCGCGCTGCTGGGCGTGGCCTTCCTCTATGGCAGCCCGCTGCAGTGGGCTGTGACCCACGCCACACACCATCGGCACTCGGACACCGAGGGCGACCCACACCCGCGAGGCTGGCGTGCGCTGGCCTTCAAGGGCTACCGAGCGGTGCCGCTGGACCGCTGGCGCGCTCGCCGATTGCTGCGCCAGGACCCGGTGCATGGCATCGTCGACCGGCACTACGTGGAGTTCTACGTGACGGGCCTGGCCGTCATGGCCACCGTGTGGCCCACGCTCTTGGTCAACGTCTACCTGCCGGCGCTTGGGCTCGCCCACCTGGTCGGCGGGCTGCACAACCTGCTGAGCCACCAGGTGGGCCGACCCCGCAACCTGCCGCTCATGGAGTTCCTGCTGCCCGCCAGCGGCGAGTGGCTGCACGGCTCGCACCACGAGCGGCCCGGCAAAGCCAGCTTCAGAGCGGCGTGGTGGCACCTGGACCTGGGCGCCGCCTTCATCCGACTGATCCGTAACCCCTGAACCCACTGGAGGACTTCCCATGGCCATCATCAAGCAGATCTCCACGCCCTTCGGGGTGCCTGCCGAGTACCACCGCCTGCTCCGGGCAGAGGTCATCTCCGACGAGCGAGCCGTCGTCCTGCAGGTCGCCGCCTACGCGAGCGAGGAAGCCCGCCGCTCGGGTGCCCAGCCACTGCGCATCGACCAGGTGCGCGTGCCGCTCAGCCAGTTCGTGCTCGACCCGCGCGAGCCGTTCTACCGGGTGCTCACCGATTGGCCGCTGTCCTTCCTGCATGGGGGAGAGCCGGACGAGGAGGTGCAAGGCGACACCGTCTTGCCGCTGCAGCCCTACGTGCCGCCGCCGCTGCCGCCTTCGCCGCCGGCCATCCAGCCGGGTGGGCCGGAGACGGTGCCGGGCTTTGAGCCGGCGGCCGCGCCGGTGACCTGACCGGAAAAAAGAAGAGCCGCGGACCAGGGAGGAAGCCGCAGCTCAAAGCGTCCTGTCGCTAAGAGCGCCGGATCCCGGGAGGGTGGGCTGCAACGGCTGGCGACAGTCGCCACGGAAATCTGCCAGACCTGATCCCGTTTCCCTTCATCGCAAACCCTGACGCCCGTCCTGGTGGTCCGCCGCCAGGCGGGCTTTTTCACTTGGAGACCGCCCTATGACCGACAACGACAAGCCCGCCATCGTGGAGAACATGCTGCTGATGCGCCGGGAGGACTTCGACGAACTGCTCAGCGGCGCTGCCGAGCGCGGGGCCGAGAAGGTGCTGGCCCGTCTGGGCCTGGAAAACGGCCACGCGGCCCGTGACATCGGAGAGTTGCGCAGCCTGCTCGAAGCCTGGCGCGACGCGCGGCGCACGGCCTGGCGAACGACTGTGAAGGTAGTGACCACCGGCGTCCTCGCCGTGCTGCTGGTGGGCGCGGCCATCAAGCTCAAGCTGATGGGAGGCCCGCAATGACCTTCGACGAGTGCTTTGCTGCGCTCCTCCAGCACGAGGGCGACTACGTCGACCACCCGGACGACCCGGGTGGCAAGACGCGATTCGGGGTGACGGAAGCCGTAGCCAGGGCGGCTGGCTTCCAGGGCGACATGCGGGAGTTGCCGTTGGACCTTGCCAAGGCGATCTACCGCCAGCGGTACTGGGATGCTGTGCGGGCGGACGAGTTGCCCGCCGAGGTGCGGTACCTCGTCTTCGACGGCGCGGCGGCCTCTGGCGTGCGGCAGTCGACCCTTTGGCTGCAGCGGGCGCTGAAGGTGGTGGATGACGGGGTGATCGGGCCCAAGACCCTGGCCGCGGCTCAAGCGGCGGACCCGCAGGTGCTCAAGGCGAGGCTGCTGGCCCAGCGCCTTCGGTTCATGGCGGGCCTAGCCAACTGGCCCTCGTTTTCGCGCGGCTGGAGCCGGCGCATGGCTGACCTGATGGAGGCGTAGATGGCACTCGATCCTGTGACGGCGCTGCTCGATGTTGGCGGCAAGGTGATCGATCGGCTCTGGCCAGACCCGCTGCAAGCGGCCCAGGCGAAGCTGGAGCTCATCAAGCTGCAGCAGTCTGGCGACTTGGCTCAGATCGCCGGCCAGCTGGAAATCAACAGGGTGGAGGCGGCGAACCCGAACGCGTTCACCTCGGGCTGGCGGCCGTTCGTGGGATGGACCTGCGGCGCGGGGTTCGCCGTGCAGTTCGTTATCGGGCCGGTGGGGGAGTGGATCTCCGCCCTGGCAGGTCACCCTGTGAAGTTCCCCCAGATGGACCTGGGGACGATGATGCCGCTGCTCTTCGGGATGCTGGGGTTGGGGGCGTACAGGACGGCTGAGAAGGTGAGGGGGGTGGCGCGGTAAAAGGTCTGGGCGATCCCAGTTATTGTCTCAATTCTCAAACCCCTAGGGTAATTCTTTCGTTGGCCGGTGGAGCCCAGTTCATATTTTCCAATTCTAGCATTCCAATTTGATCGTTATACTGAGCAAAATAGAAAGACCTGGATTTTTCGCGATATTTTTGTGCTACTGGTTCTCCATGGATGTTTTCAGGCGACCCCTTGAAAACTGCCAAACCGTACTGATAGTCGTAAAGCATTGTCCAAAAACCATTCGCTCGCGGATTTTTTAATACTATAAGTCCTATGCAATTGGTGAGGTCAGGCTTGCCTGTGTGATCATATTTCCTTGGAAGCGCGTGCAGTCGAATTCCAACGTCTCCAATCGGCTCAGGTTCAAAATTAGTGCCGAGTGGCCAACGAGCAAACATTCCGTACCTACAAACGGCTGCGTCGTCTTTGAGGCGAGCTCCTTGTGTAGGTTCGACTAGGGACTGGGTATTCAGTCTGATTGATCTGCGGCGCCCAAGGTCGGGCCAAAGTTGGGACCAATGGACTGAAACGGCCTCATCATCTTCTACTTTCTGTTGATCAGCTTTGCCTTTTCCGAATAGTCGCCCGAACATATCGATCTCCGAAGTTTGCTTTAGCTGTGATCTTCTTGCGTCGACGGTTTCGACGGCATGCGTAACTCCTGTTGATTGTTCAACAGATTCACGTTCGAGGAAAGAGTTTGACTGTGCTTGGCACGTGTCAATGTTCTTACCACGCCCAGTGCCAGGATGCCGCCGATGATGGCTACTGGGCTTGTCTGATGGTCTCGCCTAGTGGTGACGTGTGTTGTGGACTTCACGATGTGCGCTCCCAGAGTTGAGGGGGCGCCATGGTCGCGTCGCTCGCGCAAATCTATCAACCCCCCCGGGCCTGTCGAACCGTACCAAGGTGAAGGGCTGCGGTCGTGATCCAGCGGTCTCGGTGCGAGGGAAGCCTGGCCAGGGAGGGGGTAGACCTTGGGCGGTAGTTCGAATCCGAACCCT
>Ga0255210_1000061_pt1 | contig 58397 bp, 59 predicted proteins | sample Miss_Yuk_RepA_8d_FD_188422 | JGI IMG/M metagenome (GOLD analysis project Ga0255210, IMG submission 188422) | Freshwater microbial communities from Mississippi River, Louisiana, United States - Miss_Yuk_RepA_8d | ecosystem: Environmental > Aquatic > Freshwater > River | place: USA: Louisiana...
CTACCGTAGGTAAAGGAGGAGGAGGCCGCAGGCCGACGGGGGACACGGAGGTAGCCGGGTACCCGGTGGTCTCGGCCAACGCGCAGGACGTCGAACGTCCGCTTCGACCGATGCACAACGGCAGCAAAGCGCCGAATCCCGACCTCCGCGCAACGTCAAAGGCGCGGGCAGATCCTGTCGGCGATGTGGCCGGCCAGCGCCTCGCCCCACAGGCGGTACAGCGGGGCGCCGGGGTGGAAGCCGTCGCGGGCCAGCAGCGCGGAGTCGTCCAGCGGCAGGTCGATGGCCGCGTGGCTGAGGCCCGGCTGCTGGCCCGCCCAGGATGCCAGTGCCCGCTCGTGCGCGGCGGCGTCGCGGCCGGCCAGCCAGCGCAGCGGCTGCGGCAGACCGGCGAAGCGGCCCATCGGCGGCACGGCGGTGACCACCACCTGGCGCACGCCGGCGCGCTGCTGCAGCGCCGCCACCAAGGCCGCACGGTGCTGCAACGCACGCGCCGGCGGCACCAGGTCGACCACGTCGTTGACGCCGGTGACCAGCACCGCCACGTCGGCGGGCTGCGCCTCATCGACCAGGGCCAGGGCCTGGGCGGTGGTGACGCCGGAGCGGGCGCACAGCTGCCAGCGCACGCGCCGGCCCAGGCGCTGCGCCAGCGCCGCGGCCAGCGGGCCGGCCAGCGCCTGGCGCTGGTGGTCCACGCCGACGCCGGCGGCCGACGAATCGCCCAGCACCAGCAGCGCCGGCCCGGCCGGGCCCTGGCCGGCGTGGCCCCGGCGCGGGCCGGCGGCCTCGGGCAGCTTCGGCAGGCGGCGGCGCGTCCACACCGCCTGCGGCAGCACAAGCGGCGCCAGCGCCAGCTTCAGCGCGACCGACATGTCCCCTGCGCCGCGGCGGCGGGTGTCAGAACTTGCTGAAGTCGGGCTTGCGCTTGGCCAGGAAGGCCGAGAAGGCCTCCTGCGCCTCGGGGCTGCGCAGGCGCTGGGTGAACAGCACGCCCTCCTCGGCCATCACCGCGTCGATGCGCGCGCGCGCGGCGCCGCCGCGCATCAGCTTCTTGGTCTCGCGCACGGCCGACGGCGGCAGCGCGTTGAAGCGCTCGGCCATGCGGCGCGCGTGGTTGACGACCTCGCCGGCCGGCAGCACCGCGTTGGCGATGCCGCAGTCCACCGCCTCGGGGCCGGTGAAGGGCTCGCCCAGCATCAGCTTCTCGGCCGCCTTGACATGGCCCATCAGCGCCGGCACCACCAGGCTGCTGGCGAACTCGGGCACCAGGCCCAGGCCGACGAAGGGCATGGACAGGCGCGCCTCGTCGCTGACGTAGACCAGGTCGCAGTGCAGCAGCATCGTGGTGCCGATGCCCACCGCCGCGCCGGTCACGGCGGCGACCACCGGCTTCTCGCAGTCCAGCAGCGCGCGCATGAAGCGGTAGACCGGCGCGTCGTCGCCGGCCGGCGGGCGCTGCAGGAAGTCCTCCAGGTCGTTGCCCGAGGTGAACACGCCGGGCTGGCCGACGAACAGCACCGAGCGCACTGCGCCGTCCTGGCCGGCGGCGACCAGCGCGTCGGCCATCGCGCCGTACATCGCGGCGGTCAGCGCGTTCTTCTTCTCGGGGCGGGCGATCTCGATCACGGCCACGCCGTTGAAGGTGGCGGTGCGGATGGTCATGGCAGGGGTCTCCAGAAACGAAAAAGGCGGCCCGCGGGCCGCCTCGAAGTGGGGGCGATCAGAGCGCCTCGAAGATACCAGCGGCGCCCTGGCCGGTGCCCACGCACATCGTGACCATGCCGTACTTCAGCTTGCGGCGGCGCAGCGCGTGCACCACGGTGGCGGCGCGGATGGCGCCGGTGGCGCCCAGCGGGTGGCCCAGCGCGATCGCGCCGCCCATCGGGTTGACCACCGCCGGGTCCAGGCCCAGGTCGCGCATCACCGCCAGCGACTGCGCGGCGAAGGCCTCGTTCAGCTCGATCCAGCCCAGGTCGTCCTGCTTCAGGCCGGCGTAGCCCAGCGCGGCAGGGATGGCGGCGATCGGGCCGATGCCCATGATCTCCGGCGGCACGCCGCGGCTGGCGAAGCTGACGAAGCGCGCCAGCGGCTTCAGGTCGAACTGCTTGACCGCCTTCTCGCTGGCCAGGATCAGCGCGCCGGCGCCGTCGCTGGTCTGGCTGCTGTTGCCGGCGGTCACGCTGCCCTTGGCGGCAAACACGGGCTTGAGCTTGGCCAGGCCTTCCAGGCTGGTGTCGGGGCGGGCGCCCTCGTCCAGGTTCACCGTGCGGGTCTTCAGCGTGACCTCGCCGGTGGCCAGGTCGGGCACGCGGGTGACCACGTCGACCGGGCAGATCTCGTCGGCGAACTCGCCGGCGGCCTGGGCGGCCAGCGCCTTCTGGTGCGAGGCCAGCGCGAAGGCGTCCTGGTCCTCGCGGCTGACCTTCCACTGCTGCGCCACCTTCTCGGCGGTCAGGCCCATGCCGTAGGCGATGCCGATGTTCTCGTCGCGGGCGAACACCGCCGGGTTGAAGGCCGGCTTGTTGCCGCCCATCGGCACCAGGCTCATCGACTCGGCACCGCCGGCGATCATCACGTCGGCCTCGCCGACGCGGATGCGGTCGGCGGCCATCTGGATCGCCGTCAGGCCCGAGGCGCAGAAGCGGTTGATGGTGACGCCGCCCACGCCGTGCGGCAGGCCGGCCAGGGCCACCGCGATGCGGGCCATGTTCATGCCCTGCTCGCCCTCGGGGAAGCTGCAGCCGATGACCGCGTCCTCGATGGCCTTGGGGTCCAGCGTCGGCACCTGGGCCAGCGCGGCCTGCAGCGCGGTGACCAGCAGGTCGTCCGAGCGCGTGTTCTTGAAGTAGCCCCGGCCCGAGCGGCCGATCGGGGTGCGGCTGGCCGCGACGATGTAGGCCTCTTGCACTTGCTTGCTCATGGTGTGTGTCCTCGATCGGTCGGTCAGTTGCGCACCGGCTTGCCGGTCTGCAGCAGGCCCATCACCCGCTCCTGGGTCTTGGGGTGCTCCAGCAGGCTGCAGAAGTGCTTGCGCTCCAGCGCCATCAGGTAGTCCTCGGTCACCGGCGTGCCGGCGTCCAGGTCGCCGCCGGTCACCACGTCGGCGATCAGGCTGGCGATGTGGAAGTCGTGCGCGCTGATGAAGCCACCATCGCGCATGCCCACCAGCTGTGCCTGGATGGTGGCCTTGGCGGTGCGGCCGGCGGCCGCGAAGGCGGTCTTCAGCGGCGCGCGCCAGTTGGCCGCGGCCATGGCCTTGGCCTGCTCGATGGCGACGAACAGCAGCTCGTCGCGGTGGGCGACGATGACGTCGTCGGCCAGCAGGTAGCCCAGCTTGCGGCTCTCGATCGCGCTGGTGCCCACGGTGGCGGTGGCCGCGGCCTGGAAGCCGTCCTTCAGGAAGGGCAGCAGGTCGCTGCTGCCGACCGCGGCGGCCTGCTCGGCGGCGCGGCGGGCGATGTAGGTCAGGCCGCCGCCGGCCGGCAGCAGGCCGACGCCGATCTCGACCAGGCCGACATAGCTTTCCATGTGCGCCACGCGCTTGGCGCAGGCCACGGCGATCTCGCAGCCGCCGCCCAGCGCCAGGCCGCGCACCGCGGCGATGGTGGGCACGCTGGCGTAGCGCACGCGCAGCAGCGCGTCCTGCAGCTTCTTGACCTCGGGGGCGATGCCCTTGGCGCCGGCCTTCATGAAGGTCGGCAGCATGGCCTCCAGGTTGGCGCCGGCCGAGAAGGGCTCGTCGGGCGACCAGATCACCAGGCCGTCGTAGCCGGCCTCGGCCAGTTCCACGCCCTTGAGCAGGCCCTCGACGGTGCCCGGGCCGATGGTGTGCATCTTGCCGGTCAGCGTCAGGATCAGCACCTGGCCGTCCAGCGTCCACAGCCGGCACTCGTCGTTCTTGAAGACCTCGGTGCCGGCGCCGGCCACCGCAGCGGCGCCTTCACCCAGCAGCTTCTCGGGGAACAGCTGGCGGGCGTAGACCGCCAGCGCCGGGCGCGGCAGGTAGGCGCCGCGGGCGGCGCTCCACGAGCCCTCGGGCGTGTGCACGCCGGTGCGGCCGTCGAACACCCAGGCCGGCAGCGGCGCGCTGCACAGCGTCTTGCCGGCCTCGATGTCGGCCTTCACCCACTCGGCCACGGCCTGCCAGCCGGCCTCCTGCCACAGCTCGAACGGGCCCTGCTTCATGCCGAAGCCCCAGCGCATGGCCAGGTCCACCTCGCGGGCGGAGTCGGCGATGTCGGCCAGGTGCACCGCGCAGTAGTGGAAGCTGTTGCGCAGGATGGCCCACAGGAACTGCGCCTGCGGGTGGCTGGACTCGCGCAGCAGCTTCAGGCGCTCGGCGGCGGGCTTCTTCAGGATGCGGTCGACCAGCGGGTCGGCCTTCTTGCCGGCCGGCACGTAGCTGCCGGTGGCGGCGTCGAAGCGCTGCACGTCCTTGCCGACCTTCTTGTAGAAGCCGGCCTTGGTCTTCTGGCCCAGGGCGCCAGCGGCGATCAGCTTGGCCACCGCGTCGGGCGTGGCGTAGCTGGCGTAGAAGGGGTCGGCCTGCAGGTTGTCCTGCATGGTCTTGACGACGTGGGCCATGGTGTCGATGCCCACCACGTCGGCGGTGCGGAAGGTGCCGCTGCTGGCGCGGCCCAGCTTCTTGCCGGTGAGGTCGTCGACGACGTCGTAGCTCAGGCCGAAGTTCTCGGCCTCCTTGATCGTGGCCAGCATGCCGGCGATGCCGACGCGGTTGGCGACGAAGTTGGGGGTGTCCTTGGCGCGGACCACGCCCTTGCCCAGTGTGCGGGTGGCGAAGGTCTCCAGCTGGTCCAGGATCTCCGGGCGGGTGCCCGGGGTCGGGATCAGTTCCACCAGCTGCATGTAGCGCGGCGGGTTGAAGAAATGGATGCCGCAGAAGCGCGGTTGGATCGCTTCGGGCAGCACCTCGGACAACTTGGTGATCGACAGGCCCGAGGTGTTCGAGGCCACGATCGCGTGCGGCGCGATGTGCGGCGCCACCTTGGTGTACAGGTCCAGCTTCCAGTCCATGCGCTCGGCGATCGCCTCGATCACCAGGTCGCAGCCGGCCAGCAGGTCGAGGTGGTCCTCGTAGTTGGCGGGCTGGATCAGCGCCACGTCGGCGGCCACGCCGATCGGGCTGGGCTTGAGCTTCTTCAGGCCGTCCAGGGCCTTGAGCACGATGCCGTTCTTCGGCCCTTCCTTGGCGGGCAGGTCGAACAGCACCACCGGCACCTTGACGTTGACCAGGTGGGCGGCGATCTGCGCGCCCATCACGCCGGCGCCGAGCACGGCGACCTTGCGGACATTGAATCGGTTCATGGGTTCTCCAGGAAAGTCTGTGGGGTCAGGCGCTGCGGGGGTGGGTCACTCCACGCGGACCCACTGCTGGTTGCGGTAGAACGGGCCGCGGTAGCCGCGCACCTCCAGCCGCTTGCCGCCGTCCAGCGGCTTCAGGCGCAGGCGGTAGACATTGCCGTTGTTCGGGTCGAGGATGTCGCCGTCCTCCCAGTGGTGGCGCTCGGCGTCGGCGCGGGCGTTGCGGATCACCGTCATGCCCTGCACCGGCTGGTTCTTGCGCTCGTCGGCACACTTCTCGCACTTGGCGTCGGCCTTGCCGGCCTCGAGGATCTTCTCGACCTTGCCGGTCAGCACGCCGCCGGCCTCGGTGATGCGCACCAGCGACTTCTCGACCTTGGTCTCGTCGTCGATGGTCTTCCACAGGCCCACCGGCGTGGCCTGCGCCAGCGCGGCGCCGGCCGCGGCCAGCAGGGACAGGGCGATCAGGGTCTTCTTCATCGTCGTCTCCTCTCGTGGTCCTCGGCGCCGGTGCGTGCCGTTCAGAACAGGGCCTCGTCCATCGCCATCAGCGGCTGCAGGCCGGCGCGGGCGGTGCGGATCAGCGACGCCGTCTCGGGCAGCAGCTTGGCGAAGTAGAAGCGCGCGGTGTGCAGCTTGGCGGTGTAGAACGGGTCGCCGCTGCCCTGCTTGTCCAGCGCGATCAGCGCCATGCGGGCGAACAGGTAGGCGAAGGTCAGGTGGCCGACCACGCGCAGGTAGTCCACCGCGGCGGCGCCCACCTCGTCGGCATTGCCCATGGCCTTCATGCCCAGCTCCATCGTCAGCTTGGTGACCTTGTCGCCCAGGTCGGCCAGCGGGTTGACGAACTCCTGCATGTCCTCGCGCACGCCGTGCTCCTCGACGAAGGCGGCGATCTCCTTGCCGAACAGCTTCATCTGCTTGCCGTTGTCGCCCAGCACCTTGCGGCCCAGCAGGTCCAGCGACTGCACGGTGTTCGTGCCCTCGTAGATCATGTTGATGCGCGAGTCGCGCACGAACTGCTCCATGCCCCACTCGTGGATGTAGCCGTGGCCGCCGAAGACCTGCTGGCAGTGCGTGGTGGCGGTCCAGCCGTTGTCGGTGAGGAAGGCCTTGACGATGGGCGTCAGCAGCGCGACGCGGCCCTCGGCGGCCTGGCGCTCGTCGGCGTCGTCGCTGCCCAGCGCCACGTCCAGCTGCAGCGAGGTGTAGGCCAGCAGCGCGCGGCCGCCCTCGGCGTAGGCGCGGGCGGTCAGCAGCATCTTGCGCACGTCGGGGTGCACGATGATCGGGTCGGCCGGCTTGTCCGGCGCCTTCGGGCCCGACAGCGCGCGCATCTGGATGCGGTCCTTGGCGTAGGCCACGGCGTTCTGGTAGGCCACCTCGGTCAGGCCCAGGCTCTGGTTGCCCACGCCCAGGCGCGCGGCGTTCATCATCACGAACATCGCCAGCAGGCCCTTGTTGGGCTGGCCGACGATCCAGCCGCTGGCGCCGTCCAGCGTCATCTGGCAGGTGGCGCTGCCGTGGATGCCCATCTTGTGCTCGATGCCCGAGCAGAAGATGGCGTTGCGCTCGCCCAGGCTGCCGTCGGCGCCGGGGATGAACTTGGGCACCACGAACAGCGAGATGCCCTTGCTGCCCTCGGGCGCCTCGGGCAGGCGGGCCAGCACCAGGTGGACGATGTTGGCGGCCAGGTCGTGCTCGCCGGCGGAGATGAAGATCTTCTGGCCGGTGATCTTGTAGCTGCCGTCGGCCTGTGGCTCGGCCTTGCTGCGCAGCAGGCCCAGGTCGGTGCCGCAGTGCGGCTCGGTCAGGCACATGGTGCCGGTCCACTCGCCGCTGGTCAGCTTGGGCAGGTACAGCGCCTGCTGCTCGGGCGTGCCGTGGGCGTGCAGGGCCTCGTAGGCGCCGTGGCTCAGGCCGGGGTACATCGTCCAGGCCTGGTTGGCGCTGTTGAGCATCTCGTAGAAGCACTGGTTCACCGTGTGCGGCAGGCCCTGGCCGCCGAAGGCCGGGTCGCAGCTCAGTGCCGGCCAGCCGCCTTCCACGTACTGGGCGTAGGCCTCCTTGAAGCCCTTGGGCGCGGTGACCGCGTGGGTGCTGCGGTCCAGCGAGCAGCCCTGGGCGTCGCCCGGCAGGTTCAGCGGCGCGACGACCTCGGCGGCGAACTTGCCGCCCTCCTCCAGCACGGCGTTGATCGTGTCCGCGTCGATCTCGGCATGGGCCGGCAGCTGGCGCAGCGTGCCGGCGGCGTCGAGCAGCTCGTGCAGCACGAACTGCAGGTCACGGATCGGCGGGGTGTACTGGGGCATGGCGTCGCTCCTGGGACGTTCGGGGGAAAGGGGAAGGGAAAGGCGGTGGTCGCGTGCCGCGGGCTCAGCGCGCCGCGGCGGCGGGCGCCGGCGCTGCGTCGGCACCGGGCACCATGTAGAAACGCACGATGCGGTCGAAGGCCACGCGGGCGCGGTCGATCGCGCCGGGGATGCGCAGGAACCGCGCGTCGTGGTGCAGCGCCAGGATCAGGCCGTGCACCTCGAACAGCATCTGCAGCACGTCCATGTCGGCACGCAGGTGGCCGGCCTCGACGGACAGGCGGATCGCCCGCTCCAGCGCCGACTGCCAGGCCCGCACCATCGACGCCAGCGCGTCGCGCACCGGGCCGGGCCGGTCGTCGAACTCGGTGGCGCCGCTGATGTAGATGCAGCCCGAGTCCAGCTCGACCGAGACGCGCCGCACCCAGCCCTCGAACAGCGCGCGCAGGCGCGGCAGGCCGCGCGCCTCGCGCACCGCGGGGAAGAACACCTCTTCCTCGAAGCGGGTGTGGTACTCGCGGATCACCGCGATCTGCAGTTCCTCGCGCGAGCCGAAGTGGGCGAACACGCCCGACTTGCTCATGCCGGTGACGTCGGCCAGCGTGCCGATCGACAGGCCTTCCAGGCCCACGTGCGAGGCCTGGGCCAGCGCCGCGTCGAGGATGGCCGCACGCGTCTGCTGCCCCTTGTGCAGCGCGCGGGCGCTGCCGGCGCTGGACGCGGCACGTTTTCGGGGGACGGGCAGGGCGGTGACGGTCACGGCGTGGCGGGGGTACGGCTGGGGGTCGGGAATGGAACGAACGGTCGTGCTATTTTGCAGAAGACTTCCGCGCGGTGTCGACGGGGCGGACCCGAAATTTCTAGACGCCGCTGACTAGTCGGTGCAGCAATCCACGGCCCGCGCCGCGGCGCCGCCACCGGCCCGCCGCGGCACCGCCCCATTGGCATGGGGTTTGCGGACGCGTGGTTGAAGCCGCGGCGGCGGATGCGCTACCCTCGACACCGTTGGCAGTGGTTGTGGGTTCGTCGGTCCGCCTGGAGGTCGTGTCCCGTGGAGGTGCTGCAGCTCGATGTGTCCGGTCGCCCGCAGGCGTGGATCACGCCGCGCGAGGCGGCCTTGCTCTATGCCTGCGACGGCGTCGCCTGGACCCTGGGCCGCGCCTGCCACGTGCTGCGCGGCGGCATGCAGCGCGCCACCGGGCTGCAGTCGCGCATCGAGGTGCACCCCATCATCGCGGTGCGCGGCTGCGTGCCCAGCCGGGCCTGGCGCGTCACCCCGGCGCTGACCAACCCCAAGCTCTTTGTGCGCGACCGCCACCTGTGCGCCTACTGCGGCGCGCGCTTCACCTTCGACCAGCTCACCCGCGAACACATCGTGCCCACGTCGCGTGGCGGCCGCGACACCTGGATGAACTGCATCACCGCCTGCCGTGCCTGCAACGGCCGCAAGGGCAACCGCCTGCCCGAAGAAGCCCGCATGTCCCTGCTCTACCTGCCCTACACCCCCAGCCTGCACGAGGACATGATCCTGCGCGGCCGCCGCATCCTGGCCGACCAGATGGAATTCCTGCTCGCCAGCGTGCCGCGGCACAGCCGGCTGCACGGCTGAGGCGCGGCGGTGCGCCCCCCGCAACGGCCGCCGGCCCCGCCGGCGGCGCGGGCCCTGCTCGCGGCCCTGCTGCTGCCCGCGCTCGCGTCGGCGGCCCCCACGACCCTGCCGCCGGCAGCGACCACCGCCGCCGCGCCGCACCGCGTGCCCGACACCCTGGCCCAGCGCCTGCAGCCCTGCATGGCCTGCCACGGCGCCGAGGGCCGCGCCAGCCGTGACGGCTACCTGCCGCGCATCGCCGGCAAGCCCGCCGGCTACCTCTACCAGCAGCTGCTGAACTTCCGCGACGGCCGGCGCAGCAACGCCACGATGGCCGGCTTCCTGGCCCATCAGACCGACGCCTACCTGTACGAGATGGCCCAGCACTTCGCCGCGCTGGAGCTGCCGCACGCCCCGCCGCCGCCCGCCCGGGCCGACGCCGCGCAGCTGGCGCGCGGCGAGCGCCTGGCCCGCCAGGGCGACCCGGTGCGCCGCCTGCCGGCCTGCACCGCCTGCCACGGCCAGACGCTGGCCGGGGCCCTGCCCACCGTGCCGGGGCTGCTGGGGCTGCCGCGCGACTACCTGGTGGGCCAGCTGGGCGCCTGGCGCACCGGCATGCGCCGCGCCATCGCCCCCGACTGCATGGCCGACCTGGCCCGCCGCATGAGCCCCGAGGACGCCAGCGCCGTGGCCGCCTGGCTGGCCGCGCGGCCGGTGCCGGCCGGCGCCCGGCCCGAACCCGCGCTGCCCCAGCCCACGCCCCTGCCCTGCGGCGCGGTGCAGACGCCGGCACCGATCCCGTCGGCCGCGCAGCCGGCGCGGCCCGCCCCCGGAGCCGGCCGATGAGCCGCCGCCTGCGCCTGCTGGGCGGCGCGCTGGCCGTGCTGGCCGCCCTGACGGCCCTGCTGGCCTGGCTGAACCTGCGCGGCGAGCCGCCGCTGGAGCCCGACCCGCCCGCCACCAGCGCGGCGACCAGCGCGGCCACCGCCCCCGACGCCGCCACGCTGCAGCGCGGCGCCTACCTGGCGCGCGCCGGCAACTGCGCCGCCTGCCACACCGCGCCGGGCGGCGCGGCCTATGCCGGCGGCCGCGCGCTGGCCACGCCCTTCGGCACGGTCTACGCCGGCAACCTGACGCCCGATGCCGACACCGGCCTGGGCCGCTGGAGCGCCGCCGAGTTCCGCCGCGCGCTGCAGCACGGCCGGGGCCGCGACGGCCGGCTGCTGGTGCCGGCCTTCCCCTACACCCACTTCACCCTGGTCAGCCGCGCCGACGCCGACGCGCTGTGGGCCCACCTGCGCCAGCTGCCGCCGGTGCGCCAGGCCACGCCGCCCCACGCGCTGCGCTGGCCCTACGGCACCCAGCCGGCGCTGGCGGTGTGGCGGGCGCTGTACTTCCGCCCCGGCCGCTTCGAGCCCGACCCGCGGCGCGACGCCGCCTGGAACCGCGGCGCCTACCTGGTCGAGGGCCTGGGCCACTGCGCCGCCTGCCACGGCGGGCGCGACGCCCTGGGCGGCGGCGGCCGGCTGGGCGGCGGCGGCACGCCGCTGGCCATCGACCGCTGGGTGGCCCCGCCGCTGACCGACCCGGGTGCCGCCGGCGCGCGGCTGCAGGACCTGGACGACTGGGTGCGCCTGCTGCAGACCGGCCAGACCGACCGCGCCGCGGTGCAGGGCCCGATGGCCGAGGTGGTGGCCGGCAGCACCCAGCACCTGCACCCGGCCGACCTGCGCGCAATGGGCGTCTACCTGCGCAGCCACCTGGCGCCGCCGGCCGGGCCGGCCCGGCTGCCCGCCCGCGATGCCGACGCCCTGGCCCGCGGCGCCAGGCTCTACACCCGCCACTGCGCCGACTGCCACGGCGCGCAGGGCCAGGGCGCGGCGGGTGCCTACCCGGCGCTGGCCGGCAACCCGACGGTGACCATGGCCGACCCGCGCAACCTGCTGCGCGCCATCACCGCCGGCGGCTTCGCCCCGGGCACCGCGGGCAACCCGCGGCCCTACGGCATGCCGGCCTTCGACCTGCCGCACGCCGACCTGGCCGCGCTGGCCACCTGGCTGCGCGCCGCCTGGGGCCACGACGCCCCGCCGGTCGGCGAGGTGCAGGTGCTGCTGGCGCGCTGAGCGCGGCTGGCGGCCGCCCGGCGTCCCGGCTTCACCCTTCTTCACCCGGCACCGCGGAACAAGGCCGGCGCGGGCCGGTCCAAACCCCCGGTCAACGGCGGCCCCGTGCGCGCCGTTGTGAAGACTCGACATTCCAAGGACCCCCATGCGCCGTTCCGCCCTCCCCCTCGCCCTGCTCGCCGCCGCCGTGCTGGCCGGCTGCGCCACCAGCAGCCCCGACGTCATCAAGCGCGACGACGCCCAGCGCCTGTCCACCGTGCAGGACGCCACCGTGCTGTCGGTGCGCCCGGTGGTGGTCGACGGCAGCCAGAGCGGTGCCGGCGCGGTGGCCGGCGGCGTGGTCGGCGGCATCGCCGGCTCGTCGGTGGGCGGCCGGCGCGAATCGGCTGCGGTGGGCGTGCTGGGCGCGGTGGCCGGCGCCGTGGTGGGCAATGCCATCGAGCGCGCCAGCACGCGCGAGGAATCGCTGGAGATCCTGGTCCAGCTGCGCAACGGCGAGCGCCGTGCCGTGGTGCAGGCCAAGGGCAACGAGAGCTTCAACCCCGGCGACGCGGTGATCCTGGTCAGCACCGGCGGCAAGGTGCGGGTGATGCGCGCGCCGGCGGTGGCCCCCGGCGCCGCGCCCGCCCCGGCGCCGCTGCCCGCACCGGTCCCCGGCACCCGCAGCTGAGCTGCCGCGGCCGCCCGCGGGGCGGCGCGAGGCCGGAGATCGGCGGTGCAGGCCCGTCTTTTCCGGGTTTCGGCAGGGCACGGCCGGCCCTAGCCTGTCCGGGTCGCGGTGGAGTTCGTGGTCGAGAGCTGTTCTCGGCCCGCCGACGACCTGAAGAACAACATGTCGAACACCGAGACCACCGCCGAGGCCGGCGCGGCCCTGGCCGAGCCGAATGCCGCCGCCAGCCCGGGCGCCGAGGGCAACGCCGGATCCAAGGCCGAGAACACGGCCGAGCAGGAGGAGGCCCAGCGGCAGGCGCGGCTGAAGCAGCTGCTCGAGCGCATCGACGCCCAGCCGGACTTCGCCAGCACGAAGGACTCGATGCTCGGCATCCAGAAGATCTCGCGCTCGGACCGCTCGCACACCCGGGCGCTGTCGGACCTGATCCTGAACGACCCGGCGATGGTGGGCAAGCTGCTGAGGCTGATCAACGCGGCGTTCTACAAATCGGTGGGCGGCGGCCAGATCACCAGCATCGAGCGGGCGATCGCGCTGATGGGCTTCCGCAGCATCGGCCTGCTGGCCAGCTCGCTGCTGATGTTCGAGCGCCTGCCCCAGGGCGCCGACGGCGACCGCCTGCGCCGCGAGTTCGCCCGCGCGCAGCTGGCGGCGATGCTGGCGCACGAGTTCTGCCACCAGCGCCGGCACATGGAGAGCGTCTACATCGCCGCGCTGTTCCAGCGCCTGGGCCAGATGCTGGCAGGCGCCTACTTCCCGGAGGACCTGCGCACCATCGAGGACCAGCTGGACGACCGCGAGCTGGCCGCCGAATCGCCCGAGCGCCAGAAGGCCTGCGACCAGATGGCCCGCGCGCAGTGGGGGCTGACGATCGACGAGATCGGCATCGAGGTGGCGCGCCAGTGGGGCTGGCCGCAGACGCTGGTCGACGCCATGCGCGTGCTGCCGGTGGACGACCCCGAGGCCGAGGTCGAGGCCGACGACTACCTGCGCGCCCTGTGCACCGCCACCAACGACCTGGCGCAGCAGCTGATGCAGCAGCCGCGGCTGGGCACGGCCGAGGAGCGCCAGGAGGCCCTGCAGCCCCTGGTCGACCGTTTCGCCGGCGCGTTCGGGATCCCGCTGAGCCTGCACCCCGAGCAGCTGCTGGAGCGCATCGACCGCACCAAGCAGGTCTGGGACGAGATGGTCGCGGCGCTGGGCATCAACCTGAGCGCCGGCCCGGTCAGCACCCAGGCCAAGAAAGGCCCGCAGATCGACCCGAACTCGCGCGAGTACCGCCAGGTGCTGGCCGAGCGCCTGGCCGACGCCGTGGACCTGCTGCGCCGCCTGAACCAGCGCGGTGCGCCGCCGACCGAGGTGATGGAGGCCGCGCTGCGCCTGATGTGCAAGTCGCTGGACCTGCAGCGCGGCATCGTCTGCCTGCGCGAAGCCGACACCGGCCGCCTGAAGGGCCGCCTGGGCGTGGGCGACAAGGCCACCGTGCTGCCCGCCTACTTCGACATCCCGATGCAGCCGCCGGCCGACCTGTTCGGCCTGCTGTGCGCACGCAACGCCGACACCCTGATCACCGACACCGCCGACCCGGTCATCGCCCAGCGCCTGCCGCCGTGGTTCGGCCAGAAGGTGCGCGCCGGCGCCTTCGTCGTGCTGCCGATGGCCACGCCCACCTCGGTGGTGGGCATGCTCTACGGCGACCAGCACGACCGCCACCGCCTGCACGTGCACCCGCGCGCCCTGGCGCTGCTGAAGAACCTGCGCAACGAGGTGATGCGCGCGATGAAGGTGCCGGTGCCTCAGAACTGAGGCGCGCGGGCGTCGACGCAGGCCCGGGCGGCTGGGCGGACGCCCGTTTGTGGCGGAAACCAGCCGGAGGCGTGGCGCCACAGCGGCTACATGCCGCCGGGCGGATCGGGCGGCCGGATCGAAGCCGCTCGCAAGTCCCTGGATTCCTTGGTAGGCCGTGTTGGACTTGAACCAACGACCAAAGGATTATGAGTCCTCTGCTCTGACCGACTGAGCTAACGGCCCCCAGTGCGGCGCATTCTAGGAGGCGCCGCCCGCGGCCCGGCCGGCACGGCCGCGCGCGGGCTTGATCTGGTCGGCCCGCGCAGCCCCACCACCCCGCCAGAATGGCCTGCGGTGGTGCCGGCCGGCCGGGCAGCCCGGGCGCCGCCGCACGGTCGACCTGCCCGGGGAGGACACCCGCGATGAACACCCTGACCAAGCTGGCGCTGGGCGCGATGGGGCGGCTGCGGCCGCGGCCGGCCACCGGCAGCGCGCAGGCCACGGTGGCCCTGCCGCCGGCGCCGCGCCACGGCGGCGCGCCGCTGATGGACGCGCTGGCCGCCCGCGCGTCGGCGCGCGCCTTCGCGCCGGACGCGCTGCCACCGCAGCAGCTGTCGGCGCTGCTGTGGGCGGCCTGGGGCGTCAACCGCGACGGCGGCGGGCGCACCGCGCCGTCGGCGCTGAACGCGCAGGAGATCGACCTGTACGTGGCGCTGCCCGAGGGCGCCTACCGCTACGACGCCGCGGCCCATGCACTGCAGCTGGTGGTGGCGCAGGACCTGCGGCGCGTCACCGGCTACCAGGATTTCGTCGACGAGGCGCCGCTGGACCTGGTCTTCGTCGCCGACCACGCGCGCATGGGCCTGGTGCCGGTGGCCCAGCGCGAGAGCTATGCCTCGGTGGCCGCCGGCGCGATCGCGCAGAACGTCTACCTCTACTGCGCCAGCGCCGGGCTGGCCACGGTGATCCGCGCCTGGATCGACCGCGGCGCCATCGCCGACGCGCTGGGCCTGCCGCACGACCAGCAGGTGCTGCTGTCGCAGACGGTGGGCCGGCCCGCGGCCGGCGGCTGAAACGCCAATACGCCAGGCAGTGACGCCGGCTGGCGCCCGGCGCGCATCAGCGCGCGGCAAGGTCAGCGCGGCAAGGTCAGCGCGTTGCCCACCAGCCGGGCGGTGATGTCGACCAGCTGGATCATGCGGTCGTAGGCCATGCGCGTGGGGCCGATCACGCCCAGCGTGCCGACGATGCGGCCGTCCACCTCGTAGGGCGCCGAGACGATGGACAGCTCCTCGTAGGGCACCACGCCGGACTCGCCGCCGATGTAGATGCGCACGCCATCGGCCGCGCTGCTGTTGTCCAGCAGGCGCATCAGCTCGGTCTTCTGCTCGAACAGGTCGAACAGCTTGCGCAGCGAGCCCAGGTCGTTGCCGAAGTCCTGCACGCCCAGCAGGTTGCGTTCGCCCGAGACCACCACCTGCTCGGCGTCGGCGGCCAGGGCCTCGCTGCCGGCCTGCACCGCGGCCTGCATCAGCTGGGCGATCTCGCCGCGCAGCGCGTCGACCTCGCGCTTCAGGCGCTCGCGCACCTCGTCGATGGCCAGGCCGGCGTAGTGCGTGTTCAGGTAGTTGGTGGCCTCGACCAGCTCGCTCTGGCTGTGGTCGCGGGCGGTGAAGATCACCCGGTTCTGCACGTCGCCCTCGGGCGAAACCAGGATCACCAGCACCCGCTTCTCGCCCAGGCGCAGGAACTCGATGTGGTGGAACACCCCGGCGCGCTTGGGCGCGGTGACCACGCCGACGAACTGCGACAGGTTGGACAGCAGGTGCGCCGCCTGGGCGATCACCCGCTGCGGCTGGTCGGGCTGCAGCTGCTCGCGCACGCCGGCCAGGTCGGGCGGGGCGTGGGCCAGGTCCAGCGGCCGGGCGGTCAGCATGGTGTCGACGAACAGCCGGTAGCCGCGCGCGGTGGGGATGCGCCCGGCGCTGGTGTGCGGGCTGGCGATCAAGCCCAGGTCCTCCAGGTCGGCCATCACGTTGCGGATGGTCGCCGGCGACAGCTCCAGCCCCGAGGCCCGCGACAGCGTGCGCGAGCCCACCGGCTGGCCGTCGGCGATGTAGCGCTCGACCAGGGTCTTCAGCAGGGTGCGGGCGCGCTCGTCCATACGGCTGTGGCTGGGCGTTGACAGGGCTGTGGCGGCAGGTCTTCGGAACTCGGATTTTCATTGTACGGACAGGGACTTGGCAGCGCTGTCGCCGAGGGGCGCTGTGGTGTAATTCGCCGCATGGCCCGCCGTTTCCACCATGCCGCGCTGGTCGGCAAGTACCAGGCCGACGGCATCCGGCCATTGCTGGAAGAAATCGCGCATTTCCTGGTCCGCCAGGGCCTGGAGGTCTCGTTCGAGCACCAGACCGCGCTGAACACCGGCGTCACCGACTACGACGCGCTGACGCTGGACCAGATCGGCGCGCGCTGCGACCTGGCCGTGGTGGTCGGCGGCGACGGCACCATGCTGGGCGTGGCCCGCGAGCTGGCCCGCCACAACCTGCCGGTGGTCGGCATCAACCAGGGCCGCCTGGGCTTCATCACCGACGTGCCCATCGGCCAGTACCGCGAGGCCCTGGCGCCGATGATCGCCGGCGACTTCGAGGAAGACTCGCGGGTGATGATCGAGGGCGAGGTCTGGCGCGACGGCGAGCGCATCTTCGACGGCCTGTCGATGAACGACGTGGTCGTCAGCCGCGGCGCCACCGCCAGCATGGTCGAGCTGCGCGTGGACATCGGCGAGGAATTCGTCGCCAACATGCGCGCCGACGGCCTGATCGTCGCGTCGCCCACCGGGTCCACGGCCTACTCGCTGTCGGCCGGCGGGCCCATCCTGCACCCGGGCATCGCCGGCTGGGTGCTGGTGCCCATCGCCAGCCACACGCTGAGCAACCGGCCCATCGTGCTGCCCGACACCGCGCCGGTGCGCATCACCGTGGTCGCCGGGCGCGACGCCTCTGCCAACTTCGACATGCAGGGCCTGGCCAGCCTGCTGCACGGCGACCAGATCCGCGTGCAGCGCTCGGCGCACCGGGTGCGCTTCCTGCACCCGCGCGGCTGGAGCTACTACGCCACGCTGCGCCGCAAGCTGCGCTGGTACGAAGGAGTGGTGTGATCCCCCCCCGAAGCGCCTTCGGCGCCCCCCCCCCGGGGGGGCGCCGCCAGCAGCCCGGCCAAGCCGGTTCCGCGGCGACCGCTGGGCTCGGCCTGCGGGCTGCGGCGGCTGCCGCTCAACCGATCGACCGGAGGACTTGAGGTGCTGCGCCGGATCGCGCTGCGTGATTTCGTCATCGTCCCCGCGCTGGAGCTGGACTTCCACGCCGGCTTCTCGGTGCTGACCGGCGAGACCGGCGCCGGCAAGTCCATCCTGGTCGACGCGCTGCAGCTGGCCCTGGGCAGCCGCGGCGACGCCGGCGTGGTGCGCGAGGGCGCCACCCGCGCCGAGGTCAGCGCCGAGTTCGACACCCCGCCGTCGCTGGCCGCCTGGCTGGACGAGGCCGGCTTCGCCGCCGACACCGACGCAGCCGGCCTGCCGACGCTGCTGCTGCGCCGCAGCATCGACCACCAGGGCAAGAGCCGCGCCTGGATCAACGGCAGCCCGGCCACCGTGGCCCAGCTGCGCGAGGCGGCCGAGCAGCTGCTGGACATCCACGGCCAGCACGCCTGGCAGCGCCTGACCCAGCCCGCCGCCACCCGCGCGCTGCTGGACGCCCAGGCCGGCCTCGACACCGCCGAGCTGGCGCGGCGCTTCGCCAGCCGCAAGGCCGCCGCCGACGCGCTGGCCCGCGCCCGCGAGCGCGGCGACGAGATCGCCCGCGAGCACGAGCGCCTGGCCTGGCAGATCGCCGAGCTGGACAAGCTGGCCCCGGCCGAAGGCGAGTGGGCCGAACTGGACGCCGAGCACCGCCGCCTGGCGCACGCCCAGTCGCTGATGGAGGCGGCGCGCGCCGCGCTGGACATGCTGTCCGAAGCCGACGAGGCCCATGCCGAAGGCCTGACCGGCCGCGCGCTGGACGCGCTGGGTGACGTGGTCGGCAACGACGCCCGGCTGCAGCCGGCCATCGACGCACTCAACGGCGCGCTGGCCCAGCTGCGCGACGCCGCGCACACGCTCAACGCCTACCTCGGCCATGCCGAGCTGGACCCGGAGCGCCTGGCCGAACTGGACGCGCGCATCGGCGCCTGGATGGGCCTGGCCCGCCGCTACCGCCGACCGCCCGACGAGCTGCCCGCGCTGCTGGCACAGTGGCGCGCCGAGCTGGCCGCGCTGGACGCCGCCACCGACACCGCCGCGCTGGAGGCCGCGCTGGCCCAGGCCGACCGCGCCTACCAGGACGAGGCCCGCCGCGTCGGCGCCGCCCGCGCCGCCGCCGCCAAACCGCTGGCCCGCGCGGTGACCCAGGCCATGCAGGCCCTGGGCATGGCCGGCGGCCGCTTCGAGGTGGCGCTGACGCCGCTGCCCGCGCCGCAGGCCAGCGGGCTGGAGGCGGTCGAGTTCCTCGTCGCCGGCCACGCCGGCAGCACGCCGCGGCCGCTGGCCAAGGTGGCCTCGGGCGGCGAGCTGTCGCGCCTGGCGCTGGCCATCGCGGTGACCACGGTGCAGGCCTGCGGCGCCGACGACGGCGCCGGCACGCTGATCTTCGACGAGATCGACGCCGGCATCGGCGGCGCGGTGGGCGACACCGTGGGTGCGCTGATGAAGCAGCTGGGCACCCAGCGCCAGGTGCTGGCCGTCACCCACCTGGCCCAGGTGGCCGCCTGCGCCGACCACCACTACGTGGTCGCCAAGTCCACCCAGGCCGACGGTCGCACCGCCAGCACCGTGCAGCCGGTGCAGGGCGAGGCCCGCGTGGCCGAGGTCGCGCGCATGCTGGGCGGCGAGCGCCTGGCCGGCACCAGCCTGGCCCATGCCCAGGCCATGCTGGGCCAGGCCGGGCGCGCCGGCGCCGCCGAACCCGCCGAACCCGCCCCGGCGCCGGCCGCATCCGCCCCGGCCGCCCCCTCCACCCGCCCCGCCCCCCGCCGCCGCAGCAGCAAGGCATGAGCCCAGACGTACCGCCCCCGCCCGCCGCCCCCGCCGCCGAAGGCGCCCCGCCCGCGCGCGAGCTGGTGCTGATCAGCGGCATCTCCGGCTCGGGCAAGTCGGTGGCGCTGCACGCGCTGGAGGACGCCGGCTACTTCTGCGTGGACAACCTGCCGCCCGAGCTGCTGCGCGCCTACATGACGCTGCAGCAGCCGCGCTACACGCAGAAGGTGGCCATCGCGGTGGACGTGCGCGCCGCGCGCTCGCTGCCGGCGCTGGTGCCGCTGATCGACGAGCTGCGCCGCGAGGGCGTGACCATCCGCCCGCTGTTCCTCGACGCCAGCACCGACACCCTGGTGCGGCGCTTCTCCGAGACGCGCCGCCCGCACCCGCTGAGCCACCCCGAGAACCTGGACGCCGACAGCGCCCACCGCGCGCTGGTCGAGGCCATCGAGGTCGAGCGCCTGATGCTGGCCGAGCTGCGCGAGGTCTCCACCGTGGTCGACACCAGCACGCTGCGCCCGGCCGGCCTGCGCGCGCAGATGCGCGACCTGGTGGCCGCGCACACCAACCGGCTGACGCTGGTGTTCGAGAGCTTCGCCTTCAAGTACGGCGTGCCGCTGGACGCCGACTACGTGTTCGACGTGCGCGTGCTGCCCAACCCCTACTACGTCAAGGAGCTGCGGCCGCTGTCGGGCCGCGACGCGCCGGTGGCGCAGTTCCTGGACCAGCAGCCCGAGGCGCACGAGATGCTGCAGCAGATCGAGGCCTTCGTGCGCCGCTGGCTGCCGGCGCTGGCCGACGACCAGCGCGGCTACGTCACCGTGGCCATCGGCTGCACCGGTGGCCAGCACCGCTCGGTCTACATGGTCGAACAGCTGGGCCGGCGCTTCGCCGACCATGGCGCGACGCTGATCCGGCACCGCGAGCTGGACGCGATCGAAGGATGAGCGCCTCGGCCCGCCCCGGCCCGCCGCCCGGTCAGCCCAATCCGGACGACGGCGAGGGCGCGGTCTGGCCCGAGCTGCCGCTGTTCCCGCTGCAGACCGTGCTGTTCCCCGGCGGCCTGCTGCCGCTGCGGGTGTTCGAGGCGCGCTACCTGGACATGGTCGGCGACTGCCTGCGCCGCGACGCGCCCTTCGCCGTGGTCTGCCTGAAACAGGGCAGCGAGGTGCGCGGCGCCAGCGCGCAGCCGGTGCGCTTCGAGTCGGTGGCCGTGCTGGCCCGGCTGCTGGACGTGGACGCCGAGCAGCCCGGCATCCTGAAGCTGCGCTGCCAGGGCGGGCCGCGCCTGGCCCTGGGCACGCCACGGCAGCGCGCCGACGGCCTGTGGCAGGCCGACGCCCGGGCCCTGCCCGCCGACGCGCCGGCCGCGGTGCCCGCCGAGCTGGCCGCCGGCGCGCAGGCGCTGGGCCGCGCCATCGGCGCGCTCGCCGCGCAGGACCAGCACCCCTTCCTGCGCCCGCACCGGCTGGACGACGCCGGCTGGGTGGCCAACCGCTGGTGCGAGCTGCTGCCGATCCCGCTGGCCGCCAAGCAGCGGCTGATGGTGCTGGACGAGCCGGCGCTGCGGCTGAAGCTGGTCGTCGACTACCTGCGCGGCCAGGGCGTGCTCGACTGAACCGTCCGGCGGCGGCTCAGGGCGGCGGCTCAGGGCGGCGGCCCGGCCTCCAGCAGCTTGCGGATCGGCGCCGGCAGGCCCAGTGCCAGCGCCTGCGCCTGCGTGGCCCAGCGGCCCGGTGGCAGCGCGGCTTCCACGCGGGCCTGCGCCACGGCGTCCAGCACGGCCGGCAGCGGGCAGTGCAACGGCTGCAGCCACCAGTCCAGGTGCGTCAGCACGTGCTTGAAGGCCGGCAGCAGCCGCGGCGCACCGCCGCCGTCCAGCGGCCAGCCGGCGCTGGCGGCGAGCAGCGCGTCGGCGTCGTCGTACTCGGGCAGGGTCCACAGCCCGGCCCAGACGCCGCTGTCGGGGCGCTGCACCAGCCAGACGCGATCGCCCTGGGTCAGCCACAGCAGCGCGTGGGCGCGCCGGCCGCGCTTGAGCTTGCGCGTCTTCACCGGGTAGGCCTCGGGCCGGCCCTGGGCGCGGGCCACGCACAGGCCGGCCAGCGGGCAGGCGTCGCAGGCCGGGCGGCGCAGGCTGCACAGCGAGGCGCCCAGATCCATCAGGCCCTGGGTGTAGGCCTCGATGCCGCCGGCCACCTCGGGCCCGGGCAGCAGGGCCTCGGCGCGGGCCCACAGCGCACGCTCGTGGCGGGCCTCGGCCAGGTCGCCGTCGAAGCCCAGCGCGCGGCCCAGCACGCGCTTGACGTTGCCGTCGAGGATGGCGCAGCGCTCGCCGAAGCAGAAGGCGGCGATCGCCGCCGCGGTGGACCGGCCGATGCCCGGCAGCGTGGCCAGCGCCGCGCTGCTGCGCGGGAACTGCCCGCCGTGCCCGGCCACCACCGCCTGGGCGCAGCGGTGCAGGTTGCGCGCACGGCTGTAGTAGCCCAGGCCGCTCCACAGCGCCAGCACGTCGTCCAGCGGCGCGGCGGCCAGTGCGGCCACGTCGGGGAAGCGCTGCAGGAAGCGGTCGTAGTAGCCCAGCACGGTGTTGACCTGGGTCTGCTGCAGCATGATCTCCGACAGCCAGACGCGGTAGGGGTCGCGGCTGCCGACCCAGGGCAGGTCGTGGCGGCCGTGCTGGCGCTGCCAGGCGATCAGCGCCGGGGCCAGTGCGGCGGCGGGGTCGCGCGTGGCGGGCGTGGCGGGCGTGGCCGACGCGGGCGTGCCGGTCGGCACGGTCGGCACGGTCGGCGTGGTGCGGTCGGCGGGCTTCATGCGCGCGTCGCCTCGGGCGGGGCAAGGGGTGCGGCCGGCAGCGGGGCCAGGGGCTCGTCCAGCGCCAGCTCCAGGTCCACCGTGGCGGCGGCGGGCGGCGCCGGCGCGGCCGTCTCGGCCGGCGGCAGCGCGGCCAGGCGGCGCAGCGCCTCCACCTCGTCGCCGATCCGCGCGGCCAGCGCGCGCAGCGCCTGGTCCTCGGCGGCCAGCGTGGCGATGCTCTGCTCCAGCCCGTCCTCGGCCTCGCGGATGCGCGCCTGGGCCTCGCGGCGCTGGGCCAGCGCCTGGCGGCGCTCGCGGCCCTGGTCGTCGAGCTGGGCCACCGCGGTGCGCGACCACATCTCGACCTCGTGCGCCGCGCCCTCGAAGACCTGGCGCAGCCGGTCGAGCAGCAGGCGCAGGAAGCGCTCCAGCTCGGCCGGGCGGGCCAGGCGCCAGGCACGCGCCAGGCCCAGCTGGCGGCCGTGGCCGTCCAGCACCTGCTGCAGCGCGCGGCGCGCGGACTCCAGCGACGGCGGCGGCAGCGTCACCAGCGCCAGGCCGAAGTCGGCGTTCAGCGCGGCCTGGCCGGCCTGCAGCAGCGGCCCCAGCTCGGCCGACTGGGCGGCGGCGCGGTCCAGCCGTGCCTGCAGCTGGCGCCCCAGCTCGGCATAGGCGCGCGCGGTGCCGCGCTGCAGCACGCTGCCGCGGGCCTGGGCCTGCAGCGGCAGCAGCGCCTCGCGCAGCGGCCCGCTGTCCAGCTCGGCCAGCACGGTCTGCAGCTGGCGCACCAGCACCGCACGCAGCGCGGCCAGGCGCGGCGCGCACTGCTCGAAGGCCTCGGCGTCGGCGGCGACGCGGCCGGCCAGCAGCGCCAGGCGGGCCTCGGACTTGCCGCGCAGGCCGCGCAGCTCGGCCAGCTGCGCGGCGGCCTCGCGCTGGCGCTCGGCCAGCCGGCGCAGCGCGCCCTGGCGCAGGGCCAGCAGCCCGTCGTCGACCAGCCGGCCGACGGCGGCGTGGCGCTGCGACAGCAGCCGCCCCTGCAGCGCCTGCACCAGCGCGGGCAGGCCGCTGGCCTGCAGCGCGGCGGCGTCGCCGCGCAGCTGCGCGGCCAGCGCCTGCCGGGCCGAGAGCGCGAACACCTGCTCCGGCGCCACCTGCAGCGCGGCGGCCACGCGGGCGCACTGCGCCTGCACCTGCTGCGCCACCGCCTCGGGCGGCAGCAGCGGGTCGGCCAGCACGTCGGCCTTGTTCAACACCACCAGCGCGTCGCCGCCGCGCGCGTCCAGGTGGCCGCGCCAGACGGCCAGGTCGCTGGCGGTGACGCCGGTGTCGGCGGCCAGCACGAACACCGTGGCATGGGCCGCGGGCAGCAGGTCCAGCGTCAGCTCGGGCTCGGCGCCCAGCGCGTTCAGTCCCGGCGTGTCCAGCACCTGCAGGCCGCGCACCAGCAGCGGCTGCGGCACGTTGACCAGCGCGTGGCGCCACACCGGCAGCTCCACGCGGTCGTCGGCGTCGCGCGGCGGGTTGTCGTCGGGGCGGTCGTCGTGCCACAGGCCCAGCGCGCGGGCCTGGTCCAGCGGCACCTGCTGGGTGCGCATCACCTGCTGCAGCGCCTCGGCCAGCGCGCCGGTGTCGTCGCGCGGCAGCGGCCAGTGCTGCCAGCGCGCGGGCTGGGCGCGCAGCGCGGCCAGCGGCTCGCCGCCCAGCCGGCTGTCGATGGGCAGCAGCAGCAGGCCGGGCGGCTGCTGAGGGTCCCAGCCCAGCTCGACCGGGCACATCGTGGTGCGCCCGGGCGCGGCCGGCAGCACGCGCTGTCCGGCGCCGCCGAACAGCAGCGCATTGATCAGCTCGGACTTGCCGCGCGAGAACTCGGCGACGAAGGCCAGCACCAGCTTGTCGCTGGCCAGGCGCTGGCGCAGCGCAGCGGCCTGGGCGCGGTCGGCGTCGCCGAGCAGGCCGGCCTCGTCCAGCTGCGCCAGCAGCGCGGCCAGCCCGCGGTCCAGCGCGGCGCGCCAGTCGGCGAGCGCGTCCAGCGGGGTGAGCAGCGGGCTGTCCATCGGGGCGGGTGGCGGGGGGGTCAGGCGGAGCCGGCGCATGCTAGCGCAGCCCCTGGCGCGACGCCGGCCGGGCCTCAGCGGCGCTGGCAGCCGGGGCAGAAGTAGGTCGAGCGTTGCGCCTGCACGATGCGCCGCACCGTGCCGCCGCAGCGCGCGCAGCGCTGGCCCTCGCGGCCGTAGACCAGGGCCTGGTCCTGGAAGGCGCCGCTCATGCCGTGGGCGTCGCGGAAGTCGCGCAGCGTCGACCCGCCCAGCGCGATCGCCCGCGCCAGCGTGGCCTGCAGCTCGGCCAGCAGGCGCGCGCAGCGCGGGCGGCTGAGCCGGTCGCAGCGGGCGCGCGGGTCGATGCCGGCGCGGTGCAGCGCCTCGCTGACGTAGATGTTGCCGGCGCCGACGACGATGTCGCCGGCCAGCAGCGCCGCCTTGACGTTCGTGCGCCGGGCATGCAGCGCGGCGTGGAAGGCCTGCGGCGTCAGCGCCGGGTCGAAGGGCTCGGTGCCCAGCCGGGCCAGCAGCCGGGCCGCCGGGTCGCGGTCCAGCGCCGGCGACCAGACCACCGCGCCGAAGCGCCGCGGATCGGTCAGCCGCAGCGTGCCGCGGCTGGTGGCCAGCTCGAAGTGGTCGTGCGCGCCGGCCGGGCCCGGCGCATCGCTCAGCCGCAGCGAGCCCGACATGCCCAGGTGCAGCAGCAGGCCGCCGGGCGGGTCCGCCGCGTCGGCGCTGCCCGGCACAGCGTCGGCCGCCGCGTCGGCCAGCAGCGGCAGCCACAGGTACTTGCCGCGGCGCTGCAGCGTGCCGGCGCGCCGGCCCACCAGCGCCTGCGGCGCCACGCCCAGCGGCCAGCGCAGCGGCTTGCCGCAGCGCACCGCCTCGATGCGCGCACCGGCCAGGCGCTCGGCCAGGCTGGCGCGGGTGACTTCGACCTCCGGGAGCTCGGGCATGGGTGAATTATCCGACCCCTAGAATCGAAGGCCATTTCAGGAGTGCCCATGACCGGCCGCGCAGACCGCCCCCCCCGCCCGAGCCCGGTCTGGCGCCAGCGCCGGCGCGCCGCCGCGTCCCGGGCGGTGCTGTGGACGGCCCTGGCGGCGGCGGGTCTGGCCGCGGCCGGCGGTGCGCGGGCCCAGGCCGCCGCCGCGCCCGCCGCTGCAGCGTCTGCGCCGGCGCCGGCCAGCTCGGCGCTGGATGCGCCGCTGTTCTACCAGCTGCTGATCGGCGAGATCGAGCTGAACGCCGGCCGCGCCGGCAATGCCTACGAGGTCATCCTCGACGCCGCGCGCCGCCAGGGCGACGACGCGCTGTACCAGCGCGCGGTCGAGATCGCGCTGCAGGCCCGCGCCGGCGACCAGGCCCTGGCCGCCGCCCGCGCCTGGGGCACGGCCAAGCCCCGGGCGGTGGCGCCACTGCGCTACCAGGCGCAGATCCTGCTGGCCATGGGCCGGCTGGGCGAGGTGGGCGAGCCGATGGCCGGCTGGCTGGCCAGGCTGCCCTCGGTGGAACAGCCGGGCCTGATCGCCGGCCTGCCGCGCATCCTGCAGGGCCAGAACGACCGCGCCGCCGTGCTTCGCCTGGTCGAGCAGCTGCTGCTGCCCTACCTGGACCAGGCCGGCACGCGCACCGCCGCGCGGGTGACGCTGGGCCGCGTGCACCTGGCCGCCGGCCACCGGCCGCAGGCGCTGGGCCTGGCGCGCGCCGCCCTGGCCGACGACCCGGGCGCCGCCGGGCCGGTGCTGCTGGCGCTGGAACTGCTGCCCGGCGACGACGAGGCCGAGCGCCTGGTCACCGGCTACCTGGAGCGGCCCGGCGCCGAGCCGGTGGTGCGCCTGGCCTATGTGCGCCACCTCACCCAGGTGCAGCGCTACACCGACGCCAGCCGCCAGCTCGAGCAGCTGACCCGCGACCAGCCCCAGCTGCCCGAGCCCTGGCTGACGCTGGGCGCGCTGCGCCTGGAGCTGAAGCAGCCCGCCGAGGCCGAGCAGGCGCTGCTGCGCTATGTCGAGCTGGCCGGCGCACAGCCGGCCGCCGCCGCGGCGTCCGACGACGACGATGACGACGCCGTGCCCGGCCACGCCGCCGGCGCCGGCCCGCGCGACCTGACCGGCGCCTGGCTGCTGCTGGCCCAGGCCGCCGAGCAGCGCGGCGACCTGGCGGCCGCCGAGCGCTGGCTGGCCAAGGTGGACAACCCGCAGCGCGAGCTGGAGCGGCAGTCGCGCCGCGCCGCGCTGCTGGTCCGCCAGGGCCGGCTGAAGGACGCGCGCGCGCTGATCCAGGCCGTGCCCGAGCGCACCGGCGACGACGCCCGCGCCAAGCTGATGGCCGAGGCCCAGCTGCTGCGCGACGCCAGGCACTGGCGCGAGGCCGCCGAGGTGCTGGACGCCGCCAACCGACGCTTCGCCGACGACCCCGACCTGCACTACGAGCGTGCGATGGTCGCCGAGAAGCTGGCGCAGTGGGCCGAGATGGAGCGGCTGCTGCGCCGGGTCATCGCGCTCAAGCCCGAGCACCCGCACGCGCACAACGCGCTGGGCTACTCGCTGGCCGACCGCGGCCTGCGCCTGGACGAGGCGCGCACGCTGATCCGCCGCGCGCTGGAGCTGGCGCCGGGCGACCCCTTCATCACCGACAGCCTGGGCTGGGTCGAATTCCGCCTGGGCAACCGCGACGAGGCGCTGCGCCTGCTGCGCCAGGCCTATGGCGCGCGGCCCGACACCGAGATCGCCGCCCACCTGGGCGAGGTGCTGTGGGCCGCCGGCCAGCGCGACGAGGCCCGCCGCGTCTGGCAGCAGGCCCATGCGCGCGACGCCGCCAACGAGGTGCTGCGCGAGACCCTGACGCGGCTGAAGGTCCGGCTGTGATCGGCGGCCTGCTCGCCACCGGCCGGCGGCTGGCGCCCGGCGGCCTGGCGGCTGCTGCGCTGGTGTTGCTGGCCGGCTGCGCGACCGCGCCGGCCTCCCCCCCGGACAGCACGCTGGCCGGCCGCCTGTCGGTGCGCGTGGACGGCCAGCCCGAACGCGCCGTGGCCGGCGGCTTCGAGCTCAGCGGCGACGCGCGCGAGGGCGAGCTGCTGCTGACCGGCCCGCTGGGCACCACCGCGGCGCGCGCGCGCTGGTCGCCCGGGCAGGCGCAGCTGCTGCGCGGCGGCGACGCCCCGCCCGAGCGCTACCCCGACCTGGACGCGCTGGCCGCCGCCACCCTCGGCGAGCCGGTGCCGATCGCCGCGCTGTTCGACTGGCTGCGCGGCCGCACCTGGGCCGGCGCGCCCTCGTCGCCGCGCGCCGACGGCGAGGCCGGCTTCGAGCAGCTGGGCTGGCGCATCGGCCTGGCGCGCCGGGCCGAGGGCTGGGTCGAGGCGGTGCGGCTGGCGCCGCCCGTCGTCACCGTGCGCGCCCGGCTGGAGACCGCGCCGTGACGCTGGCCGCCCTCTACGACGTGCCGGCGCCGGCCAAGCTCAACCTGTTCCTGCACGTGGTCGGCCGCCGGCCCGACGGCTACCACCTGCTGCAGTCGGTGTTCGTGCTGATCGACTGGTGCGACACGCTGCACTTCGAGCGCCGCAGCGACGGCCGCCTGCAGCGCCACGACCTGGGCCCGGCGCTGCCGGCCGACGACCTCAGCCTGCGCGCCGCGCGCGCGCTGCAGCAGGCCAGCGGCACCACGCTGGGCGCCGACCTGTCGGTGGTGAAGCGCGTGCCCTGGGGCGCCGGCCTGGGCGGCGGCAGCTCGGACGCGGCCAGCACCCTGCTGGCGCTGAACCGGCTGTGGGGCCTGCGCTGGCCGCGCCAGCGCCTGCTGGACCTGGCGCTGACGCTGGGCGCCGACGTGCCCTTCTTCGTCGGCGGCCGCAACGCCTTCGTCGAGGGCATCGGCGAGCGGCTGACGCCGCTGCCCGCCCACGCCCTGCCCGCAGACGCCTGGTACGCGGTGGTCAAGCCGGCCCCGGCCATCGCCACCGCGGCGATTTTTGGCAGCCCCCTCTTGTCACGCGACACGCCGGCTGCTATAGTCATGGACTTTCTCGCTGACACAAATCTTCGTCAGCAGCTTCAGTCAGGCTACGGTCGCAATGACCTGCAGGGCCCGGCAGAAGCCAGTTGCAGCGAGGTCACCCAGGTGGCTTCGTGGCTTGCAGCCCGCTACGGCAACAGCCGCATGTCGGGGTCAGGCAGTGCAGTGTTCGCGAGAGCCGGCACGGGCGACCAGCCTGTGGCGACATGGCCCGAGGAAGCGATTCCGACAGGCTGGGTCGGTCGACTGTGCCGCGGTCTGGGCAGCCACCCCCTGGTGGACTGGGCAGACTGAAAGGTTTCGAGGGTTCGGCGCAAGCCGGGTCCTGTGTAGGGGAGTCGCCAAGTTGGTCAAGGCATCGGATTTTGATTCCGACATGCGAGGGTTCGAGTCCTTCCTCCCCTGCCAAACATCTCGCTAGCCCATCCCCCGTTTCCACTTTTCCAGCCTGACGGAGAACCGCCGTGCTGTTCAACACCGTGCTGTTCACCGGCAATGCCAACCCCGCGCTGGCGCAGGAGATGGCCAAGAGCCTGGGGGTGGAACTGGGCAAGGCGGCGGTGGGCCGCTTCTCCGACGGCGAGGTGACCGTCGAGATCCAGCAGAACGTCCGTGCTCGTGACGTGTTCGTGGTGCAGTCGACCTGCGCCCCGACCAACGAGAACCTGATGGAACTGCTGATCATGGTCGATGCGTTGAAGCGCGCCAGCGCGCGCCGCATCACCGCCGTGATCCCCTACTTCGGCTACGCCCGCCAGGACCGCCGCCCGCGCTCGATGCGCGTGCCGATCAGCGCCAAGGTGGTGGCCAACCTGCTGGAGACGGTGGGCGTCGAGCGCGTGCTGACGATGGACCTGCACGCCGACCAGATCCAGGGCTTCTTCGACATCCCGGTCGACAACATCTACGCCAGCCCGGTGCTGCTGTCGGACCTGAAGAGCAAGGCCTACCCCGACCTGGTGGTGGTGTCGCCCGACGTCGGCGGCGTGGTGCGCGCCCGCGCACTGGCCAAGCAGCTGGGCTCGGACCTGGCCATCATCGACAAGCGCCGGCCCAAGGCCAACGTCTCCGAGGTGATGCACGTCATCGGCGACATCGACGGCCGCAACTGCGTGATCATGGACGACATGATCGACACCGCCGGCACCCTGGTGAAGGCCGCCGAGGTGCTGAAGGACCGCGGCGCGAAGAAGGTCTTCGCCTACTGCACCCACCCGATCCTGTCGGGCCCGGCGATCGAGCGCATCCAGAACAGCCACCTCGACGAGGTGGTGGTGACCAACACCATCCCGCTGTCCGCGGCGGCCCAGGGCGTCAAGAAGATCCGCCAGCTGTCGGTGGCCTTCCTGTTCGCCGAGACCATCCGCCGCATCTCCGACGGCGAATCGGTCACCTCCCTCTTCGCCGAGCAGAACAACAACTTCTGATCGGCATCCCCCGCGCCGGCCATTCCGCCAGGAAGGCCGGCGTTTTCACAGACGGGCGACCTGGTCGCGGGCGCCCACCATGGAGCACACCATGAAATTCACCGCTTTCGAGCGCAATCTGCAGGGGACCGGAGCGAGCCGCCGCCTGCGCGTGTCGGGCAAGGTCCCGGGCATCGTCTTCGGCGCCGGCGAGCCGGCCAAGATCGAGCTCGACCACAACGCCCTGTTCTTCGCCCTGAAGAAGGAAGCCTTCCACAGCTCCATCCTCGAGATGGAACTGAACGGCGCCACCCAGAAGGTGCTGCTGCGCGACTTCCAGATGCACCCCTGGAAGCCCCAGGTGCTGCACGTGGACTTCCAGCGCGTGGACGAGACCACCAAGCTGCGCAAGAAGGTGCCGCTGCACTACTCCGGCGAGGAGAACTCCGTCGCGGTGAAGACCGACAAGTGCCTGGTCAGCCACGTGGCCACCGAGGTCGAGATCGAGTGCCTGGCCGTCCAGCTGCCCGAGTTCATCGCCGTCGACCTGAGCGGCCTGGTCAAGGGCCAGTCGCTGCACGCCAGCGACGTCAAGCTGCCGGCCGGCGCCAAGCTGGTCAAGCACGGCAACCTGAACCCGGTGATCGTCGCGGTCAACCCGCCGAAGGTCGAGGAAGAGATCGTGGCCGCCGCCCCGGCCGCCGCGCCCGCCAAGAAGGCCGGCAAGAAGAAGTGATGGCCTGCGGCGCCGGTCGGACGCGACCACGGCGCCGCATCCCAGCCCGAAGCCCCGCCCCGCGGGGCTTCGTCGTTTCCGGCCCCCGCCTCAATCCAGCAGCTGCTCGGCCGGCGTCCAGGCCAGGCCCTGTGCCTGCGCCACCGGCGCGCAGCTGAGCTGGCCCAGCGCGGTGTTCAGGCCGGCGCGCAGGTGGGCGTCGGCGCGCATCGCCGCGCGCCAGCCCTGGCCGGCCAGCGCCAGCGCGTGGCCCAGCGTGGCGTGGTTCAGCGCGAAAGTCGAGGTGCGCGCCACCGCGCCCGGCATGTTGGCCACGCAGTAGTGCACCACGCCGTCGACGACGAAGGTCGGGTCGGCGTGCGTGGTCGGGTGGCTGGTCTCGAAGCAGCCGCCCTGGTCGATGGCCACGTCCACCACCACCGCGCCGGGCTTCATCCGCGCCACCATCGCCCGCGTCACCAGCTTGGGCGCCGCGGCGCCGGGCACCAGCACGCCGCCGATCACCAGGTCGGCCGACAGCACCGCGGCCTCGACCGCATGGGCGTTGGACGCCTGGGTGGCGATGCGGTTGCCGAACACCAGGTCCAGCGCGCGCAGGCGGTCGACGTTGCGGTCGATCACCGTGACGCGCGCGCCCAGGCCCACGGCCATCTGCACCGCGTTCGTGCCGACCACGCCGGCACCCAGCACCACCACCTGGCCGGCGGCCACGCCGGGCACGCCGCCCAGCAGCAGGCCCATGCCGCCGCGGCTCTTCTCCAGGTGGGTGGCACCGGCCTGCACCGCCATGCGGCCGGCCACCTCGCTCATCGGCGCCAGCAGCGGCAGGCCGCCGCCGGGGCCGGTGATGGTCTCGTAGGCCACGGCCACCGCGCCGCTGCGCAGCAGGCCGGCGGTCTGCGCCGGGTCGGGCGCCAGGTGCAGGTAGGTGTAGAGGATCTGGCCTTCGCGCAGCAGGGCGATCTCGGCCGGCTGCGGCTCCTTGACCTTGACCACCATCTCGGCCGTCTCGAACACCGCCGCCGCGTCGGGCGCCAGGCGCGCGCCGGCGGCCCGGTACTGCGCGTCGTCCAGGCCGATGGCCGCGCCGGCACCGGCCTGCACCCAGACCTCGTGGCCGTGGGCCACCAGCTCCTGCACGCTGGCCGGCGTCAGGCCGACGCGGTACTCGTGGTTCTTGATCTCGCGGGGCACGCCGATGCGCATGGTCGTCTCCGATGCCTGGTCTTGGTGCGCACGATTGTGCGCAGCCGGCGCGCGGACCATGAGCCGCATCAGACGATGTGCGATTCCATCAGCGGCGCTGATACTGTGGCCATGAACGCCTTCGACCCCGCCGCGCTGGACTGCCTGGCCGCGCTGGCCGACGCCGGCAGCTTCGAGCGCGCCGCACAGCAGCTGGCCATCACGCAGAGCGCGGTGTCGCAGCGCCTGCGCACGCTGGAGACCAACCTGGGCCGGCTGCTGGTGGTGCGCTCGCGCCCGCTGCGGCTGACCGAGCCGGGCAAGGTGCTGCTGCGCTACGCCCGCCAGATGCAGGCCCTGCGCGCCGACATCGGCCGCGAGCTGGGTGCCGCCGGCCTGGGCGGCGGCGGCGACGAGCGCCTGCCCATCGCCGTCAACGCCGACAGCCTGGCGACCTGGGTGCTGCCGGCGCTGGACGCGGTGGTGCAGGCCGGCCAGCGCGAGGGCTGGGGGCTGGAGCTGATCGTCGACGACCAGGACTTCACCCACGACAGCCTGCGCGAGGGCACGGTGCTGGGCTGCGTCAGCACCGTGGCCGAGCCGCTGCGCGGCTGCAGCGTGACGCCGCTGGGCTGCATGCGCTACGTGGCCGTGGCCAGCCCCGGCTTCATCGCCCGTGCGCTGCCGCAGGGCCTGCACCGCGGCAACTTCGCCAAGGTGCCCTGGCTGGTGTTCAACCGCAAGGACGACAACCACGCCGAGTGGGTGCGCCAGGCCTTCGACGTGGCCGCGCCGCGGCTGATCGAGCGCCACGTGCCGTCCACCGAGGCGCACGCCCGCGCCGCGGTGCTGGGCTGGGGCATCGGCGTGCTGCCCGAGCAGATGGCCGCGCGCTGGCTGGCCGGCGGCGAGCTGCAGCGCCTGCACCCGGGCGTGCACGTGGACGTGCGCCTGCACTGGCACCAGTGGCGGCTGCCGACCGACCCGGTGGCCGCCGACCCCGCCGGCGATGCCGCCGGGACGCTGGCCGCGCGCCGCGGCGGCGCGCTGGACCGCGTCGGCCGCGCGCTGGCCGACGAGGCCCGCACCGCGCTGCGGCCGGTGGCGCCCGATGACGGGCCAGCGGACGGGCACGGTGGCCAGCCCGGATAATCGCCGGATGATTCGATTGATCGTCGGCCTCGGCAACCCCGGCCCCGAGTACGAGCACACCCGGCACAACGCCGGGTTCTGGTGGGTGGATGCGGCCGCGCGCCAGCTCGGCGCGTCGCTGGCCTTCGACCGCAGCTACCACGGCACCGTGGCGCGGGTGAACCGGCCCGAGCGCGAAGGGGGCCCGGTCTGGCTGCTCGAGCCGATGACCTTCATGAACCTGTCGGGCAAGTCGGTGGCGCCGCTGGCGCGCTTCTTCAAGATCGAGCCGGCACAGATCCTGGTGGTGCACGACGAGCTGGACCTGCCGCCCGGGCAGATGAAGCTCAAGCAGGGCGGCAGCGCCGCCGGCCACAACGGGCTCAAGGACATCCAGGCCCAGCTGGGCGCCAGCGACTTCTGGCGACTGCGCCTGGGCATCGGCCACCCCGGCCACCGCGCCGAGGTGGCCAACTACGTGCTGCGCAAGCCGCCGCTGGACGAGCGCCTGGCCATCGACAAGTGTGTGGACGATTCGCTGGCCGCGCTGCCGCTGCTGCTGGACGGCGCGATGGACCGCGCGATGATGAAGATCCACGCCAAGCCGCAGCGGCCCAAGCCACCGCGACCGGCCGCCGCGCCGGCGCCCGCACCAGCATCCGCACCGGCACCCGTACCGGCACCCGTACCGGCACCCGTACCGGCACCCGTACCGGCACCCGCGCCGGCCGCGCCGCCGGGCGACGGGGCCGGCAGCCCCTGACCGCCGCGGCGACCACCCCGGCGCCCCGACACGGAGCACGCCATGACCCACCGCCCTGGCACCGCACCCGCCCTGCACGCCGTGGCCGCGGGTTGGGCCGTGGCGGCGATCCTGGCTGCCCTGCCCGCTGCGGCACAGACGCCGCCGGTCAACGACGGCCGCAGCGTCTACCGCTGCGCCGACGGGCGCTACACCGACACGCCCTGCCCCGGCGGCCAGGCGCTGGACGCCTCGGACCCGCGCAGCGATGCCCAGCGCCAGCAGGCCGGCGACGCCGCGGCTCGCGACGCGCGCCTGGCCGACCGGCTGGCCGCCGAACGCCGGGCCCGCGACCAGGCCGCCCAGGGCCAGCGCGCCGCCAACCTGACGCCGCGGGCCGCGTCGCAGCCCGCCAGCCAGCCGCGGCGGGCGAAGAAGGCGCAGGACACGGACTTGAAGAAGCCGCGGCCGCCGCACACGCTGCGCTCGGGGCCGCCGCCGCCCGGCCATCCGGCCAGCGGCGCGCGCTGACGCAGGCTAGCGCGCGGCGCCACCGCCGTGGCGCCTCACGCCGCCTTGGGCGCCACCAGCAGGCGGTACTTGGACCAGAGCTGGTCCCTGGATTCCACCCGCTGCGGGTTCACCGGGATGCAGGCCACCGGACAGACCTGCACGCACTGCGGCTCGTCGAAGTGGCCGACGCACTCGGTGCACTTGTCCGGGTCGATCTCGTAGAACTCGGCGCCCATGGCGATCGCCTGGTTGGGGCATTCGGGCTCGCAGACGTCGCAGTTGATGCACTCGTCCGTGATCATCAGGGCCATGGTCAGCTCTCGCTCGGCGGCTGCGCGACGCGCTCCTTCAGCCGGGCGAGCACCGACGGTGCCACGAACTTGGAGACATCACCGCCCAGGGTGGCAATCTCGCGCACGAAGGTGCCGCTGACGAACTGGAACTGGTCCGACGGTGTCAGGAACAGGGTCTCGACCTCGGGCATCAGCTGGCGGTTCATGCCGGCCATCTGGAACTCGTACTCGAAGTCGCTGACCGCGCGCAGGCCGCGCACCACCACGTTGCCGCCGTTGTCGACGACGAAGTCGCGCAGCAGGCCGCGGAAGGCCACGACCTCGATGTTGCCGTAGGGCGCGGCGATCTCGCGGGCGATGTCCAGGCGCTCGGCGATGGTGAACATCGTGCGCTTGTGGTGGCCGGCCGCCACAGCCAGGATCAGCTTGTCGAACAGCCCCGACGCGCGCCGCATCAGGTCCTCGTGACCCAGGGTCATCGGGTCGAAGGTGCCGGGGTAGACGGCGGTCAGGAACTTGGCTTTGGTCAAGGTCGTCTCCTCCTGGCGTCGGGATGTTCAGCTGTTGCGCCGCAACAAATGATAGTGCACGGCCCCGGCGCGGCCTTGTCGCGAAAGTGCAAAACCGTGCGGCACGCCGGCCTCGTCCAGCGCGGTGGGCGACTCCAGGTAGAGCCAGCCGCCCGCCACCAGCAGCGGCGCAGCGGCGGCCAGGGCCGGGGCCTGCAGGCCGGCGTCGAAGGGCGGGTCCAGCAGCAGCAGCTCGAAGCGGGCCGGCGTGCAGCGCGCCATCCAGGCCAGGGCGTCGGCCTGCTCCACCCGCAGCGCGGCGGCCTGCAGCCGGGCCTGGCTGGCGCGCAGGCTGCGCACGAGGTCGGCGTCGCGCTCGAGCAGCAACACCTCGGCGGCGCCGCGCGAGGCGGCCTCGAAGCCCAGCGCGCCGCTGCCGGCAAAGGCGTCCAGCACGCGCCAGCCGGCCAGGTCGGGGCCCAGCCAGTTGAACAGGGTCTCGCGCACGCGGTCGGGCGTGGGGCGCAGGCCGGGCTTGTCGGCCACCGGCAGTTTGCTGCGCTTGAGCGTGCCGCCGATCAGGCGCACCTCGCGGGGCGGCGGCATCTCAGCGGCCCGCCAGCGGGGTCACGCGGGGCCGCGCGGGCCGGCGGGCGCGCGGCCCGACGTCCGGCCCGGTGCCCAACTCGCGCGCGCCCACCACCCCCGTCACCGCCGCACCGGGATGCCGTGGTCGGCCAGCACCTGCTTGGCCTGGCCGACGGTGAACTCGCCGTAGTGGAAGATGCTGGCCGCCAGCACCGCGTCGGCACCGCCGACCTGGATGCCCTCGGCCAGGTGCTGCAGCGCACCGACGCCGCCCGAGGCGATCACCGGCACCGGCACCGCGTCGCTGACCGCGCGGGTGAGTTCCAGGTCGAAGCCGATCTTGGTGCCGTCGCGGTCCATGCTGGTCAGCAGGATCTCGCCGGCGCCGTGCTCGGCCATCTGGCGCGCCCAGGCGACCGCGTCCAGGCCGACGTTCTTGCGCCCGCCGTGGGTGTAGACGTCCCAGCCCGGGCCGCGCGCGGCCAGGTCGTCGCCGTGGCGCTTCTTGGCGTCAATGGCCACGACGATGCACTGGGCGCCGTACTTGTCGCTCGCGTCGCGGATGACCTGCGGGTTGGCCACCGCGGCCGAGTTGAAGCTGACCTTGTCGGCGCCGGCGTTGAGCAGGCGCCGCACGTCGTCGACCGTGCGCACGCCGCCGCCCACGGTCAGCGGGATGAAGACCTGCGAGGCCACCGCCTCGATGATGTGCAGGATCAGGTCGCGGCCGTCGCTGGTGGCCGTGATGTCGAGGAAGGTCAGCTCGTCGGCGCCCTGCTCGTTGTAGCGCGCGGCGATCTCCACCGGGTCGCCGGCATCGCGCAGTTCCACGAAGTTGACGCCCTTGACGACGCGGCCGCCGGTGACGTCGAGGCAGGGGATGATGCGTTTGGCGAGCATGGTGCGGGCTGGAAACAGGACCGGCCGCGGGCGGCGGCCGGTCGGTGGCGGATGCGGTGCTGCGGCGCGGTCAGTCGCTGCCGTTGAGCTCGTCGGCGCGCTTCTGCGCGGCGGCGAAATCCAGCGCGCCGGTGTAGATCGAGCGGCCGCAGATCACGCCGGTGACGCCCTCGCGCTCGACGGCGCACAGGCGCTCGATGTCGGCGATGTCGGACAGGCCACCCGAGGCGATGACCGGGATGGTCAGCGCCTGGGCCAGCTTGACCGTGGCCTCGATGTTGATGCCGGTGAGCATGCCGTCGCGGCCGATGTCGGTGTAGATCACGCCCTCGACGCCGTAGTCCTCGAACTTCTTCGCCAGGTCGACCACCTCGTGGCCGGTGAGCTTGCTCCAGCCGTCGGTGGCGACCTTGCCGTCCTTGGCGTCCAGGCCGACGATGATGTGGCCGCCGAAGGCGGTGCAGGCGTCGCGCAGGAAGCCGGGGTTCTTCACCGCGGCGGTGCCGATGATGACGTAGCTGATGCCGTCGTCGAGGTAGCGCTCGATGGTGTCGAGGTCGCGGATGCCGCCGCCCAGCTGCACCGGGATGTCGTCGCCCACCGCCTTCAGAATGGCCTTGATCGCCGGCTCGTTGACCGGCTTGCCGGCGAAGGCGCCGTTCAGGTCGACCAGGTGCAGGCGGCGTGCGCCCGCCTCCAGCCAGCGCCGGGCCATCGCGGCCGGGTCCTCGCCGAAGGTGGTCGAGACGTTCATGTCGCCCTGTTGCAGGCGGACGCACTGGCCGTCCTTGAGGTCGATGGCGGGGATCAGCAGCATGGCTGGGGAAACGCGTGGTGGGGAGGCGGGGATGGAAGCGGCGGCGCCGGAGCGGGCCTCAGGGCTTCCAGGAGAGGAAGTTCCGGTACAGGGCGAGTCCTTGGTCTGCGCTCTTCTCGGGGTGGAACTGGGTGGCAAAAATATTATCCCGGGCCACCGCACAGGTAAAGCGATCGCCGTACTCGGTCAGACCGGCGCTGTGGCGCGGGTCCGACGGCGCGGCGTAGTAGCTGTGCACGAAGTAGAACCAGCTGCCGTCGGGCACGCCGGCCCAGACCGGGTGCACGGCGCCGCCGTGCCAGTCCTGGGCCTGCTGCTGCACCTGGTTCCAGCCCATCTGCGGCACCTTGTAGCGGCTGCCGTCGGGCTGGGTGCGGCCGTCCAGGCGGAAGCGCCGCACGCGGCCGGGGATCAGGCCCAGGCCGGGCGTGTCCTGCTCCTCGCTGTGGTCCAGCAGCATCTGCATGCCCACGCACACGCCCATCAGCGGCTTGCTGGCGGCGGCTTCGAGCACCGCCTCCTTCAGGCCGGAGTCGTGCAGCTCGCGCATGCAGTCGCGCATCGCGCCCTGGCCGGGCAGCACGATGCGCTCGGCGGCGCGCACCTCCTCGGGCCGCTGGGTCACGATGACCTGGTGGCCCGAGGCGGCCGCGACGTGCATCACGGCCTGCGACACCGAGCGCAGGTTGCCCATGCCGTAGTCGACCACCGCAACAGTCTTGATCATGCTGGCCCCTCGCCCGGCGAGTACGCCGGTCGATCCCCCGCGGGGATGGCGGGCCGGCTTGGGAGCGGCCCGGCGCCCGGCCCGCACGCTTCGTTGATGGTCACAGGCTTCCTTTGGTGGAGGGGATCACCCCGGCAGACCGGGGATCGGGCGTCAGCGCCATGCGCAGCGCGCGGCCGAAGGCCTTGAACACCGTCTCGCACTGGTGGTGGGCGTTGATGCCCTTGAGGTTGTCGATGTGCAGCGTGCACAGCGCGTGGTTGACGAAGCCCTGGAAGAACTCGTAGACCAGCTGCGTGTCCAGCGTGCCGACCATGCCCGCGGTGAAGGGGATGTGCTGGTGCAGGCCCGGCCGGCCGGAGAAGTCGACCACCACGCGCGACAGCGCCTCGTCCAGCGGCACGTAGCTGTGGCCGTAGCGGGTGATGCCCTTCTTGTCCCCCACCGCGGCGGCCACCGCCTGGCCCAGGGTGATGCCCACGTCCTCCACCGTGTGGTGGCCGTCGATGTGCAGGTCGCCGGTGCAGGCGATGTCCAGGTCGATCAGGCCGTGGCGGGCGATCTGGTCGAGCATGTGGTCGAAGAAGCCGATGCCGGTGGCCAGCGTGGCCCGGCCCGTGCCGTCCAGGTTCAGGCGGACGCGGATCTTGGTCTCGTTGGTGCTGCGGCTGACATCAGCAGTGCGTTCCATGGTCGGGTCCTCGGGTTCAGAGCGCGGCGCGCAGCGCGTCCAGCATCAGGCGGTTCTCGTCGGGCGTGCCCACGGTCAGGCGCAGGCAGTTGGCCAGCAGCGGGTGCAGGCTGGAGACGTTCTTGACCAGCACGCCGCGCGCCTTCATCGCGGCGAAGGCGGCCGCGGCATCCGGCACGCGCACCAGCACCATGTTGGCCTGGCTGGGATAGGGCCGCGCGCCGGGCAGCGTGGCCAGTTCGGCCAGCAGGCGCTCGCGCTCGGCGCGGATCACCGCGGCCTGCCCGGCGTAGACCGCCGCGTGCTCCAGCGCGAACAGGCCGGCCTCGGCGTTGAGCACGCTGATGTTGTAGGGCGGGCGCACCTTGTCGATCTCGGCGACCAGCGCGGCCGCGCCCATCAGGTAGCCGATGCGGACGCCGGCCAGGCCGAACTTGCTCATCGTGCGCATCACCAGCAGGTGCGGGTGGCGCGCCAGCCGGGCCATCGAGTCGCGCGACGCGAAGGGCTGGTAGGCCTCGTCCATCACCACCAGGCCGTTGACGCGGCCCACGGCCTCGATGCAGCGGTCGATCACCGCGTCGTCCCACAGGTTGGCGGTGGGGTTGTTCGGGTAGGCCAGGTAGAGGATGGCCGGACGCTCGGCCTCGATCGCGGCCAGCATCGCGGCCTCGTCCAGCTCGAAGTCGGCGGTCAGCGGCACGCCGACGAAGCGCAGCCCCTGCAGCTGGGCCGACACCGCGTACATCACGAAGCCGGGCAGCGGCGCCATCACCGTGGCACCGGGCAGGTCGGCGGCCATGCTGAGCATGGTGATCAGCTCGTCCGAGCCGTTGCCCAGCGTCAGCGCGCAGCCGGCGGGCAGGCCGGCGTGGGCGGCCAGCGCGTCGCGCAGCTCGGCGACGCGGCCGGCCGGGTAGCGGTTCAGCGCGATGCGGCCCAGGCGCCGGCCCAGTTCGTCCTGCAGCTCGTTGGGCAGCGTGAAGGGGTTCTCCATCGCGTCGAGCTTGACCAGGCCGGCGCTGGGCTGCACCGCGTAGGCGTGCATGTCCTGGATGTCGGGGCGGATCACGCGGCGGCGGGTGTCGTCGAGAGAAGAGCTCATGCCGTGGCCTGCTGGTCGAGCCACTCGGGCCCGGTGAGAAAGGGGTTGAGGATGGTCACGCCGTCGATGACCTGGCCGTGCTGCAGGTCCTCGGTCAGCAGCGCGGTGCAGCCCTGCTGCTGGGCGGCGGCGACCATCAGCGCGTCCCAGTAGTGCAGGCCATAGCGGCTTTCCACCGCCCAGGCCGCCTCGACGGTGGCCTGGTCCACCGCCCAGGGCGACCAGCGCTGGTAGCGACGCACCTCGGCACGGGCATCGCCGGCCGGCATGGCCGGCCGCAGCTTGCGCGTGGCGTTGACGTAGAACTCGTTGAGCACCTGCGTGCTGAGGCGCCCGCAGCGGCGCAGCCACAGCTCGCGCAGCCAGCGGCGAGCCGCGGCATGCTTGTCGACATGGGCCCTGTCCTCGGAGTACAGCAGGACGTTGGTGTCAACGAAAACGATCGAGGCGCTCGGCATAGGTTTCTTCGCGCTTCGGGTAGGGCGAGCCGTCGGACGTGAAGCTCAGGTCGCGCTGCAGCCATTCCTGCATCGCGCGCTCGTAGGCGTCGTCGCGTCGCATCTTCTCGGCCAGCATCTCGCCGATCAGCCGCGAGACGCTGGTGTTGCGCCGGGCGGCTTCCATGCGCGCCCAGTCGGCGACGCTGTCTTCCATCGTGACGGTGACGTTCTTCATGCCAGGCTCTTGCCGAAGAAAACACGAACTTCGTGCATCACGATTCTCGTGTCACACGAACTTCGTGTCAACGCTTCAGACGGAACTCCGCCGCCTGGGCGTGGGCCTGCAGGCCCTCGCCATAGGCCAGCTCGGCGGCGATCGGGCCCAGCAGCTGCGCACCGGCCTCGCTGACCTGGATCAGGCTGCTGCGCTTCTGGAAGTCGTAGACGCCCAGCGGCGACGAGAAGCGCGCGGTGCCCGAGGTGGGCAGCACGTGGTTGGGGCCGGCGCAGTAGTCGCCCAGGCTCTCGCTGGTGTAGGCGCCGAGGAAGATGGCGCCGGCGTGCCGGAGCAGCGGCTCCCAGCGCTGCGGCTCGGCGCTGGACACCTCCAGGTGCTCGGGCGCGATGCGGTTGCTGATGGCGCAGGCCTCGTCCATGCTGCGCGTCAGGATCAGCGCGCCCCGCCCTTCCAGGCTGGCGCGGATGACGTCGCGGCGCGGCATGCCGTCGATCAGCCGGTCGATGGCCGCCTGCACCTGGGCGATGTAGGCGGCGTCGGGGCACAGCAGGATCGACTGCGCCAGCTCGTCGTGCTCGGCCTGGCTGAACAGGTCCATCGCCACCCAGTCGGCCGGCGTCGTGCCGTCGGCCAGCACCAGGATCTCGCTGGGCCCGGCGATCATGTCGATGCCCACCTGGCCGAAGACGCGGCGCTTGGCGCTGGCCACGTAGGCGTTGCCGGGGCCGGTGATCTTGTCCACCCGCGGCACGGTGGCCGTGCCGTAGGCCAGCGCGCCCACCGCCTGGGCGCCACCCAGCGTGAAGGCGCGGCTGACGCCGGCCACGTAGGCCGCGGCCAGCACCAGCGGGTTCTTCTCGCCGCGCGGCGTGGGCACCACCATCACGATGTCTTCGACGCCGGCCACGTGGGCGGGGATCGCGTTCATCAGCACGGACGACGGGTAGGCCGCCTTGCCGCCGGGCACGTAGATGCCCACGCGGTCCAGCGGCGTGACCTTCTGGCCCAGCAGCGTGCCGTCCTCGTCGCGGTACTGCCAGCTCAGGCCGCAGGCCTGGAGCTGGCGCTCGTGGTAGCTGCGCACCCGCGCCGCCGCCGCTTCCAGCGCGCTGCGCTGGGCCGGGGTGATGGCCTCGAAGGCGCGCTGCAGCTCGTCGCGGGTCAGTTCCAGCGCGGCGACGCTGGGCGCCTCGAGCTGGTCGAAGCGGGCGGTGTACTCGAGCACGGCCGCGTCGCCGCGGGCGCGCACGTCGGCCAGGATGTCGGCCACGCGCTGCTCGATCGCGTCGTCGGTCTCGGCCGACCAGTGCAGCACGCGCTGGAACTCGGCTTCGAAGTCGGCGGCGGCGGTGCTGAGGTGGCGGATGGCGACGGCGGACATGGCGTGCTCGCGGTGGTGAAGACGAAGGGTCAGCCGGCCGGGCGCGCGGCGGCGGCCTGGGCGAAGGCGTCGATCAGCTGGCGCATCGGTTCGCGCTTGAGCTTGAGCGCGGCCTGGTTGACGACCAGGCGCGAGCTGATGTCCATGATGCGTTCGACCTCGACCAGCTGGTTGGCCACCAGGGTCTTGCCGGTGGACACCAGGTCGACGATGGCGTCGGCCAGGCCGGTCAGCGGCGCCAGCTCCATCGAGCCGTAGAGCTTGATCAGGTCGACGTGCACGCCCTTGTCGGCGAAGTGCTGGCGGGCGATGTGGGTGTACTTGCTGGCCACGCGGATGCGCGAGCCCTGCTTCACCGCCGCGGCGTAGTCGAAGTCGGCGCGGGTGGCCACGCTCATGCGGCAACGGGCGATGCGCAAATCCACCGGCAGGTACAGGCCGGCCGGGTTGGGCGCGCCGCCGGCGTGCTCCAGCAGGGTGTCCAGGCCGGCCACGCCGAGGTCGGCGCCGCCGTGCTCCACGTAGGTGGGCACGTCGCTGGCGCGCACCAGCACCACGCGCACGTCGGGGCGGTTGGTCGGCAGGATGAGCTTGCGGCTCTTCTCCGGGTCCTCGGTGACCTCGATGCCGGCGGCGGCCAGCAGCGGCAGGGTCTCCTCGAAGATGCGGCCCTTGGACAGGGCGAGGGTGATCGTGCCTTGGCTCATGATGCCTTGCGCCTTTCGATGTCGGCGCCGACGGCGCGCAGCTTGGCTTCCATGCGGTCGTAGCCGCGGTCCAGGTGGTAGATGCGGTCGACCACGGTCTCGCCGTCGGCCACCAGGCCGGCGATGACCAGGCTGGCCGAGGCGCGCAGGTCGGTGGCCATCACCGTGGCGCCGGACAGGCGCGGAATGCCCTCGACGATGGCGGTGTGGCCGTCCACCGCGATGTGCGCACCCAGCCGCACCAACTCGTTGACGTGCATGAAGCGGTTCTCGAAGATGGTCTCGCTGATGCGCACCGTGCCCTCGCCGATGCAGTCCACGGCCATGAACTGGGCCTGCATGTCGGTCGGAAAGGCCGGGTACTCGCTGGTGCGGAAGCCCACCGCCTTGGGCCGGCCGTCGGCACGCACGCGGATCCAGGGCACGCCGTCCTGCACGCCGTCGGTGATCGCGGCGCCGGCCTCGCGCAGCTTGTCGACCACCGCGTCCAGGTGGTCGGCGCGGGCGCCCTGCAGCAGCAGGTCGCCGCCGGTGGCGGTGGCCGCACACAGGAAGGTGCCGGCCTCGATGCGGTCGGGGATGATGCGGTGCGGCTGCGCCGGCGCGTGCAGGCGCTCGACGCCCTGGATGCGGATGCGGTGGCTGCCGTGGCCCTCGATCTTCGCGCCCATCGCGATCAGCAGCTCGGCGAGGTCGCTGATCTCGGGCTCCTGGGCGGCGTTCTCCAGGATGGTCTCGCCGTCGGCCAGCACCGCGGCCATCATCAGGTTCTCGGTGCCGGTGACGGTGACCATGTCGGTGGTGATGCGCGCGCCCTTCAGCCGCGCCGCCTTGGCGTGGATGTAGCCCTGGGCCACGCTGATCTCGGCGCCCATGGCCTGCAGGCCCTTGATGTGCTGGTCCACCGGCCGCGAGCCGATGGCGCAGCCGCCCGGCAGCGACACCCGCGCCTGGCCGAAGCGCGCCAGCAGCGGCCCCAGCGCCAGGATCGATGCACGCATGGTCTTGACCAGCTCGTACGGCGCCTCGGGCTTGTCGATGCGGCGCGCGTCCAGCGTCACCGCGTCCGGGCGGTCGGCGTCGCGCTCGGCGACCACGCCCATGTTGCGCAGCAGCTTGAGCATGGTGGCCACGTCCTGCAGCTGCGGCACGTTGTGCAGCGTGGTCGTGCCGTCGACCAGCAGCGCGGCGCACAGCTCGGGCAGCGCGGCGTTCTTGGCACCGGCGATCGGCACCGTGCCGTTGAGCCGGCGGCCACCGCGGATGATCAGTTGGTCCATGAGTCAGGCCTTCGGAAGTCCGGTGGGCTGCTCGCTGGGACAGGGGCCGGGCGCTGCGGTGCACGCGCGCTGGGCGGCCACCCGCAGCGCGCAGCCGCGGGGGGAATCAGTGGGGGTGGTGCGACGCCGGGGCGGCGGCCGCCCATTCGGCGGGGGTCAGCGTCTTCATCGACAGCGCGTGGATCTGCTCGCGCATTCTATCGCCGAGGGCCGCGTAGACCCGCTGGTGGCGCCGCACGCGCAGCAGCCCCTCGAACTCGGCCGAGACGATGGTGGCGAAGAAATGGCGGCCGTCGCCCTCCACCTCCAGGTACGTGCAGGGCAGGCCGGCGGCGATGTAGCCGCGCACGTCGTCAGCAGTCGGATCAGCCATAGGCGCAAATTATCGCAGAGCCCCCGTGCAAACCCGGACCCGGGGTCATCGCAGGGCCCGGGATTCCGCTCAGGGCCGCAGCTTGTAGCCGGTGCGCAGCAGCCGCAGCGCCAGCGCCGAGACGACGACGAAGCTGCCGCCGACCACCGCCAGGCTCAGCCAGGGCGAGACGTCGCTGTGGCCGAAGAAGCCGCGGCGGAAGCCGTCGATCATGTAGAAGAAGGGGTTCAGGTGGCTGGCCTGCTGCCAGACGCCGGGCAGCGAGTGCACCGAGTAGAAGACCCCCGAGAGGAAGGTCATGGGCATGATGATGAAGTTCTGGAAGGCCGCCATCTGGTCGAACTTCTCGGCCCACAGCCCGGCGATCAGGCCCAGCGCCCCCAGCATGCCGGCGCCCAGCACCGCGAACACCAGGATCCAGCCCGGCTGCGCGAAGGCCGGCGGCGCGAACCAGACGGTGACCAGGAACACGCCCAGGCCCACGACCAGCCCGCGCACCACGCTGGCGCCGACGTAGGCCACGAACCAGGCCCAGTGCGACAGCGGCGAGACCAGCAGGAACACCAGGTTGCCGGTGATCTTGCTCTGGATCAGGCTGGAACTGCTGTTGGCGAAGCTGTTCTGCAGCACGCTCATCATCACCAGGCCGGGGATCAGGAAGCTGGTGTAGCCCACGCCCTGGAAGACCTGCACCCGGTCCTCCAGCACGTGGCCGAAGATCAGCAGGTACATCACCGCGGTCAGCACCGGCGCGGCCACGGTCTGGAAGGCCACCTTCCAGAAGCGCAGGATCTCCTTGTAGAACAGCGTGCGCGCGCCCGCCAGCCGGATCATGCAGCCACCGCCTGCGCGGCCGCGGCCGGCGTGCCGCCCTGCATGATCTCGAGGAACACGTCCTCCAGGTCGGCGCGGCCGATCTCCAGGTCCTCCACGCGCACGCCGGCGGCACGCAGCGTGGCCAGCTGCTGCTCGACCTCGGCGGCGTCGCGCGCCTTGAGCTGCACGATGCGCCCGGTCACGCGGGCCAGCGGCGCCAGCGCGGGCGGCAGCGCCTGGTCGGTCTTGAAGCGCAGCATGGTGCTGGCGCTGCCGGCCAGCAGCTCGGCGGTGCGGTTCAGCGCCACCAGCTCGCCCTGGCGCAGCATGCCGATGCGGTGGCACAGCGCCTCGGCCTCCTCCAGGTAGTGGGTGGTCAGCAGCACGGTGTGGCCCTCGCGGTTCAGGCGGGCGATGAAGGCCCACAGCGTCTGGCGCAGCTCGACATCGACGCCGGCGGTCGGCTCGTCCAGCACGATCACCGGCGGCCGGTGCACCAGGGCCTGGGCCACCAGCACGCGGCGCTTCATGCCGCCGGACAGCTGGCGCATGTTCGCGTGGGCCTTGTCGGCCAGGCCCAGCTCGGACAGCAGTTCGTCGATCCAGGCGTCGTTGTGGCGCACGCCGAAGTAGCCGCTCTGGATGCGCAGCGTCTCGCGCACCGAGAAGAAGGGGTCGAAGACCAGCTCCTGCGGCACGATGCCCAGCGCCTTGCGCGCCGCGGCGGCGTCGCGCTGCACGTCGTGGCCCATCACGGTGACGCTGCCGGCGGTCGGCCGCGTCAGCCCGGCGAGCACGCTGATCAGCGTGGTCTTGCCGGCCCCGTTGGGCCCGAGCAGGCCGAAGAACTCGCCGGGCTGGATGTCGAAGGAAACGCCCTTGAGGGCACGGAAGGTGCCGCGCGCTCCGGTGTAGGTCTTCTCGACCCCCTGGAAACGCACGGCCGGCTGGGCTGCTGGCATAGGGCGGCGATTGTAGGGAGACCGATCGATTGCCGCTGGCGGGCTTGGTGCTAGCCTAGTAGCTGGCTTTGCCCACCACCATGCCCGCCGCCGACCGCCCCGCCGACACCCCGATCCCGCCCAGCGCGAGGAGCACCGCCAAGAAGCCGCGCCGCACCGCCGAGCGCATCCTGGAGGTGACGCTGGACCTGTTCAACCGCTTCGGCGAGCCCAACGTCAGCACCACGCTGATCTCGGCCGAGCTGAACATCAGCCCGGGCAACCTGTACTACCACTACCCGGCCAAGGACGAGCTGATCAACGCGCTGTTCGACCGCTACGAGCGCGCGCTGACCGAGCTGCTGCAGGCCGCCGACAACGTGCGCAACGTGGAGGACGCGTGGCTGTTCTTCCACATGCTGTTCGAGCTGATCTGGCAGTACCGCTTCCTCTACCGCGACCTGAACGACCTGCTCAGCAAGAACCGCCGGCTGGAGACGCACTTCCAGTTCGTGCTGAAGAACAAGTCGCGCGCGGTGGCCCAGGTGCTCGACGGCCTGACCCGCGGCAACAGCATGCGCATCGACCGCCGCGAGAGCGAGCCGGTGGCCAGCGCGATGGTGGTGGTGCTGACCTACTGGCTGAGCTACGAGTACGTGCGCGACCCGCGGCGCGCGCTGGAGCCCGAGAGCGCCGCCGCGGCGCTGTCGCGCGGTGCCTACCACGTGCTCAGCCTGCTGATGCCCTACCTGGAGCCCGCCGCGCGCGAGCACCTCTTCCACATCGCCGGCGCCTACCGCGACGGCGACTGACCGACCCGCAACACGCCTGCAGCGGAGCGCCTTGATGGCCCAGTGGACCGCCTTTCCCTACGACGACGTGGACTATGGCCACGACCTGCCCGCGCTGAAGAAGGCCTGGGCCCGGCTGCACGCCGGTGACGCCGAGCCCTGGCCCGCCGACAAGGCGGTGCAGCAGGCCTGGGCGCTGTTCCACGCCGGCCGGTTCCAGCAGGCCTGCGAGGCCGGGCTGAAGGCCGGCGGCGCCGGCGTGACCTGCGCCAACAAGGCCCAGGCGATCTACGTCAACTACCTGGAGAAGAGCGAGAAAACGCGGCTGGCGATGTTCCAGCAGGTGGCCGCACGCGCCGAGGCCCAGATCGCCGAGCAGCCCGACAACCCCAACGCCCACTACTGGCTGGCCTACGCGCTGGGCCGCTACAGCCAGAGCATCAGCGTGGCCAAGGCGCTGGCCCAGGGCCTGGGTGCCCGGGTGAAGACCGCGCTGGAGACCACGCTGCGCCTGCAGCCCAGGCATGCGGACGCCCACATCGCGCTGGGCGCCTTCCATGCCGAGGTGATCGACAAGGTCGGCAAGCTGCTGGGCCGCACCCAGGGTGCCGACGCCGCCACCGGCCTGAAGCTGTTCCAGCAGGCGCTGAAGCTGAACCCCGGATCGGCGATCGCGATGGTCGAGTACGCCAACGGGCTGGTGATGCTCGAGGGCGACAAGCGCATGAGGGAGGCCGAGCAGCTCTACGCCGACGCCGCTGCCAGCACCGCCGCCGACGCGATGGAGCGCCTGGACGTGGAGATGGCCAAGGCCGAGCTGGCGGCGTGACGCCGGCGGGCGGGGCCGCGTCGGCCTGCCCGCCCGGCCGCACGGACCATCAGGCCATCAGGCCCGCACCAGGTTGTCGCGGTGGATCAGCTCGGGCTCGTTGGCAAAGCCCAGCAGCCCGGCGATCTGCGACGAGGGCTTGCGCGCGATCAGACGCGCCTCGGCCGACGAGTAGTTGGCCAGGCCGCGGGCGACCTCGGCACCGGCGGCCGAGCGCACCGCGATCACGTCGCCGCGGTGGAACTCGCCCTCCACCGCCGTCACGCCGATCGGCAGCAGGCTGGCGCCCTCGTCGCGCAGCTTGGCCACCGCGCCGTCGTCGACCACCACCGCGCCGCGCAGCTGCAGGTGGTCGGCCATCCACTGCTTGCGGGCGGCCAGCTTGGCCGTGCCGGCGACCAGCGCGGTGCCGATGGCCTCGCCGGCGGCCAGGCGCAGCAGCACGTCGGGCTCGCGGCCCCAGGCGATGACGGTGCTGGCGCCCGAGCCGGCCGCGCGCTTGGCGGCCAGGATCTTGGTGATCATGCCGCCCTTGCCGATGCTGGAGCCGGCGCCGCCGGCCATCAGCTCCAGCGCCGGGTCGCCGGCGGCGGCCTCGTCGATGAAGCGGGCGTCGGGGTCCTTGCGCGGGTCGGCCGAGTACAGGCCGCGCTGGTCGGTCAGGATGACCAGCGCGTCGGCCTCGACCAGGTTGGCCACCAGCGCGCCCAGCGTGTCGTTGTCGCCGAACTTGATCTCGTCGTTGACCACGGTGTCGTTCTCGTTGATCACCGGGATCACCTGCAGCGCCAGCAGCGTCAGCAGCGTCGAGCGGGCGTTCAGGTAGCGCTCGCGGTCGGCCAGGTCGGCGTGCGTCAGCAGCACCTGGGCACTGCCGATGCCCTGCTCGCGCAGCTTGGTCTCGTACATCTGCGCCAGGCCCATCTGGCCGACGGCGGCGGCGGCCTGCAGCTCGTGCAGTTCGGTCGGGCGGGTCTTCCAGCCCAGGCGCTTCATGCCCTCGGCGATGGCGCCGGAGCTGACCATCACCACCTCGCGGCCCTCGCGGGCCAGCGCCGCCAGCTGGCGGCACCAGTTGCCCACCGCCTCGGCGTCGATGCCGCGGCCCTCGTTGGTGACCAGGCTGGAGCCGACCTTGACGACGATGCGGCGGGCGGGCTTGAGCACCTCAGGCATCGGGCTGCTCCTTCTTGCGCGAGCGCGTGGCGCGCGGCTTGCGCACCGGAGCGGCCGCCGGCGCGTCCTCAGCCTCGTCCAGCGGGCGGAAGCGCGGATCGTCGGTGGCCTCGGCCGCGGCGACCTGGGCCACCTCGGCGGCAGCCGCGGCCTTGACCGCGGCGGCCACGGTCTCGGCGTCGACGCCGAAGCGCGGGTCCACCTCGGGCACCGGCGGCGCCTTCTGCGCGGCGACGAAGTCGTAGATCGCCTGCACCATCGGGTCCAGGCCCTCGCGGGCCAGCGCCGAGATCTCGAACACCGGGCCCTTCCAGCGCATGCGCTTGACGAAGTCCTTGACCTTGGCGGCGCGCTCCTCGGCCGGCACCATGTCCAGCTTGTTCAGCACGATCCAGCGCGGCTTGTCGTAGAGCTGCTCGTCGTACTTGCGCAGCTCCTTGACGATGCCCTTGGCCTGGGCCACCGGGTCGCTGCCGTCGAAACCGGAGAGGTCGACCACGTGCAGCAGCAGCCGGGTGCGCTGCAGGTGGCGCAGAAACAGGTGGCCCAGGCCGGCGCCGTCGGCCGCACCCTCGATCAGGCCCGGCAGGTCGGCCACGACAAAGCTGCGCTCCGGGCCGGCGCGCACCACGCCCAGGTTGGGGTGCAGCGTGGTGAAGGGGTAGTCGGCGATCTTCGGCCGGGCGTTGCTGATCGCGGTGATCAGCGTGCTCTTGCCGGCGTTGGGCAGGCCCAGCAGGCCCACGTCGGCCAGCACGCGCAGTTCCAGCTTCAGCGCCTTGCGCTCGCCGGGCCAGCCGGGCGTCTTCTGCCGCGGCGCGCGGTTGGTGCTGCTCTTGAAGTGCAGATTGCCGAAGCCGCCGTCGCCTCCCTTGGCCAGCAGCACCTGCTCGCCGGGCACCAGCAGTTCGGCCAGCACCTCGTCGGTCTCGGCGTCGCGCACGATGGTGCCCACCGGCATGCGCAGCACGATGTCCTCGGCCGCCGCGCCGAACTGGTCGGAGCCGCGGCCGGGCTCGCCGTTGCGCGCCTCGTGCTTGCGCGCATAGCGGAAGTCGATCAGCGTGTTCAGGTTGCGGTCGGCCACCGCATAGACGCTGCCGCCGCGCCCGCCGTCACCGCCGTCGGGGCCGCCGAAGGGGATGAACTTCTCGCGGCGGAAGCTCGCGCAACCGGCACCGCCGTTGCCGGCCGCGATCTCGATGGTCGCTTCGTCGACGAATTTCATGGAGCTTCATCCCTGGCGGGCGGGGTGCCCGAGAAATGCAAAAGCCCCGGCGGGCCGGGGCTTGGCTGCGGGCCACGGCAAGACGCCGCCGCCCGCGGTGGCCTGAGGCGTCAGACCGGGGTGACGATGACCGTCTGGCGGTTCAGCGCGCCCTTGGTGGCGAAGGACACGGTGCCATCGACCAGCGCGAACAGCGTGTGGTCGCGGCCCATGCCGACGTTGTCGCCGGCGTGGAAACGCGTGCCGCGCTGGCGCACGATGATCGAGCCGGCCGGGATGACCTGGCCGCCGAACACCTTCACGCCCAGCATCTTGGGTTTGGAATCGCGGCCGTTGCGGGTTGAGCCGCCGCCCTTTTTCTGTGCCATGGTTCAAAAGCTCCTTGGTGTGACGAGGGCGGAATCAGGCCGCGACGGCGCCGATTTCCAGTTCGGTGTAGGTCTGGCGGTGGCCGCCGTGCTTCGCGTAGTGCTTGCGACGGCGCAGCTTGAAGATGCGCACCTTGTCGTGCTTGCCGTGCGACACGACGGTGGCTTTCACCGTCGCGCCTGCCACCAAGGGAGTCCCGATCGTCAGGTCGGCGCCGTTGCCCACGGCCAGCACCTGGTCGATCACGATCTCTTGGCCCACGTCCGCAGCAATCTGTTCTACCTTGATCTTGTCGCCGGTAGCAACCTTGAACTGCTTGCCACCGGTTTTTATGACCGCGTACATATGTGCCTCACTGTCTTGCAATGTCCATCCCGCGACCTCCATGGCCGAGGGAACCGGTGAGTGTAGCACAGGATGCCCTGGGCAAGCCGCGGGGACCTTGACGCGCCGCCCCGGGCGCGTCAGCCCCGTGACGCGGCAGCCCGGCACCGGGCCGGCGCCCGGCCCTTCCTATAATCTGCGGCCTTCGCTCGCGGGCACCTGCCCGCCCACCCAGCCCTCCGCCACCGTGACCGACCTCCACGCCCCCGCCTCGGCCATTGCTGACCCGATGGCCGACGACATGCAGCAGGTCGACGCGGTGATCCACCGCCGCCTGAAGTCCGAGGTGGCGATGATCAACCAGATCTCGCACTACATCGTCAGCGCCGGCGGCAAGCGCATTCGGCCGCGGCTGGTGCTGCTGTTCGCCGAGGCGCTGGGCTTCACCGGACCCGAGCGGCACGAGCTGGCCGCCACCGTGGAACTGATCCACACCTCCACGCTGCTGCACGACGACGTGGTCGACGAGTCATCGCTGCGCCGCGGCCGCGCCACCGCGAACGCGATGTTCGGCAACGCCGCCAGCGTGCTGGTCGGCGACTTCCTGTACTCGCGCTCGTTCCAGATGATGGTGTCGGTGAAGAACATGCGCGTGCTGGAGGTGCTGGCCGACGCGACCAACGTGATCGCCGAGGGCGAGGTGCTGCAGCTGATGAACATGCACGACCCCGATCTGTCGGTGGACGACTACCTGCGCGTGATCCGCTACAAGACGGCCAAGCTGTTCGAGGCCAGCGCCCGGCTGGGCGCCGTGCTGGGCGGCGCCGACGCGGCCCTGGAGGAGCACTGCGCCGACTACGGCCGCTCGCTGGGCACCGCCTTCCAGCTGGTCGACGACCTGCTGGACTACGAGGGCGACACCCAGGCGCTGGGCAAGAACGTCGGCGACGACCTGCGCGAGGGCAAGCCCACGCTGCCGCTGCTGGTGGCCATGGCGCGCAGCACCGAAGAAGAGCGGCAGCTCATCCGCCACGCCATCGAGCAGGGCGAGCCCGAGCGGCTCGAGGACATCCTGGCCATCGTGCGCCGCACCGGTGCGCTGGAGGCCACGCGCCAGGCCGCCCGCGAGCAGGCCGAGCTGGCGCGCCAGGCACTTTCCGAGCTGCCGGATAGCCAGGCCCGAAAACTTCTGCTAGACTTATGTGCTCGGTCGGTGGAGCGTTCCTCCTGACGACCGACACCGACAGGCGCTGACACCGGCGCCTGTCGGCAAGGCGCCCACCCACTGCGGTGCGCGCCATCACCACGGGGTGTAGCTTAGCCTGGTAGAGCGCTACGTTCGGGACGTAGAGGCCGGAGGTTCGAATCCTCTCACCCCGACCAGGATTTCTGGCAACGCCAGCCAAGACGAACAGCCGCGGACCCCCGCGGCTGTTTCGTTTCCGGCCGGTGCAACAGAGCTGCCCGGTGCCATCGGCGGCGCACGGCAGCAAACTGTTACCCCGCCACCCGGCCCGTCGTGAACTGGGCCCGGAGCCGGCCGCTTCTCCGGTATACAGTGCGCGCTGGGTCGACGACCATCGAACGACCTGCGCCCACCGATCCCCGACGCCGCCTTGGAAACCCTGGTCGAGACACCGCAAGCAACCCTCTCCGGCGTGGCGAGGGTCCTGGTGCATGCCGGCAAGCTGAGCAGCAAGGCCGCCGAGGACCTGGCCAAGTCCGCCAAGGAACGCAAGATCAGCTTCATCGGCGCGGTGATCGCCTCGGGTGCCGTCTCGGCCTTCGACCTCGCGCACACCCTGTCCACAGCGCTGGCGCTGCCGCTGGTCGATCTGTCGGCAGTGGACCTGGAGCGCGCGCCCAAGGGCCTGGTCGACCCCAAGCTGGCCGCGCAGTACCAGGTGGTGATGCTGGGCCGGCGCGGCAACCGCCTGTTCATCGGCGGCGCCGACCCCACCGACCAGGAAGCGGTCGAGCGCATCAAGTTCGCCACCCAGCTCGCGCCCGAATGGGTCATCGTCGAGTACGACAAGCTCGCGCGCCTGATGGAGACCCAGGGCGCCAGCGCCAACGAGACGCTGGAGGCGCTGACCGCCGAGGACTTCGAGTTCGACGTCACCGACGAGGCCAGCCAGCCCGAGGCGGCCGAAGTCACCACCGAGGTCGAGGACGCGCCAGTGGTGCGCTTCCTGCAGAAGATGCTGATCGACGCGATCAACATGCGCGCGTCGGACCTGCACTTCGAGCCCTACGAGTACCACTACCGCGTGCGCTTCCGCATCGACGGCGAGTTGCGCGAGATCACCCAGCCGCCGATCGCGATCAAGGAGAAGCTCGCCTCGCGCATCAAGGTCATCAGCCGCCTGGACATCGCCGAGAAGCGCGTGCCCCAGGACGGCCGGATGAAGATGAAGTTCGGCAACAAGGCCATCGACTTCCGCGTCTCCACGCTGCCCACGCTGTTCGGCGAGAAGATCGTCATCCGGATCCTGGACCCGTCCAGCGCCAAGCTGGGCATCGAGGCGCTGGGCTACGAGAAGATCGAGAAGGACCGCCTGCTCGCGGCCATCCAGCGGCCCTACGGGATGATCCTGGTCACCGGCCCCACCGGCTCGGGCAAGACGGTGTCGCTCTACACCTGCCTGAACCTGCTGAACCAGCCGGGCGTGAACATCTCCACCGTCGAGGACCCGGCGGAAATCAACCTGCCCGGCATCAACCAGGTCAACGTCAACGACCGCGCCGGGCTGACCTTCTCCGCGGCGCTGAAGTCCTTCCTGCGCCAGGACCCGGACATCATCATGGTCGGCGAAATCCGCGACCTGGAGACCGCCGACATCGCCATCAAGGCCGCCCAGACCGGCCACATGGTGATGAGCACGCTGCACACCAACGACGCACCGACCACGCTGACCCGGCTGCTGAACATGGGCGTGGCACCGTTCAACATCGCCTCCAGCGTGATCCTGATCACCGCCCAGCGCCTGGCGCGCCGGCTGTGCGAGAACTGCAAGACCCCGGCCGACTACCCGCGCGAGGCGATGCTGCGCGCCGGCTTCGCGCCGGAAGACCTGGATGGCTCCTGGAAGCCCTACCGCGCCGTCGGCTGCCCGGCCTGCAACAGTGGCTACAAGGGCCGCGTCGGCCTGTACCAGGTGATGCCGATCAGCGAGGAGATCCAGCGCGTGATCCTGTCCGAGGGCACGGCGATGGACATCGCCGCCCAGGCCCAGCGCGAGGGCGTGCGCGACCTGCGCCAGTCCGGCCTGGTCAAGGTGCGTGCCGGCGTGACCACGCTGGAAGAAGTCATCGCCTGCACCAACCAATGAACAGGCCCACCCATGGGCGGGGCGCCGCGCCGGGCGCCGCTGCCGAGCACTGATCCGGAGCACGCATGGCGACCGCAGCAGCGTCCAGAAACGTCAAGGAACTGGTCTTCGAATGGGAAGGCCGGGACAAGAACGGCAAGATCGTGCGCGGCGAGATCCGCGCCGGCGGCGAGGCCCAGGTCAGCGCCAGCCTGCGCCGCCAGGGCATCCTGCTGACCAAGGTGAAGAAGCGCCGCACCAGCGGCGGCAAGTCGATCAAGCCCAAGGACATCGCGCTGTTCACCCGACAGCTGGCCACGATGATGAAGGCCGGCGTGCCGCTGCTGCAGGCCTTCGACATCGTCGGCCGTGGCGCGACCAACCCGCGGCTGACCAAGCTGCTGGGTGACATCCGCGCCGACGTGGAGACCGGCACCAGCCTGTCGGCCGCCTTCCGCAAGCACCCGATGTACTTCGACGCGCTGTACTGCAACCTGGTCGAGGCCGGCGAGGCCGGCGGCATCCTGGAGGCGCTGCTCGAGCGCCTGGCCATCTACCAGGAGAAGACCGAGGCGCTGAAGAGCAAGATCAAGTCGGCGCTGATGTACCCGGTGGCCGTGCTGACCGTGGCCTTCCTGGTGCTGGTGGTCATCATGGTCAAGGTGATCCCGGCCTTCAAGGAGGTGTTCAGCAGCTTCGGGGCCGACCTGCCCGCGCCCACCGTGTTCGTCATCAACCTGTCGGAGTTCTTCGTCGCCTGGTGGATGGTGATCTTCGGGCTCCTGGTCGGCGGCGGCTATGTCTTCATGCAGGCCTGGAAGCGCAGCGAGAAGATGCAGATGGTGATGGACCGGCTGCTGCTGCGCATCCCGATCTTCGGCGCGCTGATCAACAAGTCGGTGATCGCGCGCTGGACGCGCACGCTGTCGACGATGTTCGCCGCCGGCGTGCCGCTGGTCGAGGCGCTGGACTCGGTCGGCGGCGCCTCGGGCAACGCGGTCTATGCCGAGGCGACGCAGAAGATCCAGCGCGACGTGTCCACCGGCAGCGCGCTGACCACCTCGATGCAGGGCACCGGCGTGTTCCCCAACATGGTCATCCAGATGTCGGCCATCGGCGAGGAGTCCGGTTCGCTGGACCACATGCTGGGCAAGGCCGCCGAGTTCTACGAGGAAGAGGTCGACGACATGGTCAAGGGACTGTCCAGCCTGATGGAGCCGATCATCATCGTCATCCTGGGCACGATGATCGGCGGCATCGTCGTGGCGATGTACCTGCCGATCTTCAAGATCGGCGCGGTGGTCTGACGCGATGGGTTCGCTCGACTGGCTGCTCTCGCCCTGGGCCCTGGGCCTGCTGGGCCTGGTCATCGGCAGCTTCCTCAACGTGGTGATCCACCGCAAGCCGCAGCTGCTGGAGCGCGAGTGGCTGGGCGACGCCGCCGCCTTCGTTCAGGACCGCGCGGCGATGGCCCGCGTGCTCGGCGCGCCCGAGGCGCGGCTGGACGAGCTGCAGCGCCAGGGCGCCGCGCTGGCCGCCGAGGTCGAGGCCCTGCCGGCGATGAGCCTGTCGCGCCCGCGCTCGCGCTGCCCGCACTGCGGCCACCAGCTGGCCTGGCACGAGAACATCCCGCTGCTGGGCTGGCTGCGCCTGGGCGGCAAGTGCGCCGGCTGCGGCGCGCGCATCTCCTTGCGCTACCCCGTCGTCGAGGCCCTGACCGGCGCGCTGTTCGCCGGCGCCGCGCTGCTGGCCGGGCCCGGCGCCGCCACCGTCGTCTACTGCATCGCGCTGGCCCTGCTGGTGGCCGCCGCCTTCATCGACCTGGACACCACGCTGCTGCCCGACGACCTGACGCTGCCGCTGACCGGCCTGGGCCTGGTCGCCGCCTGGCAGGGCTGGACGCCGGTGGCGCTGGCCGACGCCGCCCTCGGCGCCTTCTTCGGCTACTTCGCGCTGTGGCTGGTCACCGCGCTGTACCGGCTGCTGCGCGGCGTGCGCGGCATGGCCGAGGGCGACTTCAAGCTGCTGGCCGGCCTGGGCGCGCTGCTGGGCTGGCAGGCGCTGCCGGCGATCATCCTGCTGTCCTCGGCGGTCGGCGCGCTGGTCGGCATCTTCCTGATCGTCGCCCGCGGCCACGGCCGCAACGTGCCCATCCCCTTCGGCCCCTACCTGGCCGGCGGCGGGGTCGCGGCGCTGTTCCTCGGCCGGTCGCTGACCGGGCTGTGGCCGGGGCTCTGACATGCACCCCACCGGCATCCGCATCCTCGGCCTGACCGGCGGCATCGGCAGCGGCAAGAGCACCGCGGCGCGGCGCCTGGTCGCGCTCGGCGCCACCCTGGTCGACACCGACGCCATCGCCCACGCGCTGACCGCCCCGGGCGGCGCCGCCATGCCCGCGCTGAAGGCCCGCTTCGGCGACGACGTGGCCGACGCCAGCGGCGCGCTGGACCGCGCCCGCATGCGCAGCCTGGTCTTCGCCGACCCCGAGGCCAAGCGCACGCTCGAGGGCATCCTGCACCCGATGATCGGCACCGAGGCCCAGCGCCAGGCCGACGCCGCCGGGCCCGACGGGGTCGTCGTCTTCGACGTGCCGCTGATGGTCGGCGCCAGCGTCTGGCGCGCGCGCTGCCAGCGCATCCTGGTCATCGACTGCGCCGTCGAGACCCAGGTGCAGCGCGTGATGGCGCGCAACGGCTGGCCCGAGGCCCAGGTGCGCGCGGTGATCGCCCAGCAGGCCACGCGCGAGGCGCGGCGCGCCATCGCCGACGCGGTGATCCACAACGACGGTCTCAGCCCCGAACAGCTGGCCGGCGAGGTCGACGCGCTGTGGGCCGCCTGGATCGGCCCGGTCCCCGCCGCCGACGCCCGCTGAAACCCCGTTGAAGCCCCGCTGAAAGCGCGCCGGCGGCGCTGCGGGCGCCCCATGCGGCGCCCGTCCGCAGACGGGGCCTGTGGAACAATCGAGCGGCCAAGCCCGGCCCTCCGGCCCGGCGACGAGGAACACGCCTTGGTCCTGTACGAGTACCCGTTCAACGAGAGCATCCGCACGCTGCTGCGGCTGGAGCAACTGTTCGACCGGCTGGGCCAGCTGCTGCCGCGCGACGCCGCGGTGGACCACCACTTCGCGCTGGTCACGATGTTCGAGATCATGGAAGTGGCCTCGCGCGCCGACCTCAAGTCGGACCTGCTCAAGGAGCTCGAGCGCCACAAGGCGCAGTTCAACAGCTGGCGCGGCAGCCCGCAGGTGTCCGAGCAGGCGCTGGACGAGGTCATCGGCCGCATCGACACCGCCTTCAACAAGCTCAACGCGCAGTCCGGCAAGGCCGGGCAGACGCTGGCCGGCCACGAGTGGCTGGCCAGCGTGCGCAGCCGCATCGGCATCCCCGGCGGCACCTGCGAGTTCGACCTGCCGGCCTACTACGCCTGGCAGCAGCACGAGCCGGCCCGCCGCCGCGCCGACCTGATGCAGTGGGTGCAGACGCTGGCCCCGCTGGCCGAGGCCCTGCACCTGCTGCTGCAGCTGGTGCGCGACACCGGCCTGCCGCACAAGGTGGCGGCCACCGGCGGTCAGTTCCAGCAAAGCCTGCCGCAGGGCCGCACCTACCAGCTGCTGCGCCTGCGCATCGACGGCAGCAGCGGCCTGGTGCCCGAGATCACCGGCCACCGGCTGATGGTCTCGGTGCGGCTGATGCGCGTGGACGCCGAGGGCCGCCTGCGCCCGGCCACCGAGGACGCGCCCTTCGAGCTGACGCTGTGCACCTGACACCCCCGGCGGCACCCCGCCGCGTACCCTGCCCCACCTGCCGCCGCCCGGCACTGTTCGCGCCGGACAACCCCTGGCGGCCGTTCTGCAGCGCGCGCTGCCGCGGCGTCGACCTGGGCGCCTGGGCCGACGAGCGCTACCGCGTCGCCGCGCCGCCCGGCCGCGAGGACGACGACGACCTGCCCGAGGACGCCCGCCCCGCCCCCGACGCCCGATGAGCGACGCAGCCGCCGCCCCGCCGCGCCGCTGGCCCCGCCGGCTGGCCTGGGCCGTGGCCGCGCTGCTGCTGCTGTGCGCGCTGGCGCTGTGGGCGCTGCCCGCGCTGCTGTTGCGTGAGCTGCCGGCCCGGCTGGGCCAGGCCCTGGGCCGGCCGGTCAGCCTGCAGGACGTGGGCTTCGTGCCCTGGCGGCTGGAGCTCACGCTGACCGGCCTGCAGGTCGGCGCCGCGCCGGGCCAGCCTGCGGGCACGCCGCCGCTGCTGCAGCTGGCGCAGCTGCGCGCCGACCTGTCGGCCGCATCGCTGCGCCACCGCGCGCCGGTCATCGAGGCGCTGGCCCTCGACGGCCTGCGGCTGCACCTGGCGCGCACCGCGCCCGGCCACTACGACATCGACGACCTGATCGCCCGCCTGGGCGCACCGGCACCCGCGACCGAGCCGGCCGGCGAGCCGGCGCGCTTCGCGCTGCACAACCTGAGCCTGCGCGACGCCCAGCTGCGCCTGGACGACCGGCCGGCAGGCCGTGTCCACGACATCCAGCAGCTGTCGCTGGACCTGCCGCTGCTGTCCAACCTGCCGGCCGACGTCGCCACCCACACCGACCCGCGGCTGCGCTTCACGCTGCAGGGCACGCGCTTCGACAGCGGCGCGCACGCCCTGCCCTTCGCCGCCACCCGCAGCGGCGAGCTGACGCTGCGCTTCGACGGCCTGGACCTGGCGCCCTGGCAGCCCTACCTGCCGGCGGCGCTGCCGCTGCGCCTGGCGCGCGGCCGCCTGTCCAGCGACCTGACGCTGCGCTTCAGCCAGCCGCCGCAAGGCCAGCCCAGCGTCGCGCTGCAGGGCCGGCTGGCGCTGCGCGACGTGGCCGTGACCGAGCCCGGCGGCGCCCCGCTGCTCGGCTGGCGCGCGCTCGACCTGGAGCTGCGCGACGTGCAGCCGCTGGCCCGCCGCGTCACGCTGGGCACGCTGGCCATCGACGGCGCCAGCGTCGTGCTGTCGCGCGACGGCCGGGGCCGGCTGAACCTGCAGCGCCTGTTCGACACCCCACCGGCCGCGGCCGCACCCGCACCCGCACCCGCACCCGCCACCGCCACCGCCACCGCCACCACCACCACCACCACCACCACCACCACCA
>Ga0255210_1000064_pt1 | contig 57612 bp, 48 predicted proteins | sample Miss_Yuk_RepA_8d_FD_188422 | JGI IMG/M metagenome (GOLD analysis project Ga0255210, IMG submission 188422) | Freshwater microbial communities from Mississippi River, Louisiana, United States - Miss_Yuk_RepA_8d | ecosystem: Environmental > Aquatic > Freshwater > River | place: USA: Louisiana...
TGTGCCTTCCTTCATCGACAGCCTCCCGCAGGGAGTGTTGCATCGGCTTTGCAATCATGGCCGCTACTTCTTCTGGCGATACAGCGAGAACGTATTCGTGACGGCAACGCGTCTACTGAAAGCAGAACAGTCCATCAGGTGAACCTGAGAGGACAGGGAGACGCGGCGCTCGTAACGCAAGTCAGGCCAGTTGGCGATGAAGTCTGGCTGATATTGCTGGTGCGGCTCGAAATCACAGACATGCTCTCTGAAGTGAACGTCGCTCAGATTGCTTTCGGCATGTCATCGATTTTGGATTATCTTTTAAGCTTAGCTCTCGATGAAAGCGTCGATGAGTCCTTTTCGGCTGCGCCCGCCCGCGCCTTTTCCGGCAAACTATCGCACGCGAAGTATGACGACAGGGCAGTTGTTTCGGGACGACCGGACGCGGCAAGAACGTCGAAAGTATCGCAAGTTGTCATGATCTTGGAAGCGAAGACACTATCATCCGAACCTCCGTCGTTCGTGTATCCCGGGCCGTTTAGCTCCTACATTTAGCTCTTGTGTTGAGCACCGGCGACTTCCGTCACTATGCGAAACCTCTCAGCCCACGTCATCAACTGCAGGAAGTGACAGTCCTGAGCGACTTTTGATTTTATCTACCGTCGCCCGTCCAGCGAAAGACTGCTCCTGGGTATGAACAACACGGCAAATTCCTGCGTACTGACGATTCTGAATTCATGGCGTCCATCAATAAGTTGGGTAGCAGGACGAAATCCTTTGCAGATCCACTGCGCTGGTGCGTTTCGGAATGGATGAGTAATTTTCTTTGAATATTGCTTACAAGAAGTGGTCCTCTCCTCTGGACTCGAGGTGAAGAGCATTTCCTATCCGCGCCTTCGTGAGGGTACGGCCGCCCTTTTTGATAAAGTCGCAACGATTGCGGCATTGCAAGTACCTTGAGATTGTCTCGTGCCAGAGGAATTCGGTAGTGGATGCTGTTGATGTTCCCCAGGCTTAGTATTTTGGACTGGACCAGCACTGATTCGCAGACAACTACCTTCTCGAAATCATGCAACAGGGCGGCGCTAGGCAATTTGCGAATGCTGGCTTCTGGCTGCGAGTCACCGTAATGCTTTGAGTAAAACTCGATTTGTACTGCGCGATACAGTGTCACTCACAGCGCTGTAAGGTTCATTAAAGTCCTCTGGTGGTGTGATCTTGTTTCTCGATTGCCATTCCCGCTTTCCTTGCCCGTGCCAGCAGCTGGTTTGAATCTAGCGTTCTCGAATTGCCGAATGCTTTATTGTGTTATCCCCCCAGTGTCAGTTTCAGATCGCGCTGCGTCTTGTGATTCATAAGCCGCAGTATTGCAATCATGTTCATGGTTTTTTCAGAGCCTGCATGACCGACATGCCTTTGTTTCTGTAGCCCGCGGTCTCATCGAAGGTCTTGTTGAAGCCATAGGGCGCGGAGTGCAGAGTCTCGCAGCCATGGTGAATATCGAGTGCTTCTCTTATCAGCGCCACATAGCCAACGAGCACATTGAGTATAGAGTGGGAGGCGGCGCTACTCGAACGGGAAGCCCATCGAGTCATTTCGTGTGAGCTTCAAGTGATGAGCGCATGGTCGGCATTCGCCAGCTAGAGCGAGGCCGCGTCGGTGATGGAGTTTCTCTGGCTGTCGGCGAGAAAATAGTGCAACAACAAGATCGGGACAATTTTCGGCAACAGTGCGGTGCCAACACTTGCCTGTTTGGTGAGTTTACCCCGATGCTCGCTAGTGCAGACTCGTTTTTGCGTGCGCGACGAGCGACAGTTCAGGTCTCCCAGGGGTTCTGAAGGAACTTGCGAAATTGTTCCTGCTGAAATCCCGGCGCAAAGAGAAGGTCACAGGTTTGATCTGCAGGATATGCATTTATATGCAGGACATGCGGATGGGCAGTTCACGATTACGCCAGAGTCGCCAAGCGCAGCAGTGCTTTGTCGAGCCCCAACAGCTGGGTATGCGGCATGTGGGCTTCCTGAAAAATTTGCCATGAGTCTAATCTGCAGAGCAGCGCACTCGATATTTCGGCAGTGGGATATGGCGAGCTTGGCTGCGCTTGCACACGGTTAGAAAAGTGTCGCGACTGGTTTTCATTGCAGAGATGAGCAAAAACGACAGTGCTGCCTGAACCTTGGGTCAGACGCCATCTTGGTGGCACGAAAAGTGCCAGCACGCTTGCGAGCTTGGCGATGGGTTTCTCGGGTAGCCAGGGCACTTCGGCAAGCCGAAGTGCCCTGGCGGATATTCCGGTCAACTCAAGACTTTCAGCCGCTTAAGCCAGGAGATCCAAAATTGCCAGAGACATACCTGGCGTTGGCAAGGAGGCGGAAATGCGGTTTGTTTGCGCGCTCAGCCGCGGTTTCCGCTGTGACAATATCCTCAATGAACTTCTCAAGCATCTGCCGTGCCTCTGACTGATAGCGGAATGGACCGATATTACTGCCCTCCCGGGTACGGAAGTACCAGAGCCCCCCACTATCGAAAAGACGTTCTGTACGGTGCGGGATTTCTCGATCTGACCTGTCTTGCTTGCGAAGGCTTGTCATGATTTTGCTCCTCTGATTGTCTCTGCCAGTCCAGGCCTGCCGATGTTCTTAGATTTTCCGGAACACACGCTCGGCATGCCCGCGCTGGCGAGTAGCTCGAAATTATTATGCGGATTCGAAGGTGAGAAGAGCGCAAATAGCATGCCATTCGAGTGTCTAAGCTAGAGTGCCACGGCACTCTTTCAATTTGTCAAAGTTCCTTTTAAATCAATTATTTAGCGCATTAAAAGGGAGGTTGGCAAAGCCGCTGTATTTGTCTTTATCATCAGTACCTTAGCTGAGGATATTAAAGAACTGAATTTTCCCGAATCCAGATTAAAAATAATGCAACTTGCAGTACAAATGAGCATTTTTTATTCAAGTAAAACAAAGTGTTGACACTTCACTTGAGGTAAAAATATTTCTGAAGACAAGAATTTAGGCATTTCACGCTGAGTCGCGGAGGGCAGCAATCGAGCTGGCCAGTTCGAGATCTTCCAACGTATTGATATTCAAGTAATCTCCCTGCCGCACGGATGATTCGGGTACAAGTACATTGGCCTGTGATCGAATGAATTGCATGGGACTGTACAAGCCCAGCTGCAAGGCGTCAGAAAGTCGCTGTTCCAGCCTCAGATCCCAAAGCGAGAACAATGGCTGCCACTGTGAGCCGGTTTGTAACCAGCCAATCAGACTGTCGGTAACTGCAACGCCATCCTTCAGGCGCGGCACCAGATCTGACCCGAACCACGGGACGTCTCCTGGAAAGCATGCGATGTGTGTGCTGCCGGGCTCGTTTTCCCTGCACCAGTTCATGGCGGCGTGTATGCCTGCAAGCGGGCCGGCGTCAGTGGAAACCAGATCTGGAATCAGCGGAAGACCAAATTTCTCATAGAGTTCGACATCCCTGTTGACATTGATGACCAGACGACACGTCTGAAGCGAAGCGCACTCGATTATCCACTCAATAATCGATCTCTTTCCGACATTCATCAGGGGTTTGTGACGATAGTCCATGCGTGAGCCTCGACCGCCTGCCAAAATAACGCCACAGATACCGGTTTCAAATGGGTTCACTGGATTCTCGAAGGTATGGTCGATGGTCGGCGATGGTGGTCACAATTAAGATTGCTCACAATATTCACAATTGAATATATATGGGCAGTATGGGAGAATCGCGCACTTCAGAAGTCGACAAAATTCTCTTAAGATCTTGAATTATAAGAACTTAAACAGAAAGAAAGCTGGCTGGCAAGCGAGACGGCTTGGGACAGAAAAAGCGAAGGCATCAATTGGGTGGCTCACGAGGATGAACCAACTTGGTGATCTTCAGTGCGTCAATGACTGGCGGGAAGCAAAGGCACGCCGATAGTAGAGGGTAATTCATGCAAGTTTCCATCGAGACAATTTCTGAACTCGAGCGACGAATGACAGTCGGAATTCCTGCTGCAGTTGTCGAAAGTGCCGTCACGGCTCGACTCCAGGAGGCTTCGGGTAATGTGCGCCTGAATGGGTTTCGCAAGGGCAAGATTCCCTTGAAGGTGATCAAGGGTCGATTCGGCAAAAGCGTGCGCCAGGAAGTGGTCGGCGAAGTCATGAGTCGAACTTACTATCAGGCGATCGCAGAGCAGAATCTCAAGCCAGCCGGTCAGCCCCGCATCGAGCCCCGATCGATCCTAGAAGGCAAGGACCTCGAGTATGTGGCGACATTCGAAGTCTTTCCGGAAGTCACGCTGGGCGATTTCAAGGAATTGAAAGTCGAGAAACTTGTCTCCCAGGTAGAGGACGAGAACATCGACAAGATGATCGAGACCCTGCGCCAGCAGCGCCAGACCTGGGAGAATGTGAATCGTCAGAGCAAAAACAAGGACCGCTTGAACATCGACTATGTCGGAACCATGGAAGGCGTGGAGTTCGCCGGTGGCTCTGCCAAGGGGGCCAATCTGATACTCGGTTCTCAGCGCATGATCGATGGTTTCGAAAAGGGGCTGAGCAAGAAGAAGGCGGGCGACGAGGTCGTGCTTGACCTGGTGTTCCCCGAGGACTACCAGAACAAGGATCTCGCAGGCAAACCTGTACGGTTCGAGATCAAGATCAACTCCGTAAGTGCTCCCGTGCTGCCTGAACTCAACGATGAGTTCTTCGCGGTGTTCGGCATCGAGGAGGGAGGGCTGGAGGCTTTCCGCAAGGAAGTGGCCGCCAATATGGAGCGTGAGCTCAAGAATGCCAGCAAGGCAAAGGTGAAGAGTCGCCTGATGGAGCAGTTGCTGGCACAAAACAAGCTCACGCTGCCAAGGAGTCTCGTACAGGGCGAGATCAATGCGCTGCGTCAGCAGGCATTGCAGCAGTTTGGTGGAGGCAAGCAGAGCATAGACCCGTCACTGCTTCCCGATGAGTTGTTTGTGGAGCAGGCAGAGAAGCGTATTGGACTAGGTCTGATTCTAGGCGAGGTCATCAAGAGCCGCGGTCTCAAGGCAGATCCAGATCTGGTCAAATCGACCATCGAAGATATTGCATCGACATATGAGACTCCTGAACAGGTAGTGCGCTGGTACTACAGCAACAAGGATCAACTGGCCACTGTTGAATCTTCGGTGCTGGAAGATCAGGCTTTCGAAGCAATTCTTGCGGAAGCGAAAGTGAAGGAAAAGCGCGTGAGCTATGACGACGCCATCAAACCAGACTCGACAAAAACAGACAAGAAGTAACGAGATCGTATGGATCAAAGACAAGAACAGATCGTGTCAACCCTTGTGCCGATGGTTGTCGAACAGACGGCGCGCGGTGAGCGCTCCTATGATATTTATTCACGTTTGCTGAAAGAGCGCGTTATTTTCGTGGTTGGCCCTGTAGAGGATTACATGGCCAACCTCGTTGTCGCGCAATTGCTGTTTCTGGAGTCGGAAAATCCGGACAAAGATATTCATCTCTATATCAACTCTCCCGGCGGTTCCGTTACATCAGGCTTGTCGATTTACGACACGATGCAGTTCATCAAGCCGGATGTCAGCACCATGTGTATCGGCCAGGCAGCAAGCATGGGTGCTCTTTTGCTTGCTGGTGGCGCTCAAGGCAAGCGGTTCGCCCTTCCACACTCGCGCATGATGATTCACCAGCCCAGTGGAGGTGCGCAGGGCCAGGCGTCCGACATCGAGATACAGGCCAACGAGATCATCAAGTTGCGTCACCAGCTCAATCACATCATGGCCATGCACACCGGCAAGGACCTCGAGACAATCGCGAAGGATACAGAGCGCGACAATTTCATGAGTGCCAACGAAGGCGTCGAGTATGGTCTCATTGACCGAGTCCTTAGTCGCCGCGTGATCTAGTCAGCGACATTTGCCCGTAATTTTCTGCTGCAGGCTCGAGAACTCGGAAGTCGTGCCGACTATCACTGACAAGGCCCAGGGCCTGCTTTCGGCGGCGGCCGGTATTGCTATTGGAGAGCGCCTGAAAGTCCTGTAATCTGGGCTGGCGTCGAATTTGAGGATTAGTTCAATGTCTGATGATCGTTTCAACAAGGGCGATGACAACGGCAAATTGCTTTACTGCTCTTTCTGCGGCAAGAGTCAACACGAAGTTCGCAAGCTGATAGCGGGTCCTTCCGTTTTTGTCTGTGATGAATGCGTCGACCTTTGTAATGACATCATTCGAGAGGAAATCCAGGAAAAGGATGGCGAGAGTGGCAGTCGGAAGTTGCCGATACCCGAAGAGATAAAAACCACGCTGGACGAATATGTGATTGGTCAGGAGCGTGCCAAGAAGGTTCTCGCAGTCGCCGTGTACAACCATTACAAGCGGCTAAACTACGAGCAATCGTCGGGCGGTGTGGAACTGGGCAAGAGCAATATCCTGATGGTTGGTCCGACTGGTACAGGCAAAACGCTACTCGCAGAAACGCTGGCTCGACTTCTTGACGTGCCCTTCACCATCGCGGATGCCACGACATTGACAGAGGCTGGCTACGTCGGCGAGGACGTAGAGAACATCATTCAGAAGCTCTTGCAGAAGTGCGACTACGATGTTGAGAAGGCGCAGATCGGCATTGTGTATATCGACGAGATCGACAAGATTTCACGCAAGTCTGACAATCCCTCCATCACGCGCGATGTCTCAGGTGAGGGCGTGCAGCAGGCCCTGTTGAAACTTATTGAAGGCACTGTGGCGTCTGTGCCTCCGCAGGGGGGGCGAAAGCATCCTCAGCAGGAGTTTCTCCAGGTTGACACTTCCAATATCCTTTTCATTTGCGGGGGCGCTTTTGCCGGTCTCGACAAGATCATTCGCGATCGCTCCGAGAAGGGAGGCATTGGATTCGCTGCGGAGGTCCGCAGCAAAGACCTTGAACAAAAGACTGGAGAGACCTTGCGTGATGTGGAGCCGGAAGATCTGGTGAAGTATGGTCTCATTCCCGAGTTCGTCGGCCGACTGCCGATGATTGCGACTCTTGATGAACTCGATCTCGATGCCCTCGTTCGCATTCTCAAGGAACCGAGAAACGCGTTGATCAAGCAGTATCAGAAGCTGTTTGAAATGGAGGGGGTGGAAATACAGTTCCGAGATGAAGCCCTCAAGGCGGTCGCGCAGAGGGCCAAAGAGCGCAAGACCGGCGCACGTGGGCTGCGCTCTATCATGGAAAGTGTGCTGTTGGACACCATGTACAAGATCCCTTCGATGGAGAAAGTCAGCAAGGTCATCATCGATTCCGCGGCCATCAACGGAGATTCCGAACCTCTTCTGGTTTACGAAAACAGAGAGCAGCAGTCGAGGACCGCGACCGAAGAACATTGAATTTTTTCTTTGGTCATTACAAGGCGGGCGAGCATTGCAATTGCAGAAGAACGCCCCAAGGGTAAAGCCTGAATACCATTGAGTTCAGTTTGCCACTCCCTTTTTTCAGGAAGTAATTATGGGTCTTCATGCAGAGTCCTCCGAAATCGCGAAAAATATCCTGCCACTGCTGCCCTTGCGTGATGTGGTGGTTTATCCGCAGATCGTTCAGCCATTGTTCGTTGGCAGACCCAAATCCATCAAGGCGCTTGAAAAAGCGATGTCGAGTAACAAGCAAGTCTTGCTGGTAGCCCAGAGGAATCCGACAGACGATGATCCTGGTGCCCGTGATGTCTTCGAGATCGGCACTGTCGCCAGCATCCTGCAATTGATTCGCCTGCCTGACGGCACGGTCAAGGTGCTTGTTGAAGGAGTCAATCGCGCGCGCATCAAGACGGTCGACTACGACGCCGACTATTTCCAGGCAAGTATCGCCGTGCTTGTTCCCGAAGCTCTGCCAGTCAAGCAGTCAGAGCTTCTCGTGCGCTCCTTGCTCACGCAGTTCGAGCAGTATGTTCAGTTGAGCAAGAAAATTCCGCCAGAGGTCATGACGTCCATATCCAGTATCGATGAGCCTGGTCGATTGGTCGATACGATCGCTTCTCACATGGCACTGCAGGTGCAGGAGAAGCAGAATCTGCTGGAGCTGGTCGGCCTGCAGGCGCGAATAGAGCATCTAATGAGTCTCATCGAATCCGAGATTGATCTGTTTCAGGTGGAAAAGCGCATACGTGGACGCGTAAAGAAGCAGATGGAGAAGAGTCAGCGCGAGTATTATCTGAATGAGCAGATGAAGGCCATTCAGAAAGAAATGGGCGAGCTCGACGATTCTCCCAACGAAGCAGAGGAGCTGAAGCAGAAGATCGAGTCTGCTGGCATGCCCGCTGAGGCGAAAGACAAAGCGTTGTCCGAGTTGAACAAGCTGCGCATGATGTCGCCCATGTCTTCGGAAGCTTCTGTTGTGCGCACATATATTGACTGGATGGTAAATATTCCTTGGAAGGCGCGAAGCAAAGTCAGATTCGATCTGGAGAAAGCCGAACAGGTTTTAGAGAATGATCATTACGGACTCGAAGAGGTAAAGATCAGGATTCTGGAGTATCTGGCAGTTCAGAAGCGGGTGAAGAAGCTCAAGGGGCCGATTCTTTGTCTGGTGGGACCGCCCGGTGTCGGCAAGACTTCGCTTGGTGAATCGATTGCTCGTGCCACGAACAGGAAGTTCATTCGCATGGCCCTTGGCGGCGTACGTGATGAGGCTGAAATTCGCGGGCACCGGCGTACCTATATAGGTTCGCTGCCCGGCAAGCTTCTGCAGAAGCTTGCCAAGGTCGGCGTGCGTAACCCGCTGTTCCTACTAGATGAAATTGACAAGATGGGCATGGACAATCGAGGCGATCCGGCGTCGGCTTTGCTGGAAGTGCTCGATCCGGAACAGAATCACAGCTTCAATGATCATTATCTTGAAGTGGATTATGACCTTTCAGAGGTGATGTTCGTGTGCACGTCCAACACCATGAACATTCCTGGTCCTCTGCTGGACAGGATGGAGATCATTCGCCTTCCAGGCTACACGGAAGATGAGAAGATCAATATCGCCACGCGCTATCTCGTGCCCAAGCAACAACATAACAATGGCATACAGCCCGGGGAGTTGGAGATAGGTGAAGACACGGTCAAGGACCTCGTGCGCTATTACACTCGTGAGGCGGGCGTGCGAAGTCTCGAGCGCGAGATTGCCAAGATCTGCCGTAAGGTCGTCAAGGAGCACTCCTCGGTAAATAAGCCGGAGCCGGTAGTCTTGAGCAGCGCATTGCTGGAGAAGTACTCCGGCGTGCGAAAGTTCGATTTCGGAGTGGCGGAAGAGACAAATCTCGTCGGTCAAGTCAATGGATTGGCCTGGACTCAGGTGGGCGGAGAGTTGCTAACCATCGAGGCCGTGTCACTCGAAGGCAAGGGCAAGACCATCAAGACGGGGTCGTTGGGGGATGTCATGCAGGAATCTATTCAGGCGGCCATCACGGTAGTGCGAAGCAGAGCGTCCGCACTGGGTCTCAAAGCTGGATTTCATGAAACTGTCGATCTGCACATCCATGTACCTGAAGGTGCTACGCCCAAGGATGGTCCAAGTGCCGGGATTGGCATGTGCACGGCCCTAGTGTCGGCCTTGACAGTGATTCCCGTCAGGGCAGATGTTGCTATGACCGGTGAAATCACGCTTCGAGGTCAGGTACTTCGAATTGGTGGTCTCAAGGAGAAATTGCTGGCAGCACATCGTGGCAAGATCAAGACTGTAATCATTCCTGCAGACAACGAACGAGATCTGAAAGAGATTCCCGATAATGTCAAAGCGGAATTGGAGATTAAGCCAGTTCGATGGATTGATCAGGTTCTTGAAATCGCACTGGAGTATCAGCCGATTCCTGTGTCAGACGACGTGATGAAAAAATCAAGCCGTAGCGTAGGAGTTGAGGAGAGTGACAAGAGCAAGGAAGAATTGCCGGTAAATACGCACTGAATCACAGCGGCTTGCGGGGTATTCAGTTGACACAGCTTTCCGTGCCTTGGTATAAAGTGCCGGCCGTTATGAATGGAAATCCTTCTGTTGTAAGGAAAATCCGACAAAGTATGCATGCTCTGGGTGGCAATTGAATAGTCATTTCGCCGCGTAAGAAGTCTGGTAATTATTCATCATAGAAAAATAAGGGGACAACGTGAACAAGTCAGAATTGATTGATGCTGTGGCAGAGGGTGCCGATATTCCGAAGGCGACAGCGGGGCGAGTGATTGACGCAATGATCGACGCGATCACTGACTCGCTCAAGAAGAGTGATCCGGTTGTGTTGGTTGGCTTCGGAACTTTCACAACCAAGGAGCGTGCCGCCCGCCAAGGAAGAAATCCCCAGACTGGCGCGTCAATCGAGATCAAGGCCGCCAAGGTGCCGACATTCAAGGCAGGCAAGGCACTCAAGGATTCCGTCAATCTCTGACCGGATATTCCAGATTCGCTGGCCTGCTTGTCGCTTTCATCGAAAATGATTGGCGGCTGAAGAATCCGGGCTTGGTTGTGAAGTCACACTCAGGCCGCTGGCTTGCGAATTATAAGGCGCATCTTAGATGCGCCTTTTTAGTTTATGCGGGACGCTGGAAATGTTTCTTTTGACCAGAGCCGCTCGACAGACTTCGACATCACCACAGGGTTAGATATGCTGCAGACCATACGCGACAATTCGCAGGGACTTATCGCCAAGCTTGTCATTGGATTCATCATTGCCATCATGGCACTGTTTGGGGTTGAGTCCATCATGAGTGGATTCGTGACCAATCCCTCGGTTGCCGAAGTGAACGGTGAGGAGATCACAGAACTGGAGCTGACGACCGGCGTGCAGAATCTGCTTGCCTCTGTGGGGGGTAATCTGGAATCGCTGGATGAGGATCTCATTCGTCAGGTGGCGCTGAATCAGATCATCGAAGACAGGCTGTTGCGTCAAGCCGCGCAAGACGCATCACTGGTGATCTCCAGTGATGCCATCGACCTTCAGATCATCAACAATCCCCAGTTCCAGGTTGGCGGAGTGTTCAACTCGGATCTTGCTGTCAGAACCATGGCGACACAGGGTTTCACAGTGGTCTCTTATCGGCAGGCTCTTGCCGACCAAATGGTGGTAGGTCAAATCGCCAACGCCTTTGCCTCCTCCGGATTTGTGACTCAAAGCGAGCTCGAGAGAATTGCCGCATTGTCTTCTCAGACACGAGATTTCCGATTTGTCTCGGTCACGCTTGGCAATCGGACAGGGGGTGAGCCGATCCCGGCCGACCAGATTGAGTCTTACTATCAGAACAATCAGTCGCGCTTCATTATCGAAGAGGAGGTGGCGATTGATTACGTTGTCCTGGACAAGGCAGCCATTTTTGCCGAAGTACAGGTAGGTGATGAGGATGTTCGCGCTCGTTATGATGAGGAACGCGCGGTTTCCAGTGCATCCACCCAGCGTCGCGCCTCGCATATCCTGCTCGAGATCAGTGCGAGTGCCACCGAGGAATCCGTTGTGGCTGAAGCAGCGGCACTCAAGGCGCGCGTAGATGCAGGGGAGGACTTTGGTGCATTGGCACTGGAAGCCTCCATTGACACAGTCTCGGCGGCACAGGGAGGAGATATCGGGTTCTCTGATGGAACGGCTTTCCCGGCTGCAGTCGAGCAGGCTCTGGCTAGCCTGGAAGTCGGTCAGATTTCCGAGCCGGTAGTATCCGAGTTTGGTGTGCACCTCGTCAAATTGACCGAATATGACGTCAATGAGTTTCCTTCTTTCGAAGAATCAGAAGATCGCATTCGCAGGGAACTAAGCAGTGCCGAAGTGGACGAGATCTATTTCGCTCGGCTGGAAACACTGGCTAACCTTGCGTTTGAGACGACGGATTTGACTGAGATTTCCCAGGAATTATTTCTGACAATTCAGCAAAGCGAATTGTTTTCCCGGTCCGGCGGCTTCTCTGAAATCACCACAAATGCGAATGTGATTGCAGCAGCCTTCTCCGACGAAGTACTCGTGGACGGCGATAACAGCGAAGTGATCGAAATGGGCAGCGATCGCGCACTTGTCATGCACATCAATACACACAACGAGGAATCCCTGCGCAGCCTTGAGGAGGTGCGTGGAGAAGTTGCAGCCATTCTGCGGACGGAATTGGAGAAGGAACGTGCAGCTGCGCTTGGCGAGCAGCTGCTGACTGCATTGCAATCCGGACAGTCTATTGACCAGATGCTGGTGGACAATGAACTTCAATGGATCGTACAGACAAATGCGGCGCGCGATCAGGCAGGCCTGAATTCCGAGGTATTGCGCAACGTGTTCGCCTTGTCTGCGCCAGCAGCGGGGCAGTCAACATTCACTGGATTTGCCCTCACCAACGGCACCTTCATCGTAGCGGAATTGCAGCGTGTGAATCGCGGTTCACTGGAGCAGATGGAAGCGAGTGAGCGAGAAGAGCTTGTGCGTGCGTTTGTGGAGAGAGATGGGCGTGCCGCATTCGATGCCTTCTTGGCGAACACGCGAAACAATGCGGAGATCACCGAAAATCTGACTCCGGCAGCCACGTTCTAGGTCTTCTTACGATTCAGTTAAGCTTGTCCAGCCCCGGGTGGAGCACCAGTGCCTGCCCGGGGTGGATCAAATCTCCTGCAGTAATGCCATTCCAGGCGGCCAATTCGGCTACAGCTACCCCGAACTCCTGTGCAATTCGCGACAGGGAGTCACCTGCCCTGACCGTGTAGATCTGCGGCGCCGCAGTTTCTGCCGCACCGCCGGCCTGGACTACGGCTGTTTCCGACTTGACCTGCAGTACCTGACCGGGCTTCAGAATGGATTCCACAGAAATGGCATTCATTTTTGCAAGTGCGTCAACACTCAGATTGTAGCGGCTGGCAATTCGCCAGAGAGTGTCACCCGAACGAACAGTGTACTGGGGACTGGCATCAGGAGGCGCAACTGGCCGTGAACTGGAGCCTATGAAACGGGGGGCATCCGGAACGGTCAGAGTGGTCCCCGGTGTGTAGGCCCGAGGGATGAGCAGGGATTCCCCAGCTATGATACGACTGCCGTTCAAGCCGTTGGCTTGTTGCAGGGCACTGACTTCCGTTCGGAATTGCCGAGCAATCTTGCTAAGACTGTCGCCGCGCTGCACCACATAACGATCCCATGTGACCTGAGGACGCTCCGGGGCGCTGGCCAAAGCCGTGAGAAATGCCTCCTTGTGTCCTATTGGAAGAAGCAGGTTATGTGGACCGTCGGGATGTGTGGCCCACTGCCTGAAACCAGGGTTCAGCTGGTAGATCTCCACGGGATCAAGCCCGGCAAGACTGGCGGCGAATTGAATGTCGATCTGATAATCAATTTCAACTGTCTCGACGACGCGCTCATTCTTGATATCGGCCAACTCCACACCGAAATGATCGCGAGCATCGACAAGCTGGCCAAGTGCGATCAACTTGGGGATGTATTCCTTTGTGACAGCAGGAAGATTCAATGACCAGAAATCAGTGGGACGGTCCCGCGACTGATTGCGATCGATTGCTTTCTGGATATTGCCAGGCCCAGCATTGTATGCGGCTATCGCGAGAAGCCAGTCGCGGTTGAAGGTCTCATGCAGGGCAGCGAGATAGTCGAGTGCTGCCTCTGTGGAGGCGATAGGGTCACGCCTGCCGTCGTACCACCAGTCCTGTTTCAGTCCAAGCCCGCGCGCGGTTGCTCCCTGTATCTGCCACATTCCCACAACGTTGCCCGGAGCTGCTGCGTTAGGATTGAATGCACTCTCCACGATAGGCAACAGGGCCAACTCCGCCGGCATGCCACGTCGCTGCAGGCTCTCGGCGATTTCAAACATGAATGGTCTGGCGCGTTCGGTACTGACTCGCAAAAGATTGGTGTTCCTCTTATAGAAAGCGAGCTGTTCCTGTATCTGTCGGTTGTCTATCCCCTGGGAAAACTGGAAGCCATCGGAGAGCCGCGCCCAGATGTCTTCAAAGGCGGTCTCATCGACAGCCAGAGTTCCTTCTGCTGGAATCTGGACCCGAGTGGTAGCACTGCGATTGGCGATCGCTCGGCTAATGATGGATTCGCTGTCGGCTTGGGAGACATCGCCTGACAAACCGCTTTCGTCGTTGACAGCCGAGCAGGCGCTCAGCAACACGCTGGTCGCTATGGCAAGTGACAATTTATTCAGTGGCAAATGGCTCAGTGAAAACAAAAGTAAGCCTGCTAATACAAAGTTTTATGAGTTTTTTCTAAAGTCGGAATCACGCAATTGATCGGTAATATCAAATCTAGAAACTATCTTTCCAGCGCCTCAATTGGGTGAATACCTCGAGCTCGCTGACATGATCGGGGCCGAATTGTGTCCGGATTATTGCAGACAGCTCCTCACTACGACAGCGAAGAAACGGATTAGTTCGCTGTTCCTGGGCAATGGTCGAAGGCAATGTCGGTTGGCCGCGCTGGCGAAGGTCGATGCACTCGGTCATTCTCTTCTGGCAGGCAATGTTATCCGGTTCGACGTGCAAGGCAAAGCGCAGGTTGCTCAGTGTGTACTCGTGCGTGCAGTAGACGAGAGTCTCTGCGGGAAGCTGAGCCAGCATGTGCAGCGAGTCAAGCAGTTGTGAGGGAGTGCCCTCACGCAGCCTTCCACAACCGGCAGAGAAGAGAGTATCTCCACATAAAACAAATGGTTGTGATTGAAATGAGGAGTTATTTACGAAGTAGGCGACGTGATCAAGCGTATGCCCGGGTACTTCGAGGACACGAAAGATTACTCCCAGAAGCGCGATTTCCTGACCGTGCTCGACGTGATCTGTCAAACCCGGGATCCTGTCATTGTAAGGACCAAATACCCGGACATTTGGGAAGTGTTCGCGCAGGGTCAGGATGCCACCGGTGTGATCAGGGTGGTGATGGGTGATCAGTATGTCGGTCAGATGCGCACCTTGCCCTTGCAAGGATTTCAGCACCACTTCGGCATCCCCCGGATCGACAATGACCGCTTCGGGTTGGTCCGGCAGTCGGAGCATCCAGATGTAATTGTCCTCGAAGGCCTCGAGGGGCGTGATTTGAAGATTCATGGCATTTGATTTTCAAGGAAGAAGGACGCGATCATAGCCACCGCCGCCAAATAGACAAGTCTGCATGCCATGAAGTTAAAGTCTGCCATAGCCGATCAACTGAAGCGCCGCTACCGCCTGCCGGAGCCCTGCAGTCTGTTTCAAGAGATGGCGCGATGGCTGGAGACCCCGCTCGGCAAGGCACTGCTGGAGAGCGAACGCAAGGTGATGGAACCGGTACTGGCGCGCATTTTCGGCTATCACTTCCTGCAGATAGGTGTGAGTGCGCATTCCCTGCTTGACGAATCTCCCGTTGGTCACCGCTTCCTTTTCGTGCCTCAGAGCAGTAGCGGCTCAGGGCACCCGGTGGCCAGTTCTGAAGCGCTGCCCCTGCAGACGGATAGTGTGGATGCCGTCCTCATTCATCATGCGCTGGATTACACCCCGGATTCGCACCGATTGTTGCGCGAAGCCTCGCGTGTGCTCATGCCGGGTGGCAAACTGCTGATCGCTGGCTTCAACCCGCGAAGCAGCTGGGGCGTTCGACGCTTGATGCGCACCGGGACCGCGCTGCCCTGGAGCGCGCGCTTCATCTCCAGCAGCAGGGTCTGTGACTGGTTGAAGCTGCTTGAGTTCAGTGTCGAACGAGTCAGCCATTGCGCATACCTGTTTCCCTTTACCCATCCGAGAGTGGTGCAATTGGCGCCCGCGCTGGAGCGTATTGGCAAGCGTCTGGAAGCGCCTGTAGGTGCCGCCTATCTCATCGTCGCGTGCAAGCAAGTGATGCCCGTCACCCCCGTCATGCTGCGCTGGCCGCGCATATCAGGTCCGCTCATCGCAAGAACCCTCGGTGAACCGGCGAGAGCGCGTCCGCAAGCGGCCAGGCAAGACGTGCCGGGTTGAAACCACTACGAGAAGATGAGGCGTGTCACAGCAGATCGAGATTTACACAGACGGCGCATGCAAGGGCAACCCGGGCAAAGGTGGCTGGGGGGTGCTTCTGCGCTACAAGGGTCATGAGAAGCGACTCTACGGCGGCGAGCATCACACCACCAACAATCGCATGGAGCTGATGGCCGTCATCAAGGGCCTCGATGCTCTCAAGCGGGATTCCTGTCATGTGCGCGTCGTCAGTGACTCCACGTATGTGCTGAAGGGCATCTCGGAATGGCTGCCCGACTGGAAGAAGCGAGGCTGGAAGACAGCAGCGAAGAAGCCGGTGTTGAACGCCGATTTGTGGATGCAGCTGGACGCGCTGGCGGCGCGGCACACCGTCGACTGGCAATGGGTGAAGGGTCACAATGGCCATCTCGAGAACGAGATTGCCGACGAACTGGCCAATCTTGGAATTGAAACACTGGCGTCAAAGACGTCCTGATCGCATCCACAAGGCAGCAGGTACATGCGACAAATCGTACTGGATACTGAAACCACCGGACTTGATGCCGCGCAAGGCCACAGGGTGATCGAGATCGGCTGTGTCGAGATCGAGAACAGGCGGCTGACTGGTCGCCATTTTCACTGCTATCTCAACCCGGATCGCGAGATCGACGAGGGGGCAGTGCAGGTCCACGGCATCACGTCCGAGTTCCTTGCCGACAAGCCACGCTTTGCCCAGGTGCTGGATGACTTCCTGCACTTTGTTTCCGGCGCGGAACTCATCATTCACAACGCCCCCTTCGACTTGAGTTTTCTCGACAATGAGCTGGCACTTGCCGGCAGCGCACACACGTCGATGCAGTTGCTGTGCCCTGTCACCGACACGCTGCAGATGGCACGCAAGAAGCATCCCGGACAGCGCAACAGCCTGGATGCGTTGTGCAAACGCTATGAAGTCGACAATTCCCAGCGTGAGCTGCATGGAGCATTGCTGGATGCGGAGATTCTGGCCGATGTCTACCTTGCCATGACAGGCGGTCAGGCCAATCTGTTGCTCGCCAGTGAGGAAGTCGCTGTGCAGGCCAGAGAAGCTGAGCCGGGCAAGCTGGAGATTGCTCGGGGCATATTGCCAGTGAGTCGTCCCGACGACGAGGAATTGCTGGCTCATGCACACTTCCTCGAGAGGATCAACAAGGCCAGCAAGAACAAGTGTCTCTGGCCTGTAGCGGCAACAGAGCCCGGGCTGTCGTGAGTCTCGCGCAGTCCTCCTCTGCGGCTATCCTCATGGTGCAACAGTTGCCCGACCACGGGCGCTGCGTGTTGGTGGATGAGTCGCAGCTCATTCTCCGCGCTGGGGAAGTCTATTGGCCTGCAAGCTTGCTCAAGGCTTTGCTGGATCCAATGACAACAGCAGTCGCGCTGGACGTCGGCAAGGATGCCCCCCTTTACGCCCTTTCCTGTGAGATTGCCCGCCTCTCGCAGTACGAGGCTGTTCTCTGCAATCCCCGCTCCTTGCTGCAATCCAGTCTGCCATCCGTATTCGCCCATGCGGGCAAGGCGCTGCAACTGGCTCATTGGATCAAAAGCCATCGCCATTGCGGTTTTTGCGGCTCGCGGCTTGAAGCGCACACAGTGGAGCGGGCATTGCAATGTCCTGAGTGTCAGCACCGGGTGTTTCCACGTATCAGCCCCTGTGTGATCGCACTTGTGCGGCGCGACACGCAGATTCTTCTGGCGCGCCATGTTGGCCGAGGCAGTGGCAACTTCAGTTGTCTTGCCGGATTCATGGAGGTCGGTGAGACGCCGGAAGAGACTCTATGTCGTGAAGTGCTGGAAGAAACGGCCATCACCGTGAGCAATATTCGCTATGTGGGCAGTCAGTCCTGGCCCTTTCCATCCCAGTTGATGCTCGGTTTTCACGCGGACTACGCCGGGGGAGAGATCAAGGTGGATGGCCACGAAATACTGGAAGCCCGATGGTTCGATGCCTCTGATCTTCCGACTGCCTTGCCGCCGCCCTTCAGTGTCGCCGGTCAGCTCATTGCGCTATTCTTGCAAGACTTGAAAGTCTGACGACATAGCGGGAATGTAAGGAGCAGGTTCTTGGAGTACTTCATCGAATACGGGTTGTTTCTGGCCAAACTGGTGACGCTGGTGGTGGCCTTTGTCTTCATTCTCGGGATTGTGGTTTCGGCGGGCAGCAAAGGGCGCAAAGGCGCTGGCCGGGGTCAGATCACCATTACGCATCTGAACGAAGAGCTGGACGAGATGCGGGATGCCATGAAAAAAGCGATTTATGACAAGGCGACCTACAAGCACGAGATGAAAGAGGAAAAGAAGCGCCTCAAACAGGAAGAGCGCGAGCGCAAACAGAAAGCCAGGCGCGAGGCTCAAGGTGAATCCGAGCATGATGATTCGTTCAAGAAGAGAGTCTATGTCATTGATTTCAATGGTGACATGGAGGCAAGCGATGTCGAGTCCCTGCGTGAGGAGATCACTGCCATTCTGGCGCTTGCGACAGAGCGCGATGAAGTGTTGTTGCGGCTGGAAAGTCCGGGAGGAATGGTCCACGCCTACGGTCTGGCTTCTTCTCAGTTGGATCGCATCAAGTCTCGGAAAGTGCCGCTCACAATCTGTGTGGACAAGGTGGCTGCAAGCGGTGGCTACATGATGGCCTGCCTTGCTGATCGCCTGGTTGCTGCGCCTTTTGCGATCCTCGGATCCATCGGTGTTCTGGTGCAATTGCCCAACTTCAATCGTCTGTTGCGCAAGCACGACGTCGACTACGAAACCATAAGCGCCGGGGAGTTCAAGACGACCTTGACCACGTTCGGCGAGATTACGCAGAAGGGACGTGACAAGGTCAAGGAGGACGTGGAGGAGATGCACGGGCTGTTCAAGGCCTGGGTCAAGGATCATCGCCCGGCTGTCGAGATCGACTCGATCGCCACCGGTGAGACATGGGTGGGGGTGCAGGCGCTCGAAAAATCCATGATTGACGAGATCATGACCAGCGATGAGTGCATCGTTAATGCCTGCGAGAATGCCGATGTCTACGCTGTGCGTTTCGAGATACGCCGTACCCTCAGCGACAAGCTTGGCGCTGCCATCCACAAGGGCGTCGACATGGCAACCCGAGCCTGGCTGAAGCGTGCTCGCGATACCACCTATTATTCCTGACCCTCGAGGGCGTCACATGGGTGAGGATCACGGATTTTACCGCGCCTTCGAAGTCTCGGAGAGCATTGAGGATTCGGGTTCGTCGTTCACTGGACGGATCGTCCTCAAGCGCATCGCCGATCTGCCACCAGGAGACGTCCTGATTCGAGTTGCGTATTCCTCGTTGAATTACAAGGATGCTCTGTCCGCAACCGGCAATCGGGGAGTGACGCGTTCCTATCCGCACGTACCCGGGATCGATGCCGCTGGAACCGTGGTTGACTCAGCGGATGCCCGTTTCAAGGCTGGAGATGCGGTGCTTGTTTCTGGTCATGATCTCGGCATGAACACGGCCGGAGGCTTCGCCGAATACATCCGCGTGCCTGCTGAGTGGGTGGTGGCATTGCCACGAGGAATGTCATTGCGCCAGAGCATGGCTCTCGGGACAGCAGGACTGACTGCTGCGCTATGTGTGGAGAAGCTTCTGTGCAACGGAATCACACCCGCCCACGGCGATGTGCTGGTGAGTGGGGCGACGGGCGGGGTCGGCAGCATCGCCGTGGCACTGCTCGGCAAGCTGGGCTTTGCCGTAACGGCGTGTACGGGCAAGCCACAGGAGGCAGACTATCTGCTTGCAATTGGCGCGCGGCACGTGATTTCCCGCAGCGAAGTACTGGATGCCGGCAGCAAGCCGTTGTTGAAAGCGCGCTGGGCGGGGGCGGTCGATGTTGCAGGTGGTGACTTGCTGAGTTCGATCGTCCGCAGCCTGCAATACGGAGGCAGCGTGGCCTGCTGTGGACTCGTGAGCGCTGCCGAATTTTCCGTGACCACGTATCCATTCATCCTGCGCAATGTGAATCTTCTAGGCGTGGATTCGGTCAACATCGACAATATCAAACGCTTGGAGATGTGGCGTCGCCTGGCTGAAGAGTGGCATTTCCCGCAACTGAGTTTCATGGAAAAGTGCATTGAATTCAGCGAATTGGGCGGGGAACTTGAAGTTATTCTAAGAGGCGAAGGGAAGGGCAGGCGCATCCTGGATGTCTGCGCCTGAGTGTGAGTTCAACTACTGCGACCGAGTCTGCGACGGAACAAGGGTAAAGGATTCACGACGCTGGCCTGATAGGCATCCTTGAAATCCTCGAAGCGACAGGCTGCCGCGTCCAGATTCTGGTCTGCGCGCAAGGCGAAGGCATTGAAGCCGCAGCGGGACATGTAGAAGAGCTGGTCGCACAGCACATCGCCTATTGCTCTGAGCTCTCCTTCATAACCGAGGTTCTGGCGTAATTCACGTGCCGAAGAATAGCCGCGACCATCCGTGAATACCGGGAAGTCGAGAGCGATCAACGGAATCTGTGTCAGCCAGGGGGCGAGGGACTCAGGCAACTCTATGTTCTTGAGCCATGCTCCGGTGCGACCCTTGCGCAGCGGCAGATCTTCACGCAGTTCCAGCCAGCTTTGCAGCGGCAGGATCACATCCTGTCCATTCAGTTCGCGCAAGGCCTGGCCGTCGACGGGCTCGCGCACCAGGACCCAGTGATCGTCCACGATTGCCCGATCCTTAATCAGCCTTGCCATACAGCGCCTCCTTGAATGGCGTTATGCCGATGCGACGATAGGTGTCCACGAAGCGTTCTTCATGCTCACGGTGTTCCTCGAACACCCGGATCAGTTTCTCCATGACATCGGGGATGTCTTCCTGGGCGAAGGAGGGCCCGACGATATCTCCCAGTGCTGTCAGGTTCTCGGCGGAGCCGCCCAGGGAAATCTGGTAGTACTCCTCTCCCTTCTTGTCCACGCCCAGAATTCCTATATTGCCGACGTGATGATGGCCGCAGGCGTTCATGCAACCGGAAATATTGACACTGAGTCTGCCGATCTTGCGCAATTGCTCCGGGTCATCGAAGCGACGTTGGATCGATTCCGCAATCGGAATGGACTTGGCATTGGCCAGCGAGCAGAAGTCGCCTCCTGGGCAGCAGACGATGTCGGTCAGCAGGCCCAGATTGGGCGCATGCAGGTCCTGGCTCTTCAGAGCCGTCCAGAGTGCGTGCAGGTCCTTGCGGGCAACATCGGCCAGCACGAGGTTCTGTTCGTGGGTGACTCGCAGTTCTCCAAAGCTGTAACGATCGGCCAGGTCGGCGACGAAGCGCATCTGCTCACTGGTGATGTCACCCGGTGCGATGCCGGTGGCCTTGAGGCAGAGCGTGACGATGCTGTAACCCGGCATCTTGTGCGCATCGACGTTCTGGTTGTGCCACGCTGCGAACAGCACGTCGGTGTTCAGAGCGTGCTCCAATTCCGGACTGAAGGGCTCGAGCGGCAGATAGGTCGGGTCCTTGAAGAACGCCTTGCAGCGTTGGAATTCCGCTTCAGTCAGCGTAAGTGGCCCGTCTTTCAGAGCGAGCCATTCCTTCTCGACTTTCCGCTGGAATTGCTCGATGCCGGTTTCCTTGACAAGAATCTTGATGCGCGCCTTGTACTTGTTGTCGCGACGACCCTCACGGTTGTAGACACGCAGTATGGCGTCGAGATAACTCAGCAAGTGCTGCCACGGCAGGAAGGCACGGATCTGCTTGCCAATCACGGGCGTGCGTCCGAGTCCTCCCCCTGCGAGCACGCGAAAGCCCAGCTCGCCCTCCTCATTGCGGACGATGAACAGTCCGATGTCATGCACCTGAGTTGCTGCCTGGTCGTCCTGCGTGCCGCACACAGCAATCTTGAATTTGCGTGGCAGAAACGCGAATTCCGGATGGAAGGTGGACCACTGACGAATGATCTCGCACCAAGGGCGGCTGTCCTCGATTTCATTGGCGGCAGCGCCGGCGAACTGATCAGTGGTGGTATTGCGGATGCAGTTGCCACTGGTCTGGATGGCATGCATCTCCACCTCTGCCAGATGCGCCAGAATGTCTGGCACGTCTGCAATCGCCGGCCAGTTGAACTGTATGTTCTGACGGGTGGTGAAATGCCCGTAGCCTTTGTCAAAGTGATCGGCGATGTACGCCAGTTTGCGCAATTGGGTGCTCGACAGCATGCCATACGGTATGGCGACCCTCAGCATTGGTGCCAAACGCTGCACATAGAGTCCGTTCTGCAATCGCAATGGCAGGAATTCCGCCGGGGCGAGTTTTCCTTCGAGAAAGCGCGCGGTCTGATTGCGAAACTGTGCAATCCGGTCGGACAGCATTTGATGATCGTATTCGTCGTATCTATACATGTTGCGGCTGCTTTCGTATGTTCCTGGGTGCTCGAATGGAGTGCGACTGGCGTGCCAAGGGCGGGTAAATTGTAGAGAATGCCGTCTTCAAAGACCAGTTGCAGCATTGGCTCGGAGGTGAGAGTTGCTGGTTGAAAGTTCTTTCAGGCACAACATTTCACTTGCTTGTGAAGCGATTGCCATTAAAATTCCGCCGTGTTTTTTTCATCGCAACCCACTTCAGGAAGGTCATGCCATGAGTCACCACGACGCCAGCGAACACCCCGTCATTGATGAGAAGGAACTGGACTCCAATAGCCGTGCCGATACCCTCGCCATGTTTTCTCTGGTCGCGATCGTGGTGACGATGGCCGTCTTCTTCGCCAGTCGTTGATCGCATTGCCCCGTTCTGGATTACCCGCAGGTTTGCCCTGCGGGTGTTGACCGGGAGCCCTGCCTCAGTTCAATACCATGTTCACGACCGTTGCCACGGCCACCACGAACAGAATGGTGAACATCAGCGCTGCGGCGACAAAGCCCTGAATGCTACCGCTGGCGAAATCGCGTTCCTTGTTCTTGCGGTTCTGCACTCCGAAACTCGCCTGCATCACACTCAACATCATCCTCCAGAAGCTCAGTTTCTGAGGCGCTGCAGCGTTGTCTTCATCCTTTGATTCCTGCTCACTCATTGCCAAGATTCCTGTTGGCGCGCATGGCGCCATGTTTCATACCAGATTGGGGCTCAACAGCCGGCTCATCACTTCCACGCTCAAGCCCTTGCGGCTGGCGAGAGACTGCACCTGATCCTCATCGATCTTTCCTACCGAGAAGTAGCGTGCGTGCGGGTTGGCAAAATAGAAGCCGCTGACACTGGCTGCTGGTGTCATCGCGTAGCTTTCTGTCAGTTGCATGCCGATGCGGCCCTCGACCTGCAGCAGATCGAACAGCGTGACCTTGTCCGAGTGCTCGGGGCAGGCGGGATAACCTGGGGCTGGTCGAATTCCTTGATATTTCTCATCGATCAGCTCTTGCGCACTGAGCGATTCACTGACGGCATAGGGCCAGAATTCCTGACGCACACGCTCGTGCATGCGTTCGGCGAAGGCTTCTGCCAAGCGATCGGCCAATGCCTTCACCATGAGGGCGTTGTAGTCGTTGTTTTCCTTCTCGTAGGCGCCTGCCAGTTCATCAGCGCCTATGCCGGTGGTCACGGCGAATCCTCCGATGTAGTCCGGTACATCGAGCTGCTCGGGGGCCACGAAGTCTGCCAGGGACAGATTCGGAATTCCGGAAGCCTTGCCAGCCTGCTGACGCAGGAACTGGAAGCCAGAGAGTTCCTTCTGGCGCGTCTCATCGGTGAACAGCACGACATCGTTATTGTCGCGCTGCGCTGCAGGCCAGAAGCCCACCACGGCCTGAGCCTTGAGCAGGCGCCCCTCGATGATCTGCTTGAGCATCGCCTGGGCGTCCCGGAACAGATCGCGCGCTGCCTCGCCGACAATCTCATCCTCAAGAATGGCAGGGTACTTGCCTGCCAGGCTCCAGGTGATGAAGAAGGGTGTCCAGTCGATATAAGGCACCAGTTCAGCAAGCGGATAATCGTCAAACACGCGGGTGCCGAGGAATGACGGGGCCACAGGACGGTATTGATTCCAGTCGATCTGCAGGGCGTTCTGCGTCGCTGCCTCGAAACTGATCAGTGTCTTGCGCTGGTCACGGTTCGCGTTGCGCTCGCGGATCACGTCATACTCCGCATGGATCTGGCGCTTGAATTGAGCGGCGCCATCCTCACTCAGCAGGCTGCTGACCACGGTGACACTGCGTGACGCATCCGGAACATAGACGGTGGCGTTGTTCGTGTAGTTCTGCTCGATCTTCACGGCCGTGTGCGCTTTGGAGGTCGTTGCACCGCCTATGATCAGCGGAATGTTGAAGCCCAGTCGCTGCATCTCCTTTGCGACGTGGACCATCTCGTCGAGCGACGGAGTGATCAGACCGCTGAGCCCGATGATGTCGACCTTTTCGTCGATGGCAGTCTGCAGGATGCGCTCGCAGGGAACCATGACGCCAAGGTCCACGATGTCATAGTTGTTGCAGCCCAGCACCACGCCCACGATGTTCTTGCCGATATCGTGAACATCGCCCTTGACCGTGGCCAGCAGGATCTTGCCCTTGGCCTTGACTACCTGGCCCTTCTTGCTTTCTTCGATGAAGGGCAGCAGGTATGCCACGGCCTGTTTCATCACCCGGGCACTCTTGACGACCTGTGGCAGGAACATCTTGCCGCTGCCGAAAAGGTCACCGACGATGTTCATGCCGTCCATTAACGGGCCTTCGATGACCTCGATGGGTTCCGCGAATCCACGCCGTGCCTCTTCCGTGTCCTGCTCGATGTAGCGGGTAATGCCTTTCACCAGCGCATGGGCAATGCGGGCCGCCACTGGCTGCTCGCGCCACTGCACGTCTTCGTGACTCTCGAGACTGGATTCGCCGCTGAACTGGCCGGCGATTTCCATCAGACGATCCGTGCCGTCGGGTCGGCGATTGAGGATGATGTCCTCGACGCGCTCCTTCAGTTGTGCGGGGATCTCGTCATACACGGCCAGCTGTCCAGCATTCACGATACCCATGCTCAGACCCGCCTTGATGGCGTGATAGAGGAACACGGAGTGAATGGCCTCGCGGACCGGTTCATTGCCCCGGAAAGAGAACGAGACATTGCTCACGCCACCGGATATCAGAGCGTGCGGAAGCTCGCGCTTGATGAAGGCGCAGCTCTGAATGAAATCCACCGCGTAATTATTGTGATCCTCGATGCCAGTGGCGACTGCGAAGATGTTCGGATCGAAAATGATGTCCTGCGGCGGGAAACCCACCACATTCACCAGAACGTCATAGCTGCGGCGGCAGATCTCGCATTTGCGGGCGAATGTGTCGGCCTGTCCTTTCTCGTCGAAGGCCATCACCACCACGGCTGCCCCGTATTGCATGCATAGACGCGCCTTGGCGACAAAGTCCTCTTCACCTTCCTTCAGGCTGATGGAATTGACGATGCCCTTGCCTTGCATGCAGCGCAGGCCCGTCTCCAGAATCTCCCACTTGGAAGAGTCGATCATCACCGGCACGCGACTGATGTCCGGTTCTGACGCGATCAGACGCAGGAAGCGCGACATGGCGCCGTTGGAGTCCAGCATGCCTTCGTCCATGTTGATGTCGATGATCTGGGCACCGGCTTCCACCTGTTGCAGGGCGATCTCGAGCGCCGTGCTGAAATCGCCTTCGCGTATCAGTCTGGCAAAGCGCTTGGAGCCCGTGATGTTGGTGCGTTCGCCGACGTTCACGAACAGCGAATCAGAATGGATGTTGAAGGCTTCGAGGCCGCTGAGTCGGCAAGCCGGAGTGATCTCGGGAATCACGCGTGGCTTGTGGCGGGCTACAGCTTCCGCCACGGCCTTGATGTGCAGCGGAGTGGTGCCACAGCAGCCGCCGACGATGTTGAGGAAACCACTGCTGGCGAATTCCTCGATGATGTCAGCCATCTCCTTCGCACTCTGGTCGTACTCTCCAAAGGCATTGGGCAATCCGGCATTGGGATGCGCAGACACATGCGTGTCGGCCAGTCGCGAGATCTCCTCGATATGCGGACGCAGCTGCGCCGCGCCGAGCGCGCAGTTGAAGCCAATGGAAAGCGGCTTGGCGTGGGCCACGGAATTCCAGAAGGCTTCGACCGTCTGGCCGGACAACGTGCGTCCACTGGCGTCGGTGATGGTGCCCGAGATCATGATGGGCAGCCGGCGCCCGCTGCGCTTGAAGTACTCCTGGATGGCGAAGATGGCGGCCTTGGCATTGAGCGTATCGAAGATGGTTTCCACCAGCAGGATGTCGACTCCCCCCTTGTCTAGCGCTTCCGCGCTGACGAGGTAGTTCTCCACCAGTTCCTCAAACGTGACGTTGCGGAATGCCGGATCGTTCACGTCAGGCGATATGGAAGCTGTGCGACTGGTCGGCCCGATGACGCCTGCCACAAAGCGGGGTTTGTCGGGAGTGGTCGCTTCTACTTCGTCACAGATGCGACGTGCCAGGCGTGCGCCCTCGAAATTGAGTTCGTACGCCAGATGCTGCAGCTGATAGTCCGCTTGCGAAATCGCCGTGGAATTGAAAGTGTTGGTTTCAATGATGTCGGCGCCCGCCAACAGATACTCCCGGTGAATCTGGCCGATCACATCCGGACGGGTCAGAGTGAGCAGGTCATTGTTGCCAGCCAGGTGCTGGGTGCAGTCGATAAAGCGCTCGCCACGGAAGTCCGCTTCCTTCAGCTTGTACGCCTGGATCATGGTGCCCATGGCGCCATCAAGTACCAGAATTCGGTTCTTCAGGGCATGGTGCAGGCGTTGTTCACAGGGCTGATATTCCATCGTAGTTCACTCGCTTGATGATCGATCCTGAGCGTGGCAATCAGGCTATGGCTGCAGAAAGGTCACGCAGTCTACCAGAACTCACTCGCACCGACATGGAGACGTCTGGTGGGAGCCGGACATGTTTGACTAATAACCGAGTGATTTAGTCGGCTATTTCCATTGCTGTCCACATGGCGTAAACTCCACGCCAATTTTACTGACGCGCAACAGGTTCACTCATGATCACAATTACAGAGTCCGCGCAGATCTATCTTGCCGAGTTGCTGAAGAAGCAGGATTGCGAGGGCATTGGTGTCCGCGTTTTCATTCTCGATGCCGGTACACCGAAAGCGGAGACCTGCATTTCCTTCTGTCGTCCGGGAGAGCAGCAGGAATCGGATGAGCTGCGCAGTTACGCGGATTTCAATGCCTACATCGAGCAGCGCAGTATTCCCTATCTAAAGGACGCCGTGGTCGATTATGCCAAGGATGCCATGGGCGGACAGTTGACCATCAAGGCGCCGAACTCCCGCCTGCCGCAGATTCAGGACGACAGTCCCATTGAGGACCGCGTCAATTACGTGCTCTACAACGAGATCAATCCGTCATTGGCCGCACATGGCGGCGTGGTCACGCTGGAGGAAATCTTTAACGGTACGGTGGCAGTGTTGAAATTCGGAGGAGGCTGTCAGGGTTGTGGCATGGTCGACCTCACTCTGAAGGAAGGCGTTGAGAAAACCCTGCTGGAACAGATTCCGCAGCTCACGGAAGTGCGCGATATTACCGATCACTCCAAGCGCGAGAATGCCTACTTCAAGTAGCAGTCTCGCCATAGCGACGAACAAGCCCCCGGTAAAGCAACTCAGGGTAGGCAGCATCGGATGCATCGAGTGTGCCCATCAGCTCCACCAGATGCTCGTTGTCCTCGCGCCCCCGCCAGAGTTTCCTGTAGCTTCCTTCCTTGTAGCCATGATCCTGACGAAACATGTTTAGAACGTTCTTGCTGACGTATTGCTTGTAGAGCGACTCCCAGTCAAGTCCGCAATCCTGCATGATTGAGCGGAACAGCAGCAGATCGATGCGCCCGGAGCAGGACAATCCGATCAGCAATTCCAATTTGCTCAACAGATTCATGCTCTCTGGCTCGAGCACATGACCGTCGAATTGCACCACATACCGGGCGCTGCGTGCTACATTGACATCCCGCAGCAGGCCCAAGGCCAGAACATGATTGCCCTCGTATCGCAGGAGAATTTCAGAGAGCAAGAAGTGCCAGATGTCGATCACTTCCATCTGCAACTGAGGGAGATCTCTTTCCTGCTTCTTCCACCATTTCCAGCCGTGATGCTCGATGGCCTCTGCAGCTTCGACCACCACAGCACGTAAGTAGGGAAACTTTCTTTCCAGCCACTGTTCGTCGACTTTGAAATTCATGCGTGCCTGCAGGTTGAGCATGATGCTGGCTTGTGTTTCAGTAAGATCGCTCATTGGGCTCCTGTTTGAATTTGTTCCGTATCGAGCATGCGTTGCAGGTCGGCGTCATGCAGTTCACGTACGTGCGCATGCCGCTTCGGTTTCCCCCGCACCTGTGCAAGCAGTCTTCTGTCGGTAACGGTCAACAGACCGAGCATGTCACAGCCCAGTTCTTCGTACTCAAAGCGCAAATGTGCGTGAGGACGCAGATCGAGATGCCGGCGCTGCCTGGGTGAAAGCGGTGTGAATGAGGGCAAGCGCGCATGCAGCAAGTCTGCCCAGGCTGCAATCTGGTAGAGGTCTGCAAGCAAGCCATGACACGGTTGTGCTTGTTTCTGGGCCTCACGAATTCGGCTGCGAAGGATCTGTGCTGCCCGGCGGAATGCACCGCTCTGTGGAAAGGCAACGGCACAGCAACCAAGAGCACTGTCGAAATCGAGGTTGATTGCGTACTGTCTGGCCTGTCTCTGCCAGTCCTTGTCTGAATTCGGGGCCTTGGCCAGCAGTCTTTCAAGCCAAGTTTCTTTTACTGGAGCAGCCTGACTTTCCCCGACTGCATCGAGCTCAGCGGCATCGACAATAGCGAGAACACGCTCCTTGTCTAAAATGTCCAAAGGGGGCAGGGGGAGAGTGCGATCCACTGCCTCGACCTTCTTGCGATACTGCAGCCTGTGCAACAGCACGATCAATGCAAGTAGAAGTAAGCCTGCTGCCAGCATGCCTAGGAATATCAGCATCGAATGCATACCCCATCGAGGATTAGAGCCTGCCCACGCGAAATGACTCCAGCAGAAAATGTCGCAATCATAGCAATCTTATGGCTTCGCGGTCGATGTCGTCGAAGTCTCGACCATATTGGTAAAGGTCGGTCATGCCAAAAGGGGACACTGAGACCCATTTGCGCCGACTTGGAAACTCCCCTAAAAAATATTGTCCTGGTGCTTGACGCACATCGCCTAGCTTTCTAGAATGCGCCGCCTCCTGTGAGAAGTCACAGAAGGTTGTTTTACTCTAGTCCCCTTCGTCTAGAGGCCTAGGACACCGGGTTTTCATCCCGGCAACGGGGGTTCGAAACCCCCAGGGGACGCCAATATCTGAAAAGCCTGACCATCGGTCGGGCTTTTTTTTTGCCTTCGTCACACATGGTTGATGGCTGCCCGATTTGCTATTCTTCAGACGGTTTTCCTCCGGCCAGCAACGTAGCGACGAGACATGTGATGAGCAGCGCCATTTCTATCAACAATCTGCAAAAAACCTATGCCAATGGGCACCAGGCCTTGTGCGGTATCGATCTGGAAGTGCAAGAGCGCGATTTTTTTGCGTTGCTGGGGCCAAACGGTGCGGGCAAGTCAACCATCATTGGCATCATCTCAACTTTGGTGCGGCCCAGTGCAGGCTCCGTGGCCGTTTACGGACGCGACGTCGCCACGCATGTCTATGAAACGAAACTGGATTTTGGTGTTGTGCCGCAGGAAGTCAATTTTAATCCGTTCGAAAGAGTTGCGGACATTGTCATGACCCAGGCCGGATACTACGGTTTGCCGCGGGCTCTGGCGCGTGAGCGCACCGAGAAATACCTGCGTACACTCGGACTCTGGGACAAGCGTGATGTGCGCTCGCGTACATTGTCTGGTGGCATGAAGCGCCGCCTAATGATCGCGCGCGCCCTGGTTCACGAGCCTCGCCTGTTGATTCTCGATGAGCCTACTGCTGGTGTGGACATCGAATTGCGTCGTTCGATGTGGGACTTCCTGCAGCAGATCAACAGCAATGGCACAACTATCATCCTCACCACGCACTATCTTGAAGAGGCAGAGCACCTGTGTCGCAATATCGCGATCATCGACCAAGGCCGTATCATAGAGCACTGCAGCATGAAGTCTCTTTTGAACAAGCTGGATTTGCAGACTCTGTTGTGTGACTTGCGCAACGAGATGAGCAGCAAAGACTTTGTACAGTCCGCATTGCCCGGATTCCGCCATGTCGATTCCCATACGCTCGAGGTGGACCTTGCCAGGGATCAGGATGTGAATGATGTCTTTGCCTTGCTGAATCAGGCAGGAGTCCTGGTGAAAGGCATTCGAAGCAAGTCCAACCGACTGGAGCAGTTGTTCCTGTCGCGCCTGAAGAGCGCCACGGATTGAGCCCATCATGTTGAACAATCACAAGTACATCGCGTTCGAAACCATCCTTATCAAGGAAATTCGTCGATTCACTCGAATCTGGGTGCAGACCCTCGTGCCTCCGGCCATCACTATTGGCCTTTATTTTCTGATCTTTGGCAATCTCATCGGCAGCCGAATCGGCAGCATGAGTGGGTATTCCTACATGGATTTCATTGTACCCGGACTTATCATGATGGCTGTGATTCAGAATGCCTATGCCAATGTGGTCTCCTCCTTCTTCAGTCAGAAGTTCCAGCGCAGTATCGAAGAATTGCTGGTCTCGCCAGTGCCCAACTACATCATACTCGCCGGCTTCGTTGCTGGCGGGGTTGCCCGCGGTCTTTCTGTCGCAGTGATTGTGGTGCTGATGTCTTTCGTTTTCACGGATCTGAGCATTCATCACTGGGGGTTTACGCTCTTCGTAGTATTGATGACTGCAGTGGTCTTCTCACTTGCCGGATTCTTGAATGCCCTGTTTGCCAACAGCTTCGATGATATTTCCATCATTCCGACCTTCGTGTTGACACCGCTGATCTATCTTGGAGGGGTGTTCTATTCGGTCGATCTACTGCCTGAGTTCGGTCGCATGGTCTCTGCCGTCAACCCGCTGTTCTACATGGTCAATACCTTTCGCTACGGGATACTCGGAACCTCGGATGTCAACATCTACATATCCTTGCTGATGCTCGTGATCTTCGTCTTCATTCTGGGCGTGGCATGTCTTGTACTGCTGCGACGTGGCACAGGGCTCCGCCACTGATGAGCAAATTCGAGAACCCACTTGGACGCAGCACTCAGTATCCTTCATTCCACGATCCCGGTCTGCTGTTTCCGATTGCACGTGCAGACAATCGTCAGCGTATTGGGCTTGTCAGTTCGAGCCTGCCCTTTAGAGGTTATGATCTATGGCGTGCGTACGAGTTTTCGTGGCTGGATTGGCGTGGCAAGCCACAAGTGGCGATGGGCGAGATTCTTGTGTCCGCCGACTCTCCCTGCATGGTTGAATCGAAGTCTTTCAAGTTGTATCTGAATTCTCTCAATCAGGAGCGTTTCGACAGCCTTGATGCAGTGCGCCAACGAGTCGTGGAAGATCTGACTTCCGTAGTTGGTGCTCGCAGTCTCGTGCAATTGTATTTGCCGAACGAATTTCAGCAGGTGCACTGCGTGCCCGCGGAAGGTACATCACTTGATGAGCAGACTCTTGATATCGATATCTATCAGCCTGATGCCGGGTTGTTGCGCGTCGATTCGAGCTGTAAGCGTTCGGAAAATCTCTACAGCAATCTATTTCGCTCGAACTGTCCCGTGACTGCACAACCGGACTGGGGAACGGCATTCATTAGGTATACGGGTTCTGCCATCGATCATGTCAGTCTGCTGAAGTATCTGGTTTCCTATCGACTGCACAGCGGCTTTCATGAGGACTGTGTGGAGCAGATATACATGGACATCATGCGCGTTGCTCAGCCTGAACACCTGAGTGTCGGCATCAATTTCCTGCGCCGCGGGGGACTAGAAATAAACCCGGTGCGTAGTTCTCATCCACTGGAAATGGAGTTCCCTGGTTTCCGACTCTCTCGTCAATAGGCAATCACTTGTAATTTCAAGCTTACTGATATAAGTTGTGGCGCCTTCGTGCAGCCAGTTGATTGGAAGCATTGCAAGTCAGAGGTGAGGTGTCCGAGTGGTTGAAGGAGCACGCCTGGAAAGTGTGTATACGTTAATAGCGTATCGAGGGTTCGAATCCCTCTCTCACCGCCATTGCGCTTGATGTTTCCGTGCGGGGTCCGCAGTTGCGGGGATTCCCGCACTTTCAGTAGTCAGTCCTCTGTTGTACCATCGCCATCATTACAATAATGGTAGGCATCCCCATGAAAGTCTTGTTGCTACCCAGCGCGTTCCTCGCTTTGCAACTCTGCGGCACCTATGCCTGTGCCAATGACTGGCCTGCTTACGGGGCTGACAACTTCTCCAGTAAGTACGTTCCTTTCGAACAGATATCAGAGACAAACATCAATGATCTCGAGCTCGCCTGGAGCTGGTTCTCGCCAGACAACACCACGGTTCTGGAGAATCAACGGCAACAGAATTTTCGTGCCACGCCCGGTGCCTTCAAGGTCACTCCGATTGCGATCGACGGTGTGCTCTTTACAAGTACTTCCTTTGGCCGCGTGGTTGCCATTGATGGGGCCAGCGGCAAGGAACTTTGGCAGTTCGATACCCGTTCTTGGGAGGCAGGACGGCCGGCCAATCTGGGCTACAACCATCGAGGAGTGGCCTACTGGCGAGAAGGTGACAAGTCGCGCATCCTGATGCCCTCCAATGATTCTTGGCTTTGGTCTCTCGACGCTGCTACTGGCCTTCCTGATCCTGACTTCGGTACGCAGGGGCGCATAGATCTCACCAAAGGACTAGGGCGTGATGTTGATCGTGCCGATTACACGCAGATTTCTGCTCCCCTGGTGATAGGTGATATTGTCGTTGTAGGGTCCTCCATCAGTGATGTCCCTCGCAATAAGGAGGCGCCTCCAGGACATGTGCGCGGGTTTAATGTGCGCACGGGCGAGCAGGAATGGATATTTCACACCATCCCACAGGCTGATGAATTCGGCGTCGATACCTGGCAAGATAATTCGTGGCAGTACTCGGGTAATACCAATGTCTGGACATTGATGAGTGCAGACGAGGAACTCGGGTATGTGTATCTTCCCGTAGGAACGCCTACCAATGATTGGTACGGGGGACATCGCCCTGGGAACAATCTCTTTGCAGAGAGTTTGATTTGTCTTGACGCGCGCACGGGTGAGCGAATCTGGCATTTCCAATTCGTTCATCATGGTGTGTGGGACTACGACCTGCCTGCGGCACCGAACCTGCTGGATATCACGGTGGACGGGCGCCTGATAAAGGCTGTGGCTCAGATCACCAAGCAAGGATTTGTCTTCGTATTCGATCGTGTAACGGGAGTTCCTGTCTGGCCTATCGAAGAGCGACCAGTTCCCGCAAGTTCAGTGCCTGGCGAGCGACTGTCCTCTACGCAACCTTTTCCTGTACGTCCCGCGCCCTTCGAAATGCAGGGGATATCGTCGGATACCCTCATCGACTTCACCCCGCAGTTGCGCGCAGAGGCGCTGCAGTTACTGGAATCTCTGGATTACGGCCCGCTCTACACCCCGCCATCCCTGCGCGGCACGGTAAACTTTCCTGGCTGGTTTGGAGGAGGGGGGTGGCAAGGAGCTGCGGTGGATCCAGAGACCGGTGTAATGTACGTGCCCTCAGGTAGTTCACCCATGGTTGTGCAATTGGTGGCACCTGACGCGGTGGAATCCAATTTCCGATACATGCGCGGCGGCATCACATCGGCACCCAGTCCTTCCGGCTTGCCGCTGACCAAGCCTCCCTACGGCCGCATTACCGCCATCGATCTGAATTCAGGGGAGCATCTATGGATGGTACCGCACGGTGAAGGAATCAGGGAGCGTATCATGGCTGCGGGAATTCCAGACCCGGGGCCAGTGGGCTCTCCGGCACGCACCGGCCCCCTGCTTACCAAAACGCTGCTTTTCGTGGGGCAGGAAGACAACGGACGTTACGTGTTACGAGCCTACGACAAATTAAGTGGGGCGGTGATCAGGGAGTTCGACCTTCCTTTGCCACCCGGTGGCACACCAATGTCATACATGGCAGAGGGGCGACAGTACGTGACAGTGGCAGTTGGAGCGGGGCCCGATGCTCGACTGATGAGCTTCGCTTTGCCTTGAGTCAAAAGCGCTTGGCTTGATTAAGCAGCCCTGATTCACCATAATGCCGCGCTGTGACGCAGTGAAGGCTTGCGTCATGTTCAATGGTATCTCTTGCCGGTCCCCTCGCAATGACAAGCCGTGAACCCCGCCAGGCCCGGAAGGGAGCAACGGTAACGGCGGACTCATGTGCCGTGGTGTGGCTGGCAGGAGGTACCTCCAAATCAGGCTCCCGGTTCTTCCATGCCACCAGAGGCACCGAGCGCCGAATGCCTGTCGCACGATCGCAGCATCGATCTATCATGCCATTACGGCCAACCGGACGACGATGACTTATCAGGTTCTAGCGCGCAAGTGGCGACCAAAGTCTTTTCAGGACATGGCGGGTCAGGAGCATGTGCTCCAGACACTCATACACGCGCTGGACAACAAGCGTCTGCACCACGCCTACCTTTTCACGGGTACCAGAGGGGTCGGTAAGACCACCATTGCCCGGATCTTTGCCAAGTGCCTGAATTGCGAAACCGGTGTTGGCTCTCAGCCATGTGGAAAATGTGACTCGTGCAAGGAAATTGCGGAAGGTCGATTCATCGATCTTATCGAGGTGGATGCAGCGTCACGGACCAAAGTCGAAGATACGCGGGAATTGCTGGACAATGTGCAGTACGCGCCATCACGCGGTCGTTACAAGGTTTATCTGATCGATGAAGTGCACATGTTGTCGATGCACAGCTTCAATGCACTGCTCAAGACACTGGAAGAGCCTCCTCCTCACGTCATCTTCCTCCTGGCGACCACAGACCCACACAAGCTTCCGATCACCATCCTTTCGCGTTGTCTGCAATTCAGTCTGAAAAACCTGAGTCCGCAGAAGATTGTGGAATATCTGCAGTCCGTGTTGCTTGCCGAACAGATTCCCAGCACCGATGCTGCCCTGTGGCAGATTGCACGTGCGGCACAGGGCAGTATGCGTGATGCCCTCACTCTGCTGGATCAGAGTATTTCTTTTTGCGCAGGCAATATCAATGAAGCGGAAGTCAGTGCCTTGCTGGGCACACCTGACCAGACATTGTTGCTGCGAATCATGGCAGCGCTGGTGAATGGCAATGCTGCTGAACTGCTCGATATCGCCGGTATGGCGGCGGAGCACCCCAGCGATTTTTCCACAATGCTGGACAACCTCCTGAGCATGTTGCATCGGATCGCCATCGCACAGATAGTGCCAGGTGGCATTGACAACAGTTTCGGTGACAGAGAGCAGATTCTGGAGTCCGCGAAGAGCTTGACTGCCGAGGAAGTGCAATTGCACTACCAGATCGCATTGAACGGCCGACGCGATCTGGCGCTTGCCCCGGATCCGCGGATGGCCTTCGAGATGTTGCTCATGCGCATGCTGGCCTTCAAGCCTGCCGCGCTGAACGAACGCTCAGAGTCTGCGGCGCCTTTTGTTGAGGCACAGGCTCCGGCAGAGCCCGTATCAGTCACCGCTGCCGAGGAAAAAAAAAAGACTGAACCTGTCATCGCCGCAATGAGTGCCGCAGTTCCTGCGGCAAGAGTTCTGTCAAACGGAATTCGAATCCAGAATCAGGAACAGCCGCCGCCGAATCAGAGTGTCGATCCAGAGAACTGGCATCGACTGTTCGAACGTACTCGACTCAGCGGCATCAGTCGCAACCTGCTTGCCAATACCTGTATCGAGACCATCGACGAACCCCATCTGGACCTCATTCTGGATGTGCAGCAGAGCGCGCTTTTCAATGACGATCACCTTGCCCGGATCGTCGATAGTCTGAAGACTGAGCTTGGCGCGCACTGGCAGATCAAGTTGCGCGTTGGCGAGCTCCTGCGAGAATCTCCGGTACAGCGACGACAGCGTCTGCTCGAAGAGAGTCGAAGACAGGCAGTGCAGGATTTTTACAACGATCCGAATGTCATCGGTATCGTGGAGCGCTTTTCCGCCTCTGTTCAGCCTGATTCCATTCACGTCATGAGCGAGTAATGAAATGACCGATTTCAACGAGATTCTAAAGCAGGCGCGGCTGATGCAGGAGCAGATGCAAGCTGCGCAGAAGGACGCTGCGCGGTTGGTTCTGGTGGGCGAGTCCGGAGCGGGTCTGGTGCGTGTTCACATGAACGGGCATCACGATGTCCAGAGAGTGGAGCTTGACGCAGACTTGCTGAGCGAGGACAAGGATATCATCGAAGACCTGATCGCAGCTGCGTTCAACGATGCCGTGAAGAAACTGGCGGAGCGCAATCAGGCATCCATGGCCGGACTGGCTTCCGGGCTCAAGCTGCCGGAAGGCTTCAAGTTCCCGTTCTGACAGGATTCACGCCATGCATTCCAGCCCCCTCATCGAAAAACTGGTGGACGCATTTCGCTGTCTGCCGGGCGTCGGCCCCAAGTCTGCACAGCGCATGGCGTACTTCCTGCTGGAAAGAAACAGGGCAGGCGGCCGGCACTTGAGTTCCGTTCTGGAGGAGGCCCTGAGTCGAATCCGTCATTGCAGTCGTTGTCGAACGCTGACCGAGGAGCACGAGTGTGCGATCTGTGCGAATCCCTCTCGCAATCACGCATTGATGTGCATTGTGGAATCCCCTTCGGATGTCCAGGCTATCGAAATGATGGGAAGCTTCCGAGGTATCTATTTCGTTCTGATGGGACATCTGTCGCCTATCGATGGCATCGGACCGGAACAGCTGGGCATTCCCGAATTGTTGAAGCGGGTGGAGCAGGGAGGCATTGCGGAGGTCATCCTGGCATGCAACCCCACTGTCGAGGGCGAGGCCACCGCCTACTATATTGCCGAGCAGATCAGGGGCTGCAATCTTGTCGTCAGTCGAATTGCTCATGGCGTGCCGGTGGGGGGCGAGCTGGAGTTTGTTGATGGCAGCACCTTGAATCATGCTTTCAAGGGGCGACATATAGTGCACGCACCATGACTGACTCCTTGAAAGAGCTAACCGAGCACTCGCTCGTTGGCGACAACGAGGCGCTGCGCCGCCTGTGCGAAAACTGGCGCAAGACGCCGATTCTGGCACTTGATACCGAGTTCATTCGTGTCGATACCTTCCATCCCAGGCTTGGTCTCATTCAGGTCTGTGATGGTGAGGGCACTTTTCTGCTTGATCCCATGACCATCACGCACTGGGAGCCCCTGCAGGAGATTCTGGAGTCTCCCGATGTGCTCAAGAGCCTGCATTCCTGCTCCGAGGATCTGGTGGTCTTCAAGGAGTTCTTTGGCCGAGTTCCGCGCCCCTTGTTCGACACCCAGCGCGCCGCGGCCTTTCTCGGCTTTGGATTCAGCATCAGCTACCAGAATCTCGTGAAGGAAATCCTGGGTTTCGAGATCAGCAAGGATCAGACGCGCTCGGACTGGCTGCAAAGGCCACTCAGCGCCGAACAACGTGCCTATGCCGCCTTGGACGTCGCCTGCATGCCCCAGATGACGGCCTATCTGCAATCACGCCTTGCCGAGACTGGCCGTTCGGCCTGGGCAGAGCAGGAGTTCGAGCAGATGGTGCTGAATGCCTCGATCGAAAGTGATGCGGAAGACTGGCACCAGTATTACCTCGGGCTCGGCATGTCGTGGCGCATGAATTCCCAGCAATTGGCGACGCTGCAGCGACTCTGCGCCTGGCGTGAGCGTGTTGCCCGCAGCAAGAACAAGCCCCGCAGTTGGATTGCGCGGGATGCCGATCTGATCGCTCTGGCGGAGCGACGTCCAGCCTGTCTCGCGGATCTGCACAGGATTGCAGATCTGCCGCGACAGTTGCAGCAACGATTCGCCCAGGACGTTCTGCGCGTCATCGCAGCGCCCCACGAAGGAGAGCTTCCAGTACCGCAGTTGGTGGATCAGCCTTTGACGAACGCTCAGCGGGCCGTGTTGAAGCGGCTGCAGGAGAAGGTTGCTGAGATTGCGGGTGCGCTGGGCATCGCCCCGGAGGTGCTGGCTCGCAAGAAGCAGTTGCTGGAATTGCTGCACGAGACCAGAGCTGCCGGTCAGCTGGTCTGGCCTCTGCAAATGCAGGGCTGGCGTTGCGAAGTGCTGCGCACCGAGTTCGCAGAGATCCTGTCACTGCAGGAGAAGTCGCATGGTTGAAAAATTCTGGGAGTTGCCACTTGAGCAGCTGAACAAGGAGCAATGGGAAGCGTTGTGCGATGGCTGTGGCCGTTGCTGTCTCAAGAAACTCATCGATACTGAGACTGAACAAGTGCACTACACACGTGTTGTGTGCCGCTACCTGGACCAGAGAAAGTGCCGCTGTCAGGCCTACAGGCGACGACAGAAACTGGTGCCAGACTGTCTTGTGCTGACCATGGAGAATCTCCCGCACCTGGACTGGATTCCCGATACCTGCGCCTACCGTCTGCGGTTGGATGGCAAACCTTTGCCAGCATGGCATCCCTTGCTGACGGGAAGTCGCGACGCCATGGGACAACAACAGATCAGCGTGACTGGAAAGGTCATTTCCGAAGAGTATGTGCACGATGACGGTCTTCAGGAACACATCATTCGTTGGGTGAGCACGGCATGCTAGACATCTACGACTACATTGTTGGCTGGGCCATTTATATTGCCTGCGGAGCGGTGTGTTACATCATTTTTCACCGTTTCACCGGCCCGATCCGTTTCAAGCCGCTGGCTCATTCGCTGCGGGCCATTCTGCTGGCCGTGATGTTTACACCGTGGTACGTCAGTCCTGACAGCGATCTCCTGGCTCCCGCGCTGATGGTGGTGATGCTCGACATGGTGACTGAAGGCGGCACCACCTTCGTCCGAGCTCTGGTGCCACTCAGCATGTCAGTCACCGGGGCTGTACTCATCGCCCTGTTCATCCGAGTCATCAAGCGACTCGTACGTGCCTGATGTCAATTCAAGAGTCCTAAAAAAGTGGAGTGCGAGGCCATGTCAGACCTGAAGAAGAGCGAATTGAGCGGAGATCTCGACCCGTCGCGATTCGCGCGAGTGCCGGAGATATACCAATACGCCTTTCGGACATACGGCAAGCTTCCCGCGTTCACTGCCCTTGGGCACACCTTGAGATTTGCCGAGCTGCAGCATTTCAGTGATGCATTCTGTGCTTTCCTGCTGGCACAACCCCAGCTTCATCCGGGTGACAGAATTGCGCTGCAATTGCCCAATATCCTGCAGTTTCCGGTGGCTGCACTTGGAGCGATGAAGGCGGGACTGGTGCTGGTGAACACCAATCCTCTGTATACCGCACGTGAGATGGCACATCAGTTCAAGGATTCCGGCGTCAAAGCCATCGTCATCCTGGCGAACTTCTGCGACAAGCTGGAACAGGTGTTGCCGGAAACCGACATCCAGCTGGTGATCGTCACCGAACTGGGGGATATGCTGCCTGGGTTGCGCCGAATTGCGATCAATCTGGGCGTGCGTTATGTGAAGAAACTTGTGCCCGCCTATCGACTTCCTGCCGCAATCGCCTGGCGCTCGATCGTGACAGCCGGGCCTGGCGGCAAACCCGTTGACTGCCGGGATTCGGGCACCGATACCGCGATCATCCTGTACACGGGCGGCACCACTGGTGTTGCAAAAGGGGCAATGCTTACCCACGCCAACCTGATTGCCAACATGATGCAATTACGTGCTGTCAGCAGGACCGTCATCAAGGATGGCTGTGACACGATCATAGGGCCATTGCCCCTGTATCACACCTATGCCTTCATGTTTCATTGCCTGGCCATGATCATCGCGGGCAATCACTCGGTGCTGGTTCCCAATCCTCGCGATATCGATGGCCTTATCGGGCTGATGCGCAAGGTGAAGGCAAATGGCTTTGTCGGCATCAATACGCTTTACCTCGCCCTTTGTCGGCACAAGGATATCGGCAAGGTGGATTTCAGTGACATGCGTTTTGCCGGAGCCGGTGGCATGGCCTTGACCGTAAACGTGGCCCGAGAATGGACGCGAATCACAGGCTGCGAAGTTTTCGAAGGCTATGGGCTGACGGAATGTTCTCCTGTTGTCACAGTCAATCGACCGGGACAGGTGAAGCTGGGTACCGTCGGCCCCGCGGTGCCCGATACACAACTGCAGGTGGTGGATGATGCGGGCACTGTCGGCAGCGTCGGTGACAAGGGGGAACTCTGGGTCCGCGGTCCCCAGGTCATGAAGGGGTACTGGCAGAATCCACAGGCCACCGCCGAGGCCATCACTCCAGAGGGCTGGTTCAAGACGGGAGACTACGCGACCATTGATGCGGATGGATACGTGCGCATCGTTGATCGCAAGAAGGACATGATCATCGTGTCTGGCTTCAATGTCTTTCCAAGTGAGGTAGAGGAAGTAGTCAACGCCCACCCGGGCGTATTCGAATCGGCAGTCATCGGGGTGCCAAGCGATCGTACAGGCGAAGCCGTCAAGCTGTTCGTCGTGGCGCGTGACCTGACATTGAATGCCAGCGCCCTGGAGTCCTACTGTCGGGAAAATCTGACCGCCTACAAGGTTCCCCGCGAAATCGTGTTCGTCAAGGATCTGCCGAAGTCGAATGTCGGCAAGATTCTCAGGCGCGAGATTCGCGAGCGGGAACTTGCACATCGCCAGTCCGAGGGTGGGCGCTGAGGCGCCTGCGCATTGGCTCTGGATAGCAGGACGCAGCGCTCGTGCGAGACTCCATGGAATCGATGTTGCAGACCTGTGCCACGCGCGACAGACATCGTTTGTCGACGCTTGTGCGGCAACTTCAGCGCACGCGCCCTGATTCGGCAGATTATCCCTTACTCGAGCAGAAGGTGCTCGACGCCCTGAAGAGCTCATGTGCTCACACGCAGTCGCGCGCGAAGCTTGTGCCTGCGATTCGCTTTCCCGAAAACCTTCCCGTTTCGGAACGGCGCGCCGACATTGCAGAGGCGATTCGTGACCATCAAGTGGTGGTGGTGGCGGGGGATACAGGTTCTGGCAAGACCACTCAGCTGCCCAAGATCTGCCTGGAGCTCGGCTTGGGTGTGAGGGGCATGATCGGACATACCCAGCCACGACGGCTCGCAGCACGCGCGGTGGCCGCACGAATTGCGGAAGAACTGGCGGTGCCGCTTGGTGGGATTGTCGGCTACCAGGTGCGTTTCTCGGATCAGACCAGCGCCGATACTCTGGTCAAGCTGATGACTGATGGTATTCTGCTGCAGGAAATCCAGCATGATCCCTATCTGAATCGTTACGAAGTCCTGATCGTTGACGAAGCGCACGAGCGCAGCCTCAACATCGATTTTCTTCTCGGCTATCTGTCTCGACTGCTGCTCAAACGGCCCGATCTCAAACTCATCATCACGTCCGCCACCATTGACGTGGAGAAGTTCGCCGTCCATTTCCGTGATGCTCCGATAGTTTCTGTGGCCGGTCGTACCTATCCCGTAGAGATTGTGTATCGACCCGTCGAAAACGTGGAAGAGCAGGCTGACGACATTCTGACGCAGTCCATCATCGACGCCCTGCGCGAGATCGAACAGCTCGAGGGCGGCAAACCTCCATTGCTTCGCGATGTCCTGGTCTTTCTCAGTGGTGAGCGTGAGATTCGCGATGTCGCGCATGCTTTGCGCAAGGCCGAGCTGCGACACACGGAAATCCTGCCGCTTTATGCTCGGTTGACGCCTGCCGAACAGCAGAAGATCTTCCTGCCCATGAAAGGGCGCAAGATCGTCCTGGCCACCAATGTTGCGGAAACCTCCATTACCGTCCCGGGTATCGCGTATGTCATCGATTCCGGACTGGCGCGCGTCAGCCGTTACAGTGTGCAGAGCAAGGTGCAGCGTCTGCCGATCGAGCGCGTATCCCAGGCCAGTGCCAACCAGCGCGCAGGTCGCTGCGGACGTGTAGGGCCTGGTGTCTGCTTCCGGCTCTACTCCGCTGAGGACTTCGCTGCCAGGCCGCCGTTCACCGAACCAGAGATTCAACGCACGAATCTGAGTGCTGTCATTCTGCAGATGCTTGCTCTGGGCCTCGGGGAAATCGACGCTTTTCCGTTTCTAGACAAACCGGACCGACGCGCCATCAATGATGGCTTGAAGCTGCTGCAGGAACTCGGCGCCCTGAACGAGCAGCGCCAACTCACCCACGTGGGCAGGTTGCTTGCGGCCTTGCCTGTGGATCCGCGCCTGGGAGCGATGCTGATCGATGCGGATGCCCGACGGTGTCTGCAGGAGTTGTTAATCATCGTCAGTGCGCTGAGCGTGCAGGATCCCCGGGAATTTCCGGCGGAGATGAAGCAGGCATCCCGTGAGAAGCACGCCATGTTTGCGCACAAGGATTCCGACTTTCTGTCATGGATTCTGCTGTGGTCGGAATTCGAGAGACAGCGCCAGACCCTGAGCAATTCAGCACTCAAGGACTATTGTCGCCGGCACTTTCTCTCCTCGCAGCGGATGCGCGAATGGCGCGAGACGCATCGTCAAATGCATCTGACGTGTCAGTCACTCGGCTTTCGGGAAAACCGGCGTGCCGATGTTGCCGTGGACATGCAGGATCTTGATTATGAGGCCATTCATCGCGCGATCATTCGTGGCTCCTTGAACCAGATTGGCGTCAAGACAGAGGACGGCCAATACCTTGGAAGTCGCGGACGCAAGTTTGCCTTGTTCCCGACCTCTACGCTCGCGCGCCGGGGGCCGAAGTGGGTAGTGACCGCAGAGCTGATGGAGACCAGCAGGCTCTATGCCACGCTTGCGGCCAGCATTCAGCCAGAGTGGGTGGAGGATGCTGCAGCAGAACTGCTGCGCCACGAGTATTCCGAGCCGCACTGGGAAAAGAGCAGGGGACAGGTGATGGCCTGGGACAGGATCAGTCTGTTCGGCATCACCTTGATTGAACGCAGGCGGGTGTCTTATGAGGCAATCGATCCTGTGGCGTCACGCGAGATATTTCTGCGCGAAGGACTGGCCACCATGCAGCTTGACACCCGCGCGCCATTCCACAGACACAACCTGGCCCTGCTTGCCGAGATTCGACAGGAGGAGGAGAAACTGCGCAGGCCGGAGATCATGGTCAGCGAGGAGCGACTTCATGATTTCTTCGCCAGCAGGATTCCTGCGGGAATATGTGACACGCGCTCCCTGGAGAACTGGGCTCGAGGCCAGCAACAAAAGCATGGCCGCAGCGGGCTTGAACTGCGCAGGGAAGATCTGCTTGCCGAAGCGATTGCCGAGAAACTCAAATTGGAGTTTCCTGATCGACTGGCAATCCGGCAGAACCAGCTGAAGATTGCCTACCGCTTCGAACCTGGTGCCGATGGTGACGGCGCAACTGTCGATGTGCCGCTGGACATCCTGCAGATGATGACTCAGATCGATCTCGACTGGGCTGTGCCAGGCACTTTGCCAGAACGCAGTCTTCTGGCGATGAAGAATCTTCCCAAACACTTGCGCAAGCAGTTTGTTCCGCTGCCGGACTACATCGAAGGCTTCCTGCGCTGGCATGCCGAGAAAGACAATTCGAAGGCGCCTGCGAGCTTGTTGCAGCGACTTTGCGAGTATGCGCGCATTTCCCGTGGGATTCGGCTGGAGGAGAAGGACTTCGACCTTCTGGCCCTTCCGGCATACCTGCAACCTTGGATTCGGGTACTGAACGAAAAAGGGGAGTTACTGGCTTGCAGTCAGTCCCTCGCGCCATTGCAGGCACAATTCGCGCCTGCTGCCGTGACTTCGCTTCCTGGCAGCGCCACCCATGAAATCGAAAGGCAAGGGCTGAAGGACTGGAGTTTCGGAGATCTCCCCGAGTCGGTGCTGTGTAATCCCGCAACCGGGTATCGACGTTATCCTGCACTGGTGGACCAGAATGAATCTGTCGCGCTGATCCTGCAGGACGACCCGGCGATAGCCGAGCGGCTCACTCGCCAGGGTCTGTGCCGTCTTGCCTGTCTGCGCAGCCCCCAGCAGAAGGCCTTGATCCAGAGTCGACTCAAGACCTTCTCCAGCAAATTGACGGTGCTTGCTCTGCACAAGCCCATGGAGATTCAACGGGAGGGCCTCAATCTGATTGTCCGCCAGGCCTTTGATCTCGAGGATTGCCGCATTCCGCGCACGCGAGACGAGTTCGAGCAACTGCTCATGCAGGGCAAACCGAGACTGCTCGAGTGCGCAGGGCGTTTCGAGGCCTTGCTCTTGCGTATCATTGACTTGAACTTTGAGATCAACCGTCGGTTGGGGGCCTTGAATGGCAGGCATCTCGAACCATGCACGAGCGATGTTCGCGAGCAGACGCAGGCATTGCTTCATGCCGGTTATCTGGAAAGCACGCCCGCAAAGTGGCTGCCCGAACTGCCGCGCTATCTGCAGGCCATTCTGATGCGTCTGGACAGACTCTCGGGGAACCTGACTCGCGACAGTCAGTCCCTTGCTGTCGTGAAGCGTCTGCATGATCGCCGCAAGGCGATACTTGCACGCTGCCAAGAGGCTTGCCCGGAGCAAGATGACACGCGCTGGCTGCTTGAGGAGCTGCGGGTTTCCCTGTTCGCCCAGTCGCTTGGTACACGTTTTCCTGTCTCGGAGAAACGTGTGGAAAGGGCGTTGGAGGAACTGGAACGGAACAGCCCTGCACACTGATTGCCAACTGTTTGATGCCGACTGGCGGCAATCGCAACGGCCATATGTCGGGAATGTGACGTGACTGACGGGCAGCGAGCGCTTGAAATGGCTCAATCGACCCGCATCCATGAACGGGGTACCCTTTCCAGGGGCGAATCTGCGCAACCGAGGGAGATTAAATGGCTTGGCAGCTAGGATCCTGGTTTGCCATCGCGCATAATGCGCGCCGAATTGTGACACCGAGACCATGATCGAGAATCACATGCTGTGGAACTTGAGACACCTCTTGCTGCTTGCGGTGCTTGTGGGCAGTTCCGGCGCGCTTGCCAATGACCCATGGGAAGGCACCAACCTGCGCATCTACCAATTCAACAAGCTGGTGGATGGCTGGTTTCTGCGTCCCGTGGCCGTTGCGTACAACCATGGCGTTCCGCCCATCATGCGTCAGGGTGTTGGCAACTTTTTCAGCAACATCGATGATGTCAACGTCCTTGCCAACAACGTCTTGCAGTTGAAGCTTCAGGATGCAATGACCGATTCCGGACGACTACTCATCAACTCCACGGTGGGAATCGTTGGCATCATCGATGTCGCTTCATCGGTCGGCCTTGCCAAGAACGAAGAGGATTTTGGTCAGACTTTCGGGCGTTGGGGAGTCGGCGCAGGGCCCTATGTAGTGCTGCCGTTCTTTGGTCCAAGCTCGGTGCGTGATTCCTTCGGTCTTGTGCTGGATACCTTGTTCAATCCAATCCAGTACCACAACGAAGACTCGACGCGGCATACGCTGATTGCACTTGGTCTGCTTGACGACCGCGCCTCAGTGCTGGCGATGGAGAACCTGATTTCAGGTGACGAGTATCTTTTCGTGCGCGAGGCTTATCTGCAGCAGCGAGAGTTCCTGGTCAACGATGGCGCGTACTTCGATGACTTCGACGATTACTGATCGTCCACTGAAACCGTTGCTTTCACTGTCAGCTTGGTTCTGATGAAGTCACTGTGTCTCACATGGATCAGATCAGCGATTCTGCGAATGATGTGATCTTCATAGCGATCCACGTGCTTGTCGGCAAAAGCGATCTGCCAGAGATGCTCCACCAGTTGCACGCGCTCCTCATAGCCATAGCTTGCGTTGATCAAACTGGTGAATTCGTAAAGGGATGTGGCGTGGTGAGATGCCTCTTCTGCCAGCGCCATGATCTGCGTGACACTTTCTGCCTCCAGCGTGAATTTGACTTGTAGCACCTTCAGCAGCGCGTCCAGCTCTCGTCTGTCGATGGTCGTGTCTGACTTCAACACTTCGAACATCAATGCCGCCGTAGCCAACGGCAGGCGCGTACCTTTGTCCGTTGCAGAGATACTTGCGTCTAGTTGAAGTTTTTCTTCGAAGAATTTCTTGATGCTTGAAATCATGCACTGTTGTCCTCGGCTTCATCATTACAGGCAAATTCTGTGACCTTTCCCAACGCGTCTTCAAGCACGCTGAGACCGGCATTCTTGCGCCATGCATTCTCACTCAGGTGTCTGCGGAAGGCCTTTCCACCGGGGACGCCGTGAAATATCCCCAGTATATGTCGCGTCATGTGCTGCAAGGATGTGCCGGCAAGAAGTTCTCGCTCCACATAGGGCAGGAACTTCTGCAGAGCCTGTGTTCTGGAATCGACGTTGTGTTCTTCGCCGAACAGCCTTGAGTCTACTTCACTCAGCAGCCATGGATTATGGTAGGCCTCTCGTCCGACCATGACTCCATCGAGCCCTGCCAGCAACTGCTCAGCCTGGTCCAGCGACCGAATTCCGCCATTGATCACAATAGGCAAATTCGGGAAGCGCTCCTTCATTCGTTGAACACGCACGTAATTCAGAGGTGGTATCTCGCGATTCTCCTTCGGAGTGAGCCCTTCGAGAAGGGCGATTCGCGCGTGAATGATGAGTACATCGCACCCTGCCTCTTGGACTGCCGCAATGAAGTCCTGCAAAAAGGTATCGGAGTCCAGAGTGTTGATGCCGGTGCGACATTTCACGGTGACAGGGATGTCGACAGCGCTTTTCATCGCCTGCACGCCCATGGCGACAATCTCTCTGTCAGCCATCAGACAAGCACCAAAACGTCCGGATTGCACGCGATCACTCGGACACCCGACATTAAGATTGATCTCACAGTAGCCCGCTTCAGCTCCTATTACTGCGCAGCGGGCCAGATCCTGAGGGTCACTGCCACCCAACTGCAGGGCGACAGGTTGCTCCGCAGGATCAAATGCCAGGTGGCGCTTCACGTCACCGTGCAGCAGGGCACCTGTCGTCACCATCTCCGAATACAGACGAGCACGGCGGCTGAGCAATCGCAGGAAGTAACGTTCGTGTCGGTCTGTCCAGTCCAGCATGGGGGCAACACAAAAGCGATGGCTGTTGGTTTCGAGTCTCATGATCAGACAGTGTCGCGGTTGAATCGAGCTTGCGATGTTAATGGTTTGCGCCCATCAGCGATAGCGTATAATCCTGCCCCGAAGGCGCCTCTGCGCGCTTCGTAGTTTTCATTCACTCCAGCTCTGGATCATTCATGCTCAAGGTCAGAACTCGCATTGCTCCTTCGCCGACAGGTGATCCCCACGTCGGGACAGCCTATATCGCCCTGTTCAATCGCTGCTTTGCACATCAGCACGGAGGCGACTTCATCCTGCGCATCGAGGATACGGATCAGGTCCGCAGCACGGCCAAATCGGAGTCGGATATTCTTTCTGCGTTGCGCTGGCTTGGTTTGAACTGGAGTGAGGGGCCGGATGTCGGGGGGCCGCATGGACCCTACAGACAAAGTGAACGCAGTGTCCTGTACGCGGAGGAGATCAAGTGCTTGCTCGAGAGCGGTCACGCATTTCGCTGCTTCTGCACGGCGGATCGTTTGAATGCGCTGCGTGCACAGCAGATGCAGGACAAGGCAGCTCTTGGCTATGACGGTCACTGCCTGAGATTGTCACAAGCGGAAGTTGCACAGAAACTCGAGCAAGGCGTTGAGCATGTCGTGCGCATGCGAATTCCGGAAGAAGGCGACTGTGTGTTTCAGGACATGCTGCGTGGTGAAGTCAGAATCGCCTGGAAGCAGATCGACATGCAGGTGCTGATCAAGTCGGATGGTCTGCCTACATACCATTTCGCGAATGTCGTTGACGATCATCACATGCAGATCAGCCATGTGATTCGAGGTGAGGAATGGATCAACTCTACGCCAAAACACTTGCTTCTGTACCAGTACTTTGGTTGGACTCCGCCCACCTATTGTCACATGCCTCTTCTTCGCAATCCGGACAAGAGCAAGCTTAGCAAGCGCAAGAATCCGACCAGCATCAATTACTACCGCGACATGGGTTACCTCCCGCAGGCCGTCGTGAACTATCTGGGTCAAATGGGCTGGACCATGCCGGATGGACGCGAAGTCTTTTCGATTGCCGAAATGACTGCAGCTTTTGACCTGCTTCGCGTTTCACTGGGTGGGCCCGTCTTCGATGTCGACAAGCTGACTTGGCTCAATGGCAAATACCTTCGCGAGCATGTTTCCGACGAGCAATTCATTGAGCTTTACCGCGAATGGGCATTCGCGCCCGGCAAAGTTTCAAAGATAGTCCCTCTGCTGAAGGATCGAGTCGACAGATTCACGGATGTTGTCCCCCTTGCAGGATTCTTCCTGGCAGGGCTACCTGCCGTAGAACCAGCCTCCTTTGCGCACAAATCACTAGGAGAAGAAAAACTCAAGAGGATACTGCAGTTCACATTGTGGAGTTTCGAGAACATGCGCAGCTTCACCCGGGACGACATCGAGCAGACCTGTGTCTCACTTGCTGCAAGAATGGAGTTGAAGATTCGTGATTTCCTGTTTCCGCTTTTTGTGGCGATCTCGGGCAAGGCGGTGTCCACGTCCGTCGTGGATGCAATCAGCATTCTCGGGCTCGATATCACACGTGCAAGATTGCGCCATGCCATCTCTGTGTTGGGGGGCATCTCGAACAAGGAAGCCAAGGTGCTGGAGAAGGACTTTCAGCTGTTCGGTGGGAACAGTGACTAATCGTTGACAGGTGGGGGATCGGTGCTTAGAATGCGCGAACTTTGAACGACGGGCCTTCGCAGGTTGTTCAAATCCCGCAGAAAAGGGGTCTTAGCTCAGCTGGGAGAGCGCAACGCTGGCAGCGTTGAGGTCATCGGTTCGATCCCGATAGGCTCCACCAAATTACTTGTGATGTCCTACCTGATTCCTGTCTAACTAACTGCCTCTCTAATTATGGGAGGCAGGCAATCCTGAACCTCGTTTCAGCACATAACGGCCTTGTTAGAAACCCGGATAGTCGCGACGTGCATGACCTGAATAAAGTTGGCGAGGACGACCAATTTTGTAGGAGTTGCTGATCATTTCGTTCCAATGTGAGACCCAACCTGGCGTTCGTCCAACCGCGAAAATCACCGTGAACATCGAGGTCGGAATCCCAATGGCCTTCAGGATGATGCCCGAGTAGAAATCGACGTTGGGATACAGCTTGCGTTCCACGAAGTACTCATCCTCGAGCGCAATTTTTTCGAGCCGCCGCGCTATTCGGAAAAGGGGGTCATTTCCCACACCTAGTTCCGCTAGTACCTGGTCGCATATCTTGCGCATTACCTTGGCTCTCGGATCGAAATTTTTGTAAACGCGGTGTCCAAAGCCCATCAGACGGAAAGAATCATTCTTGTCTTTCGCGCGATTGATGAATTCTTCGATACGAGACTCGTCGCCAATCTCATGCAACATGTTGAGAACTGCCTCGTTGGCGCCACCATGCGCCGGGCCCCAGAGCGCCGCAATACCGGCAGAAACGCAGGCAAAGGGATTGGCTCCAGTCGACCCGGCCAATCGCACAGTGGAGGTAGATGCGTTCTGTTCATGATCCGCGTGCAGAAGGAAAATGGTATCCATCGCCTTCGCCAGAATAGGGCTGACCTTAGGCGCCTCGCAAGGTGTGCTGAACATCATGTGGAGGAAGTTCGCGGCGTAGCTGTAGTCGTTGCGCGGATACATGAAGGGCTGCCCAATGGCATGTTTGTAGCACATGGCCGCGATCGTCGGCATCTTCGCTATCAGTCTGTGTGCAGATATCCTGCGATCTTCGTCCTTCGTTATGTCCAGCGAGTCGTGATAGAAGGCTGCCAGAGCACCGACGACCCCTACCATGATGGCCATGGGATGCGCATTCATGGGGAAGCCCTTGAAGAACTCGCACAACTTTTCGTGCACCATCGTGTGGTAGCGGATGTCGTTTTCAAAGGCAGCTTTCTGCGTGCGGTCAGGTAACTCGCCGTTCAGAAGCAGGTAGCAGGTTTCAAGGTGGTCTGATTTCTCTGCTAGTTGCTCGATTGGGTAGCCTCTGTGCAGGAGAACTCCCTTGTCGCCGTCAATGTAGGTGATTTTCGACTCACAAGACGCGGTAGACATGAAACCAGGGTCGTAAGTGAAATATCCCTTGGCAGTCAGGCCGCCGACATCGATCACTTCTGGGCCGATGCTGCCTCTCAGGATGGGCAGTTCGATGGTGTCCGTGACGCCTTCCAATGACAGACTGGCTGTTTTCTTCTTCATCTATAACTCCTGGCAATGCTTGTTCCTGAAAGGGGCATCCAGTGACGCCTGCAAGATTCCTGCGCGGTATTTTGTGCGGCTTTCTTCGTGCAGGCTTGATGATCCGGGAAACCAATTCTCCGGGCATTTTAGCAATGGCAAGCGCTTGAGAGTCAAGACAAATGGCGGCCTTGGCTGATAGTGACAATTTATTGTCATCATGCAGCGAAAAGAGGGTGGTTTTATTGTATTCCATGCACCAGGAGACTATACTCCCCGCCCAAGTTACGCAGGCAGGAATTGCAAGTGTAATCAAACAGATCGGTGGCTTTACGACCGATCATCCTCCCAAAACGCGCCCTCTGGCGCCTCATGGAAAAATAGATTCTGTGAACGACAAGCGACCGAAGAACCTCGATCTTTCGACGATCCGATTTCCCCTGCCAGCCATTACATCGATTCTGCATCGCATCTCCGGTGTGTTCATCTTCGCCGGCGTGGGTGTGGTGTTGTGGCTTCTGAATGAGTCATTGAGCTCACAAGACGGTTTCGCGCGGACATTGCAATGGCTGGACATGCCGCTGGTGAAACTGCTTGTCTGGGCAATTGTGGCTGGATTGCTCTATCACCTAGTCGCCGGTATCAAACATCTCGTCATGGACATGGGAATCGGTGAGACGTTGTCGGGAGCGCAGAGCGGAGCTCGCCTGGTGCTCGTCGTTTCCATCATTCTTATCGCACTTGCAGGAGTATGGTTGTGGTAACAAATGTCACAAGTTTCGGCCGCAGTGGTCTGTATGACTGGGTTGTTCAGCGGTTTACTGCGGTATACCTCGCAATCTATTTCATAGGGGTGCTTGGATTCCTGGCATTAACGCCTGAATTGAACTTCGCGACCTGGAGTGCACTTTTCAGTGCCACGTGGATGCGCATCGCCAGCTTGGCAGCACTTGTTGCGATCTGCGCCCATGCCTGGATTGGTCTGTGGACGGTGGCCACCGACTATTTAACGACAGATTTGCTGGGCGGGGCGGCTACTGTCATCAGAATCGGTTTTCAATCGATCTGTGTCATCGTGATGTTCATATACCTCGTCTGGGGTATTCAGATTCTCTGGGGTGTATAAATGTCAGGCGTAAGAACTCTTTCTTTCGACGCAGTGATCGTGGGTGGCGGAGGCTCCGGCCTGCGCGCCGCACTGCAACTATCTCAATCAGGCTACAAGACCGCAGTCATCAGCAAGGTTTTTCCCACCCGATCCCACACGGTTTCGGCGCAGGGCGGCATAACCTGTGCCATCGCGAGTGCAGATCCCAACGATGACTGGCGCTGGCATATGTATGACACGGTGAAGGGATCTGACTACATCGGCGATCAAGATGCTATCGAGTACATGTGCAGCGAGGGTCCTAAGACTGTGTTCGAACTGGAGCACATGGGCCTGCCATTCTCTCGGACCGAAAACGGCCGCATCTACCAACGTCCCTTCGGTGGCCAGTCCAAGGACTATGGCAAGGGTGGGCAGGCTGCGCGCACTTGCGCCGCAGCTGACCGGACGGGCCACGCTCTGCTGCATACCCTGTATCAGGGAAATGTGAAGAACAGGACTGTCTTCTTCAATGAGTGGTATGCCACCGATCTGGTACGCAATCAGGACGGCGTTGTCGTTGGAGTCACGGCGATCTGCATTGAGACAGGCGAGACGGTATATGTGAAATCGAAGGCCACCGTTTTCGCCACAGGCGGAGCGGGGCGAATCTACGCTTCAACTACCAATGCCATGATCTGCACAGGTGACGGGGTCGGCATGGCGCTGCGTGCGGGGTATCCGGTCCAGGACATCGAGATGTGGCAGTTCCACCCAACCGGGATCTATGGCGCCGGTACACTGGTGACAGAAGGATGCCGCGGTGAGGGGGGGTATCTGATCAACAAGGATGGTGAGCGCTTCATGGAGCGCTACGCGCCTAATGCCAAGGACCTTGCCGGACGTGATGTCGTCGCTCGATCAATGATCCTGGAGATCATTGAGGGTAGAGGCTGCGGGCCGCAGGGAGATCACGTAATGCTCAAGCTCGACCATCTCGGTGAGAAGGTGCTTAACGCCAAATTGCCGGGCATCCTCGAACTTTCCCGCACTTTCGCACATGTGGATCCGGTGAAGGAGCCTATTCCAGTCGTTCCCACGTGCCACTACATGATGGGCGGCATACCCACCAACATCAATGGTCAGGCCTTGATGCAGGACGCCAGCGGCAAGGACAAGATCATCGAAGGACTCTTCGCGGTAGGTGAGGTTGCCTGCGTTTCCGTTCATGGTGCCAATCGTCTTGGTGGAAACTCGCTGCTTGACTTGGTGGTATTCGGTCGGGCTGCCGGCAAGCATATCGAGAGCATGCTGCGACAAGGCGTCGAGCAGCGTTCTGCTTCTCAGTCCGACATCGACCAAGCGCTTGTTCGACTTAATCGCCTGAACAAAACAACCAAGGGAGAAAGTGTCGCTGAGCTGCGTTCGACCATGCAGACCATCATGCAGAACCACTTCGGCGTTTTCCGCCGCGGTGACTTCATGCGTGAAGGCATCAAGAAGCTCGGCGAACTGCGTGATCGCATCGCCAACATTGCCTTGACCGACAAGAGCAATGCCTTCAACACGGCACGCATCGAAGCGCTGGAACTGGAAAACCTGTTCGAGGTGGCTGACGCAACTGCGATTGCAGCGGAAGCCCGTACCGAAAGCCGGGGTGCGCACGCACGCGATGACTTCCAGGAACGTGACGATGAAAACTGGCTCTGCCATTCACTTTACATGCCTGGCAGCAAGACCGTTTCCAAACGAGCAGTTAACTTCTCACCGAAGACAGTGGAGAAGTTCGAGCCCAAGGTCAGAACATATTAATTTGTCTCTCGTGGTCGACAGGATCACAGAGCGCGAGCAAAGGTAGAACATCGTGCAAGTCAGTCTTTATCGCTACAACCCTGAAATGGACACCAAGCCACGCATGCAGGACTATGAAGTGGAACTACCAGCTGGCAAGGACTTGATGGTTCTCGACGTGCTCGAACTTCTCAAGCGTCAGGACCCCAGCATTGCCTATCGCCGCTCATGCCGTGAAGGCGTCTGCGGTTCTGACGGAATGAACATTAGCGGGACCAACGGCCTTGCCTGCATTACACCCGTATCTGCTGCGACGCGTGCAGGAAGGATTGTGCTGAGACCGCTGCCAGGTCTACCGGTCATTCGCGACCTGGTGGTGGACATGAGTGTCTTTTACAAGCAATTCGAAAAGGTACAGCCATACCTCATCAACAACACGCCTGCTCCTGCAATCGAGCGTCTGCAATCTCCCGAGGATCGCGAAAAGCTGGACGGACTGTATGAATGCATTCTGTGCGCATGCTGCAGCACAAGCTGTCCATCATTCTGGTGGAATCCCGAGAAATTCATCGGCCCAGCTGGTTTGCTGCAGGCTTACCGTTTCCTGGCTGACAGTCGCGACACCGCGACTGACGCTAGATTGGCCAATCTTGAAGATCCATTCAGCGTGTTCCGCTGCAGAGGCATCATGAATTGCGTGGCGGTGTGCCCGAAAGGACTCAACCCTACACGCGCCATTGGCCACATACGCTCCATGCTCATGCAGCGCGCATCCTGAATTGCGCGCGTTTGATTGACAGCAACGGACGATATAAACGAAGCAGAGCGATCACTTCTCCACACACCGGGAAAACAACAAATGCACGAAAGCATTATGGAACATATGTGGAAAACCGGACATTTGTCCGGCGGCAATGCGTCCTACGTGGAACAGATTTATGACCAATTCCTGCTGGACCCAGGTTCGGTGCCGCAGGAGTGGCGCAACTACTTCGAAAGTCTCCCGCAAATATCCGATTCCCGCGAATCGGATATTTCACATTTGGAGATCCAGAAGTACTTCAAGGAACTGGGCAAGACCAGCCGCTTCAAACCGCTGCTTTGCGATGACGCTGTTGTCAATTCCGAGCACGAGAACAAGCAGGTTCAGGTGTTGCATTTGATCAGCTCTTACCGCGTTCGTGGCCACCAGAAGGCGCGGCTCGATCCACTGAACCTCATGCGACGTGAACAGGTGCCCGATCTTCAACTGGACTTCCACGGGCTTTCACCTGTCGACTATTCGACCGTTTTCCAGACGGGGTCACTATTCATCAAGAAAGACAAGGCAACATTGCGCGAGCTTGTCGAGGTATTGGAACGGATTTACTGCGGGTCCATAGGCTACGAATTCATGCACATCGTCGATCTGGCGGAAAAGCAATGGATCCAAAGACGCATAGAAGCGCACCTGGGTAATCCTGACTTCCTAGTCGAGGTGAAGAAACACCTGCTGGAGCGCTTGACGGCTGCCGAAGGCCTCGAGAAGCACCTTGACTCGAAATATCCGGGTACAAAGCGCTTCGGACTGGAGGGAGGCGAAAGCCTGATACCACTGGTTGACGAATTGATTCAACGCTCAGGCAGCTATGGCGCAAAGGAAATAGTCATCGGCATGGCACACAGGGGGCGCCTGAATATGCTGGTGAACACACTCGGAAAGAATCCCGCTGATCTGTTCAGCGAATTCGAAGGGCGAGCGACCTACAAGAGTTCGGGCGACGTGAAGTATCACCAGGGCTTTTCTTCAAACATCATGACGCCTGGTGGTGAAGTGCACCTTGCGATGGCATTCAATCCATCCCATCTCGAGATCGTGTCTCCAGTAGTTGAAGGTTCCGTGCGGGCACGTCAGGATCGACGGTTGGACAAGATTGGCAGCAAGGTGGTTCCCATCATCATTCACGGTGACGCCGCGTTTGCGGGGCAGGGCGTGGTGATGGAGACCTTCCAGATGTCAAAAACTCGCGCCTATTCCACCGGCGGCACCATTCACATCATTGTGAACAATCAGGTTGGGTTCACCACAAGCAAACAAGAGGACGCCCGTTCCACAGAGTACTGCACCGACGTTGCTCGTATGGTGCAAGCGCCTATTTTCCATGTAAACGGTGATGATCCAGAGGCTGTACTTTTCGTGACACAGCTGGCACTGGATTTTCGGTATGAGTTCAAGAAAGACGTCGTCATCGATCTGATTTGCTATCGACGACGCGGACACAATGAGACGGACGAGCCATCTGCGACTCAGCCGCTTATGTATACCCAGATTAGGCAGCAAAAGACGACGCGGACTCTGTACGCCGAAAAGTTGATTGCCGCCTCGCTGATAACTGAGGAGGAAGCAGAGTTCCTGAACTCCTCATACCGCAAGGCACTGGATACAGGCGAGCACGTAGTGAAGTCCCTGGTCAAGGAACCTTCGGTCGAGATGTTTGTAGATTGGAGCCCTTACCTCGGCCACGAATGGACCCCTCATTACAATACCACCATGAAACTGGATACGCTGCAGGGTCTGGCGCGTAAACTGGTGAAACTGCCGGCCGGATTGTCGCTGCACAAGCAAGTACAGAAGATCATTGATGATAGATTACAAATGGCTGTCGGCGAGAAGCCAGTGGATTGGGGATTTGCCGAAACCCTCGCTTACGCCAGCATCCTGACCAGTGGGAACAAGGTTCGCATCACAGGACAGGACGTCGGTCGTGGCACTTTCTCCCATCGCCACGCAGTACTTCACGATCAGAATACCGGTGAAGAGTACATACCTCTGCAGGCTATCGCCTCGGAACAACGTAGCTTCGCTATCTATGACTCCTTGCTGTCCGAGGAAGCTGTGCTGGCATTCGAGTATGGTTACGCGACAACGACACCCAATGCCTTGATCATCTGGGAAGCGCAGTTCGGTGATTTCGCGAATTCAGCACAAGTGGTTATTGATCAGTTCATTACGAGCGGTGAACACAAGTGGCAGCGTCTGTGCGGACTGACAATGCTCCTTCCGCACGGATATGAAGGGCAGGGGCCGGAGCACTCATCGGCTCGTCTGGAGCGCTTCCTGCAATTGTGCGCAGAGCACAATATCCAGGTCTGCCTACCCACCACGTCAGCGCAGGTCTTCCACATGTTGCGACGTCAGGTTCTGTGCCCTCTGCGCAAGCCCCTGGTGGTGATGTCCCCCAAGAGTTTGCTGCGTCATAAGGAGACAACGTCAACCCTCGATGAGTTGGCAAATGGAACGTTCCAGGTGGTTATCGGTGAAACCGACGATTTGCCGGTAGGGAAGGTCGAGCGCATTATCCTGTGCAGCGGCAAGGTGTACTACGATCTGCGTCAGGAGCGACGCAACAGGGGTATCGACAACATCGCCATCATCCGTCTTGAGCAGCTCTATCCATTCCCCGCGGAAGATCTTCGTGACGAAATGAAGAAGTTCCCGAACTTCAATGAAGTCATGTGGTGTCAGGAGGAGCCCATGAACCAGGGAGCCTGGTATTCCAGTCAGCATCACATGCGCCGAGTAACGCAGGAGATCAAAGGCAATGTGCCGTTGAATTACGCCGGCCGTGATGCTTCTGCATCTCCCGCCGCCGGATACCCCGCGCTGCATCTTGAGCAGATGCGTCGGTATCTCGATCAGGCCATGACACTTAACAAATAAGTTATTCAAATTTGTTCAAAAGGAAAAAACAATGACAATTGAAATCAAGGCGCCAACTCTCCCCGAATCGGTACCGGACGGCACCATTGCAACCTGGCACAAGAAAGCCGGAGATGCAGTCAAGCGTGACGAACTGCTGGTAGACATTGAAACCGACAAAGTTGTCATTGAGGTTGTCTCGCCAGCAGACGGAGTACTGCAAAGGATCATCAAGAACACTGGTGACACCATTGTCAGCAATGAGTTGATTGCGCATGTCGAGGAGGGAGCCACTGAAGCTGCACCAGTTTCCCCCGCATCCGCGACCAAAGAGGAAGTCGCCATGGGCGAAGAGCCCATGCTGAGCCCCGCGGCCAAGAAGATCGCTGAGGAAAACGCGATTTCGATTGAATCCATCAAGGGTTCTGGAAAGAACGGACGAGTCACCAAGGAAGACGTGCTGGAAGCAGTCGCGCGCAAGGGAGCAGCGCCTGCCGCCGCCCCGACAGTGGCTGTTGCCGGCTCAGCTGCTGTACGCAAACCTGACCTGTCTTCTGGTCGCATAGAAGAACGCGTACCAATGAGTCGACTGCGTGCCAAAGTCGCAGAGCGCTTGCTCCAGGCCAGTCAGTCCACGGCTATGCTGACCACTTTCAATGAAGTCGACATGGCCCCGGTCATGGCCTTGCGCAACAAGTACAAGGATCTTTTCGAAAAATCGCACGATGGAGTCCGTCTCGGATTCATGTCTTTCTTCGTACGCGCCAGCGTCGAAGCGCTCAAGCGTTTCCCGGCGGTAAACGCATCGATTGACGGCAACGACATCGTGTATCACGGTTATCAGGACATCGGTGTGGCTGTTTCCTCACCGCGTGGGCTTGTGGTGCCTGTGCTGCGCAATGCGGATCATTTGAGCCTCGCCCAGGTCGAGGCACAGATTCGGGAATTCGGTGTCAAG